>UMAK01007855.1_pt1 | contig 13915 bp, 9 predicted proteins | sample 1963681 | NCBI WGS metagenome assembly UMAK01 (sample SAMEA4835913, study PRJEB28245) | human gut metagenome | biome: gut microbiome; material: fecal sample | place: Denmark | collected 2008 | reverse complement strand
CGGTCTATCTTCGATAGCCCTGCCACGGAATTACGCCGCTGCCCCTCAATTAGAATAAAAAAATAACGGCTTGTTTACCGCTTACAAAGTTAATAAAAAAATTTGATGGGAGGCATGGTAGCAATGGCAATAATGAGAATTTTGTGATTTATAAGAGTTATAAGATTTATAAGATTTATAAGATTTATAGGAGTTATATGAATTTTGTGAATAAGGTGAGGCGGGTGATTTTGCGGGTAAGGTAATTTTTGTTACCTTTGTGCTTTCAAAAAAAATGTGGCGGCTTGCAATTGATAGCAGTAGCCGCACGCGATGCAATACTACACAGCTATGAAAGAGATGCGTTTCACCAAGATGGAGGGTCTGGGCAACGATTACATTTATGTTGACTGTATGGCCGGGGAACCGGCTTCAGACTGGGAGAATCTGAGCATCAGAATGAGCGACCGCCATTTCGGGGTGGGCGCCGACGGTATCATCCTTATCATGCCGAGCAAGGTGGCCGATTTCCGTATGCGTATGTTCAACGCCGACGGCTCGGAAGGGAAGATGTGCGGCAACGGCAGTCGTTGTGTGGCTAAGTATGTGTATGACAACGGTCTCACCCGCAAGACTGAGGTGACTCTGGAGACCCTTGCCGGCATAAAGGTGCTGAAGATGCATCTCGGCGCCGACGGCAAGGTGGATACGGTAACGGTGGATATGGGCGAGCCTATCCTCACCGCCGCCGAGGTGCCCGCGCTGTCAGCATCAGAGAGAATGGTGGAGGAGACTTTGCCGACTGCCAAGCACGGCGACTTTGCCGTCACGGCGGTGAGCATGGGTAATCCGCACGGGGTGATTTTCGTGGATGAGATAACCGATGAACTGGTATTGGGCGCCGGTCCCGAGTTAGAGCGCCACAGCGCTTTCCCCGACCGCGCCAACATTGAGTTTGTGAAGGTCATTGACGGCGAAACGGTGCAGATGCGCGTATGGGAGCGCGGCAGCGGCGAGACACTTGCCTGCGGCACCGGAGCCTGCGCAACGGCTGTGGCAGCAGCTCTCACCGGTCGCACTAACCGCAAAGTTACGGTTAAGCTCATTGGCGGCGACCTGAGCATTGAGTGGAACGAGAAAGATAATCATGTATATATGACCGGTCCGGCACGCACCGTGTTCACCGGCGTATGGACCCTTTGAATCCTTTGGATATATGTTTAAGGTAAACGACGATTTCCTGAAGCTTCCCGCCTCATATCTCTTCAGCGAGGTGGCCAAGCGTATCAATAAATACATAGCAGCTCATCCGGGCGTGGAGATTATCCGCATGGGCATCGGCGACGTTACCCGTCCGTTGGCTCCGGAAGTGGTGAAAGCGCTTCATGTAGCCGTTGACGACGAGGGTCGCAGCGAGACTTTCTACGGTTATGGCCCGGAACAAGGCTATGGCTTCCTCACTGAGAATATTGCCGAGACAGACTACGCCAAGATTGGTGTAAAAATCGACACCGGCGAGATTTTTGTGAGCGACGGCGCCAAGTGTGACACCGGCAACATAGGCGACATTCTCAGTACTGCCGACCGTGTGGCCGTTACAGACCCTGTATATCCTGTATACGTAGACACCAACGTTATGGCCGGACGAGCCGGCGAGCTGATGGCCGACGGTCGCTGGAGCAATATTGAATATCTGCCCTGCACAGCCGAGAACGGGTTTGTGCCTGAGTTGCCCAAGACGAACCCCGACATCATCTATCTCTGCTACCCCAATAATCCCACAGGCACCACGCTGACGCGTGACCAACTGAAGGTATGGGTTGATTATTGCCGCCGCAACGGATCTTTGCTGCTCTTTGATGCCGCTTACGAGGCCTTCATCACCGAGGCTGACGTGCCCCACAGCATCTTCGAGATTGAGGGTGCCAGGGAATGTGCCATAGAGTTCCGCAGCTTCTCCAAGACGGCCGGCTTCACCGGCATACGACTTGGCTATGCTGTGATACCCAAAGAGCTGAAAGGCGCCGATGCCAAAGGGAATCCGGTGAGCCTCAACGCCCTGTGGAACCGCCGCCAGACTACAAAGTTCAATGGCGCAAGCTATCTCACACAACGCGCTGCAGCCGCCACTTATACCCCCGAGGGACGGAAGCAGATACAAGACAACATAGACTATTACCTGCGTAATGCCCGGATAATGCGCGAGGCTCTTGCGGCTGCCGGACATGAAGCCGTGGGCGGCGTCAATTCGCCATACGTATGGGTGAAGACGCCAAAGGGCATGACCTCATGGCAATTCTTCGACTGGTTGCTTGAAGAGTGTAACGTGGCCGGCACCCCGGGCAGCGGCTTCGGCCCGAGCGGCGAAGGATACTTCCGGCTCACCGCCTTCAACACCGAAGAGAATACCCGGCGAGCCATGGAGCGGATTCGCAACAAAGGATAAAACGAGAGAAAGAACGCCGCCATGAACCTGCACCTCCTGCCCCAACAGTCAATCCTGCTCCTTACGCTGCTTGTAAGCCTTTTCGCCTCGGCAGATGTGCAGTTCCGCGTCGGCGACATCCTATATTCCGGCAGGTCGGAAAGCCGACTTGCCGACGTGGTGAGGTATGTAGGAACGGCGAAAACAGACCTGGTGGCGATACCGGCTTCGGTGAGCAACAACGGAGTGCAATACAGCGTTGTGGCCATTGAAGCTGAGGCATTTCAGTCGGTGCGCGGCGTCAAGAGCGTAAACATTCCGGCCACCATAGAGCAGATAGGAGCCAATGCCTTCCGCAACTGTATGCACCTGGAGGCCATAGAGGTAGCGCCGGAGAACAGCCGTTTCAGCTCAGAAGGAGGAGTGCTGTTCAACAAGAACAAGACCTTACTGATGGCCTTCCCCGTGCAGAAAGCCTCAGGAGCCTCATATACCGTGCCTCAGAGCGTTACGGACATTGACGACGCCGCGTTCTATTACTCGCACCTTACAGCCGTAACGTTGCCGCAGAAGCTCCGCAGCATAGGCAGCCAAGCCTTCTACGGCAACAACACGTTGGCTGATGTGAATTTTCCGGCCACGCTGACCGCCATCGGCGACGAAGCATTCATCATGTGCAAGTCGCTGACGAAGCTGGAGCTGCCCGACAATTTAGAAACCATCAGCAGCGATGCCTTCAGGTTTTGCTCGGCAGTAACCACCGTGAAGCTGCCGGCGAAGCTGCGCAGAATAGGAAGCGGCGCCTTTGCGAACTGTGAGGCGTTGCAGCAGATTGATTTTCCGACCACCCTCGACAGCCTCACCCCGGGAGCATTTGCCGAATGTAAGACTCTGACGCAGGTGAGCATACCGGCAAGCAGCAGCAAATTCCTCACAGCCGAGGGCATCCTCTTCAACAAAGCCCGAACGGCACTGTTACTCTATCCGGCAGGGCACACAGACAGCCTCTATACCGTGTCTCAGGGCATTACGCTGATTGGGGCGAGCGCCTTTTCCACCAACAGAAATCTCAAATATGTGAGCCTGCCTCAGTCGCTGAGAGTCATAGGCGACGAAGCCTTCCGTTTTTGCGCCTCATTAGCGCGCATGGATGTGCCCGACGCGGTCGCCACAATCGGCAACGGAGCCTTCCAGGAGTGTATAAGCCTGGAGCAGATGCATCTGCCGGCCTCTCTGACAGAGATTGCCGACAACCTGCTGAACACCACCATACTGACCCGGATTGACATACCGAAGCAGGTGCGTTGCATCGGCAAAAATGCCTTTTCGCTGACGCCCATAAGCCATCTGAATCTGCCCGACTCAGTGGAGGAAATCGGCGATTTTGCTTTCTTCGACAACTCTTTTCTGCGCACAGCCAACCTGGGCGCCGGAGTGAAGAGAATAGGCGAGGGAGCCTTTGGCCAATGCACCCTGCTAAAGCGCGTGGAATTCGGTCCTGAGTTGCGCGAGATAGGCTCACGGGCCTTCTACGCCTGCTGGACACTCAGCGAAATCAACCTGCCGGCCGGCGTGAGGGGCATCGGCAATGAGGCATTCGGCGGCTGCCTGCATCTGAGCAAAGCCATATTGCCGCCTAGGCTCACTGTGGTGCCGCATTACTGCTTCTATGGAGCCAACGCCCTGCGCGACCTGTTTATGCTGCCGCCTACTCCGCCGGCAACCGGCACAGAGGCATTTACAGCCGAGCCTGCCGCGGTGAGACTGTATGTGCCGCAAGACTCCCAAGAGCAATATTCGCAGGGCTTTTGGAGCAATTTCGTCATCCGCAAAGGCATCAGCTACCAATATCTTGACTATGGCGAGAATGAGCTGATGCTGGAGCCGGAGAGCCTTGCGTTGCTGGTGGCACCGCGGGCGCGCACCATGGCGCCGGTGCTTTCGTCGCGCTGGATGAGCGAGAACCCCACGGTGGCTTTCGCCGACAGCCTCGGTCTTGTTCACGCCCTCGACAAAGGCACCGCTGTGATATGGTATGTGGCGCAAGACAGCACCATGACCGAACACCGAATCTCATGCAATGTTACGGTAAAGGATGCCGGAGTGGGAATAGCGGCCACTGACACGGCGCCCATGCCCGGAGATGCCATCTTCACCCTCACGGGAACAAAGGCTGCCGACCTGTTCAAGGAGCCGGAAGCCGCCGCCACTCTGCCGCCCGGAATTTACATTGTCAGGCGCCGCGGAGTGTCGGAGAAATTAGTGATAAAAGGAACGCAAAAATAGCAATTTAACAAACAACAGCCCCCGCACGGGTGCATAAATAAACTACAGGTAAGAATATGGACTCTTTACGATTCAAGGCAGTTGAGGCTGCGGCCAACCGCCAACCGGTAACGCCGGAAATTCCGGCCAACCGACCGAGCAGTTTTTTCGCGTCGATGGTTTTCAACCGTAAGACGATGTACGAGTATCTGCCGCTGGAAACCTACCGTGCCCTCACACAGGCCATCGACAACCGCGAGCCGTTGCCTCGCAAACTCGCCGATTCGGTAGCCGACGGCATGCGCCGCTGGGCCATTGACCATGGCGCACGGCATTACACCCACTGGTTCCAGCCGCTTACGGAGACCACAGCCGAGAAGCACGACGCCTTCATAGAGCTTGACGGCAAAGGGGGCATCATAGAGGAATTCTCGGGCAAACTGCTTGTGCAGCAGGAGCCTGACGCCTCCTCGTTCCCCAACGGCGGCATCCGCAACACCTTCGAGGCACGCGGATACTCGGCCTGGGACATCTCCTCGCCGGCCTTCATACTGCGCGGCACGCTCTGCATACCCACCATCTTCATCTCATATACCGGCGAGAGCCTCGACTACAAAACGCCTCTGCTGAGGGCCTTGGCAGCCCTCGACAAAGCCGCCACATCGGTGGTGAACCTCTTTGACGAGGATGTGCGCCATGTGCAGTCGAACCTCGGCTGGGAGCAGGAGTACTTCCTCGTTGATGAAGCGCTGTGCAACGCTCGTCCTGACCTGATGCTCACCGGCCGCACGCTGATGGGTCATGAATCGGCCAAGAACCAACAGCTCGAAGACCATTACTTCGGCGCCATCCCGGCCCGCGTGGAGGCCTTCATGCTCGATTTGGAAACGGAGGCTTACCGCCTGGGCATACCCCTCAAGACGCGCCACAACGAGGTGGCTCCCAACCAGTTTGAGTTCGCCCCCATATACGAAGAGACCAACCTGGCCAACGACCATAACATGCTGGTAATGAGCCTTATGGGCGATGTGGCACGCCGCCATCATTTCCGCGTGCTGCTGCATCCGAAGCCCTTTGCCGGCGTCAACGGCAGCGGCAAACACTGCAACTGGTCGCTGTCGACTGACAAGGGTGAGCCTCTGCTTGCTCCCGGCCATGACGCCAAGTCGAATCTGCGGTTCATCACCTTTGTGGCCAACGTCATGACCGCCGTACACCGCCACAACGCGCTGCTGAAAGCCTCTGTGATGAGTGCCGACAATGCCCATCGTCTCGGCGCCAACGAGGCACCCCCTGCCATCATCAGCATCTTCACAGGCAAGCAGCTCGGCGACATCCTCAGCCATGTTGCCGAAGCCACCGACGACCAGTTGGTTGAAATAGCCTCCAAGCAGACCTTTACCACGGGTCTGAGCCAGATTCCCGACCTGCGTCTCGACACCACCGACCGTAACCGCACCTCGCCGTTCGCCTTCACCGGCAACCGCTTTGAGTTCCGCGCCGTGAGCAGTTCAGCCAACTGCGGCGCCCCTATGATAGCCCTTAACGCCGTGGTAGCCGACCAGCTCGCCGCCTTCCGCAGCGCCGTAGACAAACGCGTGGCAGAGGGTCAGGACACCATGCACGCCGTTCTGGCCGAGGTGCGCCGCCTGATACGCGAGTCGGAGCCTATTCACTTCGACGGTAACGGATATACGGAAGAATGGAAAGCCGAAGCTGCTGTTCGCGGCCTCGACACGGAGACCAATCCGGCGCTTATCTTCGACGCTTATCTGCGTGCGGACAGCGTGGAGATGTTCACCCGCACAGGCGTCCTGACTCCCCGCGAGCTGCAGGCCCGCAACGAGGTGAAATGGGAAATGTATACCAAGAAAATTCAGATTGAGGCACGCGTGTTAGGCGACCTGGCCATCAACCACATCATCCCCGTGGCTACCCGTTACTTGGGCATTCTGCTCGACAATATGGACAAGGCTCGCCGCATCTTCGGCGAGACAAAGGGTGCCGCAATGACCGCCTCCGACGCCGAGAGCGCCGAAAGCATAATGCGCCACACCTCCGAGATACGCAATCTCACCGACGCCATGGTGGAAGCGCGTAAGGTGGCCAACCGCATCACCGAAGAACGCGAAAAGGCGCTTGCCTACTCGCGCACCGTGGCTCCGAAGCTCAACGAGATTCGCCGCCACATCGACAAGCTCGAGCTGACGGTCGACAATCAGCTCTGGCCGCTGCCCAAATATCGCGAACTGCTCTTTACCCGTTAAGGCAGAACAAAGATACAATTAAGGGTGCAAGGCATACGGAAATTCTGTGTACCCTGTGCCCTTTATCTCAACTTTCTTTGCTAAATTTGCGGTATGAAAAGAATCCTTTTAGCCGCAATATGGGTTTGGTGTGCGCTGACCGTAAGCGCCGCTGCCGCAGAAAATAAATCTACAGACAAATCTCCTACACTGCAGCCTGTTCCGGGGCATGTGGTTGACCATCTCACAGCCACCCGCGGCATTGTAGTGAATCCGACGCCGGTGAAAATGCAATTCACCGGTGCCGATACTATTGACGTTGCCAAAGGATTCAACCTTGTCAAAGTGCCCGAGAGCCTTCGTCAGGACTTCAACGGGCTGAAAGCCAACCCCAAAGGGCTGCCGGTGAAAGTGGCTGTAAAAGCCCGCAAAGGGGCCGTTGCCGGCACATATACCCTTACGCTGACGCCTGCGAGAGTGAGCATTGAGGCCGTTGACGCCGACGGTGTGTTCTATGCCGCCGGAACGCTTCAGCAGATTCTGACGAGTGCCGCCGAGGCGAAGGTTCCGGTGCCTGCCATGGTCATCACCGACTACCCGGCGTTCCCCTTTCGCGGCGTTGTGGAGGGCTTCTACGGCACTCCGTGGAGCCACGACACGCGGCTGCGTATGCTCGACCACATGGGCGCCAACAAGATGAACAGCTATGTGTTCGGCCCTAAGGATGACCCTTACCATAACGTGCCTCACTGGCGTCAGCCTTATCCGGCCGCGGAAGCCGCCAAAATCAGCGAGCTGTGTAGCCGCGCCGCCAAGAACCACGTCAACTTCATCTGGGCCATCCACCCCGGCGGCGACATACGCTGGAACCGCGAGGATTACGATTCGCTGCTCAATAAGTTCAGGGCCATGTATGACCTTGGCGTTCGTCAGTTTGCCGTTTTCTTCGACGACATCTCGGGCGCCGGCACAGATTCGCACAAACAGGCCGCTCTGCTCAATGACCTCAACCGCGATTTCGTGCAGAAAATGCCGGGAATGAGGTCCCTAATTGTCTGCCCCACGGATTACACTCAGTCGTGGGCCAATCCCACCGACAGCGGTCAGCTTGCCGTTTACGGTCGTGAGCTCGACCCCGACATTCAGGTGTTCTGGACCGGCTCGGCGGTATGTTCCGACGTTAAGAAAGCCGACCGCGACTTTGTGCGGGAGCGCATCCGTCGTCCGTCGCTGACGTGGTGGAACTTCCCGGTGAGCGATTATGTGCGCACGAACCTGCTGCTTGGACCTTGCTATAACCTCGACACCACACTCACGGCCGCCGACATGAGCGGTATCCTCACCAATCCCATGGAGCAGGGCGAGGCGTCGCGCAGCGCCGTTTACTGTGTGGCTGACTACGGCTGGAATCCGCGTGCTTACAACGCCCTCGACAGTTGGGAACGCTCCATCCGCGACCTCGTGCCCGGCGCCCCCGAGGCTTACCGTACTATAGCCATCAACACCACCGACCCGCAGAAGGATTTTCGCAAGATTGAATCGTGGGAAGCCGACACTTTCCGCGTCGATAACTATACGCAGGAACAGTTCCGCGCCCTTTATCAGCAGTTTACCCAATTGGCCATGGCGCCGATGAAGCTGATTGCCGACGGCGGCAATGCGGAGTTGGTAAAGGAAATCTTCCCGTGGCTGGAACAGGCGGCAGCGCTCGGCAGCAGGGGTATCTTGGCCCTTAACCTTATCAAGACTTACGAAAGCGGCGACCGCGAAGCCTTCCTGCGCGATTACAACGTTCTCAATACCGTCAACAGCCTTCAGCGTCCCGGCTGGGAGGCTCATCGCGTCGGCACGCAACGTCTGCAGCCCTTCATCGACAACGTGCTCAAAGACCTGCGCAACAAGTAACCATCCGTTTCTTTACTTCAGAAGCACCTTTTTGCCCCGATAGATGTAGATGCCTCTTGACGGGTTGACTACCCGGCGTCCGAACAGGTCGTAATAGACCTCGCCGTCGGGTTGCAGAGTGTTGATGACGTCGGCGGCAAGCGGCGCTTTTTCCTCAAAGCGAAACAGCCACTCGTTGGCGTCTTCCGAATAATCGTCGCTCCAGAGATTGATGGCATAGTCTTGGCGGGCAGCGCCGCAGTTCATCAGCCAGTAATAATTGTTTATGGTGGAGTCGGTGGCGAGGGCGCAATAAGAATAGCCGGAGCTGTCGATGCCGCTCATCGTCGGCTCGGTGACGAAGATAAAGCCGTAAGGATTCACCTTACTGTCCTCCTCCGAGGCCACATATAGCCAGCGCGCCGAGGCATTGTCGGCTGTGGGGACAGGATTCACGAACCCGTTGGGAGCCGCCTTGCAGACCATTTTATAGCGGGCGGAATCGGTGGGTGAAGGCTCAAACTTCCACAACTGATAATCATAGGCCTTACTGCTGAAATCAGCCCCCGGAGCCGACCACAGCATGTTGGGATGCTCGCTGCCGGCGGGGAAATACTGTATGCAACGGCCTACGCGTTGGTCAGTGCCGTTATAACGAGTCATCAGCCTGTACCAGACGGAAGGCTGAGGCCTGCGGAAAGTCTGTGCGGATGCGGATAAAGACGATCCTACAAACAGAGATATCAATATAAAAGCAAAAAAGATTTTCATATACCTGTTATTTAGCAATTTAACGCCCTGTGGGTGAATAATGTTCGTGATTTGCGATGCCCTACCAGACAGGCAAATCCTTTTGACAGAAAACGACCCATGGATCGGAAAGTGATATGCACCTTCCGAGCCGTGGGTGTTTGGGGTGTAAAAGGTTATGTTCGAGAATTGCTTTGTAGTCTAAAGCCTGGTGGCTAAGACTTTGGGAGTAAACGCTTTGGGGCTTAACGCTAAAAATCGTCGTCCATCATGTCGTAGTCGTCCTGCTCATCGAGGAATTCCTCATCCTCCTGTGCCTGTTGGTCGTCATAGTCCTGATTATCGTAATCGGGATAACCGTCGTCATAGCCTTGATTCGCATAATCGTCGTCGTTGGCGTCCTCATTCCCATAATCGGGGTAATTGCGGCCATAACCACCCCTGTAATTGCGATAGCCGCTGGTGCCGTGGCTGCCATAATCATCATCATAGTCCGACCCATTACCGTCATCCTCATGCCCGTAAGGCGGCGGAAACATAGACGCGTCATGCTGATCCTTCTTGTGCCTGAAGAGGCTGAAGATCCACCGAAACAGGAAGAACTCTCCTATGTCATTCCAAAAACTCATATTATTAACCAATTAAATTACCTACGGCTAAAAATTAAATATCCTCTAACTCTCGTTGTCGTTTGGCGTTCATATCTTGAGTGTCAAGATATAAAATCATTACCATGCCATCGCTGTCATCGAACTTCTGAATGGAGATGTTTATGATGCCACCTTGTATTTCAAATTTAGAAAAATATGAAACTTTTCCTTGTGAGAGATTGTACATAAGCCTCGAATTCGAGTCAGAACTACTTGGATTATTTTCTACACATTCAGTAGGAAATCCGTATTTTTCAATGTACAAATATTTATAATACTCGTATAAATTGACAAGGTCTTTCCAACTGTCAGATTTCTCAAAAGTAACCCCAATGGAAGAAACATTTTCTCCGATATCTGTAGGAATTACACCAACTGTAACTTTGCGACCCGTAAATTTACCTTGAAATAACCGCATATCTCCATCATAAGGCATCTCAATAAAGCCTTTGGCTTTCAGTTTCTGACAGAATTCCGTGATGCTTCCTTCAATAGGAATACCTTTGAAAGAAAGATGTTCTTGTGCGTAGCCACAAACGGCCAAGCAGCAAAGAATCATAGAGATGATGACTTTTTTCATGCTATCTTCTTTTTGTGTTAAACTTACTCATTATGGCAGCATATTTGCTATACCTTATTCCCTTTGCATTGTTGCGAATCAACAAATTTTGAAAAGTTTTATCAACACGCTACCTTTTGCCATAGTTGTTTTACATTGGCTTAATCATTGACTCGATGAAAGCGATTTCGTCGTCAGAGAGGTGGTATTTATCGTATAGTTGTGAGTCTATTTCCTCAATGCTCTTGCTCCAATCAATGTCGCTGTTTTCTGTAAAATCTTGTTGTGGAACAAGTTCGTATACACGGCTTGGTGCATCTTGAGTATTTTTCTTAAGCATTACCATAAATCTAAAGAACCGTGTATGAATATATTTAAAGACATTATTCTGGGTTTCTTCAGAATCAAAAGGTCCTATAAATATATATGTTTCAGTACAGCAGGACGATTTATCCCCAATTAAGGGTTTATTCAAAATTTGATGAGGGAATTCCTCACCGGCTCCATAGGCTCTTGAAATAAATAGTTTATATTTATCGATGACGTCTTCATTTTGAGTAATCACAGAACGTGCTACATACCCATCACCACCATTTGCAAATATTCTTATAGAATTTTGAAATGGAGTTTTGCTATAATCATCGAAATAAGTTCTTAAGCCGAATGGTTTCATATTGCTTACCATTAAGCTAAAAGGTTTATATTTAGCTTTTCTTACTTTATCCAAAATTGATATAGCCGCATTATATCTAATGAGGATGTCAATCCCTGCTTCTTGGAGTGGTCTATCAGAAATAGAAAGTAATTTACCTTTAGACCAGTTCTCGATTATGGAAGTACTTTTATTATTTTTTCCCCACAGGAAGAAGGAAATTCCTCCTTTAATTAAAACTGTGGGAAATATATCTCTTGAATCAGGGAAATCTGCAATCTTAATTATATTCGTATCCTTTAGCATCGTATCTCTAAAAGAATCTAAACCTCTACCACCGGCATACCAACGGGCAGGCATAATCATTGAAAGATACGATGGATTAATTTTTTTGGAGGCATCTACAAAAAGATGATATACAGGAACTGCACTACCTCCGGCACCCCCATCCATAACCTGATATGGCGGATTTCCAACTATTGCGTTTATTTTCACGTTCTTTCCTACGAGGTCGTGAACTTTCTTGACAAAAAGTTCGGGTTGGTTTTTGATTTTGTTGATTAGGTCGTCGGGCGCCCACATATTGGTCTTGCCGTTGCGGAAGCCCAGCAGGGTGCGACGGGTGATGGATTTAGCCATCGGCGTCTTGCAGATGACGAAGATGTTGTCGGCCACGGCCTTGTCCCAAAGAGCCTGATGTTCGGCGAGGTTCTCGGGAGACGTCAGCTCATTGCGCAGAAGCGACCGATAGACGTTATAAGCCAGATACAGGGGATAAAGGCCCGACTTGGAGTTGATTTCGAGGAGATGTGTGTCGGGTGAGAAAACGTCGGCGGTAACGGCGCCACGGTCTACAAAACGCGGCTCCTCAATCGTCGTCTTAAACTGTTTGTCGTAAAAAGTATATCCGCCCAAGGTGTCGCTGAGGTGCATATTCACCACGGGCCACGGTGTCAGCACCGTTTCCTTGTCGGGGTTGCGGAACGTGGCGAAGATGTCGGCGATGCGCTCTATGCGCTCCTCAATGGGTAGCCGGTCGGCGGCGCGGGCCATCTGGCGGATACGTTTGGCGGCGGCGGTGAAGACGTCCGGGTCGTAATACTTCTGGAAGGCGTTAAAGCGCTGCATGGTAACGCCTTTGGGCATAAACTCCTCCCACGAACGCGAGTCGACAAGCGAGGTGAAATTGTCAATGGTAAGCTCTTTGTCTTCGTCGGTGATGTCGGCGCCGTAGATGAGCAGCGGCATGCGTATGGAGATGCCGCGGAGTATGGAGATGGCGTCTTCCTTGACTTTGCGCTTTTTCTTCAGCTCTTCGAGGCGTGCCTGTTCTTCGGGTGTGCGCTGACGTTTATTTTTCTTTTCGAGCTGTTCCTGCTCGGCATATTCCTCATCGGTGAGACCCTGGTTGTTGACGATGATGTCGTTGGTCTTACCCATGGCCTTTGTCTTGCCGATGATGCCTTTCAGCTCGTCAAACTCGCGGATGTCGACGTCTGAGAGCCGCATCAGCTCATAGTTGTTGTAGAGGTAACCGTCTTCGAAGCCATGTTGCACCACGCGCTCCACATACACGCGTTTGAGCTGCTGAAGCATCTGCTCGGTGTTGAACCGTTTCATCTTGCTGCCATCCACAGCGATGATAGGGCAGAAATTCAGGAATTCGCCGAGCTGCTGACGGTCGGAAGTGGTCTGTTTGCCGGCTTTTGTGGAGATTTTGGCCGTTTCGGCAAGCACTTTGAGAGTGCGGTCGGGGGCGAAGTCAAACACATAACAGTCTTCCTTGACGCGTCCGTTGATGGTTGCCGGGGTCTGCACGCGGAAGATGGTCTGCATATAAGCCGAGGCTGCGGTGTTGTGGCTTCCCGACAGCATCAGCACACCGGTCCACGGCTTTACGCTGACGCCGGTGGTGAGACGGCCGCAAGAGAGCGTTATGGTGTGCGTCATGTCGGGGTCGGGGCCTATGGCGTTGTTCACCTTGCGCAGCGCTTCCTCGTTGGGTTCCTCTTCGTCGCCGTCGCCGGCAACGTTCACAATCTTGAAGAACAAGCGGAACACCGGGTGGTTGCGCAGCATGGCGGCGAGAGCTTTGGCGGCCTTGACGCCCGGAACCATCCACAGCGTATGGCGGAAGATGTCGCGGTAACGTTTGTTGGCAAAGGGGTAAACGTCGTCGCCTTCGCGCGTCTTTGTGAGCAGATTGAGGAAGTCCTCAACGTGCTGTTTGTGAACGAACTCGCCGTCTTCAGTGGTGCGGAAGAACTCGCGGAAGTTGAAGGCAATGTCCTCGTCGGCAAACTCGTTCATGAGCCGCCCGAGGTCGTATGTGTAGATATTCATGCGCGGAAGACCCGCGTAGGGGTTATGGTCGCCGGGATGTGTGAGATCCCACTGTGCTTTGGCGCGCTGCTCCATAACGTAATCCCAGGTGTAAGTATCTTCATCTGCGAATTCATCTTGAATATTAAATGGAGTACCGCTGAGATGAAGAAATTTCGTCTT
>UMAK01007854.1_pt1 | contig 14127 bp, 14 predicted proteins | sample 1963681 | NCBI WGS metagenome assembly UMAK01 (sample SAMEA4835913, study PRJEB28245) | human gut metagenome | biome: gut microbiome; material: fecal sample | place: Denmark | collected 2008 | reverse complement strand
GCTGTTATAGTCCTTGTCAACGTGGTTGTGATATGGTTAATGACTGCCAAAATGGGCGTTGCAAATCAGCCCGGGGATATAGGAAAAATAGTTGGGATAACCATGATGATGATACTGTACATTTGGATACTTATTACCACCACAAATCTTTTCTCGGCATTGTTCGGCAGTACTATCGGATTATCTGTCGGAGCGGCAGCACATTATGCCTTTGTTATATCTGCAAGGTACGGCTTTGAGAATACCCTCATAAAAAACATAAACCCTTTGGCTGTCATTTTTAATATGTCAGAAAACAGGCGGAGCATTGTAACGTCAGTAATAGTAATGGGAGTGATCTTATTTGCGGTGTGTGTCATATTCTGCACCTATGTGAACAGATCTGATGTTAGCCTTAACAACAAAGAGATATTAGTGTGAGGGGATAGAAATGTCAACGATAACAGTTAAAAATGCAGTTAAAAAATTCAAAAACAGCACAGTGATCGACAATGTGTCTCTTACACTGGAGGGCGGAAATATCTACGGATTTGTAGGGCGAAACGGCAGCGGTAAGACCATGCTTTTCCGTGCGATATCGGGGCTTATACATCTTACAAGCGGCAGCATTGAGATAGACGGCAAGGTGCTGCACAAGGACATTGACGCTCTGCCCAGTGTGGGTATTGCTATTGAAAATGCAGGACTATTTCCGGACTTGTCGGGATATAAAAATCTGAAGCTGCTGGCAGGGATAAAAAAGAAGATAAGCAAAGACAAAATTCGTGAGACTATCTCGGAGGTAGGGCTTGATCCCGACGATAAGCGCCCGATCAGAAAATATTCCCTCGGTATGCGGCAGAGGATACTTATTGCACAGGCTATTATGGAGGAACCCGATGTGCTGCTCCTCGATGAACCTACAAATGGTCTTGATGACAGCGGTGTTGACGAAATCAGAAAGCTGATCTCTGCACAGGCAAAGCGAGGGGCAATAGTCTGTGTTGCAAGTCACAACAAGGAGGATATCGCCCTTCTGAGCGATAAGATATTCAGAGTTGACAATGGCGCTGTCCGGGAGGAATGATATGAAAGTATTTTTGACCTTACAGGCGGCTTTGATTGCAGTCACCCTTCTGCTTTGCTTACATGCAAGGGGCTTGTCAGAGGATGTAGGAATAACCCGCATGGACACTATCGAGAAGATACATAACAGCAATTGTGACTATATTGCTGTGATCCATGATACAGAGGAACTGTATGATCGCTTTTCTCAGTTTGACAGTGAGAATGCAGACTACGGCATTGGGCTTTACGGAACAGCCATATTTGTAGGAACTCCACAGGACAGCTTTTCCTTTTCAAAGGGCAGTACCTTCTGCACCCTTGATGTGGATAAGGTCATAAAGGGTAATATCAAAACAGACAGCATTGATGTTGAAATCAAAGGCGGCTTTCACTACGAAACAGAGGCTGAGTTCAAAGAGCGGTTAATGAATGCTGAGGACATGGAGATAGAGACACCTTCTGAAAAACTATTCTCGCTGGATTTTGGCGGCATGAATTTTATGGTACCAGGGAAGAAATATCTCATAATTGCGCAGACTCTTGATTTTAAAGAAAAAACTGTTTACAGGATAAACGGTTATCAGATAAGCTGGCTGTGTCTTGATGAAACGGAGAGCAAGATTATGAAAGAAGAATATGTTTATTCAGAATGTTGCAATAATGAGATATTTTCGCCGGATCATAGTATTATCGAAGCATTTTACGCTAAAAAGGACGATATACTTAAAACTTATAATATAGTACTGTGATTTATTCAGTGATTCCTTAATATGTGGTCATCTCTAAATTCTGTTGGCTTATCTGCGGCAAATCTTTATCCGTCATATTGTCCAAAATTCCCATGACATACGCTAGTATGCCTGCGAAAATTTAGTACAATCTGCCGAATAAATCTGCACCGCATCCAAACGACATATGAAGTTTATGCATTCACACGGGATGATGTGATTAAAAGTTTTGAATTATGACATAGTTTTATACTTGATAAATTAAAGTGTGATCGTGAAGCTATTGCTATGGAATTATTTGAAGAAGAGAAAGAAGATGGAAAACAATTGGTTTCTGATCTCACAAAAAAGCAGTATTAATAAAAAAACGACCGCCTGCTGTCATTACGCATACGGTACTCTTCCTGGTAGAAATGCGCCACTTTCAACCACTTGTTTGCCACTTATTTGTGCTAAAAATCACCGAAATCGGCTTAAAATCACTACAATTGCATTGCTCAAAAACGCCGCAAAATCGGGCTTTTTCGCATTTTACTAAAGACCACATCAGGTGTGCGGTTTAATTCAATTCCCGTACGGGTCACCATACTTGTGCAATAAAATAGATGCACACCTCGAAAAGCTCGTATTTACGAGCTTTTTTTGCGTTTTGAGGGTAAAAATTTCAGGTGTAAAACCGTGGATGCTTTTTCGTAAAAAAAGGATCTGAACCCTCAACAATTAAACATCGTCAAACAAAACGGCAGACTTTGAGCAGATTTTGCTCTAAGCCTGCCGTTTTGTATATAAAAGAACTTTCACAAAGTTTTCAATACAAATTTATTGGATCTGCCGATTTTGTTGGTATCTCTTAAAACAGAGAAACCAATAGGATCGGCTTTTTTTGTTTTTTTAAGAGAGGTGGTGATCCTAATGTGGCAGAGGCTGTATTAACAGATGAGAAAATTAATTTGACAGGAGGAATGTGAAATGTATTACAATAAAGAAAACGTTGAAAGGCTGCGACAGAGATATCCCGAAGGAACTCGTATCTGTCTTGACCAAATGAACGATGATCCATTCCCTGTTGAGTCCGGTACTCTTGGCAAGGTCGATCACGTCGATGATATCGGCACTGTGCATTGCGTTTTTGATAACGGAAGAACGCTCGGAGTTATACCAGGCGTGGACGATTTTCACGTTATCAGAGAAGGATCGGAACAAACCGAGGAAGAAATGAATATGTCAATGTAACGGTCAAGTTAAGAAAGCTTGGCCGTTTTTTTAATGAGGAAAGGAACGTGGTAAATGATAAAATATTTCGATATCTTCGCAGGTATCGGCGGATTTCGCTCAGGGCTTGAAAAAGCAGGTGGATTCAAGTGCGTCGGTTACTGCGAGATAGATAAGTATGCAAAGAAAGCCTATGAAACTTTGTATGATACGGAAAACGAGGTGTATTACGATGACGCAAGAAAAATTGACCCAAACGAACTGCCCGATCTCGACCTTATATGCGGAGGATTCCCTTGCCAAAGCTTTTCGATCGCTGGAAAACGAAAAGGATTCAGCGATACCCGAGGAACTCTCTTCTTTGAGATCGCCAGGATTGCCGCCATTAAAAAACCTAAGTATCTGCTCCTTGAAAATGTTCCCGGTCTCCTATCGCATGACCAAGGCAGGACGTTTGCGACCATCATCGGTACGTTGGATGAATTGGGGTACGATGTCGTATGGGAAGTGCTTAACAGCGCAGATTTTGGTGTGCCCCAATCCCGAAAAAGAGTGTATATTGTCGGATTTCATAGAGAAAAGTGTTCCGGAAAAGTATTGTCTTTCACAGACGCAAATCCAAAAACTCTTGTCAAAAGAATTTCAGGCAGAGAGGGCAACAGAGTATATTCAGCCGACGGACTGAGCATAACCCTTACAAGTCAGGCAGGCGGTTTCGGCGGAAAAACAGGTCTTTATGAGATAATCGGCCTGCCGATAAAATCAAAAACTAAGTCAGGCTATCAGATAGCTCTGCCCGGTGACAGTATTGATCTTGCATACCCAAATATGAATTCAAGGCGTGGGAGAGTAGGAAAGGAGATAGCTCATACCCTTACAACAAGCTGTAATCAGGGATATTATGCGTTGGGGATAGATATGAATCCTGAGCCGAAAGTCACAGAGCTTGCAAGATGTATAACCGCAAGGCAGGACAGCGGTATAGGTCATCACAAAGGCGAAAAATCGGGGGTAGTCCTCATAACAGACCCGATAGCCGTGCTTGATCCTGCAAAAGCAGAAACAAGACAGCAAGGCCGAAGATTTAAACTTCCCAACGAGCCGATGTTTACTTTGACCGTTACCGACAGACACGGCGTTGTTTACTGCGGGTATATCAGAAAGCTTATGCCGTTGGAGTGCTGGAGACTGCAGGGCTTTACAGATGAGCAGTTTGAAAGGGTCAAAGCCACAGGAATGTCCGATGCACAGCTTTACAAGCAAGCAGGAAATGCGGTGACAACTAATGTTATTGAGGCTCTGGCAAAGTATATTTTAGAAATTGAAAAGGAGAATACAAATGGATAATACGATAAAAACATTTGTGAATGAGGAGTTTGGCTCGGTGAGAACTATCGAGGAAAACGGGAAAATACTTTTCTGCGGCTCTGATGTTGCAAAGGCATTAGGGTACAGAAGGCCAAAAGATGCGATAAATGCTCATTGTAAGGGGGCTGTAAAACGCCGCCTCCTTACAAACGGCGGTGTACAGGAAATGAAAATGATATCCGAAGGTGATGTGTACCGCCTTATATCCCACTCCAGACTTCCCTCTGCTGAAAAATTTGAAAGCTGGATATTTGATGATATCCTCCCAACTATCCGCAGAACAGGCGGCTATGTTTCAAACGAAGAAATGTTTATTGAAAACTACCTGCCCTTCCTCGACGAACCGTACAAAAATCTTTTCCGTCTGCAGATGACGTTTATCAGCAAATTGAATGAACGGATCAGAAATGATAAGCCACTCGTGGATTTCGCTCTGCACGTTGCCGACAGCGAGGATCTCATAGATATGAATGCTATGGCAAAGCTTGCGGCTGATAAAAATTTCAATATCGGCAGAACAAGACTGTTTCGCTGGCTGAAAGAAATGGGAGTGCTTATGTCAAACAATCTGCCGTATCAGAGATATATCGACCGAGGATATTTTGCGGTCAAGGAGTCGGTGTTCGAGGTCGAGGGTATGAAAAAGACTTATCGGCAGACGTTTGTGACGGGAAATGGTCAGCTTTTTATCATAGGTCTGCTGAAAAAATATTACGGGAAGGAGATGTCGTGATGTCAAAAAAGCCAAAATGTCCGCTGATAGGTCAGGACGGAAATATATTCAATCTTATGGGCATAGCCTCAAAAACACTGAAAAGGAACGGAATGTATGATGAGGCAAAGGAAATGTGCAGCAGAATAACATCTTCGGACAGTTACTATGAGGCATTAAATGTTATCGGTGAGTATGTTGAGATCACTTCTACCGATGATGAACAGTCGGAAGATGAGGATATGGAAATGGAGATGATGTAAATGACGTATTTGTTCATTGGAATGATGATAGGCGGTATCATCGGAACAACGATAGGTTCTCTTGCCGTGGCTTTTAAGTCTGCTGAAAAAGAGATCGCACGTCTTGATAAGGAGGTCAAAGATGCACACAAACAGAGTTAAAGCGAAAGTAGACTTCAAGTTATGTATGGGTAATATTCCTGCAATGCTGAGAGCAGCAAAGAATGTGCTTTAGGAAAAACAGTACAAAGAATTATGTACTGAGGTCAACAAAGCCGACGGCTACCTTGAACAGAAACGCATAATATTCAGCTATGTTGACCCGATAATCAAGGGCTGAAAACAGCGTAAAATCTAATATTTATTAAGGTCGTTTTGCCAACAGCAGATCAAAAATCTGGTGCTTGCAAAGCGACTTTTCTGCTGTTGGTTCTAACGGCAGAAAGGAAAAACATGAACAGTTTTATGTCATGGGTAGGGGGAAAGAAGAATCTTCGTGACGAGGTTCTTGCAAGATTTCCACCTTACTATGAAAGGTATATAGAGGTTTTCGGCGGAGCAGGCTGGGTGCTGTTTCATAAACCGCCGGGTATGGATTTTGAGGTCTGGAATGACTACAACGGAAACCTTACAAATCTCTATAGATGTGTGCGGGATAAACCGAATAAGCTGAAATACAAGTTGCGGTATGTCCTCAATTCCCGTGAAGATTTTGACCGTATCGCTTTACTTCATAAGCGTGGGATTTTTGAAAAGCTATGTGATGCAGACAGAGCGTCAAAATTCTATCAGCTCATAAGGTACAGCTATGCTTCGGGACTTGACAGCTTTGGAAGTCAGCCACATTCAATGTGGTCTGATTTTCCGATGATAGACCTTGCGGCAAGGCGTTTGCAGAAGGTAGTTATCGAAAACAAGGATTTTGAAAAGCTTATCAGGCAGTATGACAGACCTGTAAGCTTTTTCTACTGTGATCCGCCGTATTTTGCTACAGAGAATTACTACAAGGACGTAGGTTTTACTGCAAAAGATCATATCAGACTGCGTGACGCTCTGCTTGACATCAAAGGCAGATTTTTGGTTTCGTATAACGATTGCCCTGAGATCCGTGAGATATGGCATAAACCAAACATTCACATTGAAGAGATAAGCAGACTGAACAATTTGGCACAGCGGTATGACGGCGGCTGTCAGTATGCAGAGCTGCTCATATCAAATTATGACACAAGCGAACGTGCGAAAGCTATCAAACAGCTTTCGCTTTTTGATTAGGAGGTTTTTATGAAGAAGATAATATTGGCACAGGTTTTAACGGCAAAAGGCAAAACAGAATTTTCTGGGCTTTATGACAGGCACGGAAATGCTGTAACGGTAGAGGTCGAACGTGACAGCAGCGGTGTTTCACTTATCGTATGGCAGAACGAGCAGAAAAAACAGCGTTTTGACTGCGGCATATCAGAGGAAGAAATACAGCGTACTTGTGCGATGTTTGATGACTGCGGCGATTGTCCGCTGAAAGAGTATTGTGAAAGTGAGGGTGAGAAACAAAATTAAATGAATTGTTGAAAAAATCAACCTCACGTTGAGCAATGTTCAAACACCGAGTTATTGATTTTTCGGCAGTTCTCCTTTATAATAAAAACATAGCAGTACTGTTGAATATTATTTGAATACTTGGAGGTTTTTTATGAAATTATATGTTAGTGAGAATTTGAAACGACTGCGTAAAGAAAAGGGTTTTACTCAGGAACAGCTGGCTACACGTTTGAATGTGTCTTTTCAAGCGGTGTCTAAATGGGAGTGCGGAGAGAGTTATCCCGATATTGTAATGCTGCCTTCAATAGCTCAGATATTTAGCGTTTCGCTTGATGACCTGGTGGGTATGGAGAAAATATGCAGCAACGAAGAAGCCGAAAAAATATTAGCACAGGTAAATGTGAACGAGAGCAAGGGTCTGCGGGCGGAAAATGTAGCATTGCTGCGTGAGGCGGTAAAAAGATTTCCAAATAACTATATGATGTCAGCTAAGCTTGCGGCAAATTTGTTTTGTGTTGAGAGTAAGAGTGAAGAAGCAGGCAAGGAGAGATCGGCGGAGGCTGCTGAAATTGCGGAATATATTCTGGCAAATTGTAATGACAGGAAAATAATTGATTGGATGAGAGTGGATATATGCTATTACTACTATTGGGCCGGCAACAAAGAAAAGGCGTTGGAGTATGCTGATGAGCTTCCTTCTGCTGCCAAAAATACGGTCAAAGAATTTCTTTTAGCAGGTAATGAAAAAATGGTACTTTGTCAGAAAAATATTATTCTTCATTTGCAGGAACTTTGTTATTCTCTGCTTACCAGAGCTGATCTGAACTGTGAGAATGATCCTCAGCTTAAAGATACAGACAGGATAAAAATTCTGAACAAGATCGTTGATGTATCTGAGGCAATATTTGAAAATGAAGATTATAATTTCCATTACAGGCTTATATCTTTGGTATACACTCACATTGCTGCGGTCGCAGTACGGTCAAAGGACTACGATGAGGCATTTGAAAATCTGATAAAAGCATTGAATTTTGCCATCGCCGCTGATGAACTGCCTGAGAGAAAGCCATACACCTCGCTTGCGGTAAACAAGCTTGTATATGATATGTATGACATAAGCGTTTCATCGCCCACGTTATGTTGCAAAGAACTTTTGGGCTATCTGAACTGGAGTGTGTTTGATGATATCAGAGATACCGAGAAATTTCAGAACATCTATTTGAAAGCAAAGGAGCATTGTGATAAATAATGTAAAAAAAGAGTCGGAAACGGCTCTTTTTCTTTGCAAAAATGAAAAGGAGAAATGCACTTTATGTTCAAAAAATCGAAAATATTAAAGAAGCTCGGTGCAGGGCTCATGGCAGGACTTTGCGCTTTTTCTATGCTCGGCTCATCTATGAGCGGAGTTATTACGGCAAATGCCGCAAGCTCATCGACTGAAAACGCAGCATTCCCGTCAGCGGATACGGTGATCGCAAAGGCGGCAACCTTGCTCGGCTCGCCGTATACCTATGGAAACAAGGGCTACTGGCATGCGTATGTTCAGGGTCAGTACACTCCGCTTTCTGTTGAAACGATAAATAATCTCGGCATTGACTGTTCGGGTCTTGTGTACTATACTCTTACGCAGCTTGGATACAAAACATCGGGGTTCAGTTGGAACAACCCTGTGCCTGTTGACACAGATCATTGGCTTACAGTCAATGATAACTGCACCATAACTTACGACGGAAAGACTTCAAAGGTCGAAGTCGAAAAGAAAAACATCAAGACAACGGACCGCCCGTATTGGGAGTGTGCTGACGGTTCGTTTATTACAGCAGGTTCTGTGGTGGTCGCTCAGAATCCGGTTGGTGAAGATCACGCTTGGATATATATGGGCGAATTTGATTCAAGAAACGATGTGATAAGCTACCTTAAGTCTATCGGCGTTTCGGAAAGTCTTATCAATTCCAAAACAGTCGGGGACGGCACAGGCGCAGGAGGTACACACTGGAGAATCGAATCAAACGGTTCTGAGGGCGTTGTTATCAACAACAAAACTGACGGTAAGACTGCTACCGCTATGAATATGTCGGCGTTCAGGATAACAAAAAATGATGTAAAATTTGAAATAACTAAGGTTCTTGCTTCAGACAGAACGGTTAAGATTTCAGGCACAAGCAAGGTAGACGGCACGGTTGCAAAATACGGAGTATATACCGATAAGGCTTGTAAAAACAAGGTCGGCGAGATCACTATCGGCAAGGACGGAACAGGTTCCATTCAGTTACCTGAAAAGCAGTATTACGTTAAGGAGATCTCCGCACCGACAGGTTACAGTATCTCTGAAGAAGTGTTCGCATTAAAGGCTGACGAAAATATATTTGTGACCGAAGATTTTACGAGAGGCAAAATTAAGGTCAATAAGACCGCCGAGGATGGGATCGTAAGCGGCAGAGAGTTCAAGGTCACAGGAAACGACGGAAGCAGTTACACCAAGAAAACCAAAGCAAACGGCGTTGCCGAATTTAGCGGATTAAAGGTATACAACACATCTACGGGCAAAGCGATCACCTACACCGTATCCGAGATCAATGTAGATACAAGATACGAAGTTCCTAAGGCTCAGAATGTTACGCTGACAAGCGGAAATGTTGATCTGACTGTGAATGTAAAGTTCAACAATCAACTTAAAACGGGCTCGATAAAGATCAATAAACAGTCTGAGGATAATCAGAACGGAGACAGAGAGTTCACTATTACGGGCAACGGTAAGACCTACACAATTAAAACAGGTTCGGACGGTGTTGCAATTCTTTCCGATATTCCCGTTTACAACAGCAATAATGAGAAGATCGTGTACACCATTTCCGAGAAAAATGTTCCCGTAAGATATGTAGTTCCAGCGGATCAGACTGCAACCCTTACGGCAGATGCGACCACAACCAAGACATTCAAAAATATCCTCAAAAAGTTTACAGTTGAGGTAACAAAGCAGGATTCTGAAACAACATCAGCACAGGGCGACGGAACGCTTGCAGGAGCAGTTTACGGACTGTACAAGGACGGCGAGCTTGCCGATACCTATACGACCGATGAAAACGGATATTTCAAGACAAAAGAGTATGTCTGCGGAAACTACACTGTTCAGGAAATTTCGCCAAGCGAGGGCTATCTCCTTGACAAAACAGTTTACTCAGTAGGTGCAGAAGCTGAGAATTATTTCATTGAGCATAACCCACTTTCTATGGCAGTGACTGAGGACGTTATCAAGGGAAATATCGCAATGATCAAGCATTCCGATGACGGCTCTACTCAGATAGAAACTCCGGAAGTGGGAGCTGAATTTGAAGTGTATCTGAAATCTTCAGGTTCTTATGCAAATGCTGTTGAAACAGAACGTGATTACCTGACGTGTGATGAAAACGGATTTGCACAGACAAAGGATATGCCATACGGCGTTTACACTGTGCATCAGACAGTCGGCTGGGAGGGTACTGAGTTTATTGCTGATTTTGATGTGAATATCAGCAAGAACGGACAGACCTACCGCTATCTCATTAACAATGCAAAGTTTGAAAGCTATATCAAGATTGTAAAGGTGGATTCCGAAACGGGAAAAACAATTCCTTACGAGGGTGCTGGCTTTGAGATCTATGATTCAAACGGTCAGAAGATTTCTATGACTTTCAGCTACCCTACTCCTACAACTATTGATGTGTTTTACACTAATTCTGAGGGCTATCTGATCACTCCCGAAGTTCTTCCCTACGGCGAGTATTCACTTGTTGAGGTTCAGGCTCCTTACGGCTATGCGCTTGATAAAACTCCCGTAGCATTTTCGGTTTCCTTAGAAAATGCAGAGAAAGAAAACTCGCTTACTATTGTCAAAGTTGAAAAGCAAAACACCGCTCAGAAAGGCAGGATCAGCGTTCAGAAAACAGGCGATATTTTCACAAGCGTGAATATGGCAAGCTCTGCTTATACAGACGAAAACGGCGAGCTAGTTGTCAATTCAACGACCTACACTCCCGTGTTTGCGGACGGAGATCTCAGCGGCGCAGTATTTCAGGTGATCGCTGTAGAGGATATTGTTACTCTTGACGGCACGGTTCGTGCCAACGTAGGCGACGTTGTGGCTGAAATTACAACAGACGAAAACGGCTATGCTGAAACCGAACCGCTTTATCTTGGCAAGTATGAGGTCAGAGAGATAAAAGCTCCCTATGGATATGTGCTGAACAATGAGCCTAAAGATGTTGAACTGACATATGCAGGGCAGGAATTTGAGGTGAGAGATACTGTGAATACAGCTTTTGAAAATGAGTATCAGGGCGTGAGGATCTCGCTTTCTAAGGTTATGGAAAATGATGAACTGTTCGGGATCTACGGCAAGGACTACTATACAAGCGTTCGTTTTGGACTATTCGCCGCAGAGGATATAACGGCGGCTGACGGTACGGTTATTCCTGCTGACGGACTGCTTTCAGAGGTTTCACTTGATGAGAATATGACTGCAAAATTTGATGTACAGATACCTTTCGGCAGGTATTATGTCAAAGAAATTTCTACTGATGAACACTATATTCTTAACGGAGAAAAATATCTTGTAAACTTCGAGTATATGGGACAGGATATCCGGACTGTGGATATTGACTGCGGACAGTTTGTAAATCTTCTCAAGCGTGGCAGGATAGAGGGTCACAAGGTAGATGACAAGAGCGAACCTCTTGAAAATGCGGTGTTCGGTCTGTTTACTGCCGACTGTGTGAAGTTCAGCAGAGATACTGCAGTAATGACTTCCACATCAGATGAAAACGGATATTTTGAGTTTGACGAAATCCCCTATGGCGAATATATTATTCATGAAATCGAAGCTCCCAGAGGATATATTCTCAGCAATAAAAGCTATCCCGTAAGCATTTCAGAGGACGGCGAAGTCATTGAGATAACTGCCGAGAACAAGCCTATTACCGTTAAGATCTCAAAGCGTGATATTTACGGAAACGAGCTTAAGGGAGCAAAAATGCAGATCATTGACTCTGAGGGAAATATTGTTGATGAATGGACTTCCGACGGCACAAATCACGTTGTTTCAAAGCTTGGTGCAGGTGAATATGTGCTTAAAGAAATTGCCGCACCTGACGGTTATGTGATTGCAACGGACATTAAGTTCAGCATTGATGTTTACGGCAATGTTACGGTAGAAAACGTTGATTCTACAGCCGTTTCGGATAACGGCTATCCGCTTATCGTTATGGTGGACGATACCACTAAGGTTCGTATTTCAAAGCGGGACATTACAACAGGCGAAGAATTGCCGGGTGCTACTTTGCAAATTATCGACGAGAACGGAAATGTGGTTGAGGAATGGGTATCCACAAATGAACCACATATGATTGAAGGAAAACTTATTGCCGGCAAGGAATACACACTTAAAGAGATCATAGCACCTGAGGGTTACGAGATAACAAATGAGATAAAGTTTACTGTGAATGCTGACGGAACTGTGACCGAGGTCGTTATGTATGATGAGCATACGCCTGATCTTGAAATTCCTCCTACAGTCACAATAGATACTCCTAATACAGGTGTATCCGCAGACAATAGTGCTGAGTTTTATCTCGTAGCCGCAGCGGTTGTTGTGGCTTTCGGTATGGTCATATGCAAGAGAAACGATAAGGAAAAGAGAAAGGATGATGTGAAATGAGATCTAAAAAGAAATTGATCGCAGCAGCAAGTTCGGTGTGCTTTGCAGCTATGATGTCGCTAACCGCTTATGCTTCAGGCGATGTTGCAGGGGCGGTGACAAGCACCTGGGGTGCGGCGAAATCGCAGGTCGTTTCAGTCGTAAACAATGTGGTGTTTCCCGTAATAGACGTGATACTTGCGGTTCTGCTGTTTGTGAAGATAACACTCGCATACCTCGATTATCGCAAACACGGTCAGTTGGAATGGACTCCCATAGCCATAATTTTTGGCTGTCTTATCTTCACCCTAACCGCTCCGCTGTATATTTGGTCGATTGTGTAAGGAGGTATGACAAATGAAGAATATTCTTATACTCGCCGTACTGTCTGCGGTGATCCTTACAGGCTGCGGAAATATCTCGCCGCCGTTCAAAGCCGAGCAGACAACGGTCACAACAGCCGCACCGACAGTAAGTGCGGCTGCCTCTTCGGAGGCTGAAAGTACCGTCGATGAAGAACAGGTAAAATATGATACCTTTATTGCGGAGTTTTTCGATTCAAATATATGCTTTGCAGATACAAGCGCATTGGTAACAGAGGCAATGAAAAGCTGTTCATTTAAGAATGAGACAGACAGTTCCAATGGTATACAAAAAATCACGCTTACAGGCAAAAACGGCGGAGGTACTATTGAGGTGCTGTGCATAGATTTGTCGCAGGCTCAACTTGATTACGACATGGAATATATCCTTGAAAACTTCGGAGATTATTACTTCGGACAGACCTCCGCACAGATGAGCGGTATCACCGAAGATGACTTTGTTTCGAGTTACCGAATGACAAGCAGTGTTGTTTCAAAGGGTAAGTATCAGCAGTACGGCTCTGTTCAGAAATCCGATGGTATGGCGACGCAGTTCGGATACACGGAAACCTACGCTGTGCTTTCGGAGAACAAGCTTACCGTTGTGTCGGGTGCATTTCTCAGCACGGATATGATGGAAAGGCAGAGTTTTTCACAGCTGATGGCTAAGTTTGCGGAGAATGTGAAGTACTGATTTAAAATGAAAAAAGGGCTGAGGTTGGCTCAGCCCTTTGGTTTTGGGGAGTATAAATCAGAATTTATATATTAAATACTTCTTTTGCGTATGATGTCCACCCACCATGTGTAATCATTACGCAAATTACAGCAAGTGTTATATACAATACGATAGGGATAAGCAGATATGCCTTACCTTTACTCAATGTTTTCCGAAATACATAGATATTTGAGGGAAATGATAAAGCAAGCCAAATCAGTAGCTCAATACAGCCAAGCATAATAGAAACATCTTTCTCCGAGCCTAAATCATAGCTATAGCCTTTTGAATGTCCAGTTATATCAAGAAAAATCCAGCCGAAACATATTGGAAATGAAAATGCAATAAAACTCGTCCAGAGAAAATTCAGACAATAGATAATTTTACTTTTCATGGCTATCTCCTACAAATTTCGATTTATGTTATTATCCATTATACCACACCAACCTCGAAAAATCAACCCTAGTAAACAGAAAGCAGGTGATAAAGTGCCATATATCCCATTTACAGACGAACAAAAAGTCCTTGCCAACA
>UMAK01040496.1_pt1 | contig 14318 bp, 17 predicted proteins | sample 1963681 | NCBI WGS metagenome assembly UMAK01 (sample SAMEA4835913, study PRJEB28245) | human gut metagenome | biome: gut microbiome; material: fecal sample | place: Denmark | collected 2008 | reverse complement strand
ATCCTCGGGATTAGATCACTTATCTGGATATCCAGATAAGTGATCTGTGGCAGTCAGGGTATAGGCGATGTCCTGCTGGTATCCGATGCCGTTCCCGCCGTTCTGTGGCTGGCGGTCTATGGCATTTCCCGTAATGCAGATCACAGGTTCCTGCTCCACCAGCGGTACATTATTGCCGCCCGTCCCATAGCGGGCCGACATGGTGGGTGCAACCTCCTCCATCTGTCGGTAGCGGCTGTCAATGCCGTGGTTTTCATACACCAACGGCTGATGGCCGTGCTCCTGCGCCCGCAGTGTGCCCGTCATATTCTCAGAAATTTCCATGACCTGACCGCCTTGATCGTTGATGCACAGCACAGATGGCATACAGTTCCCACTGGCACCCGCCTTCAGTGTCGGAGCAACGCTTTCGTGGTATCCGATGCTCCCGGCACTGGCTCCGGCACCTGCAGAAAAACCGGCGACAAATGTCTGCTGTTTTATTCCCGGCTGTGCATTTAGAGCACCCGCCACATCATGTAAGTCACGAACCTCATCTCTTTGGTTGGCCGCAAAGGCTATAACGCCATTCCTGCCGGTGGACATCCCACAGTTCACGCCCAAGGTCGCTGCCACATCGCCGGTCAAGTCTCCGTTGTAGCCGTCAAAGCCCTCAGTGTTTTCACTTGCCTGCGTCACGAAAGTCTGCATCTGCATATTTGAGGTGGCCATCAAAGCACCAGACACCCCTTGCAGGTCGATGCCCTCGTCCCGCTGGTTGATGTGATAGGCATCTATATCTGTGATCTGGCCGTCCGGGAGCGCAAGACCCGCCTGGATCTTCAGCGCCCGTTCCAGCTTCTTTGGCAGCGCTTTGCCCCGTTCAAACGCCCGACGCAGTATCCCCAAACAAGCCCTCGGCGTCAAATAATACTTTGTCGGCGGTGCGCCCTGCAAAATCTGCGATAAGGAAGATTCTCTTGCGCCTCTGGGGGACACCCCAGTATTGAGCGTCCAGGCACCGCCAGCATAGGGAGAAATCAGTTCCCAGTAGGATTCGCCCAGCAGGTTGCCATGCCCAGGGGTAAGGTCCAGGGACATGAACGGTACCGCACTTAATTCGGACGATCTCTTCCAGGACGATGCGGAAGTCCTCGCCCTTCCGCTCTCCGCTGGAGAAGGCTCCCGGCACATTTTCCCATACCATAAATCGGGGCCGAATATGGATACCTGCCCGGCCTCGTGATCTGTCTGCATCTCTCATCTCCTTTACGATGCGGGTCTGTTCCGTGAAGAGGCCGGAGCGCTCTCCGGCCAGCCCGGCCCTGGCTCCGGCTACGGACAGATCCTGACACGGGCTGCCGCCGCAGATGATATCCACCGGCGGCAGCATGGCCCCGTTCAGCTTCGTAATATCTCCATAATGTAGCATCCCCGGCAGCCGCTGCTGCGTGACTCGAATGGGGAAAGGCTCGATCTCACTGGCCCATAGGGGGATGACACCGTTGTGTATAGCCGCCAGCGGAAAGCCGCCAATGCCGTCAAACAGGCTGCCCATAGTAATGCACCTCATTTGGCCGCCACCGTCCGGGCAATATTGACGGCGCTCTGAGCTGTGTAAACCGCCGAGGTAAGATTGGCCTTCGTGGTGGTGTCCAGCCCAAAGGCCCCAGCGATGCGGGGAATTTCCCCGGCAGAGAGCATGAGTCCCAAGCCCAGCAGGGCGTGGTCTTTGAACACCATCAGCCCGGCCACAAGGATGGTGGCCTGCAAGAAAGCCGTGAGACACAGGCCGATGACCTGTTTGCACCACTGGACGAATCCGTCTCCATATCCCCTGGGCACGGAGAACATATAAAGGCTCCCCACGGCAATTTGAATCAGCAAAATACCGCCGCGCTTCAGATTGCTGAAAAACACCTTAATGACCGCATAGGCCATGAGGATAAGGCAGAAAAGAACCATAAGCCCGCTGGTCTCCCGCCCAAAGCCCCGCAGGGGATAGGTGGACTCCGTTAGGCTTTCCAGGTTTTCAAGATCTGCCAGCGCCGCCTTTGCCGCATCCCCGATGCTGGTGGACCCAAAGCCGGTGATGCCCGCCGTCAAGGTGCCCTGCAAGGAAATTGCCAAAGAATAGAGCCGCACCGGCACCTGGGTAAAAAGAGAGACGGCCAGAAAGCCCTTAAGGACATTCAGCGCCGTCTCTTTCACATTGCCCCGCCCAGCGGAATACTCGATGCCGCATTCAAACACAGCCACCACCAGTCCCGTGGCAAACAGGGCCCAGCCCAAATAGGAGAAAAACAGCACCACGCTCTGCACCCAGTTCATCTCGAAGAGCTCTGCGCCCATGCTGCCCATCTCGGAAAAGAAGTTCCCAAGAAAGCCCACCACCTGACTGTAAAACCAGTCCACGATCTGCCCCAGTATTTTGTCCGCTACAAAGTCCCATATGAACAATGAATCACCTCCCAGAATGTAAAAAGCACTCTACTGATCCAGCAGAGTGCTTCTGTCTATATTCGTTTTTTTGGTCACAGTTTCATTTTGTTTCCAACGCCCTTGGCCTTTCACGGAGTGAGCAGCCATTGATAATCCTGCCGCCCATCGATCACATACTCCACATAGACCACCTGATCTTTTACTTGATACAGCAAAATGTGGTATTTGTCAAAGATGAGCTTGCGATACTTCTCGACCGTAAAAACCTCGGAACGCAGCACAGGATTGCGAAACGGAAATCGTTCCAAAGAGACTGCCGCCTGACGAAAATCGGAAACCAGTTTGTGCGCCAATTTTTCATCCAGCCTTGCGGCAAATGCCGCATGCTCCACCAACTGCTGGGCGGCCCGCTTCGAGACGACTACTCGATACGATTCATGCTCCGGCATGGCGTACCTCCTGGATCGCCACCTCCATCATGGCGGCCACCTCATCTACGGAATGATCCACAGCGCCGTGCAGGCGATCTTCCTCCACGGCAAGCAATTCTTCCCGCAGCTTCAGCATCTTTTCCCGATGGGTAAACGCCTCGATGTCCATGACTACCAGATCGCCCTCGCCGTTTTTGGTCAGATAAACGGGTTCGCCGGTCGTCTTACACAGCTCCGCAATATCATTATAGTTTTGCCGAATGGCGGCACTTGGCTTGATATACATATTCGCTCTCCTTACATAGCAGTTTTATAACTATATTATACCATTAAACTGCTATTATGCAAGAGGAATATTGACTTGCGCCGTTATACCCCGATGATCCCCCAAATATACAGCGGCGCCGTCAGCGTAAAGACCAGGCATGCAAACAGAATGGCCGGAGCCGTCCATTCAAATTGCCCTGTTTTCCGATAGTCAAAATACGCCGTCCCCAGCTTCACGAAAAAGAAAATAGCCAGGATCATGTCGATAGCGGGAAAAACCACCTTGTTGACCACCGACTTGATCTGATTGGACGCTGCCGTCCAGGTGCTCTCCACTGCGCCCGCCACATCGCCGCTGCCTGCGGCAAAAGCCGCCACAGACAGCAGGCAGCACAGCAGCGCCGTGATGCTCAGCATGAGCATGATACGCTTTGCAGTTTTCATTTTGCGTCCTCCTTACAGTGTCATTTCATGTATCCCACGCCGCAGCTCGGCCAATTTTTCCGCTGCCCAGTCAGGGATGCACTCGTCACGGATAATGCCTACGAACTCGGAGCGGTTCCACCTCGTGGTCTCGCCGTCTCCCAAACAGGTGCAGAGTACCGAGCGGCCACGGGCGTGGGGCTGACAGCCAAAGCCGCTCAGGGCCAGCCACAGCTGATTCTCCGGCTGCCAGTAGGATTCCCGCAGCGTGTCCGGCGACAGGATCAGCACCCTGCCGGTGAAGTCCTGCTCTCCGGAATTGGATTCACAGTGTTCTGCGCCAAACAGGTGCAGCTTTGCCAGCTCTGCCCGGTATTCGCTGACGAATCCGTCCAGCACGGCGGGATGGCTGTTTATGAGGAAGGTATGCCTGTGTCCTCCATCTTCGGGGACGAAGACGGAGCGGCTCCACTGCTTATTGGTCTCATGGTAGCGGCCATCATAGGACTGCTCCTGCAAAGTGTTGGCCAGCACAAAGCCCACCCGTTTGTAGCCATACTGGTCGATAACGCTTTTGGCGCAGTCAGTGCTGAGATGCATCCCATCAAAGCCCTTGTGGATGGCCAGCTCTATGGCCCCGGCGCAGGCACAGTTGGTGCGGAAGTTAGCCCGCCACAGCTCCAACTCGCCCCGCTCCCGAGCCTCTTTGGCCGTGTAGGGGTACAGTGCCTCACTCGGCAGCATAGACAATGTCTCCTTCCTCCAAAAGCTGCGCCAGTGCAGACGGGCAGCATCCACTCAGCATGAGCAGGGGGCGGATGCTGTCCGGTACCTGCGGCACATCCTCCATGTCTTTTTCGCAGTCGGCTGCACAGGGCATCCTGCACGCCTCCTGCAGCACACCCAGCAGTTCTACGGAGGCCCGAGATAAGCCCTCCAGTGCGTGCAGCAGCTGCAGTGCTGTCATTTCCTGCGGCATGAGCAGAATGTGGTCCTGTCCCAGCCATGCAGACAGGGAGATGCCCACCAAGCCCAGTTCCTCCAGCGCACCGTTGGGAATGAGCAGGCCGTTCTTTTCAAATTTCATTTCATTGTTCATGCGAAAATCCTCCTATACTTTTAAGGGCTGCTGCGGTGTATGCACCAGCCTGCACGATTTACCCCGGCTGTCATAGTCGCCGAAGAAGGACATCTGCGGCGCAAAGGTACGGGGATCGTAGTTGGTCATGATGTACTCACGGTACTTGTTGTTTTTCTTCTTGGACTGGCTGTTGGGGCGCTCCACCTCGTAGATGAAGAAATCATCATACAGCTTCCGTATGTACGGGCAGTTGTTATAGGACACCATAGCGAATCCCTCATGCTTTATCAGCACATCGTGGAGCCGCTGGTGGTCGCTGCGGGGAAACTCCACCGTATAGCATTCCGCCTCATAGTAGGGTGGGTCACAGTAGACCACGGTCTGCGGGTCGTTTCGGGCGGTGATGATGCTCTCGAAATCCTTGTTTTCCAGTACCGCATCCTTCAGCCGATGAGAGCACTCCCACAGATCCCGGAAAAACCGCCGTATATCGCAGGAGCCTACGCCATAGCTGTCTCCGCTGCCATTGTAGCTGTAGCGCTGCAGCTTATAAAATGCTGCGGCACGGCGCACATTGCCTAAACTGCCACGCTCCAAAAGCAGCTGCCGCACGACCTCCGCCTGGGGTGGTTCAAAAAACACCTCCGTCAGATCCAACTGCCGTTCCATGTACTCCATGGTGAAGTCCTCGCCCTGCAGCTGACGCTGCAATACATCAAATTCATCGTGGGCGTTGATAGGGAGAAAGCCCAGCTCCCTGACCAGCTCCAGCGGACGCTCCTTGGCGCAGAAGAGCAGGTTATATAAATCGTGGTTCAGGTCGTTGTAGATCTGCAGACACCCGCTGGGGACGGAAGTATTCATGGTGATAATGCCGCTGCCGCCAAACACATCCACCAGTGTCTTGTAGTGGGTAGGCAGCAGCATTTGGATGGCCCACATGAGCTGGGCCTTGCCGCCTACCCACGGCATGAGCTTCGTCATCTGCCTACTCACCGAATTTCTCCAGCGCCCGCTCCAGTCCGGAGATGGCGGCGTCTAACCCGCTGCGCATTTTCTCAAGGCTTCGGATGGTGGCATAGACCTCTGCCGCCGTCTCCGCATAGTAATACCCCCGCTGATCTGCTGCGATCGGCACAGTGCCTCGCCGCAGGCGGTTGATGTGCCTGCGAAGCTCGTTTCCGCTGATGCCCAGCGCCCGCTCCAATTCCCGGCTGCTGACCACATTTTTATGTCCCTTGCATCCGTTCTCCAGATACCGGGAGATGGTCTCCTTCGTCATTCTTGCACTCCTTTCCGGGTACCGCTCACCGAAAAGGGTGCAAAAAGTGGGACCGCTGTCCCTTTTCGGAAAGCGGCCCCATTATTGATTCAGTTTACTGCATGGTTATATCCATGCCCTGCTGCGGCAGATGCATAGGCTGTCCATCCGGACGATGGACATAGCCATAGTCACTGAGGATGCCCCTATCTCTATACATCAGGTCTGCGCCGTAGGCGGTGAGATTCAAATTCCGGATGAGCAGGTCAAGCTCTGGCCCGTCTGCCATAAGGGAAAGTTCCTCCCGTGCCCGATCCTCCAACGAGTGGATATTCGGTTCGAAGGCGTATTCACTCAGGTGCTCTGTCAGCGCCATGGCATCCTCCAGCTTGTAAATATCCAGCTGACTGGCCACTGCCTTGAACGCCGCCAGTTCCCCATTTGCATCCAGCATTTCGAGACACTGCGCAAATTGATTGACCTGCTCCATGCTGGTGTGAGCCATATCTACGAAGGCCCACATCTCCGGCATGGCGGTGTCGCATTCCTCCAGCTGCACCTCCTGCCAGCTATCCACCTCCAGACAGTCCAGCACGGCGTCCAACTCCGCCTGCTTTGCGGGCAGGTACAACTTTACGGTACGGACATCACTGACACAGAGGAAATGGATCATATACGGCGGCTTTCGTGGCGGCCTGCCCAAGTTGGGCGGAGCCTGCCGCAGCTCGGCTTCCCGTACTACATAGCCGTTCGGGGTCATAGCGCCGTGTTCGTCCCGGCGCATTTTTTCACCGATCTTGGCATAGTCCAACAGCTCCAGCACACTATCCGGTACTTGTTCCAGTTCCGGCAGGAACTCGTTCTCCACATAGAACCGGCCCAGTGCCGCATCATCCCGGACCTCCGCCACCACATGACAGCCATCCACACTGTACGCCAGATCCAGCAATCGCTGGAGGGTCAGTTCGTCGCCATTGGTTTGGCACAGCTTGTCGACCTCCATCTGCACCAGTCCCTCAAAAGCGATGTCCTCTACATGGTCGAATGTACTCAGCTGCTCCGCCAGTGCATTGAACTGATACAGGTCGCTGTCATCAAGGAGCGGTGCAAGAAATCCGTACCGGCCAATGTCCTCCACCTGCCAATAGGGTTCCCGCCCATCCTCCAGCCGCAGCTTATCCAGTGCATCTATCAGTTCCCACGGCGTAGCGGGCAGATCCAGCTCTGCGTGATTACTGCAATCCGGATTGCCCATATATATGGAAAATACCTTTTTACCCAAGCTCCATACCTCCTCTCCGCTGCACGATGTCCACGCAGTGATCCGGGTCTGCGCCGGGGACATCCCAGCCGCACATACTGCCGATCTTCATAGCTTCCTCCTGAGCGGGCGTCACCCCCAGCTTCCGGTTCTGCTCATCCGCAATGCGGCGGTTCTCCTGTGCATCCGGCGTAGACCAGTCGCTGGGATAGTACCCGCTCTCCCCACGCTTCACGCAGATGAGCTGCCCCGTACCCGGCAGCAGGGTAAAGCACAGCTGAGGCAGCTTGTCCCGGTAAGGCTCGAACCGCTCCTGTTCCGTCCGGATGCTCCAGTCTTCATCCTGCCACAGGTGGACATACAGCTCCCGGCCGCCGTCCAGTTCGATCTCCCGCTGCTCGAAGCCTTCGCCCCAGCCATCCGAGGCTTGGCCGGAGATGTACTTCTTCAGCGCAGCCAGCTCTTCAGCCGACAGTTCGCCGCTGATCTGACACTCCGCCACGCCCCACAGCCTGCCGTGCCGCTGCTCCACATCGAAGACAACGGAATGTACCTTGTCGTTGACGCTGTCCGGTTTTCTGTACCAGTACATGATGCCTCTGACCTGTTCCTCCTGCATGCGGTTTTTGAATAAGGCGCTGCGGATCTTGTCCTCATACGATGCCAATTCGCCGCCGGTGAGCCGTTCCGCCTCCTCCGGCATATCGCCCCACTCATCCGGCTCGTAGAGCTCGGCAGTCAGCGGCATATACAACTTCAGCACGCTGCGTTCGGGCGGCAGGACAGTGAAGCTGTCCTCGCCGGGGATAAGGGCCAGCGTCCGCCCGTTGTCCCATTTCATCTGAAATTGCCCGGCGTCATCTACGCACACAAGCGTACCCTCTGTGCCGGGTGCTACCGGCGCATAGGGGTCCTCCATGGAAACCAGCCGAATGCGGGTGCCGGGCGGGTATTTTTCCCGCAGGAATTTTACCATTTTCTCGGATGTAAACATTTTTAGATCCCTCCTATTTTCTGTGTGTATTCGGATAGCGTATATGGATCATCCTCACCGAAGAAATCCAGTAAAATATCATCCGCCGCCTTGCAGACGGCAGGATCGTCCGTCAGGACTTCGTAGCGAAACCCGGTGGTATCCCGATAGGGCAGTTCCTCCCGGATACAATCCAGAAACGACTCTGCATCGTAATAGAGGATGTCATCGTCCCCGACAAATGTGGCCTTGCCAATAGGCTCCATAATGCATCACTTCCTTCTTTCGCAATACACCACCAGCCGTTGCCGTCCTCCGCTGGCGTAGGGATGGCAGGTGATGAGCGTCAGCAGGTCACGCCCCGGCTGGATTTTGATCTTCTCCACCTCATGGGGCTGGATGATTTGAATGTCAACCACCGTGTAGGTGAGCGTTTCCCACAGATTGGTAACCGTTACCATATCGCCCACCTGCAAGCGGTCTATGTGCCGAAAATAATCCGCGCCATACCATCCTCTATGCCCGGCAATAACGCAGTTGGTATTTACGCCGCCAATGGGCGCCGAAGTGTTCCCCAGCACCGCCGCCCCTGCGTCCAAATGTGCGCCGGACGCGCCCAAGTAGACCGGCATGACCAGCTCCAGCGTGGGTATCTCCAATACACCTATGATCTCGTCCTCCACGCCGCAGTCTCTCAGCAATACAGCGGGCTCCTCACAGGCCAAAGCATCGGCCAGTCCCGCCTGCCGCTCTGCATAAATGCGTTCGTTATATTCCTGCAAGTCTGTCAGCACCTCGGAGTATGGCTGTCTCGCCTCCTCCAAAAAGCCCTGTGCCGCCGCGCTCATGTCCGCTTGCAGCCTATGCCCGGAAACCACCGGCCACAGCAGAATACAAAGCCCCGCCACGGCCAGCGCCGCCAACAAAACAGCTTTTTTACCCACGGCGTCGCCTCCTTGCAAAGAAGCAGACCCCGCCAGCCGCAGCCAACACACCAAGGCCGATGCCCAAACCCGTGAGATAGTGCTGCGTCCACAAAGACGCAGCCTTCGGAGTTTTTCCATTTTCTACCACCAGCTCCGGCACATACGGCACCCGATGTCCCCGCACCAGCAGCCGGTGGGTGTTCACCCCAAAGGGCATACAAGTGATTAAAGTTACATAGTCCTTGTCCTCCTCGATTTGCAGCAGCGATGTGTCCGAAGGCAGTACCGTGGCGATCTGGTCCACCTCGTAGGCCAGCACCTCACCCAGCACATGGATATAGAAAACATCGCCTTTCACCAACTGGTCAATGTCTGTAAACAGCTTCGCACTGGCCATCCCACTGTGAGCCGACAGCACCGCATGGGTGCCTGCCCCGCCTACAGGCAGAGAAGTCCCCACCACATGCCCCACGGCCCGCTCCAGCGTCTCCGCTCCCGTGCCGTGCCGCACCGGGAGATACACGCCGATTTTCGGGATGTCGATAGTACACATGGCCCCGCCCACGGTGAGCTGCTCCGCATAGGCCAAGGGAGAGGCAGAAGCCCCTCCCGTACAGACCGCCGCCTCGCCCCGCAGCAAGGCATTATACGCCTCCGCCGCCCGACGCTGCTCGGCCAGCTCCGCATTGTCAGTGTCCGCAATAGCGGCGGCATACACCGCCTCCACATCCGAGTGATACTTTTCACTTACCAGTTCACCCATAAGCGGGTAGAGCAGCAATCCCAGCGCCAGAAGCACACAGGCTACCGCCAGCAGTCGCCACTTCACTGGTCGTTCCTATTGTGCTTCCGCCCCCGGACCACAATAAACGCCGCCACGCCCAGCAGCATGCAGCCGCCCACGGTGAACATCCAGGTGCCGTAACCGCCTGTCTTAGGCAGGTCAAAACCGGGGTTGTTGATGACCGTCAGCGGTACGATGGCATTGCCGTCCTCCATGTCCACCGCGTCGCCGTTGACGCTGCCGCTGGCCGTCAGGAGCTTCACGCCGCAGGTCTCGCAGGCGCTCTCGCCCTCCGCAGCGGTAATGATAATTTCGATGCCATCCTTCAGCAGCACATATCCCTTGTCTGTGTCTGTCTCCGTCAGCGTGTAAGTGTCATCCTCCAGACCCATGACCCGGATGTGCCCCTCCCCGTTGGGCGCAAACACCGTGGCCTTGCTCTCCTCCACCTCGTGGCCGGTGACATGGTACACGCCGTCCACCAGCTCCGCCGTCACAAAATAGCCGTCCGTATCGTTGTGCAGCAGGAAATGAACATTGGCCAGGTCGCCATTGCCGTCCGAAAACTGCTTCAGCACATCCACGCCGTAGGTATACACATGGCAGCAGTCCTGGAGCGTATCAAAGTAACCGGTATTGGTGCGCTTCCAGGTCAGCCCCACCTCGTTGGGGTTGTCGGTATCACCCAGCTGTGCGTCAGCGGTAAGGGTCGCCGCATAGGTGATCCGCATGGTACAGTCGCTGTAACCACGCTTCACGCTATCGGTGTAGACACTTGCGGATTCATTGATGTCCGCCAGCCCGGTCTCTGTCATACCAATGGTCATGGTGTTGGCAGCGTCATCATAGCTGACGGCGAACTTGCCGGAATCCTCGTCCCAAGCGGTGATCTGATCTGTGCATCCGGCATCCCGGAAGAACTCAATGACCACATCGCTTCTGTTGTAGCGAATCCCCTCACGCAGCGTGTCCACGAATGTGTAAGTAGTCAAACTGGTAGCCTTGGAGGTAATGGTGGGCAGTGTGCTGATGATCTGATAGTCCACCACATCCCCCACGGAAGCGGTGGCAGTATGTGCATAGCCGTCCGCAATATTCGCCGTGCCGCCGTTCTTGCCGGTGCTGTTTTTGCCCTCCCGGACGGTTTTTTCCAGCGTGGGATTGCCGGTCTGATTTTTCGGGTACACGGTCACATCGTAGTTCCAGTTTTTGCCGTCGATGGTGGTCATGGGCAGGGAAACAAAAAACGGGTTGCAGGTGCTGGTGACATTCTCCGGCACACGGGTCTCCACCACCAGATACAGCCCCTGCTCCAGTCCACCGACCTTGCTGTGTCCGTTTTCATTCGTCTCAGGCATGGCCTTGCCGCCGTTCCGGACGGCAATCTCCAGCGCATTTTTGACGGTGGTGGCGTTGGCGGTCAGTGCATCGCTCATGGCCTTGTTCAGCTTGTCGGCGGTATAGTAGCGGGTGCCGTTTTCGCTCTTGTGTGCATCTGCGGCGGTCAGGCCGATGGCCTGGAGCACGGTACCCTCGGCAAAGCCGTACAGCACACCTACCTGACGCTGCCCGTCCACCAGTTCATTGTTCATGGCGATGTCAGCTACCCGCAGATAGGTGAACTCCACGCCCTGAATAGCGTACTGCGCCAGCTTGTCGGTAACGGCATCGTCCTGCACACCGGTGCTGACATAGGACGCCGTATTCCACGCCCCGTCCTCGCTGGCCGCCGTGATGTCGTACTTATAAAGGGAAAGGGACGCTTTCCGTCCGGAGTCAATGGTCGGCGCTGCGAACGCTGTGCTGATAAGCCCCAAGGCCATGACCATGGCCAGAAGCAGCGCCCAAAGTCGTTTCGTTTTCTTCATGGTTCAGTTCTCCTTTTTCGTCGTGGATTTTTTGCAAAAATAAACACCCATGCAGAGCATGAGTGCTGCAAACAGAATATAAATCGTGAAGCCTGTACCGCCCGTAAAGGGCAGTGCAAAGCCCGCATTGTTGCAGGCGGTAATGGTGATATCATGGCTGCCTGCGTCCAGCGTTCCCACGAACAGCGGCTCCGTCAGCAGCGTCATTCCCTCCGCCGTCTGCACCTCTGTCACCCGGTAGTAGGTGCTGCCGTCTGCTGTCAGGTTTTCCCAGCAAACCGCCCCGTCCGCACCTGTTTCCGCCGCGCTCACCTCCTGCCAGTTCACCTGATCCGCAGAGGATTCCAGCAGAAACCGGATCCCGGACAGAGGATCACCCTCGGCATCCACCTTCTTCACCGTGATCCTGCCGGGGATGTCAGCAGTCTTGATTTTCAGGTAAGCCGTTACCGGGTCACGGACGCTGGCAGAGTAGGTAACCACATCCTGAATACCGGTAGGTTCGCCCCACACGCCATCGCCCCATACCACCATACCGGCGCTGGTGGTGCCCTCTTTGGCGGCGGTAATGGTAACGGCATCCGAGATAGGCTTTTCCGCTGAGATGGTCAGCACATCTCCGCTCTTGCTGAAAGTCAGGTTGGCGTCCTCACAGCTGAAACTATACTTTCCCAGCATCCCGTTGGTGTCGGTGATGCTGCCGGTAAACTTGCTGCCGTCCCAAGTCAGTTCCAGCGTCTCTGCATTGGTGGCAGTAGATGCGCAGAAGCTGGGGCGCCTACTATGGGTCTGCACAGAATCTACAATGGAATCATAGTAGCTGAGGATCTTGCCCCGCAGGGGATGGGTGGCATCCACCCGCTCCAAGGCCTCGTTATAGCCCATAGACTTCACATCAATATGGCGGAAGCTGCTGTCCCGCTCACCGGCCACCACCTCCCAAATGAGGACCTGCGTGGCATAGGCCCAGGCCATCTTCTCCGCTGTACTCTCTACATCTGCCCACCAGCCGCCGCCAATGGTGCCGTGATAACCGTAGCTCATAATGCGGCCGATCTGCCGCTGCACCTCACGGGGCGTAAGGGGATGCCCGTCAGGCAGGCTCAGGTGATCCCACCAGGTATCGTCGTGGTCTGTGATGGAATCGTAGTTTTTCTGCGGTGCGCCGGGTTCGATGCAGTAAGCTACCTCGCCCTGCCAGGAATCCAGACACCGGAACTGCGTGTAGCTGGAAGCCCCTACCCGGTAGCCAAACCGCAAATTCAGTACACCGTGGCCCCAGTTACCGCTGGACTTCAAGGTATCATCTGACAGGGGAAAATTCCAGATATACACCTGTTTGGATGCGGCGAAGGCTGTGGTAGGCAGCAGGCATAGGCACAGCACCAACGCCAGCAGAAAAGCCGTTCCGCACTTGATGATTCGTTTCAAAATAGACCTCCTATTCTCCTAAATTTTTACATAAGAAAAAGGCCCTCCATGAGAGCCTTTTCTCTAATATGGCTGCCGTTATCCGCGACCGATGAACAGTTCGTACTGTCCGTCTCCGATCTGTTCTGCCCAGATCCAGACGGCGGTACAGCCTTCCTGATCCTTATAGTACGCCAGATCATCCCGGATGTAGGCGGCCAGAACATCTTCCGTCTTACTGCTGCACCGAATGGGCGTATCCCATGTGCCGGCCGTCCCCTGATCCAGCACCAGCCCGATGCTCACGGCGCAGTCCTTGGCGTAGGCCAGCCAGTAGTCCATGGCAAAGGCTTTCTCCTCCGGCTGTGGAGCTGCCTCATCCGTCACGGGTTCAGAGGGGGCGGATCCTGTGGGCGGAGTTTCAGGCGGCACAGTCTCGGCAGGCAGCACTTGCACCGGAGGAACTTCCGCCGCAGGCTTCGCTTCTCCGGCAGAGGAAGTGGTTTTCTTTTCTCCCGACGGCTCCGCATCGACAGGGCCGGGGCGTTCTGCCTCATCTTGTGTTACGACCTCCGAAGGGTTTTCGTTTCCATTTTGCGCCGCTGTGGTCCCGGAAGCGGCGGCAGATGCCACTTGCGGCGGATCTCCTTCTGTCGTTTTCGCAGATGCTCCGGCTCCGCCGCAGCCTGCGAGGAGAAGCACGCTCAGCATACCCGCCATGATTTGCAGCTTTTTCATTTTGTACCTCCAGTTTTTATTTTTCTTTTCCGTCCTGTGTTGGTACACAACACATCTACCACAGGATCGCCCACAAGTCAACGGGAATCTGCGCAGCTGCCATAGAAAACGGGAGGCCCTCTGGCACGAGCTCCGTTCCAACTCATGCCATGCCGCCCATTTCCATGCGGGATGCTTCTTCCTGCGCCATGTTCTGACGCTGGACATCCAGATCATAGGCCGTCAGATACCCGTTATAGTCACCAGGGGACGGATTGCAGCGCAGGCAGTAGCGGTAATGCTCGGTTTCCACGACGTAACCGTAGTTCTGTGTCCAGCCGCCGCTGATTTTCCCGCCGTGTTCATAGCAGAAACGCTCCATGGCGAAGCGGTTTTTCAGCACGCTCTCCCGCAGCGTGTCCACGACCTCCTGCAGCTCCGCCTTGAACACGGGGCTGTTCAGCTCCTCCGGGCCGCGGGGCCACCAGGTATGCC
>UMAK01031922.1_pt1 | contig 14338 bp, 11 predicted proteins | sample 1963681 | NCBI WGS metagenome assembly UMAK01 (sample SAMEA4835913, study PRJEB28245) | human gut metagenome | biome: gut microbiome; material: fecal sample | place: Denmark | collected 2008 | reverse complement strand
AGCATTCCTCACAGCATTTGAAGCAGTGGATACATTTGCTTCTGTCGATCCAGTGTCCCGTCTCGTCAAAGACCTGCGCCCCCACCGGACAGACCTCCCGGCATGCCATACAGCCAATACAGCGGTCCGGATAGAGTAAAATTTCCTTTGCGGCATGGATGGATTCCGGATTGTGGCACCAACGGCAGTGCAGGCTGCAGCCCTTGAAAAAAACTACAGTCCGCACGCCGGGCCCGTCATGGACGCTGAAATGCTGAATATTAAAAATATTCGCTTTTATGCCCATTTTCCTGTTACACACACTTCCTTCGATACGCTCTGATAAGATACAAGCAGAGTCTTTGTCTCCTCATCCCAGGAGCTTTCCACTGCAACAGCTTCACCGTCTTCGTCAATCGCCTCGATATCTGTGGGCTGCTTGGGCAGGCGTACTCTGGTGAATGCCTTGATCTTATCTGCGGTTTTGAGTCTCAGCGTTACACCGTTTTCTGTTGTCTCGCCTTCTTCTATGCGGGCAGAGGTTCCAACAATACGGAAATCTTCGCCTTCGATTTTGGAAAAATCAAACAGCAGGGTTACATCATCCGGTGCAACATCTTTTTCATGGATAATTGCATAATCGTTTGTCATCAGATCCGCATAAACGCCTGTAAATACCTTCTTCTCGTCGCTTACGCTCTCTGCCATAACGGAAGAAATCACATAAGGTCCGCGATGGAGGGTCAGGTCGTTTCTGTAGGTCCAGGTGATGCCGGTATCCGCCAGCGTCTTCTGAACCAGGCTGCGGTACTGATCTGCCAGCTCTTTACTTAAGCAGATTCTTGCAGGAAGCTCCTTCCAGACAACGATCTTGCCGGCGCCAACTTCATGTACGCCTTCCTTGGGATCTCTCCCCAGTCCAGCCAGCTCGAACAGATGCTCCGCAGGATTTGCATAGCCTCTCTGTCCCCACCATGCGTCGATCTTATGGAACGGGTCACTGCCATCGCCGACATAAATCAGCGTGCCGCCCTCTCTGATCCAGGAAACAACGGCTGCGTTTACGTCCGGTGCATCGGGTTTCATATATTCATAGCTCAGTACGAGACACTTGTAATCCTCCAGATATCCGGCAAAACGACGCACGTTGTCCAACTGAACCGGATGGATCGGCAGACCGTATTTTACAAGGGGCATTGCCACGCCGAAGAAGTTCGGGAATGCTGCGCTCTGAATAAAGTCGTACATCAGGGAATCCTTTTCCCCGATCTCCTTCATCAGCCTGGCAGCTGCTTCTTCATCCACGGGATTACCGGAGTTTTTGTGCATTGCAGCTCTGAAACGGTCGCCCAGCTCTTCGCCGTCCACGATACCGTCCGGGAAGGTTCTCTGGAACAGTCCGCTGTCGGACATAAATACGCCTACCCCGTCTGTACCTCCCTCAAAGAGGATATCGCTCTGCTCCATGTCACCGAAAAGCTGGAACATGCCGGACAGCAGCGTGGAATAGCTCTGAGGGATCGGCTTGGACTGGTCGGTCTCGAAGCTTGTTTCAATCTTTTCTGCAATTCTGGGCTGGAATCTTGGGTAGCGTCCGTCAAATACGCGGTGAGGCCACGGGCAGATCTCATAATGCCAGATATGCGGATGCAGCAGGGATGCCACTGCGGTTCTTCTGTAGTTGTATTCGTAATTCTCCCAGGTATAGGAGGGAAGGTCTTCGATGGGGTCATTTAAAAACCACATCCGACGGCCGGTGCCCTTTACCAGCTCCTGCATCACACCATACTCCAGATATGCCGTTTCAAAGGTACGCTCTTTGTATACACCCTCGTAAACGTTCGCTTCACGGCTCGTACCGGTCCAGATCTGCGCGATGTAGCCATCTACCGTCGGAATACTGATCAGCTCAGCCTCCGGGCTCATGATCTTCCACTGAGTGTAGTTTAACAGACTGTGCGTTGGAACATAGAAGCGCAGATCCTTCTGATATTTCACCTTTGCGTATTCCTTCAGCGCCGCGCTCACGCGGTCGATGGTTCTCTTATATAAATAAGCCTTCAGTCTCGCGCACTTATACTGTGCATCCAGACTTTCATGCTGAGGCTTCCAGGGTTCTTTGTAATAAATTTCATATTCTCTCTTGAACGCTTCTGAGTAACCGCTCTTATCCCAGAACTCCGGCTCTTCCACATGGATTGCTTCCACGCCGGCATCTACGGCAACCTTCAGACGATCTGTCAGATATTCCGAAAAGGAAACCGTCGGAACCATATAGGGTACCGTCGGGTTATGAATCACGTCTTTGCCGTTTCTGTCCACCTGACCTTCATCCCAGTGCTTTCTGCCATCCCACTTGCCGTCCAGATATTCCTGATATTCGCCCCATGCGATACCGGTCATCAGATGGATGACATAGCCCTTTTCTCTGTACTGACGGATTCTCTCCGGCATTGTCGGATCGATTCCGTACACCATGATAAAGTCACAGCCAAGGTCTACCGAAGGCCGGATCTCCCCGCTTGCCTGATAGCCTGTCAATTCCTCTTTTTTCGATCTGATATAAGCCATTTATATACCCTCCCATTTATCCGGTCCCCACCCGGAATGTGATTCTGTATGATCTGTATGAATAAAAAGAATGTGCCTTGGCACATTCTCGCGCCGAGGCGCGGTTGCTTCAGCAACCATCTACCCTTGCGCCGAGTGCGCATCCTCGCGGAGCGTTTTTATCGTATGGAAACGAAGTTTCCTATACGATGAAAAAAAGGGCGGGAAGCTTCCCTTAATCCAATGAAATCCTTCCTTGCATTAAGTTCCGTTTCCCGCCCTGATCCTTATTTCTCAGAGAACGTTACCTGTTATACTCTGTATTTTATATTGTAATCTGTCTCCATTGATAAGTTGAATTCTGTCTTAGTAAGCGAAGTCATCTCTGGTCTTAGACTGTTCGGTCATGTAGTCCAGGAATTTCTCCATCTCACCGCCATTGTTTGTCTTTAAGTATTCCTGATAGTCAAGAATGATCTGTCTTGCTTCTTCTTCGGTATCAGCGAAGAATGCACGCTCAATGTATTCTTTTTCTTTTACATCATCGAATGCCCATTCGGAGAAGTCGGAGTAGTTCTCATATCCAGGAGCCATAGCATCGATAGCATAACCCTTAAGGATTTCTACAGGATGAACTTTCTTATAAGCGGTGATGTACTCGTTCTCAGCATCAGCTTCGAAAGGAGCGGACTCGCCAAACCACTTGGCGTTCTTCTTTGCAACATAGCTTCTGCCTGCCATGTAGCCGATACCTCTCTGACGCAGTTCTTTGGTAACAGAATCAGAATCGGTTGCATAACGCTCGGCCAGTTCAGCAGTCATACGAGGCTGTCCATCTGCATTCAGCTCGTAGGTATCGCCTTCGAAGCCGTAGCAGATCAGCTTTGTGCCTTCTTTGCTGTTTACATAGTCCAGCCATGTCATAGCAGCATCGATGTTGGTGCAGGTGGTAGGGAAGATAATAGCAGGAGATCCGCTTCTACCTTCGGATTCAACCTGAACCTGTGCAGAACCGTCAGAGTAGTTCAGAGGTCCAACCCATGTGTAGCGCATTTCAGGATTGCTGTCATACAGACCGCTCTGCTTGGTTGCATCGATGGTTACACCATACTGTGCGCAGGTAAACAGTGCAGTACCGTTGCCGACTTTTTCTTTTGCAGCATCATCCGTTGTTGTGAAGCACTCTTTGTCCAGCAGTCCGTCATGAACCATCTTCCATACAACCAGATTCTTGTTTACATAGTTTTCGCTTAACTTATCATAAGTTACGTTTCCGTCAGCATCCAGTGAGTAGCCAGTCAGCTTCTTCTCATTGTAGCTCTGTAAGTAGTTATCATAGGACCAGCCGTTATGGAAGGTGGTAGCAACGATACAATCGTTGCCGTTTACATCCTTAAAGCCATAGTCCTTTGCTTTCTGCATGAAGTCCAGCAGCTCTTCCGTGGTCTTGATGGAAGTAGGATCGATACCCAGAGCTTCCGGAACGTCGCCACGAACGAATACACCGTAGTTCCACATTGCGATATCTTCTACATCACCTGCAACCTCGGTAGGCAGAACGTATCTTGCACCATTGAAGGAAGGATCGTCGATATCATTTTCCAGATATTTCTGGCTGATAACACCTACATCCCATGCATCAGAGATATTAGGATAGTTGGGAAGCATGTCTTTGATATCAATCAGACGGCCTTCTGCGCCAGCCTTTTTGATGATCCCAGTCGAACCGGAGCTGCCCCCCCAGTAAGGCGCATTGATCATATCGGGCATATCGCCGGAAGCGAACATCATGTTCAGCTTCTCATCTTCACTCATCATGATTCCTTCAAATTCTACGGTAACGCCGATCTTGTCACGAATTGCAGCTGCAACCTCGTTGTTATACTGATCGTCAGCAGTGTTGAAGCCGCCGTTCCAGCATACCAGCATCTTCAGCTGAACATCGTCAAACTTCTTATACTTGTTTCCGTCCTCGTCTACGTAATAGTCACCGTCTTCTTCGGTGTCAGCCGCAGCTGTGTCATCCTTTGCTGTATCCTCCGATGCAGCGGGTGTTGTGGATGCAGAACCAGTGTCTGCGCTGCTTCCGCAGCCTGCCAATGCTGTAGCCGCCATTGCTGCGGTCAGCACCAGTGCTAATGCCTTTCTCTTCATACCTATGTCCTCCTATTTTATTGACAAACGGCAGCAGAAACCCCCGTCCTGCATTGCCGTATGTTTCAAGTTGTAACAATAGAATGCACACTCTGCAAGCATTCTATTGTCATGAATAACAGCTGTCGCCGTTTTTGTCTCAGGCATCAGCCCTTGACGGATCCTACCATAACGCCCTTTACGTAATATTTCTGTAAGAACGGATAGATCACAACGATAGGCATCGTCAGGATCATTACGAATGCCATCTGCAGAGACTGAGAGGTAAAGCTTGTTACATTACCAAGCTGTGTTTCCTGTCCTGCCTTGATCTGGCTGGAAGCAGTTGCTTCGCTTAAAATCTTCTGTAATACGGTAGCTGCCGGATACAGAGCTGCTTTACTCTGATAGTAAGCACCTGTGAACCAGTCATTCCACTTGCCGACACCGATGAACAATGTCAGAGTGGCCAGGATCGGCTTGGAAAGAGGAAGATAAATCCTGCTCAGGATGGTCCAGTCATTTGCACCGTCCAGCTGTGCGGATTCTCTTAATTCTCCCGGAATCGTTGCAAAGTTACTTCTCAGCAAAACAAAGTTGTAAAAGCTATATAATCCAGGAATGACATACAGCCAGAAGCTGCTGGTCAGTTTCAGGTCACGCAGCACCATGTAGTAAGGAACCATGCCGCCGCCAAAGATCGTTGTAAAGTACCAGAAGAAGTTCATGAAGGTTTTTCCCGGCAGCGTCTTGACGCTCAGCGCATAGGCAGCAAGTGCGGTGACGATCAATCCTAAAACGATCGATAAGATGGTTGCCGAAACAGAGATCAGCAGGGAGGTTCCGATGGTCGGATCCTCAAATGCCATCTGGTAGTTCTCCAGTGTGAAGGCTCTCGGCCAGATCCACACGCCGCCTCGCATGAAGTCACGTCCTGTATTAAAGGAAGCGATCAGCACATACCAGAAGGGATAGAAGGTTACAATTCCCAGTAGGGCCAGGAATGTGTAGTTAAAAGCTTTAAATATTTTACGGCCTCTTGACTCTTTGATTTTCATGTGTTTTCCCTCCTCCTTTTACCATAAGCCTACTTCGGTGTATTTCTGGGTCAGGTAGTTCGTACCTGCCACCATGATCAAGGAGAACACGGATTTAAACAAGCCGATGGCCGTCGCGTATTCAAACTTGCCATATCGGATACCGGTTTGAATGATGTATGTATCAAGTACCTGAGAGATCTGGTTATTTGCCGGCTGCTGCAGCAGAAGGATCTGATCATAGCCTGCATTTAACATGCCGCCTACTGCCATAATGAACATAATGCCGATGGTGACGGAAATTTCCGGGATCGTGATATGCAAGGTACATTTCCAGCGGCCTGCGCCGTCAATGGATGCTGCTTCATACAATTCCTGATCCACACCGGTGATGGCTGCCAGATATACAATAGAGCCCCAGCCTACGTTCTTCCAGAGGTCTGAGAAAACAACCAGCGGAAGGAATGCATTTTTCTCACCCATTACGAAGATCGCTTCTTTTCCCATCATCTGACGGATGTCATTGAAGATACCGCCGTAGGGTGTGAAGATCGTCGTTATCAGCTGTACTACTACGACCCAGGATACGAAGTTGGGCAGGTAGCTCAGGGTCTGAACGGTCTTTTTGAATCGTTCTGCTTTTACTTCATTTAACAGAAGCGCCAGGATGATCGGTGCCGGGAAGCAGACGACCAGCTTCAGGCTGGTGATCACCAGAGTGTTCTTAATGGTCATCCAGAACTCCGGTGATGTAACGAACTTCCTGAAATGCTTGAGTCCAGCCCATTCGCTTCCGAAGATTCCGAGGTCAAACCGATAGTTCTTAAAAGCAAGAACAATGCCTGCCATCGGCGTATAGCAGAATACAAGCAGCCAGACGATGCAGGGAAGGAGGAACAGATAGAGCATCCAGTGCCGTTTTATTTGTATCCTTAGTTGTTTCTTGTTTTTCTGTTTCTGCTCTGCGCTGATGGCAGGCTTTGCAATTGCTTTTGCCATGTTTTCCTCTCCTTTTTATAGCGTAAGGTGGATCACTCCCCGATCGCAGCTCTGTCCTTTCCCCATCACACAGAGCGCGCTCCCTTGCAAGACCAGCCATTCAATACAAACATGACAAATAGTAATCAGTCGTCTCATCCGCATCTCAGGCTTGCTTATTTTGTCTTGCCCCTTGTGAACACTATGTTACCACATTTTGTTCACTTTGCAAGCCTTTTTTAATAAATTATGTCCATTTTGTGAATTATGAATAACTTCGCTACGTGAATTATGTCGATATCGACATAGCAAATATAGCAAAACATAATTTGACTTTCTAATCAAATCATGGTATAGTTTTTATAGGTAGTGCGGTAAAGAGTATTGTTTTTGTTAGAATTATCATTTTTCTATAGCATTTTACAGACTATTAAGAAAATATTCCAGGATATTTTTGATTATTATCAGATTTTTTTGTATGCCACAGCATAGCATACATAGCAAAGCAAAATAGAAGTTATCTAGAAGGATTACTTCGGAAATGAGGATTTTATATGGAAAAGACAAATCAACCCCTTTATCAGCAGCTCATGGAGGATGTTCGTTCCCAGATCGAAAACAGCCTGCTGCTTCCGGGCGATAAGCTGCCGACAGAGCGGGAATTCATGCAAAAATACAATGTCAGCCGGATTACGGTTTCCAAGGCCCTGAACGAATTAAAAGCAGAGGGTCTGATTACCCGCTTTCCAAATAAAGGCTCCTTTGTCGCCAGAAGTGCTTCTCCCCTTGCTGCTGCGGCTCAGGTCCCGCTGGAAGCGCCCAGTGTCCTGATGCCGGCTTCTGCCTCCGCGCAGCTTCCTGCTGTCCCGGAAGGCAGTACCTCCGATACTGCTTTTACCGAGATTGCCTGCATCCTGCCGTCCTTCTCCGATCAGTTTTCGTTATCCATGGTAAATGGCATACTTTCTGCATTTCCCATAGATTCCTATATCTGTCACCTTTTCCAGAGCTTCAATCCTTCTCTGGAAAACCGGCTGCTGCAAAAATGTATCGACACCGGCATCAGCGGAATCGTTCTGTTTCCTCAGGATCAGCCATTTTTCAGCGGGCAGCTGCTTTATCTGCTGCTGCAGAAATATCCCCTGGTCCTCATCGACCGGAATCTTCCGCGTCTGGATACCAGCTATGTCATTGGGGACAATAAAACCGGCGGCGCACTCTGTCTGCGTCATCTCCACGCCCTCGGACATCAGCGCTTCTGCTTCGTCTCTTCTGCCCGGCGGAATACCTTCACGGTTCGCTCCCGTATCGACGGCATTTTGCAGGAAGCGAAAGCACGCAATATTCCGGAATCCTCCATTACGATCTTGGATTTCTTCAACAAGCATCAGCCCTACGTTCACTATCAGAAGCAAATGATGAAGCTGATCCGGGAGGAGCGCATCACTGCCTTTATTGCAGCAGAATCCACTACCTGCGCCTATCTCTACAGCCTGTTTGCCACAATGAACCTCCGGGTTCCTGAGGATATCTCCCTGATGTCCTTTGATAAACCGCTGGTAGAATCCCAGCGTCCCGATTTCTTTACCCACATCAGTCAGTCCGAATATCTGATGGGAAAAGAAGCCGGCACGATTCTGAAACATCAGATCGAAACCCGTGATCCGCAGGTGACACACCGTGTGATGTCGCCTCTTCTGGAGGTTCGCAAATCCACAAGGGCGATTGTGCTGTAGCTTTTCCATCTTTGTTGACACATCAACAAATATATGTTATGCTTTCCAGGCCGACTTGGGAAATCAATCGGCCACGCAGCCCAATGGGCCTGCGGAATGGAGGTAACGAATCACATGAATCAGATACAGATTATTACAGACGCGGGATCGGATATCGTCGATTGCTCCCGCACAGACCTGACCGTCCTTCCGATGACCATCCGTTTTGGCGATGAAGAATATTTGGACGGCGTCAACTTAACCCACAGACAGTTTTATGAAAAGATGATCGAAACACAGGTGCTGCCGACCACCAGCCAGCCTTCCCCCTATGCCTTCGAGGCTGCAATCAGAAAAATCCATGAACAGGGCGACATTGCACTGATCATTACGATCTCCTCCAAGCTCTCCGGAACCTGGCAGAGTGCCAACATCGCCGCAGCCGAAACCGGCGGAGAGGTTTATATCGTAGACAGCTTAAACGTTGCTGTCGGGGAAAAGGCCATCGTGGAATATGCATTGCGCATGAAGGATGCCGGCACAGATATCCACACCATCGTAGAGACCTTGAACCATGAAAAAGAAAATCTGCGAGTGATCGCTCTTTTGGATACCCTGGAATATCTGCAAAAAGGCGGCAGAATTTCCAAAACCGTTGCCATCGCCGGAAGCCTGCTTTCCATCAAGCCGGTGGTCTCCGTTGTGGATGGTGAGGTTGCACTGCTGGGTAAGGCACGGGGCTCCCGCCAGGGCAACAACTTCCTGATCCAGCAGATTCAGAAGGACGGCATTGATTTTTCCCGGCCGTTTTTCCTGGGCTACACCGGGTTAAGCGACGCGCTGCTGCAGAAATACATTTCCGACAGTGCAGAGATCTGGAAGGAGCATGTTGAGCATCTGCCCATCGGAACCATTGGAGGCGCCATCGGAACCCATGTCGGTCCCGGAGCCATCGCAGTGGCGTTTTTTACAGAAAAATAATCTTTGAACTTAAGGGGGATCCTCCTCCAGAAAAAGCAAAAGCACCTCAACCTTTCTTAGATCGGTTGAGGTGCTTTCTTTCTGACAACAGGATCGGTTCAATCCTCCTCGATATGCTCCAGTCCCTGATTGATGATCGTGCGGACATGTCCGTCCGCCAGGGAATAAAAGATGGATTTGCCTTCTCTTCTGCTTTTAACCAGTTTATTCTGTTTTAAAATGCGCAGCTGATGGGAAATCGCCGACTGCGTCATCTGCAGGGCTGCTGCAAGGTCGCAGACACAGACCTCCGCTTCAAACAAAACAAACAGAATCCGGATACGGGTAGAATCTCCAAATACCTTATAAAGCTCCGCCAGATCATAAAGCTCTTCTTCTTTTGGAAGCTTTTCCTGTACGATCCTGAGCAGTTCTTCATGAACCTCCGTTTCTTCACAGTGATCCATTTCCAGTTCTTCTTTTTCCTGCATGGTTCTCTCCATTTTCTTTACAGCTTTTTCACATTCAGGGCGCGGATCGCATTGAGCACGGCGATAATCATAACGCCCACATCTGCGAAGATCGCCGCCCACATATTCGCAATGCCGAGTGCACCGAGGATCAGGCAGACCACTTTAACACCGATTGCAAAATAAATATTTTCATAAACGATTCTCAGGCACTTTCTGGAAATTCTGATGGCCTTGGAAATCTTTAACGGATCATCATCCATCAGAACAATATCCGCCGCCTCGATCGCTGCATCCGAGCCCAGTGCTCCCATTGCGATGCCGATATCCGCACGGGAAAGCACCGGTGCATCGTTGATGCCGTCTCCCACAAAGGCAAGCTTTTCCTTTTCCCCTTTTTCATCCAAAAGCTTTTCTACCTGCGCTACCTTGTCGCCGGGCAGAAGCTCGCTGTGTACCTCATCAATACCGAGCTCCTCCGCAACCTGACGTGCTGCCTCCCGGCGGTCGCCGGTCAACATGATCGTCTTTTTCACGCCGCATTTTTTCAATGCCGCGATGGCTTCCTTTGCATGAGGCTTGATCTGATCCGAAATCAGGATATGTCCGGCATATTTACCATTCACCGCCATGTGAACAACGGTTCCGACGCTGTGACATTCCATACAATCCACACCGAGCTTTTCCATCAGCTTGCTGTTGCCTGCAGCAACTCTCACGCCATCCACCTTTGCAGTCACACCGTTGCCGCTGATCTCTTCGACATCCGTTACACGGCTCGAATCCAGGGGCTTGCCGTATGCCTTCTTAAGGCTCTTGCTGATCGGATGGGAGGAATGGCATTCCGCCAGCGCTGCGTATTCCAGCAGCTTCTCTGTATCCATGGAAGAATGATGCACACCGCTTACTTCGAACACGCCCTGCGTCATGGTTCCTGTCTTATCAAATACAACATATTTGGTTTGGGAAAGTGTTTCCAGATAGTTGGAGCCTTTTACCAGAACACCTGCGTTGCTCGCACCGCCGATTCCGGCAAAGAAGCTCAGAGGAATACTGATGACCAGCGCGCACGGACAGCTGATTACCAGGAAGGTCAGCGCCCTCATAACCCAGTCGCCCCATTCCGGTGTCATTCCAAGAAACAGCAGCCGTACAAGGGGAGGTAAAATTGCCAGCGCCAGAGCTCCGTAGCAGACCGCAGGCGTATAGTATTTTGCAAATTTGGAAATAAAATTCTCGGATCTGGATTTTTTGGAGCTTGCATTTTCTACCATATCCAGGATCTTCGATACCGTCGATTCGCCAAACTCCTTTGTCGTCCGGATTTTCAGCACGCCGGACATGTTGATACAGCCGCTGATGACTTCGTCCCCAACGCCGGCTTCCCTCGGAAGGCTCTCACCAGTCAGGGCGCTGGTGTTTAAGCTTGTGCGTCCCTCTTCGATCACGCCGTCAATCGGCACCTTTTCTCCGGGCTGTACAACGATCACGCTGCCGATTCCAACCTCATCCGGATCAACCTGCTCCAGTGTTCCGTCTTCTTTTTCGATATTCGCATAATCCGGGCGGATATCCATCAGCTCACTGATGTTTCTGCGGCTCTTACCCACCGCATAGCTCTGGAACAGCTCACCGATCTGGTAAAAGAGCATAACCGCAACGCCCTCTTTATAATCCCCCAGAAGGATCGCGCCGATGGTCGCAACCGCCATCAGAAAGTTCTCATCAAAAACCTGTCTGTTTAAAATACCTTTCCAGGCCTTTAACAAAATATCATGGCCGATCACCAGATACGGAATCATAAACAGCACAAATTTCAGCCAGCCATCTATCGGAAGCAGGCTCAGTACAACCATCAGCACTGCTGCCACGATAATTCTGGTAAATACTTTTTTCTGTTTCTTATTCATGCCTTCACCCCTTTCAGTAAAAACATCAAATCTGCAGACTGTCCATGATGGGTACAGCCTGCAGATTTGTCTTCTTTTACAGGAAGATCTCGCAGTCATCCTCTACCTTTTTGCAGTTCTTGTATACCTCCTGCATAACGGTCTTTACATCTGCACCCTCTTCAAATTCCACGGACATTTTCAGGGTCATGAAGTTTACCGTTGCGTCCTTAACGCCTGCCGTCTTCTTTGCAGCGTCTTCCATCTTGTTTGCACAGTTTGCGCAGTCAACGTCGATTTTGTAGGTTTTTTTCATGATAAAATCCTCTCTCTTCCTGTCTTGCAGCATCTATGGGTGCTTCTGTTCCCCATTGCTTTTTCTTTCATATGAACAATTATTCATATGTTTGATTTCATTATAGCACCTTTTTTGATTCTGTCAACAAAATGTTAGGATCCTATGTTTAATTTCTCCAGGGTTCTTTCCCTTCCTTCTCTACTTCAATCTGGCACAGCTTCATTGCCGCCAGCGCAGTATCATGAGAAGCAGGCGTCACGCAGGCACACGCTGCCGCATCAACGATCACATCTGCCTCAGGAAATGCAGCCTTACACAAAATCGCGTTGGAGAGCACACAGATTCCGGTGCAAAGTCCGACCAGCTCGATCTGCAGGTTCGAATCCGCAACGATTTTCTCGTCCGAGCGCAGTTTCTCAATCAACTCCATGGAGCCAAAGGTGGGCTTTTGAATTTTTCTCGCTGCATCCACCTGTTTTTCTTTCAGCGCCTGCTCTACTGCCGGGCACAGGCAATGTCCATTCGTTCCCTCGATGCAATGTGCAACCGGAAGATGCAGTCCTTCTTTTGTCTGCAGGTACTGTTCCGGATGCGTGTCCTGCGTCACATAGATCTGTTCTGCCGGGGTTTCTTTGATTTTGCAGACGACGTTTTCCACAATCGCCTGAGCCTCCTTTGTTCCAAGGCTCCCTGTAACAAAATCGTTCTGCATGTCTACTACAATCAAAAGCTTCATAAAATCCTCCATTCCTCAGGCGTTTTGCGCCGAAGGAACCGCGAGGCGAACCTCCGGTTCGGCTCTGCGATCCTGGCTACTTTGTGACGCCTGCGGCACAAATAGCTGTGTGAAAACGGTTTTTTTCTTATTATACCTGAAAAGAAAAGACAAAAAAACACCCTTCTGCATGTTTCCATACAAAAGGGTGCCTTTTTCGTTTCCTTTATCCGATGTGCCTTCCACATGAGGACTGATCAAATGCCTGAAAAACACATCCCGCCAAAGCTGTCTGGGTATAATTACTCAGCAACAGTCTCGGTAGCTGTCTCAGTTGCAGCTTCTTCTGTAGCTGCTTCTGTGGTAGCTGCTTCAGTTGTAGCTTCTTCTGTGGTAGCTGCTTCGGTTGTAGCTTCTTCTGTTGTAGCTTCTACAGTGGTCTCTTCTACAGTAGATTCAACTGCTACTGTGCTCTCTTCTGCAACGGTTGTGGTCTCAACAGTTGTCTCTGTAGCTGCTGCGCTGCCGCAAGCTACCATAGATGCTGTCATAACTACTGCTGCTAAAACTGCTACTAAATTCTTTTTCATAATAATTTCTCCTCCTAAATCAAAACCAGGCATTTTAAAACTATGCCGTTTCCTTAATACGAAAGTGAGGATACCACCTTTTTTTTGGTTTGTAAATAGTTTTTTTCTAATTTTAAAACATTTTATGAATTTTATAAGGTTTTGTTCACATTTCGTACATATTTCAATTTTTTCTTCCTTTTTACGCCGATTTTGCATTTGTAAATACGAAAAAATCCTGTATCATATAGGATGCCAGGGTCAAAAAGTCAAAAAAGCCGACGCAAGCTTGCTTGCAGAAGGCGTTTTGACTTCTTGACCCGCCAAGATAGGAGCATAAAAGTGGGATGCTAATCCCACGATATGCGACTATCGAGCAGGATTGTGGGAGTGCGCAGCACGGAATAATCCTGCCAAGGGTCATCGAAAAAAACATTAACAACCGCACAAAGAAATACAGCATTTCCTTCCCGGGAAATCCTGCAAAATGGAGAAACAATTCATGAAATCATCCAATTACCTGTTAGAATGCTGCGTCGATTCCGCATATTCTGCCCGTATGGCCAAAAAAGGCGGTGCAGACCGCCTCGAGCTTTGCTCTAATCTTGTCATCGGCGGTACGACGCCCACCCTCGCCCTTTATGAACAGATCAGAAACCAGACCGACATCCGCATCCATGTTCTGATCCGCCCCCGCTTCGGCGATTTCCTGTACTCGGAGGATGAGACAGCCCTCATCTGTAAAGAAATCGACGCGTTTCGGGCAGCCGGAGCCGACGGCGTTGTAATCGGAAGCCTTTCTCCGGACGGTTCCCTGTGTACCGAACAGATGAAACGTTTCCGCGAACATGCCCGGGATATGTCCGTCACGCTGCACCGTGCATTTGATATGTGCCGCGATCCCTTTGTAGCCCTTGAGGAAGCGATTTCCTTGGATATTCAGACCATTCTGACCTCTGGTCAGGCTCCCGACTGTCTGCACGGCGTCGATCTGCTCAATAAACTCCATCAGGCAGCTGATGGCAGAATCCTTCTCCTTGCAGGT
>UMAK01045004.1_pt1 | contig 14342 bp, 9 predicted proteins | sample 1963681 | NCBI WGS metagenome assembly UMAK01 (sample SAMEA4835913, study PRJEB28245) | human gut metagenome | biome: gut microbiome; material: fecal sample | place: Denmark | collected 2008 | reverse complement strand
GTTTAGTTGTGAAAAGGGAGTGTACCAGAATTTTGATACACTGCCTATTCAACGGGATCCAAGATACTTCTTGGGAAGTGAGAGGTTGGAGGGGGGAGGAGAGGCAAGTTAGTGAGGGGGCAGAGGAGGGCCGGAGGGGGTTGGCGGTGAAAGATGTTTTTTGTATCTTTGTAACCGCATTTTAACAACCGACCCCAATGTCTGCCACTTTAATCAACACCAGTACAATACCTTATCGCGACATGGTCTTTATGGTCTATTTTAAGACTATGAAGAGCATACGTTATCGGCTGGCTTCGGGCTATCACAACATCGTGGAAATGTCTGTGCCGGCCTCGCTGAGCGAAGATGATGTAAGACGTTATATAGAGCAAATCTACCCCTCTGTGCTGAAGATGCAGCAGAAGCAGCTGCAGAATGCCGACAAGGAGGTAACTCGCCCCGATTCAGCCACTTACTCGGCCTGGTGCGACCGATTGGATACGCTCATCCGCGGTGTTCAGCGCGAGATGCAGCTTCAGGCGCGGCGTTACTCGCTGCGGTATATGCGCTCGCGGTGGGGAAGCTGTAAGCCCGCCACCAAGAGCATCACGGTTAACATTGCTTTAGCGTCGCTGCCCATTGAGTGTACGCATTATCTGTTGGTGCATGAGCTGTCGCATCTGGTGCATCCCAACCATACGCCGCAATTCTGGCAGCATGTGGAGCGCTATTTCCCCGATTACCGACGTGTGAGGGCCTTTCTGCGCACTCGGACAATAGTTATGTAATATGGCCGAAACCGATCTCACTATTCTGACTCGCGATTATGCCTCGCCGGTAGGTAATCTGACGTTAGGCTCCTTTCAGGGGAAGCTCTGTATGTGCCTCATAAGCAATTGTCGTACTGCCGCCAAAACTTTGTCGCGCATAAGGCATTACAGCGGCGCTGAAGTGATTTCAGGCACTGACGCTGTGTTGGAAGAGGCTGCCCGTCAGCTCGATGCATATTTTGCGGGTCGCCTACGGGTCTTTGACCTGCCTTTGCTCTTTTTCGGCACTTCTTTTCAGCAGAGTGTCTGGGAAGGGTTAACGCGGATTCCCTGTGGCCACACTCTCTCATACGGTGAGATGGCGCGGCGCATCGGCTTCCCCAGGGCCACCCGGGCTGTGGGCACAGCCGTCGGCGCCAATCCGTTGGCCATAATAGTGCCTTGCCACCGTGTCATCGCCTCCTCTGGCGCTCTCGGCGGCTATGCCGGCGGACTTAAAATGAAGCAGGCTTTGCTCTCTTTGGAAAGCTCAACGCAGAATATATTTACAAATAGCAACAAATATTGATTTTATGGCTAAGAAATCCAAGACTTTCTCACATATTGAAGCCACCGATGCTTTGGAGCGGTTAGGCCAGCGCGGCACTTCTGCCCAAGAGTTTGTGTATGACCTTTTGCGCATCTTTGCTCATTGGGGCGACGGGCAGGTGCGCCGTGCCAAGGAGGGTCCGGGCAATGCCTCCAAAGATGGCCGAACGCTTGTTGTAAAGGATCTGATAGCTTACCGGCCTATGGATGCCGATAGCGACATTTCCGCCTTTTACGACGAGATAAAGGCCATGCGCGATGACCCTAAAATAGCCAAACATCTGCCGAGGCTCTATGTGGTGAGCGACGGCAAGCGTGTGGTGGCTGTCGACCCGAAGATTAACGACGAATATAACAACACGGTAGATGCTCTCTGGCGCGACTTTGAGTTTCTGACGCCCTTGGCAGGCATTGAAAAGGTTCAGCACGTCGCCGAGGCTGAGGCTGATGTAAAATCGGCTGAGCTGATGGCCAAGCTCTTCGATGACATCCGCCGCTACAACGACATACGCAACCCGGATACGGTGCATGCGCTCAACGTGTTTATGTCGCGACTCCTTTTCTGTTTCTTTGCCGAGGACACGGGCCTTTTCCCGGGCGAGAACCTCTTCACCGACACTCTGCGCAACCACACCAAGGAGGACGGCAGCGACCTGTCGGAGTTCATCGACCGTGCCTTTCTGATAATGTCGACCAACGACGAGGCGGCGCGAGCCGTGTTGCCCAAGCTCTATTCGGTCTTTCCGTACGTCAACGGAGGGCTGTTCAGGGAGCATTTCCCCATCCCGAGGCTGTCGCGCCGAGCCCGCCGCCTCATCCTCAACTGCGGCGATTACAACTGGCGCGAAATCAACCCCGACATCTTCGGGTCGATGATTCAGGCTGTGGTAACGCCCGAACAACGCGCGGGACTCGGCATGCACTATACCTCTGTGCCGAACATAGAGAAGGTAATCCGTCCGCTCTTTCTCGACTCGCTCAACGAGGAGTTTGAGGCGGCGTGTGCCGAAGCGCGCGAAAAGATGGCGCAGAAAATCAGCTATGAGCTTGCCACACAGCGACTTAAGTCGCTGCTCGACAGGCTGTCGAAAATCAAATTCTTTGACCCGGCATGCGGAAGCGGCAACTTCCTCATCATCTCCTATAAGCGTCTGCGCGAGCTTGAGATACGCATCTGGGAGGCACTGCGCGACATTGCCCCCGTGGCCGTCATCCCCTTCCCTACCATCACCCTGACGCAGTTCTACGGCATAGAGCTCGACGAATATGCGTGCGATACCGCCACCCTCTCGCTGTGGCTTGCCGAGCACCAGATGAACGTACTTTTCCGCGATGCCTTTGGCGTACAGCCGGAAACCCTGCCTCTGAAGCCCTCGGGGCACATCGTCTGCGGCAACGCCTGCCGCCTCGACTGGGACGCCGTGTGCCCCCACACCTCCTCCGACGAAGTCTACATCTTGGGCAACCCGCCTTACCTCGGCAGCAAGCTGCAAGATGCAACTCAGAAAGAGGATATGAGGATTGCAATGAAAGGCACAAATGCCGCTAAAACAGTCGATTACATCGGGGCTTGGTTTTGGAAAGGCGCACAATATATCAAAGGCACCAAAGCCAAATACGCTTTTGTATCCACAAACTCCATTAGTCAGGGCGAACAAGTGGCAATGCTGTGGAAACCGATTCTTGATCTTGGCCTTGAAATCTTTTTTGCCCGGACTTCCTTTAAATGGAGCAACAACGCAAAGCACAATGCAGCCGTTACCGTTGCAATCATTGGGGTGCAGAATAAATGCCAAAGCGCAAAATATCTGTTTGATGAATCCTTACACACAAGGCTACAAGTAAAATCTATTAATCCCTATCTTGTTGATGCCGAGGATATTATCGTAAAGAAATGTACGAAGCCATTAGGTAATGTACCATCTATGAATTTTGGGAATCAACCAATAGATGGAGGTGGTTTCTCTTTGACAGATAATGATTTAAGGAAATTGGAGTCAAATAATGATATTGCTCTGCAATACGTCAAAAATTATATTGGCTCTTATGAGTTCATAAATGATATAAAAAGATATTGTTTATGGATTAACGAATTGGCCCCAGATGAATTAAATAAAAGCCCATTTATAATTTCAAGACTAAAAATAATTCAAAATGAAAGGCTTAAAAGCAATCGAGCAGAAACAATCAAACTTGCCGCCACGCCAAATAAATTTGCCTTTATAAGTTATAAGCCTACAGATGCCATTCTCGTCCCTTCTGTGTCATCTGAGCGAAGAGAATATATACCAATAGGATATGTAGGGCCGGATACTATTATATCTAATCTTGCTTTTGCGGTATATGATGCGGAGAAGTGGCTCTTTGCGCTGCTTACCTCCAAGATGCACAATCTTTGGGTAAGGGCTGTGGGTGGTTCGCTGGAAACTCGAATCAGGTATTCGGCAACTCTGTGCTATAACACCTTCCCGTTTCCGAAGCTCACGGAGGCTCAGAAAAAGGAGCTGAGCATTTTGGCTGACAACATCATCACTGTCAGGGAGGAGAACTATTTCCTGACTCTTGGCGAGATGTATAACCCGGAGACAATGCCTGAGGATTTGCGCAAGGCTCATCATCAGCTCGACCTTGCCGTGGAGCGTATCTACCGCCCTGAGCCCTTTGCCTCCGACGAAGAACGCCTGGCTCACCTCTTTAAGCTCTACGCCAAAATGACCAAGAAATGAACGGTTTCCTGAAAATAGCAAGCGATTACACCTGTTGGAACGTCTATCGCAAATCGGTTATTATTTGCGATGTAACAGAGATGTTTATCAACAGGGCGCTGCCGCATGGCTCGCGAACCATCGACCAAATGCGACAGGCTGCCCGCTCGTGTAAACAGAATATTGTAGAAGGCGTGAGCGACGCTACCGTTTCTGCCGAGATGTGCATAAAGCTGTTGGGCGTGGCTCGCGGTTCGGTGAGGGAATTGCTGGAAGATTACGACGATTTTCTGCGACAGCATGACCTCGAGATATGGGATAAAAATGATAAACGCACAGTGGCGACTCGAGCATATTGCTTCAGCAATGATGATGCGAAAAAGTTTGTTGCCAAATGTCGTGAGCGCAGCGATGAAACGGTGGCCAACATTATGCTTACGCAGATACGGCAAATCGACGCTATGCTTGCCGGCGTTATGAAGAAAATGGAGGCGCAGTTTATCAAAGAGGGCGGCATTAAAGAAGCAATGTCGCGAGAAAGACGGAAATTTAGAGGTTTCTGAGGGGAGGGGTAATAATAATTCTAATAATTCTTATAATTTTTATAAATCTTATAAATCTTATAAATCTTATAAGAATTATAAATCTTATAAATAAAAATATAAATAAAAAAATGAATCTTGTAGAAGTTAATTATGCCCAAACGGGCGAATCCAGCAACACAAACGCTTTAGGCATGCGCCAGATGCAAGCTATGGTCTATGACCAACGCAACCGCCAATATCTGCTCGTCAAAGCGCCGCCGGCATCCGGCAAAAGTCGTGCTATGATGTTCGTGGCTCTCGATAAGCTCGCCAATCAGGGCGTCCGCAAAGTCATTGTGTCGGTGCCTCAGCAAAATATCGGTCGCTCGTTCAAAGACACGCCGCTGAAGAAATTCGGCTTCTTCACCGACTGGGCAGTGGCTCCCTACTGGAATCTCTGTCAGGCCGCCGGCAGCGATACCTCGAAGAAAGACAAGTTGCGCGAGTTTCTCGACCATCCCACAGCCACCAAACTCGTCTGCACCCACGCCACACTGCTCAATGCCCTCAACGGCGTCGACGCCCGCAAACTCGACAACGTATTCTTTGGCATAGATGAGTTCCATCATGGGTCAGCCAGCGAAGATAATCGTCTCGGCGTACTTATCCGCCGGCTTATCAACGAAACCTCGGCACATATCCTGGCCATGACAGGCACATATTTCCGAGGCGATGCCGTGCCGGTGATGCGCCCGGAAGAGGAGGTCAAGTTTCAGCCTACCATCAACTACAACTATTATCAGCAGCTCAACGGCTATAAGTACCTGAAAAGTCTCGGGTTAGGCTATCACTTCTTCAAGGGCAACTACCTCACGGCCATCCCCGAGGTGCTCGACACCACCAAGAAGACGCTTATCCATATACCGGTGCCTAACTCCAAAACCGGCGCCTTTATGAACAAGCATGACCAGGTGGCCGAGATTATCAACTGCATAGGCGAGATTGTGGACAAAGACTACGCCAATAATCTCTATAGGGTGAAGACCCCCGACGGCCGCATACTCACCGTCGGCGATTTGGTGGAAGACAACACCGACCGCCGTGAAGCTCTGCAAGCCTATCTGCAGCGGATGAACAGCCGCGAGTCGCTCGACATACTCATAGCCTTGGGCACAGCCAAAGAGGGCTTCGACTGGGAATGGTGCGAACAGTGCATCACCGTAGGCATCCGCTCGTCGCTGCAGGAGGTTGTTCAGATAATCGGTCGTTGCACCCGCGACTGCGAAGGAAAGACACATGCTCAGTTCACCAACCTCATACCATGCCCTGACGCCGCGCAGGATGACGTGTCGATGGCCGTAAACGACTTTCTTAAAGCCATTTCGGCATCGTTGCTCATGGAGCAGGTTATGGCGCCGAAATGGAATTTCAAGACCAAAACAGACGATGAAGAGAAGCCCGAAAAACCGAAAGAAGACCCTAACGAAAGCCATGTAATAGAGGTGAAAGGACTGCCCCCGCTCACCGACCGCGCCAAAGCCATTGTAGACAACGACCTCGACACCCTGGTGGCTACCACCCTTTCCGACCATAAAATTCGCGAAGCCATTATGGGCGGCGATATGGCCGAGATGATTACAGAAGTCTATATTCCCAAGGTAATCCGCGACAAATATCCAGGTCTGACAGATGAAGAGGTTGACAACGTGACCCAATACACCATCCTCACCTTTGCCGCACAAGGCGAAGAGGTGAAGACCGACGATTCGGGCAACCGGTTTATCAAGTTGGCCAACAAGTTTATCAACCTCGATGATTTAACCATCAACCTCATCAGCGAAATCAACCCCTTCCAGCGTGCCTACGAGGTCATCTCCAAGTCGCTGACGCCCGAAACGCTGCGCACCATACAATATGCCATCGAAGAGAAGCAATGCGAAAAGATTAGCGACGAAGAGGCCATATTGCTTTTCAAAAAGTATCTGCCCAAATGGCGCGCAGAGCATCCCGGCAAGGTGGCTCCCGAGCTTACCGACTCCGACCCCACGGCACGACGCATAGCAATGGCCATAGAGCGCATCAGGCAGCTGAAACGCAACAAACTCGCCAAGGAATCATGATTGACTGGAACAAAGAGTTAGAGGAGATTTTCAAAGACCCGTTGTTTGATGACGTAACGGCTCCCCGCAAGCCACAGACATCAAGCGACAGACTGATTGACGGTTTTCTTGAAGTGTGCGATTTTGTGCGCATTTACGGCTATAAACCCACCAAAGAGAACAATCCTACCCTCTTCAACAAGCTCAACGGCATTCTGAAGAGCGAAGAGAGGATAGAGCGCTGCCGTCCGTATGACGACTGCGGAATCCTGCCGCCAAAGGGTATAGCGAATGAGTCTCAGCCCGAGTATGCGCCCCGTGAGCTGACCGAAGAGGAACAGTTGGAGCAGATAATGAACGACCCGCTGTTTGACGATATTGACAACGGCGATGATTTGGGACTCTTCGACATTCCCGATTATATGCGCCAACGCCTCAAAGCCCGTAAAGAGGCCGAATATGTGGGTTCAACCCGTCCTTGCGAGGACTTCGACAAATATGAGCCTGGCTTCAAAGAGATTCATCAGGGACTGAAATCCGGGAAATATAAGCTGACAAAATTCTCTGTTAAGAACCTGCGGACAGGCGCATATTTCGTTGACAACGGCGTTTTGGGGTATCTTGCCGCCTTCGATGACGAGGGACCCAACAGACATGGCGATAGAGACGGAAGAACCCGTGTAATCTACGAAAATGGCTCTGAGTCGGACATCAAATACAAGACCATAGCCAAGAACCTTTCCGTTACCGGCTATTCGGTGGCAGACTGTTCGGAAATCACGGGTGAGAAATTCACACAGCTGCTCACCGTGGGCGAGAAAGACGTGGAGAGCGGCACAATCTATGTGTTGCGCTCAAAGTCGACTCTGCCGGAGATTGCGTCGCTGAAAAACCTGTATAAGATAGGCTTTACGGCCACATCGCTTGAGAGCCGGCTGGCCAACGCGCGCAATGAACCCACATATCTGTGTGCCGACGTGGAAGTGGTGGCCACATGGAAGGTCTACAACGTCAAGTCGTCGACTTTTGAGGCACTTATCCATAAACTTTTTGACTCCGTGCAGCTGCAGGTAACAGTAGACGGACACAAGCCGAAGGAGTGGTTTATTGTGCCGCTGAAGGTGATTGAAGAGGCGGTAAAGGCCATCGTGGCGGGGCTGCCGGTGGCATACGACAGCAACCTGCAGCAAATCATCTACCTGAAAGGGGCTTGCCGGGCAAAATAAAAAACTCAGGGTTTGTACAATTATGAGTTTTTCTCTACCTTTGTAGTGCTATGGCAGATTTAAACTTTACTCATCTTCATGTCCATTCGCAATATTCATTGCTCGATGGTCAGGCCTCCGTCAAAAGCCTTGTAAACCGTGCAGCCAAGTTAGGAATGCGCGGCCTGGCGCTTACCGACCACGGCAATATGTTCGGCATAAAGGACTTCTTCAACACCGTGAAGAAGGTAAATGCTGATTTGGACGACGACCATAAGCTGAAACCGATTTTAGGTTGCGAAATGTATGTGGCGCGTGAAGACCTTCACGACCGCAACGACAAGAACGACAAGGGGTATCACCTCATTGTCCTTGCAAAGAATGAAAAGGGTTATCACAACCTGGTTAAGCTGGTGAGTCAGGCATGGACAGAGGGTCATTATTATCATCCCCGCACCGACCGCAAAGCACTTGCCGAGCATCACGAGGGACTCATTGTACTCTCGGCCTGTCTGGGCGGTGAGCTGCCGCAGCATATCCTCAACGGCAATCTCAAACTGGCCGAAGAACGGATGCTCTGGTTCCGCTCTATCTTCGGCGACGATTACTACCTTGAGCTGCAGCGCCACAAAACGCTCAAGGAGAATGCCAACCGCGAGACGTTTGTGGAGCAGGAGAAGGTAAACAAGGTGCTTCTCGACTTCTCGCGCAAACACGGCATAAAAGTGGTGGCCACCAACGATGTCCATTTCACCGAGGAGAGCGACGCCGATGCTCACGACTGTCTGATATGCGTTTCCATGCAGCGCAATTACGCCGACCCCGACCGTATGCACTACACCAAGCAGGAGTGGTTTAAGTCGCAGCAGGAGATGGCTGACATCTTCAGCGACGTGCCGGAGGCTATTGCCAACACCATGGAAGTGCTCGATAAAGTAGAGACTTACAGCATTGACCACGCCCCCGTAATGCCGGTGTTCGACATCCCGGCGGAGTTCGGCACAGAGGCGGAATACCGCAGCCGCATAACCGAGCAGGAGCTCTTCGACGAGTTTACGCGCGACGAGAACGGCAATGTGGTGCTCAGCGAGGAGGATGCCCGCAAAAAGGTTGACAGATTGGGCGGTTACGACCGTCTCTACCGCATAAAGTTGGAGGCTGACTATCTGTCGAAGTTGGCCTGGGAAGGCGCTGCCACGCACTATCCCACACCTCTAAGCGATGAAGTGAAGGAGCGTATCACCTTCGAGCTGCACATAATGAAGACGATGGGTTTCCCCGGTTACTTCCTCATTGTGCAGGATTTTATCAACACAGGCCGCTATAAGTTGGGCGTCAGCATAGGTCCCGGTCGTGGCTCGGCCGCCGGCAGCGTGGTGGCGTATTGCTTAGGTATCACCAACATTGACCCGCTGAAGTATGACCTGCTGTTTGAACGTTTCCTGAACCCCGACCGCATCTCGTTGCCCGATATCGACGTGGATTTCGATGACGACGGCCGTTACCGGGTGCTCAACTACGTTACCGAGAAATATGGCGCCGATAAGGTGGCCCATATCATCACATACACCACCATGGCAACAAAACAGGTAATTAAGGATGTTGCCAAGGTGATGCAGCTCCCCCTGCAGGAGAGCAACCGTCTGGCCAAACTCGTGCCCGAACACTTGCCTGAGGTAAACGGGTCGGAGCCTAAAATCAACATCCCCAACTGCCTGAAATATGACCCGGCCATGAGAGCCGAGCTGCAGAACCCTAATCCCCTTGTGCCCAAGGTGCTCGACTTCTCCGAGCGTCTCGAAGGCAACAAGCGCAACACGGGTGTGCATGCCTGCGGCGTGATTATAGGCCGCGACCCGATAACCGACTGGGTGCCGGTGTCGACGGCCAAAGACCCCGATGGAAACACGGTAATCACCACTCAGTATGAAGGCTCTGTAATTGAGGAAACGGGCATGATAAAGATGGACTTCCTGGGCCTCCGCACCCTGAGTATCATCATGGACGCTCTGGAGAATATCCGTCAGACACGAGGTATAGAGCTCGACATTGAGAAGATTCCGCTCGACGATGCCAAGACTTTCGAGCTGTATTGCAACGGAAAGACCACGGCAACGTTCCAGTTTGAATCGGCGGGTATGCAGACGTCGCTGCGCGAGCTGCATCCCACCAAGTTTGAAGATTTGATAGCCATGAATGCCCTCTACCGTCCGGGTCCTATGGCTTACATTCCTCAGTTCATACGCCGCAAGCACAATGAGGAGCCTATTGTCTACGACATTCCCATCATGGAGAAATATCTGTCGGAGACCTACGGCATCACGGTATATCAGGAACAGGTGATGCTTCTGAGTCGTCTGCTGGCCAATTTCACCCGTGGCGAGAGCGATAAGCTGCGTAAGGCCATGGGTAAGAAGAAGATTGCCGAGATGGAGAAGCTGAAGGTGAAGTTCATGGCTCAGGGCCAGGAAAACGGCCACAAAAAGGAGGTGCTGGAGAAAATCTGGAGCGACTGGACGGAGTTCGCCAAATATGCCTTCAACAAGAGCCACGCAACCTGCTATTCGTGGGTAGCTTATCAAACGGCTTACCTCAAGGCCAACTATCCGGCCGAATATATGGCAGGTGTGCTGAGCCGAAACCTCGACAACCCGGTGAAGCTGAGGCTCTATATGGACGAATGTAGAGCCATGGGCATCACGGTTTTGGGACCCGACATCAATGAGTCGCTTGAGCGCTTCACGGTAAACAAAAACGGCGAGATTCGCTTTGGCTTGGGGGCCATAAAGGGCTTCGGGGCAAATGCCTCGGGAGTGATACTCAACGAGCGCAAAAAGAATGGCCCGTATAAATCCATCTACGACATGATGGAGCGTGTGGGCGGCGGTCCGGTAAACCGCAGCGCTCTGGAAAATCTGGCAAGAGCCGGCGCGCTCGACAATTTCGGTCTGCGCCGCGAGGCTTATCTCAGCGAAGACGGAAACTCCACTTTCGCCGACACGCTGATAAAATACGGGCAGCGTATGCAGGCTGACCACAACAATGCGCAGATTTCGCTGTTCGCCGACCTCGAGCCGATTGAGACCGCCCAGCCGCAGCCGCCTCACTTCACCCCGTGGAGCGAGCTGAAGATTCTGGAAGAGGAGAAAAAGGTGGTAACGATGTATCTGTCGGCTCATCCGCTCGACCGCTATTACATTGAACTGACCTACGGCTGCAACACTCCCTGCATTGAGCTGCGCGAGAAAAATACTCCCGGTGAGAAAATCACTTTCGGCGGCCTGGTAACCGGATTTGAGGTGAAGACCACGGCAAAAGGGAAACCCTACGGCGTTCTGTCGATGGAGGATTTCAGCGGCAATGCCACCGTTAGGCTCTTCGGGCGCAACTACGAGACTATTCATGCTTACGCTGTGCCGGGCAGCAACATACGCATCTCTGCCACCATGGTGGAACAGCCCTATCGTCCGGGCAATTACGACATTCAGATTGAGGCTGTGGAGACCCTTGAGGCTCTGGCTCCTAATGTGGCAAACGCTATAGACATCGTCATTCCGCCGGTAAAGAGCCAGACGCTGACAGGTCTGTTGGAAGAGAACATAATGTCGCGCGAGGAGGCCGTGAAAGCGGCTGAGAAGGCGGCCACTCCCCACGGAAAGGAGAAACCGCAGTACATTAAGCCTGTAGACCTCTATCTCACTTTCGCCGACATGGAACAGAACGTGAACATTCGCGTCCACTCGCGCAAAAAGTGTCTCCTCTCGCGCCATCTGCTCAACGCGCTCGACGATATGGAGATAAAATATTCCGTGCTGACAAAGTAATCAGCTTCGGCAAAAGGGAACTTAAACCTCAGTAAGACCGTTTAATAAAAAGCAAGCAGGCCTCAGAGCCCTCAAAGCAAGAAAAAGAAAACAAAAACATAAACAAGAAAAAAACACACAACCATTATGCTTGAGCATTTTAACGACGCTTCAGCCCGCGAAGCCATTCAGTCGGGCAAACCTGTGGTAATTGACTTCTGGGCAACCTGGTGCGGTCCCTGCATCAAACTCGGCCCGGTAATTGAGGAACTTGCCGAGAAATATGACGGCAAAGCCACAGTTGGCAAATTCAATGTAGACGAAGACGGCGACCTCTCCACAGAGTTCGGCATCCGCAACATACCCACCGTGCTCTTCTTCAAAGACGGAGAACTGAAAGAGCGCAGCGTAGGTCTGGTGAAGCTGGCCGATCTGGAGGCTAAGCTCGCCAAGATACTCTGATTATATGACGAAATTAAAGACAACAGCGGGATGGCTCGTCACGGGCCTCCTGCTGCTCTTTGCCTTTACGGCAAGAGCTTCGGAACGCGAGGTAACCATCACAGCCACCGACGGCACTACACTTGCAGGAACGCTTACCATACCCGACAAAGGGGTGAAGGGTAGCGTGGTCTTCATCAGCGGCAGCGGCGCCACCGACCGCAACGAGACGATAGGTCCGCTGAAACCCTTCCTGACCATCAGCAAAGCCGTTACCGACGCCGGTTATGCCACTCTGCGCCTCGATGACCGCGGCACAGGCGCCAGCAAAGGTGATGCCAAAACCACCGACCTCGACACGGAAGCCGCCGACATCAGCGCAGCGTTGGCCTGGATACGCACGCAGCCGGAACTGAAGAATCTGCCGGCAGGTGTGTTCGGACACAGCCAGGGCGGCGCCGTGGCGCTTATGCTCACCGACAAGCGGAAGAATTACACACGTCCGTCGTTCATCATCACATACGGCGCCCCCGCAATCAAAGGCACCGATATGATGCTGGCTCAGGTGGAAGCCATGATGAAAGGTCAAGAGCCTGTGTGGCAGCAGATGAAGCCGATACTCAGTCGGCGTTACGCCCTGGTAGCCAGCGACATACCGCAGCAGGAACTGATTGACAAGCTCACTGCCGACGTAATGGCTCAGATTCCCGAAGCCCAACGCAGCAACCCGGCGTTAAAGGCGCGGATAGACGCCGAAGTGGCTCAGATGAGCAGTATCCCCTACCGCTCGCTGCTGCGCTACGACCCCTCGCCACTGTATAAAGACCTCAACACACGGTGGATTGCCCTGTATGGAGAAAATGACCAGCAGGCGCCGCCCGATGCCAATATGCTTCCGTCGACAGTGCAGAACATTGCCTCATGGATTTTCATCCCCGGACTTAACCACATTGGTCAGGCCACGTCAAACGGTTCACCGGCGCTTTACACGACCCTGGGCAAAGACGTTGACAAATCCCTCACCGACGCCATTGTCTTCTGGCTCGATAATATCACCGGCAATCAATAAGAAATGCCTGAATAAGAGTGCAAAGAGATGTCAAATCTATAAAAAATGTTAAATATTTGGTGAATTGCCCCAATTTCTATAATTTAGCATACTAAAAAATTTGCACCCTGATTAAACCATAGCGCCCTATTAGTGGTCAAACAAATAAAGCGGAAACTAAAAATGAAAAGCAAGTACCTATTACTCACCATGTTGCTTGGAGTTGCAAGTATGGGTTTTGCCCAGGAGTATGACGACATCTATTACTCTGAAAGCAAAAGCCAGACTAAGACCCAAAAGAGCAAAAGGAGCGACAAACAGACCGGCTCCAATTACATTAAGGATATGTCGTCGGTGGATATAGATGCTTATAATCGCCGCGGAGAATCTTATTACGGCTCACCTGTCGATACCATCGGCGCAAAGGCAGCCGAGTCTCAGGATTATGTATATACGCAGCAGATTCAGCAATATTATAATCCTACTATTGTTGTAGACAATCAGGAACTTCTTGACGAGGTCATCAACGGCTCGTCGGGCAATGTAACGGTAATTTACACCGGCACAACGCCTTACCTGATTCCTTCCTACTGCCCTGTTCCTACTTCCGTACTGTTGGGCAATTCGCCCTGGCGCTGGTATTGGGGGTCTAACTGGATTGACTGGGCAAGCTGGGCAGATCCCTGGTTCAACCCCTGGTATGTGCTGAATTACGGCTATTACAACTGGGGCTGGAACATCGGCTGGGGATGGAGTCCTTACTATTACCCCTACCGCTATCCTGCCGGCTGGGGTTATGGCTGGGCATGGCGCAACCCCCGTAACTACTATGCACACCACTACCGGCCCAATATGCACGGCAACGGCTATGTAAGACCCGGTTGGGCCTCTAACACCCGCCCGAGCAATATGGCCACAGCCACACACCGGCCCAACATTCACCGTCCCGGAGGCACCGGCGGCGTTCGTCCCGGCTACACAGCCACCGTTCGTCCCGGCTACAGCGGCTCGGCAACGGCTCGTCCGTCAACCGGCACCTCAACCATGCGTCCCGGCAGCACATCGACCCGCCCGGGTTACACCCCCACGGTACGTCCCGGTTATAGCGGCTCGGCAACGGCCCGTCCGTCAACAGGCACCTCGACCACTCGCCCCGGCAGCTCATCGGTTCGTCCCG
>UMAK01013931.1_pt1 | contig 14509 bp, 5 predicted proteins | sample 1963681 | NCBI WGS metagenome assembly UMAK01 (sample SAMEA4835913, study PRJEB28245) | human gut metagenome | biome: gut microbiome; material: fecal sample | place: Denmark | collected 2008 | reverse complement strand
TTATAGCGAAATTCCGGCGCAATATTTTTTTTGCGTACTTATATATCAAGCCATGTTTGGCCCGGCCGACGGATCTGCGCTGCATTCTTATCTTGGATTTGTGTGGAGGATCAGGGCGCATTTATCGTTATTGCTGCATTCGACAACTGCTGACAGAAATTCCACCGGTTTTGGAGGAAAAATTGTGGAAAATCCTGTGGAACTTGTGAAAGTTTCCCGCCGTTACGCCAAAAAATCGATGGTGTAAAGGGGCACGCCTTTGCGTGTGAAAATCTCGCGTAAAGCATATAACCTTTACAAGTCGAAACTTGCAAAATAATGGACATTGTCTTTTAACTAAGCAATAAAATATGAACAAATTGTTAATTTCGTGTAAATTAAATTTGTCCGTTCGCACAAAAAACGACCGCTCAAATTGTGCAACATTCCGAAAATCAGAAAAATCACGGCTCTTTATTGATTTTTGGTGACCATCGTGTTTTAATAAGAATGCGATAAATGTGTTTCTATGCGCATTTTCATAATGTATGGCGTCCGGCTGCAATGCCTTCATCCTGAATATCGGATTGCCCGATGGTCAGAGGATGGGACGGCGCGTACACGCAACCATTTATTCGTAAGAATTACAAATTACTATGGAGGTAAAAATTAGTGAAAGCTAAAAAGTTTTCCCGCAAGTTGCTTGCGCTCTTTTTGGCGGTCTTGATGGCGATGAGCTGTTTCTCCGGTGCTATGGTCGCTTCCGCGGCTAATGCTTCGGCAAACACCAAGTACCATGACCAGGACTTGGACTTCAACTCACTGGGTTGGCCCATCCTCAATGATGAGCAGGCCTGCACAGCCCTTTTGGACTTTGTGGATCTGACTCTTGCCCAGGCAAACATCGCACCGATGAATATCGACCTGAGCGTTCTTGGTAGCATCACCATCAAACTGGGCAGCGTGGATGAGGTGCTTAAAACTGTTCAAGATCTGGATTCTTTCCTGAACAGCAAGTCCGCACTGCTTCTGCTGGCCGGCGATGCCCGCTATGTAGATTTGAGCGCAGTTGACGGAATGTCCCGCAGCAAAACTTCCTCTACCGATATTGTACGCGGTATTGTGAAGCTGGTTCGGAACATTTCTTCCGACGCGGGTCCTGAAGGCGCCAACGGCAATATCGTAAAGAAGTTGCTGCGCGGCGATCTTGGCCTTGGTATCGTAAACAGCTTCTTGAATGTTTACAAGACCATCGGCGACCTGATTGGTATGCCCAACGGCTATCAGAGCAATATGGTATATAATATTGTTCAGCAGCTGGTTCTGGAGAATACCGGTTGGTTTACTGCGGAAGAGAAGGCTCAGATCCGGAACAATCCCAGTCTGGAGACCAGCAAGCTGGATTCCGTCCTGCTTGATAAGCTCTCCACCCAGTTGCTCAGCAACATTACCGCACAGATTACATACGCCGACGGTACCAATTCTCGAGACAGATACGCACAGTATATGGAGAATGGTTCCGCACCGTATATTGACACGACCAACCTGCATTATGTAACGCAGGAGGATCATAACAAGAACGGCGAGGCCATCGGTAATGTATATCTGTTCCGCTACAAGGATCAGAAGCTGGTGCTGAAGCCCACAGATACGCTGTTTGACTTTGGCTTCCAAGCCTTTGAGATGGTGTGGAACACCGCCTTGAAGGATACGCTGGGCCAGTTGAATTCCGGTGTGGGCGGTTACGACTACAATTACTATATGTGGTACACTGGTGCCACGACCCACAACACGGCTTGGGACTACAGCAATGTAGCCAACAACTACGCCGCTGCCGATGTGCAGGCTTGGGCCGCTTATGAGTGCCAAAAGGCTGCAAAGAACTTGAAGCCCGGCCAGACCCTTGGCGAAGAGTACAAGGATGCGGCTTCCTATCTGGCTTACATCAAGGCGGATCTGGAGAAGTACAACAGCCGTGACCTGGTGAAGTCTCCTACCTACACCTGGAGAGATATTGACTCCACCACCCTGTTCAACAAACTGCGTTTCAGCCCCATGTCTGTTTACTACTTTAAGCAGGCCACCGGCCCCCTGAACTGCAGCTTTGCTGAGACCGGTATGAAGAACATTGAGGCATTCATGGCAAATGATTACAGCAGCTACAGCTCCATGCTGGCAGCGCTGAATGATTTCCTGGTTGCCGCAGTAAAGGACTTCCTGCCGAGTTATGATGCCAGCGTTCTGACGAAGGTGAATTCCGATGATCCCGGCAATGTAGCGCAGACCCTGGTTGGCAATATGCTGAAGGTGCTGCAGTTCATCTGTGATAAAACGGATGCGAACATTCTCGGCGCTTTCTATCATGAGAACGGCGAGGGCACTGCTCTGACCGAGGCCAATCTGGAGAGCGCGATGATTCCGTTTGCAATTTCTGCACTGCGGAATATCCCCGACTTCAAGAAGGGCATCCACAATGAGGACCTGGACGCTTGCGACGATGCAGAGGGCGTAGCTGCTCTGGCGTTGCAGCTGTATCTGGGTTATGTGCTGCCGGATCACGACTACTCTTCTCTGGTGCAGAAGGGCGCAGACGGTAAGTACGATGTAACCATTGACAATCTGCTGCTGATGGCTCGTGATGCTGTGGGTTATGTAATGAGCCCCTATATCATCATGCACGACAAGGACGGCAACCTGTGGAATCCGGAGACCGCTACTCTGAATGACGGCGTTTCTCTGTTTGATCTGCTGAATTCCGTTGTTGTTTACTATGCCGGCACCGACACCTTTAAGGACGGCGAGCATGGCAAGGGCCTTGCCAATCTTCTGGGCGTTTGCGACACCAACGGCAATTGCCTGGTGAAGATGTCCAACTCCCTGTGGGAGAACATCAATGTGATTGCCAACAAGCTGCTGCCTGTTGCAGGCGTACTGCAGTATGGCGATTCTGCAAAGAAAGGCGCTTTGAATTCCGAAGAGCTGATCTACACCGATGTGATCCAGGGTATGCTGAATATTGGTGTGGCAGATGCGAACGGCCAGTATGGCGCAACCGGGTTTGTAACCCGTCTGCTGACCATGGTTTCCGCACCGCCCATCAAGAGCGAAGGCATTATCCGCACCGTTTACAATGTATTGGCTGATCTGGTGAATGTTGTATTCGGCGGCCGCTACGGCACAGCCCGTAATGTGGTTCCCGCTGCTGCGACCAACGATCATCCCTTCGACGATCTGCTGCAGAAGGATACCTTTGCCGGTACTTCCAGCAACAGCAGTTACGGCGTACTGGGTACCCTGGTATACAATGTGTATGAAGCCAGCGGCGGTGTAGGCGGCGACAGCGGCAAGACCGATACGATCCTGCCCGGCGCTATGTACACCGTACAGGCTGTGAACAATCTGATCGGCGGCCTGATCACCACTTTGGCGGATCATAACATGAAGTTGGCTTCCGCTCGTGTGGCAGACAGCAACTTGACCCTCAGCTATGGCGGTAACACCACCACCACAACGCTGACGGTTACCAATAACTGCTACGGTCTGAACCGTGCGGTAAAGAACGCCGAGGGTAACTTCGTTGCTCGTGGCCGTTACAACATTGAGATCACGAATGTGGTTTCCGATAACAGTGCTTGCACCGTAGACTTCTCCAGCAAGACAGTTGTTCCTGAGAAGTCCGCTTCCTTCACTGTTACCAACGGCGGTTTTGATGAAGATACTGTAGTAACTTACACCGTTACTTACAACATTATCGACACCAACACCAACCAGGCCCTCTACACCGGCCTGACCTGCAAGACTTATCAGTTTGTGACTCCGGGGAAGAACTGGTCCGATTCTGTGTATCCGGGCGGTTCTCAGGACGGCAGATTCTCCAATGGTTCTTCCGGTAAGACCTCCGATGGCCAGGCTACCGTGAACAACACCGGTTACTTTGGTAACCCTTACCTGAACGCGAAGCCGTTCCGTGTAAGCTATCCTACCGATATTGTTCTGGCAAGCTCTAACCTGGATGCAGTGAAGAACTACAAGATTCGTCTTGGCTATGACCGTACCCTTGCCGGTTCTCCCGACAAGACTTTGGACGGCGTTTTTGCTTACAGCACCGGTTCTGTTAAGGATTCCTTTAGCAACAAGACCGTAACTGTGAACAATTCCAACATGATGGCTGCGTTTGATAAGTTCACCGGTGATGTGCTGAACTACGAAAAGGTAGACTACACCACCGATGGCGGTCAGACTTGGGTCAAGGGTGTTGCCGCAAGCCAGGTTCCCTCCAACGGCGTATCTCGTGTGAACCACGCTTACACGCTGAGCGAGCTGAACGGCGGCAAAGCGCTGGCTGCAGCTGTTAAGGATAGCAATGGTTATTACACCGCTGTTTATCTGAAGAGCGGCTCCGGCGACTTCGCTTACAGCAACTTGCTGGGCAAGGTTTCCGGCGCAACCGGCATTGACGGTCTGTACATCCAGACCGGTTCCGTGACTCTGTCTAAGGACAGCTCCTCTTCCCTGGATCTGTTCAAGTATGATGGTTCTACGGATATTTCTCAGGTATCCAAGAAAGAAGTGAAGTTGAGCTTCTTCTGCGACAAGAACCCGGCAACCGGTAGTTTGAAAGTAACCGTTGCTGACGATGGTAACCGTAGCCAGTTCAATAGTGCATACGATTCTTTGAACAGCTACATTAAGAACTACAGACCTTCTGACTTTAAGGATTACGATAAGGCCAGCGGCTCTTCCGCAACCTATGATGCAGCAACCGCTGCTTTGGCTGCCGGTTTTGAGGCCCGTCAGTCTCCGTTGAATCTGTCCACTGCCGGCACGCTGTCCAGTGCGTTCACGAAGACGCCTGTTACCTCTGAGGTGAAGACCGTGATCGGCGAGCCTGCAACCAAGCCCGTAACTTCCTTGGATCAGCTGCCTGCAGCTCTGGCTGCTTATGCAACCACTGACGGCAATTATTACTATGCTGACAGCGCTATGAGCCAGCCTTATTACACCACGGAGGCTCTGACCGATGCTGATGTAACGGTTCAGACTTCCACCAATGTTGGTGGTCAGGCTTACACCGTGGGTATGGATAAGACCGGCCAGGTTGTTGTGAAGAGCGATTCTTCCTGGTACTTCCTGAACGCCCCGGCTTATGCCACCGCATGGGATACCACCACTTATAAGGATGCTCCCTATGCGATCAACGGTGCTGAAAAGGAAGGCACCTTCAATCAGGCGAAGTTCGTTTACTACAATGCCAATGGCGTTGCCGTGAGCAAGGACTTCACTGTGAAGCACATGGTAACCGAGAAGTCCATTGTCAACAATGGTGAGGAAACCCGTGCACTTGCCATGCAGGCAAGAGACAAGATGCGCTATGCTGTGGATCAGTGTGCGCAGATGCTGAGCGTTACCGTTGCCGGTCAGATCTTCACGGATGTTTCTTCCGTTCGTGACGGTATGACGGACGCCAACTTCGATCTGCCCGAGTACCAGAAGATGGTATCCGTGGCGAAGGATGCTGAAGAGATGTACGCTGCAGATATTTACCTGAAGAGTGACGAGTCCAAGACGGTGCTTGCCACCTGCGCTTGGAACCAGATCGACCAGACCATTGCTGACCTGGCGAACACCAACGGTAATGACGCTGCGGATTATACCTATGCATTCTCCACCAGCACTTCTTCTCTGCTGATTGAAGAGGCTGTTCGTATGTTTAAACTGTACATGGGCACTGTGACCGAGCGCGGCTATATCGGCGACAAGGTGGAGGCTGAGGTTTCTCACGCCAGCGGCAGCGCTTACAGCGCAATGACCACCACCTGGACAGATTCCGGTAAGGTCGATGCAGACGGCAATGCCATCAAGAATGCTGCAATCGCCACCACCGCGACTTCCGCGAAGTACGGTGCTGTTGAGGGCGGCAAGCTGGTTAACAAGGGCGAGAAGGTTTACACCGACGAGTCCTGGACCAACTATGTGAACGCACTGGCTGCTGCTGTAGATGTTGCGACCACCGGTAACGGCGACTACGCCCATAAGGACGCTGCCACCTATGTTCCGGCTGATAAGGACAACTACACCGCCAACCTGTCTGCTTGCTTCACCGCTTACAAGAACCTGGTAGATGCAGAGAACTCTCTTGAAGAGGGCACAACTGCTCCTTCTGAGGGCTTTGCTGTAACCGGTAAGGTGCTTGCTCTGGCGAACACCAGCGGTAAGGTTGCTGGTGACAAGTTTACAGTCATTGGTTGTAATGTGATCATCAACGGCGAGACTGTGGCTACCACCGGTCAGGATGGTACCTTTACCATTCCGTCTTTGGCTGCCGGTAAGTACACGGCAACGCTGAGCTATCAGTATGGCTTTGACCGTAACATCACCATTGAGGTGAAAGACGGCAATGTGAATCTGGGCAGCTACGGTATGGTTGTATGCAACTTCAAGAAAGATGCAGCAATCAACGGTACTGACTACAACACATACAAGAAGTCAACAGGTAAATCTAAGGGTAGTGCTTCCTATAACGAAGCATGCGACTTTAACCATGATGGCGCTGTAAATGATACAGACTACAATATCTATAAGGCATTTACAGGTAAGACACTGAGCAACGCAATCTACGGCTAAATCCTAACTTAAAGTACCCGGGCGGTGCTTCGGCACCGCTTGGGTCACACTGATTTTGATTATGAAATTGAACAAACTCAAGAGAACACTTGCTGCTTTCTTATCGTTTGTATTGATTTTGACCTTAACCTCTATAACCCCGCTGGCTGCCCAGGGTACCTTGGGCACCGAGCAGCCCCACCTCTCCTGCACCTTTACGGACAGCGAGGGCCGGGCGGTAGACGGCAATGCACTGTCTGCCGGGGATTATACCGTATCCTTTACGCTTTCCGGTATGCAGTCCTTTGCCGTGATGCAGTACACCATGTCTTATGACGCGGCTGTGCTGACGGTCAACGGGCACAGTGATCTGCTGTCGGACAGTTTGCCGGATCAGCTGCGGGGCCTTGGCGCCGCCGGTGTGCTAGTGCAGAATGGGACCATCAACTTTGGTTTTATCACCAGAGTGGACCAGACCGCCACCACCACCGCCATTGATGCGGCGGGTCAGCTCCTTTTGAAGTTGCAGGTCACCGTTACTACGGATGCGCCTGTGGACTTTGCAAAGATTGTGACCTTGGATACGGACCCGAACCAAACCTTTATTGAGGCAGATTATGCGGATTATGCCGATTATGGCACGGCTGACCAGGACTGTTATGCACTGGTCACCGCCTTTGACGGCTATAACGCAACGCTGTATCCCATGACAGCGGATCTGTCCCCGGCCACCGGCCATGCCGTTACCGGCAGGGTGCTGGCGCTGGCCAATACCAGCGGCAAGGTGGCAGGCAGTGCATTTACCGTCATCGGTTGTGATGTGCTGATCAATGGGGAAGTTGTGGCAACTACCGGCGCAGATGGCGTATTTACCATTCCGTCTTTGGCAGCCGGTACGTATACCGCTACGCTGAGCTACGCCTACGGCTACGATCGTGACATTAAGATCACGGTTGCTGACACTGATGTGGATCTGGGCACCTACGGTATGGTTGTATGCAACTTCAAGAAAGATTCGGCTATAAATGGCACAGACTTCAATGTTTATAAGAGATGTACAGGTAAGAGTAAGAGTGACAGTACATACAATTCAGCCTGTGATTTTAATCATGACGGTGCTGTGAATGGTACTGATTACAACATTTACAAGGCATTCTCTGGTAAAATGTTGAGTGCTGAGATTTACAATTGATTATTTTAGGAGGAAACACACATGCGCAAAAGCGTAAAGAAAGTGCTTTCCGGTATTATGGCAGGTATGATGATCCTGACTGCTGCGCCCGTTTCTGCGTTGGCAGCGAATTATACGCCTGGCCAGGTTGTCGAAAAGGCTGACTTGCCTGCTGCTAAGAGCCTGAGCCCGAAATTGGATGTAGTATGGACTGCCTATACCGGTACAGATCAGGCTTTTTATAAGAATGGCGATGAGAACTGGATTACCGATGGCGCGACCGTTACTGATTTGAGTAAAGTTTCTGTGGAAGGTCAGACCGTTGGTAGCGATGGTTGCACCCTGAAAGCAAACTCTAAGGGCGAGTATTTCGTTGCTGCATCGTTCATTCTGCATGATACAGCTGGCCAATTTGGCAATGTACAGTTTAAATATGAAGTTAATTCAGCTTTGACACCAGGTGTGCGTAGCAATCCTACTACCGGCTGGAGCAAGACTGCAAAGTTACTTGCAATGGCCGATGAGGCTATGGTCGATGCTAACGGCGAAGCTTATATGACTGATAATGCAAGTGATGTAAACGGAACCGAGCAGTACATCTGCTATGGTACTCGTTTGGTTAACGATGAAGTTCCGGATGCTACATGGCAGGGCGATACTTCTACTTTGTACAACAGTGACGAGGATACTAATGTTGTTATTGATGGTATTTACATTGCAACTGTTGGCTTTAAGGTAGCTGCTGGCACAAAAATTGAAGATAGCTTGTTGACTTTCAACACCGATCCGCTGATGACCAAGTACAGTTCTATTGCATTTGGTAACGAAAACGAGATCGCTTGCAGCTACACCATGACAGGTATCTCCGAAGAAGGCGATGCTGAGGTTGGACTTTTTGAAGTACCCATGAAGGCATCTGCTCCGGAGACCAAGTCTTACACCGTTAACTATGTGACCGAGGACGGCGCTTCTCTGGGCACCGAGACTGTGGAAGAGGGCAAGAGCCCCGCTTCTGTACCGGCTCTGCCCACTAAGGCTCCCGATGCTGCGGGCCACTACAGCTATGCTTGGGATACCGATCCCACCACGGCGACCATCTCCGCAGACACCACCTTCACTGCTAAGCTGACCACCACGCCGCATAATCCGCAGACTCTGGAAAGCAACATTGTGGATGCCACCTGCGGTAAGGACGGTTCTAAGACCGTGACCACCAGCTGCTCTGATTGCGGCTATGTGATCAGCAAGAATAACGTGGTTATCCCCGCTACCGGTCACAAGTGGGGCGAGTGGAAGCATGACGACTCTACCGCTAAGGCTGAGTCCAAGCACACCCACATCTGCGAGAATGACGCTACTCATACCGAGAGCGCTGCTTGTAACTTTACTTCTCAGGTAACCCAGAACCAGACTGCTGTTCTGCCTGAGATCACCACTTACACCTGTAAGGACTGCGGCTACTCCTACACTGAGGAGACCAAGCCCGCTCTGGGCCATACCCACAACTACGGTGCTCCCGTTGCTGATTACACCAGCGGTGAGGCCTTCGTTGAGGGTAAGGATTACACCCACACTGCAACCTGCACCGGCGAGGGTGACTGCAGCCAGCGTACTAAGACTGACAAGTGCACCTTCGATAATGGTGTGGAGACCAAGGCTGCTACCTGCACCGAGCCCGGCGTGAAGACCTTCACCTGCTCCGGGTGCGGCGGCACCTACACTGTAGCTATCCCGGCTACCGACCACGCTTGGGGCCAGTGGAGCCATGACGCTGCAACTGCAGAGGATAAAGCCACCCATACCCGCGTTTGCGCCAATGACGCTTCTCACAAGGAGACCAAGGCCTGCGACTTCACCGCTAAGGTGACCCAGGAGGCCACTCTGGATCAGCCCGAGATCACCACTTACACCTGTAAGGACTGCGGCTACTTCTACACCAAGGAGACTGCTCCGGCTCTGGCTGGTGTGACCGTAACTGTAAATGCTGTGGAGAACGGCTCTGTAACCCTGGCTGGTCAGGATGTGACCGCCGGCGGTTCCAAGAAGTTCGCTGAGAACGGCACTTACACCCTGGTTGCGACTCCCAATGAGAACTGCACCTTCGTAGGCTGGCAGACCGGTAACAAGATCGTTTCCACCGATGCTAGCTACACCACCGTGGCTATCGCTGACATCACTTACACGCCTGTGTTTGCTGAGTCCGCTAAGCCCGTTCAGTTCACCTTTGTTGATATGTTCAACAACGTGATCTCTTCTCAGTCTGTTGCTTCCGGCGCAGATGTGAAGATCCCGCAGGCGCCCACCTACACCGGCTACACCTTCACCGGTTGGTCCGCAGATGAGGCTACCATTAAGGCCGCTACCTCCTCCATGACTGTTTATGCACAGTATGAGAAGGACGCTGCCGCTACCTACACTGTAACCACTGACGCTGATGCTACCGTTGCTTACGGCAGCAACTCCGCACAGGGCACTCTGGCTGACGTTCCTTACGGCACCCAGGTAACCGTGTCTAAGGCCGGCGCTACCGCTTGGGCTATCGACGGCAAGATCGTTGCTTACGGCGACAGCTACACCTTCTATGTTGCTTCTGATGTAACTGTGAAGGCGGCTTCCGCTACCACCCAGGCTCCCGTTGTGGCTGCTGTTTCTGCCAACCAGGTTGCCGGTTCTTACAAGGTTGAGTTCGTTGCTACCCGCGCTATGGTGGATGGCTGCACTTACCTGAAGTCCGGTTTTGTGTATGGTAAGAACCTGACCGATGCTGACCTGACTCTGGCCAACGTTGGCAAGAAGGGTTCCGCTGATAACTCCGGCGTTGTGAAGGCTGCTTATGCCAACAGCACCGAGGGCAGCACTCAGTTCATCCTGAGCTATGGTCTCTCCGCTCAGAACGGCACTGCCTCTGCTAAGGCATTCTTGACCTACAAGGATCAGAAGGGCAAAGTGCAGACCGTGTACTCTGATGTGATGAACCACACTTACGCTTAATCGCGTAAACACCTATTTATCGCTCCTGCCGGCGGGCAACTGCCGGCAGCGATATAAGGCAATTTAGGAATAGGAGGAATGTCTTCATGAAAGAAGCTTATTCTAAGCCTGTTGTCGACGTCAAGGAATTTCAGCAGATCAATGTGATGACCGCAAGCGGTCCTGAAATTATTGGTGGCGAAGACGACTAATTGCAATTAGTAAAATAATTGCTCGAGCGAAAAGAGCCGAGGGAGCAATCCCTCGGCTCGATTTTTTTGCTTTACCGGTGCGGTCGGTTGGTTGCACCGGGTCGGTATTGTACGGATCGGCGGGGTGACCGGCGGCTTTTTTTGTTTTTCTATGGCAATGGAGCGGCACTTATGGTACAATGAAAGCAGACGAAACGAATTGGAGGCGGCGGTATGAAAAAAATGACAAAGGGCCTGGCGTGCCTGGTGCTGGTGTTGGTACTGGCCTGCTGTGCCCTGCCGGGGGTCACTTACGGTGCCACCACCTCGGTAGATCTGAACCAGAACTACCTGTTCCGTACCCGGACGAATGCCTTTTCCTTTGGCGCCGGTGAGACGGCAAACCTGACCTTTACGCCCCAGTACACGGCGGAATACACCTTAAAGCTGTACGGTCATGTGACAGGCGGGCGGAATATCCGTGCCAGCCTGACGAACCCGGACGGCACGGTCACGGCCTTTGAATACCCTAACCGTACCGGTTCTACCGTTAAGGATTACAGCCATCCGTACCTGACCGCTACCTTGGAGCAGGGCAAAACCTATACCTACTCGGTTTGGGGCTGGACGGCAACCAGTACCGGCGCAACGGTAGACGTGGACTTTACCAGCGGCGAAAGCGGCACCCTTTCCAAGGAGGTAGGGCTGCGGCTGTATCTGGACCAAACGGAATTTACTGCCTACAGCCAACAGGCGGTGCTGAATGCAATGAAGCTGCTGATTGTGGATCGCACCGGTGCCCACTTAGAATGGAAGTATAAGGATGCGATGGGGAGCCTGTTGGTGGGCGGCGCCGATGTGATCGTGGATCTGTCCGCTTGCGGTGCTTGCGGCAAGAACACGGTACAGGTGCACTATATGGGCTACACCGCCACGGCGGATTTTAATTTGGCCCACGACTATTCTGTGCTGCTGGAACGGGTGGCGGCTACGCCCACTGCCCGCGGTTATGACCTACTGGGATGCAGCCGGTGCAGCGCTACCACACGGGCGAATTTTGTAGATTACGACGGCTTTTGCATTGCTACCCCCGGCGCGGATATGGGCGCACTGCTGTTTAACGATACGGACGTGACCGCCGGCGGCCGGATTTATGTAGATCGGGGCAAGGACTGCACGCTGCTGGCTCTGCCCAATAGCGGCTGCCGTTTTGCCGGTTGGCAGCAGGGGAATAAGATTCTGTCCGGCGATGCCAGTTATACCTTTACCCCGGTGGCCAGCGCCACCTACACGCCGCTGTTTTTGGACGACAGCGACCGGCTGACTTTTTTGTTTATTGACCCGTTTTCCAATGTGCTGTCTTATCAACAGGTGGACAGTGCCGCGGATGTAAAGATCCCCACGCCGCCTACCTACACCGGCTATACTTTTGTCGGCTGGTCCTACACGCCGACGCAGATCCACAGCTCCACCGGATCCCTGACCGTGCAGGCACTGTACCGCGCCGGTGGAGCCAAGCAGCTGACCATCACCGCCCCCGGCTGCACCTTGCAGTGCGGCAGCCAAACTGCCCGGGACAGTCTGACTGTTGCCTATGGGGCGCGGGTTACTGTGTCTGCGGCAGATGCCAAGGGCTTTTCAGCCGATGGGCGGGTGCTGGGTTATGGCAGCCGGTACAGCTTCTATGCGGTTGCCGATTTGGCGCTGGAGAAGCGCACCGATGATCTGACGCCGGTACCCTCTGTGTCGCTGCTTTCCGCCCAGTTGCAGTCGGATACCGGGCGGGTGATGTTTGCCGCCACCCGGTCCATGGCCGGGGAGGGGAACCGACTGGTGACCTCCGGCTTCCTGTACGGCAAGAATTTGGCAGACGATGACCTGGTGTTGGAGATGGCCGGTAAGCCGGGCACCGGTACGGACGCCGGCACGGTGCGCTGCGCTCAAAACCGCTCTACGGAGTCGGAAGGCCAGTTTGTGCTGTACTACGGCATTTCCGCCCATGTGGGCACTGCCGCCGCACGGGCGTACCTGACTTATGCAGACGCAGACGGCGCCCTGCACACGGTGTATTCCGCCGTGCTGCGCTATACCTATTGACAAACTTTCCTGTTTACAATCCGCCCGGCCTGTGCTACAATAAGGGCAGCAAAGGAGTGCGATTATGAAAAAAACTATACGCCTGGGCAGTTTTCTACTGGCGTTTCTACTGCTGGTGTGCACCCTGCCGGTGACGGCATGGGCGGCGTCAACATCTTATGATTTAAGCCGTGCCTTGTCTCGTTCTGCTGAGACCCAAAAACATGTAGTTTCCTATGCAAAAGGCGAAAAGGCCACGCTGACCTTTACTCCCCAGTACACGGCGGAGTATACTCTGAGCTTTTTTGTACACAATCCGAACGGCGAAAGCGGACGCAATGCGCACGCAAGTTTGACTTTCCCGGGCGGAAAGGTGCAGGAAGGGGAGTATCCATACCGTCCCAACGCCAAGGATTATAGCAGACCTTATATAACCGCCACCTTGGAAAAGGGCAAAACATATACCTACCATGTTTGGGGATGGTTGCCTACCAGTGAGGGTTCCGATGTAGATATTACATTTATCAGTGGTGCAAGCGGTGCGCTGACGGAGGAACTGGGGCTGCGTGCTTACTTGCAGGGCAAGACAGTGTTTAACGGCTACAACCCCCAAGCGGTGCTCGATGAATTGAAACTGCTGGTGGGATTTAAGAACGCCACCCAGCCCTTGGAATGGTGTTATAAAAATGCCGGCGGTGTGCTGAGCATTAACGGCGTCGATGTGATCGTGGATATGTCCGGCTGTGGCGCCGAGGGTATGAATACCATGGCGGTGTACTACCAGGGCTATCGCGCTGAGGTGAAATTTGAAATCCGCAGTCACGAGCATAATTACGAGGCGGGGGATTCGGTACTGCCCACCTGCACCACCGCGGGCTACACGCCCTACTTCTGCTCCATTTGTGCAGATGAGGTGCACCGGGATATTGTCCCGGCACTGGGCCATAATTACAAAGAAAAAAGTCGTGCCTTGACCAAGACCACGACTTCTAAGGACGGCAAGCGGACGGCAACTTATGCTTGTACCCGTACCGGCTGCAAGGTCACATACACCAAGACCTTGCAGACCTATTATAAGGTCAATACGATCAAGCTGAATAAGACCGCCTATACCTATAACGGCAAGGTGCAGCGCCCCGGCGTGACCGTGAAAAACAGCAAGGGCAAGGCCCTGAAGAACGGTACGGATTACAAAATCAGCTATCCCAAGGGCATGAAGAATGTGGGCAAATACACCGTAAAAGTGACCCTCAAGGGCAATTACAGCGGCAGTAAGTCCATGACCTATAATATTAACCCCAAGGGCACCGGCGTGTCTAAGGTGAAAGCTGCCAAGAAAGGCTTTAAGGTCACTTGGAAAAAGCAGGCTTCCCAAACCACCGGGTATCAGGTGCAGTATAGTACCAGCAGCAAGTTTAAGAGCGCCAAGACGGTGACGGTGAGCAAAAATAAGACGACTTCTAAGAGTGTCGGTAAGCTGTCCGCTAAGAAGAAGTATTATGTGCGGGTACGCACCTAT
>UMAK01037278.1_pt1 | contig 14513 bp, 8 predicted proteins | sample 1963681 | NCBI WGS metagenome assembly UMAK01 (sample SAMEA4835913, study PRJEB28245) | human gut metagenome | biome: gut microbiome; material: fecal sample | place: Denmark | collected 2008 | reverse complement strand
GGTGTGGGCAAAGCCCACAAATACTTTCCGTTTATGCAAGCTAACAATAGCCAAACAGCTCGCTGTTTGGCGGCTTGAACGCAACGGCGAAAGCCCATAAATGCGATAGCAATAAGAAAAGAAATTCGTTATTTCATTAATAAAATATAGGCTTTTTTAATGGCTGTCGCCTGTTTTAGCAAACTTAGTTTTAGCACGCAAACAGCGTGGCTGTTTGCGCCTGATAAATTGTTGTATCGGAAGATTTTATGGGCGCTGCCCAAACCCGCAATTTTTGAAAAAATTGAGTAAACTTTTTTGTTTTTGAGAGGATAATTTAGCGTTAGCTAAATTTCAATGCCCGACCGACACTCTGCCAAACTACAATTTACCCCAACTTTTGATAAAGAACCGCCAAAATACACGCAAAAAAGCAGTTCCGAATTTACGAAACTGCCTTTTTATCAAATCAAGTATTAATGTTTTGGGCTTTTGCTTTTTTGAGTTTTTACAGGCGGTGGGGTAGGGGTGATTTCTTCCGCTGCGGTTCCGCCCTTTTTCTTTTTAATAATGTAAACATAAACGCAAATTGCCACAAATCCTGCAAGGCATACCGCCGTTGCAACAGCGCCCGGCTTAAATCCCTTTGGATAATACACAAGCTCTATGCTGTGCTCGCCCTTGTTGAGGTTGAATGCTATAAGCGCATTGCCGACAGGTGTAATTTCAGCTTCTCTGCCGTCAACATATGCGGTCCAGCCGCCCTCTTCATAAGGAACAGAGGTGTAGAAAAGTCCGTCCTCGCTTGCGTTTATTGTGCCCTTCATAGATGAGCCTGTAAGCTCGGTTGTTGTCATAACATCTTTGCTTATCTGTGCGTATCCCTGTTCGTAAACATTTTGGTCGAGCATATTTACATACACATGCGCACTGCCTGCCTGTCCCTGCGGAAGTTCGGCATAAACAGAGATTTTATCACCCTCGTTTACATATCCGCCGCAAGCAATATACGGTCTGCCCATTCCGAGAGTTTGCGTATTTGTCGAATCGTCGTTTATCATAAATGAAACATCGTCTTTACCGTCAATGTCGGCATAAACATACACATATCCCGAGTACGGCGCTGTGTAGTTCCACTTAAGGTGCGGTGTTGTGGTTGTATCGGTACAGTTGTAGCTGTAGTTGCCGTAAGAAAGTTTATTTACGGGGAACTGTGAGTAGTCTGTGTGTCCCTGCGAAACAACCTCAAGCTGTGTATATACATTTTCGTTTACGCCTGTTGCAAGTTTAAAGAACTCGTTTTGCTGGTCAAACGGGTTAAACTGGTCCTCGTTTTTGTTTACCTGCCACTTGAGCAAGTCGGAATTAACCATAAAGCCCATAGGAATGTAATGTTCGTTTTTGAGCAAGGTTATGCCGCCCGACTGGTAGGTATTTGTAAGGTCATAACTGTTTTTGTAAGTACCCTCTCTTGAAATCAGATACTTAAGGTTCATAAATGTGTTGGTTACAGGCGAGCTTTCGGCATAGGTGTAACGGTTGCCGCTCTGCCAGCCCATCATACCGAAGTTCTCAAAGAATACGGTCATATCTTCGTTAGCCATTGAGTTGAACATTGAAAGTCCGTTATAGCCGTTGAGTGAACCGTCATTGAGGGTTTGTGTGCTTGTCATTTCGGCACGCCACATTTCCTTGGTATCTTTTTCGAGGTTATCCATATATTCAATTACAGAGGCTGTGTTACCCTCACCTCGAGGGTAATCGAATGTGCCCGTTACGGTTGTGGTTTTAACACCGATATATGCGGTAGTGCCGCTTTCACCCACGACTATGACCGCAAGTATAATCAAAAGCACCTGCTTTGGAATAATTCTTTTTGTATAGAGGAAAAGCACAATGCATACGAGTGCCGCAATAACGGCTGTACCCACGATAGCGTATGTTTCCTGTGTATCAATGGCAATCAGAATGATAACTGCCGAGAAGAGCGCCGCCAAAATTACATCCCAACAGGTGGTAAAGTCAATCAGCATAAATGCTCTGTAAGCCATAACCACAATTACAAAGCTGATAAGATAGCTGAAACGGTAAGGAATCATATTTGTAAAGTGGAAGCCGTGCCAAATGTAGTCGAGCTGACGGATAACGCAGCTTAACATCATAAAGAGAACAAGACAGCCGTCAACGATTTTTTCCTTAAGTGTGATTTTCTTAGATGTAAGGAATACGATGCCGAGTACCAAAGAAACTGTACCGCAGGCAATGTTAGGCAGGGCGTCAGCTTCCTTCGTTGCCGGAGTTATGAATGTAAGAAGATTTGAGAAAATCTTTTTCATAGCCTCAAGCGTACCCAAAAGGTCGTTTGTAGAGCCTATGTTAATTGCGTATGTAGACGGGAATGTACTCGAGGTTGCGTGGGTGTTTTGCAGGGCAAAGAACGCAGGCAACAGGAAGAATGCCGTCATACCGATTGCAAGTAATGAGAAAAGTGCGGTTTTTGCAAGTTTTGTAAAAAAGCTTTTAAAGCCGTCCCACTTAACAATGCTGTATGCAATGAAAATAAGAAGAACGAAAATACAGGTAAACAAACCTATGTAGTAGTTTGAAAGCAAAGAAACCGCAAGAGTAATTGTAAACAGTCTGAATTTGCCCTCTGTAAGGAGTTTAACGATTCCGAGTGCCACAAGCGGAGTAATGCAGACCGTGTCAAGCCATATTGTGTTCCAATAGTAGCCCATAAAGAATGCGCAGAACGAAAAAGTTGTACCGAACACAACAAGAGAAAAATCGTTCTTTTTGAAAACCGAGCGCAGGAAAATCGCTGTAAAGCAGCCTGCAAAGGCAACCTTTGCACAAACGCTGAACATAAGAAATTCCCTAAGCCACTGTGACGGAATAAATACGCACAAGAAGTTCATAGGGCCTGCAAGGTAGTATGACATAAGCGAAAAGTAATTTACGCCGCCGCCCTGCGTCCAAGACCAGAACAGTGATTCGCCGTGCTTAAGCTTATCCTGAAAATCTACCAAAAACGGATAATACTGGTGCCAAAGGTCAGTAACAAGAATTTGCTTGTCGCCAAACGGAGAAACCTCCATTATCGCAAAGCCTATGGTCATAAGAACAAACGGCAGGAAAAAGGCAATTATAATGTAAATGTTTTTCTTTAAAAATGCCTTAAATCCCTTTTGCTCAACCGCAGGCTTTTCGGGCAGCTTTTTTGCTTTTGTTTGTAAAGCTGTCATAAGCATAAGAATTAAACCTCCATAAAATTGTGTTTGCCCTTTTAAAGACAGGGCATTACCGATTAGTTATGCTTTTGCATATACTATAACTTATATATTGTAACACTTTATTTAGTCAAGGTAAATAATATTTTAAAAAAAGAAAATGAATTTTGAAAAATTGTCAGTAGTACCAATGTACTTGTCAAAAATCGACAAAAACAAGGGATAAAATTTTATGTTGATTTTTTTTCACTGTTATATACATATTCGTTGTTTTATGGTATGATTTTATTAAATTAATGAAAAAGGGAGGCAGGACTATGAAAAAATCTAAAATATTGGTATCGGCGGCGCTTGCACTTTGTATGGGAGCAACGGCAGTAACACCTGCATTTGCGGCGGATAATGAAAGTTTTACTTTTACAAAAATCGGCGATTACAACGCAGACGGTGTAGCAAGTGTATCAGACATTACTGCATTACAGTTACAGCTTGGCGGAAATGGTACAATTTCGGGCACTGCTCTTGAGCATATTGACTTTGACGGTGACGGCGCTTTTAATGTAAATGACATTACAGAATTGCAGAAAATGGTTGCCGGTACGGAATATACTTGCTATCAAAAAACAGACAGCTCATATAAAAACATTCCTATGCGCTATTATGACTATGACTATAACGGTAACTCTAAAGGCGATATTATTGAATATGAAACAATCTACACACCGGAGAATTACATTATGACTGTTGATGAAATGAGGAGAAATTCAGTTAAAGGAATTTCTCTCATAACATCAAAGGAACAGTTTGTCGATTTGTTTAAAGCGGAGTCGCCGGAATTTGACGACGAGTTTTTCAAGGATAACGCTCTTTTTGTAATACTCACAGCCAGGGATTGGTATGATTATACAGGAATAAACTCCTTTGCGGTTGACGGAAACAAGCTGATAGTATATGATTATGAGGTCGAAACTTTTTGGGAGTATGGCGAAAAGTGTTGTCGCAATAATATTTACAGACTGAATAAGGCTGACATCGAAAATATTACAGAAATTAACTTTTATACAGAATATTTAGCACAGTAAATCTACCCCCCTCTCCGAGCGGAGAGGGGGTTTTGCGTTTGATACAATATTGCAGGAGTTAAATTGTCAGTAGTACCAATGTACTTGTCAAAAATCGACAAAAACAGGGGATAAAATTTTATGTTGACTTTTTTTCACTGTTATATACATATTCGTTGTTTTATGGTATAATTTTATTAAATTAATGAAAAAGGGAGGCAGGACTATGAAAAAAGCTAAAATATTAGTATCAACGGCACTTGCGCTGTGTATGGGTGCAACAGCGGTAATTCCTACATTTGCGGCAGAAAATCAAAAGTTTACATATACAAAAATCGGTGATTACAATGCGGACAATGCTGTAGATATATCCGATGTTACGGCTTTGCAGTTACAGCTTGTCGGCAACGAAGTAATCACAGGCGCAATGCTCGAACACCTTGATTTTAACGGTGACGGCAGTTTTAATGTAAGCGATGTGTCGGAAATTCAGAAAAAGATAGTCGGTACAGATTATGAGTGTTACCTTAAAACAGATAGTTCTTATAAAGATATTGTGCAAACCGGTCATACTTATCCGGGGTACGGCGATGTAGAGGGTACCGGAATTAAAAGTGAAACAATCTGCGAAACCGCCGATTACATTATGACTGTTGATGAGATGAAAAGAAATCCCGTTAAAGGCTGTGCACTTATTACATCAAAAGAACAGTTTTGTGATATATTTAAAGCAGAATCTCCTGAATTTGATGAGGAATTTTTCAAAGATAACGCTCTTTTCGCAATGCTTTCTGTTAATGACAAATATGATTCTGTAGGTGTTTATAGTTTTGCTGTTGACGGAAACAAATTAATTGTCTTTGACTATAAAATGGATACCTTTGAGGAGTATGGTGAAGATTGCTGTGAAAATAATATTTACAGGTTAAATAAAGCAGATATTGAAAATATTACAGAAATCGAATACTATACAACACATATAGCACAGTAAATTTTTTAGTCCCTCATTACAATTAAAAGTGCGAGGCAGACTATAAGCACCCAACAAATTATATTTTTTATGGCGAGCAGTACCCGCACGGCTTTGTTTTTCTTAAGCTTTTCCAATTCAATCACCTAATATTAAATTTAGGTCAAGTCTTTTTAACGGCTTGCCGGTTTGGGCAGTGCCCATAAAATTTTCCGTCATAGCAATCTGTCGGGTGTAAACAGCTTGAATGTTTGCGTGCTAAGACTAAGTTTGACAAAACTTTTTATTATCCGATAGTTATTAATAGACTTTCAGTTTTTTACCTATAAAGCATATCACATCTTTGTTTTAATGATTAGGGTAGTATTTTGCCAAACAATTATAAAAGGTTGACCAAGCTTTTATAATCGGTTAAAAATTCAGGTAATCTCTAATTTCTCCCAATTAAAAAATAACCGTTTAAAAATCGCAATACTCCCGATATAACCTATGTTAATGTCGGGAGTATTCTTGTTTTATCATTTCTTTTCTTTAAAGGCAAAGAATCTTTGTCCTATGTAGTTGAACGCTACAAACAGGCAAGAGCCGAGTATCATTGAGGTATAGCCTGCAAACTGTTCAACCGTAAATGAGAACATTGTAAAATTATTCGCCGTACAAATCCATTTGATTAGCGGAATCGCTATGCAATACGATAGTGCGTAGCAAACGGCAATGTTCAGCGCAAAGCGTAAAATCGGTTTCCAACCCTTTTCTGTATTTTTAAATGTAAAGTATTTGTTAAGAAAATAGCTTACAATACTGCCGATTAAGTATCCGAGAGCCGAGGCGAGCCACACACCCCATTCGTATCTGTCCCACGCAAAAAGCGCAAAGAGCACAAACTGCAAGCCGTTGCCAACGAGGGTATTGATTACGCCGACCAGAATAAACTTCCAAAACTTTATATCAAAAAACTTTTTTAAATCGCCCATAATTATTCCTTTTCCTCGTTGTTTTCGTCCTCAAAATTAGAGAATTTTGTTATGTAAATCGGTCTGTCCTTGGTTTCCATATAAATTCTGCCTATGTATTCGCCAAGAATACCGATAGACATTTCTGTAATTCCGCCCAAAAACAGAACCGCACACAAGGTAGTTACATAACCCGGTGTGGTAATTCCGAAAAACAACGTCTGAACAAGGGTTATCATTATATAGATAAGCGAAATAACAAAGATTATCGCACCCATTACTGCCGTAAAACGGAGGGGAGCAACCGAAAAACAGGTAATTCCGTCAATCGCATAACGAAAAAGACTTGAGAATTTCCATGTTGTCTGTCCAAGCTGACGGTCAACGGTTTTAAATGAAATCCATTTTGTGTTGAAACCTACCCAAGAGAATATTCCCTTTGAAAATCTCTGAACTTCGGCGAGTTCAAGAATAGAATCGACGACTTGTCTTTTCATCATTCTGAAATCCATAGCGCCGTAAGGCATTTTGGTATCAGTGAGTTTATTTGAAAGAGCAAAGAACATTTTTGAGAAAATTCCTCTGAATTTGCTTTCGCCCTCTCGTTCGTCACGCTTTGTGGCGCAGACATCGTAGCCCTCGTTTTCGAGAGCGTTTGCCATTTGTGGGAAAAGTGTCGGCGGATGCTGCAAATCGGCATCCATAACCACCACATAATCGGCGGTGGAATGTTGAAGTCCTGCGTACATAGCCGCCTCTTTACCGAAATTCCTTGAAAATGAAATATACTTTACATTGGAAAACTGCTTTGCGAGCTTTTTCATAACAAGGTAAGTTTTATCTTTACTGCCGTCATTGACGAGGATATATCGAAATGAATATTCAGGCATTGAGTCAATAACCTTATTGGTTTCAAGCACAAAATGCTCAAGTCCCTCTTCTTCGTTGTAACACGGTACTATTAAATCTATAGTTTTCATAATAATTCGCCTTTATGTTGTTAAATTTGTATAAGCCTATAATTATTTTTATTATACCAAAAGTACACACAAAAGTCTATATTTTTATAAATTATTTGAGAAGTGACGAAAGGTAAATTTATTTTTGTTAAAGTTGGAATAACAAAAAAAGAAAAACTGCCCTTATTTTATAATAGATAAGGGCAGTTTTTATTATCTGTTTTTATCAAAATCAATTATGATGATTTTGCTTTGTTTTTTGATTTTAGTTGATTGTTAGCTCGGACAAAGACTTTTCCTTGTTCAATGTACAGCTGTTGTTGTTCATTTGTCATTGAACGGAATACACGCAGTAATTCTTCTTCTGCAAGATTATTGGTTTTGTTCTCGGGAATATTCAAAAGATAATCGGCGGATACATTAAAATATAATGCTATTCTTTTTAAAGTTTCAAAGTCAGGTTCACTTACACCTTGAACATATCCGCCTATTGTTGACGGTGCAATATTGAGGTCATTTGCAAATTGCTTTTGCGTAATATTTTCTTCATCTATAAGCAAACGTAATTTTTCGCTGAAATTCATAGTAATCACCCATAATTATTTTAAATGAAGATATGAAATAATGGTTAAAAATACTAGAAACTCGTTGACAAAACTAGAATGCAGTTGTAAAATAAAGCAAAGGCATTATTTAGTTTTATTGGAGGTAATACTATGGAACAAAATACGGTTAATATTCAAAAATCAGAGAAAAAATTCGGTAGGTTCTACAAAATATTATGTGTAGTTCTTGTTTTGCTGCTTTTGATAGGCATGCTTGGAATTACGGTTTATAACGGTAATCAAAAAGTGGAAAACGGACTTTCAGCATATGAACTTGCGGTGAAATACGGATATGACGGTACTGTTCAGGATTGGCTCACATCACTTTCAGGTAAATCTGCTTATGAAATTGCAGTTGATAATGGTTACAAAGGAACAGAAAAAGAATGGATAGAATCATTAAAAGCTTCATCCAATGAGGTTGTTAGTGTTAAAACGGCAAAGTTTTCTTCAAATGGCGATTTGCTTATAGTATTGTCAGATGATTCAGAAATCAATCTCGGAAAAGCTGTCGGTAAAGATGGTATGAATGGTTCTAATGGTAAAAATGGTACGGATGGTAAAAATGGAATAGACGGAAAGAACGGTACAAACGGTCAGAACGGAAATGATGGCTTAAATGGAACTAATGGTAGAGATGGTATAAACGGTGTTGATGGCAAGAATGGTATAAACGGCACTGACGGTAAAAATGGTGCTGATGGTATAGGAATTTCTAACGCAAGTATAAATTCTGACGGTCAACTTGTTATTGCTTTTTCAGATGGTAAAACTGTAAATCTTGACAAAGTAACAGGAATGAATGGTAAAGACGGTGTTAGTGTAACAAACTCAGAAATCAATTCAGATGGTGAGCTTGTATTGACATATTCAAACGGACAGCGTTCAAATCTTGGAAATGTAATAGGTGCAAACGGAAAAGATGGTATTGACGGTAAAAATGGTATAGATGGTAAAAACGGAAGCAACGGTATTAGTGTAGCAAAATCCGAAATTAATTCTCTTGGCGAACTTGTATTAACATATTCCGATAATAGAATAGAGAATCTCGGTATAGTTGTAGGTTCGGATGGTCAAAACGGAAAAGATGGTTCTGACGGTAAAGACGGAACAAATGGTCTTGACGGAAAAGATGGTATAAGTGTTTCAAGTGCCGAAATAAATTCTGATGGTCAACTTGTTATAGCATACTCAAACGGACAGCGTTCAAATCTTGGAAATGTAATAGGTGCGAACGGTAAGGATGGTATTGACGGCAGGAATGGAACAGATGGTAAAGACGGTCAGAACGGCAAAGATGGCATAAACGGAACTAATGGTAAAGATGGTACAAATGGTCTTGATGGAAAAGATGGAATAAGTATTGCAAAATCTGAAATAAATCTTAAGGGTGAACTTGTTCTTACATATTCAAATAACTTTGTTGAAAATCTCGGTGTAATTGTCGGTACAAACGGTAAGGACGGAAAAGATGGCAGAGATGGAGTTGACGGTAAAAACGGAATTGATGGTAAAGACGGTGTTAATGGAACGAATGGAGAAAATGGTCTTAACGGTGAAGACGGAGTTGGTATAGAGAGCATTGCGATAAATTCCTCGAATGAACTTTGCATAGTTCTTACAAATAACACTGAACTTAATCTTGGAAATATTAAAGGTTCTGACGGTTTAAATGGTACAGACGGTCAAGACGGTATTGGAGTAGCTGAGACTTCAATTGATAACAACGGTCAACTTGTAATCAAATATACTGACGGAACATCAAAAACATTAGGTGTTGTAGTCGGAAAAGATGGAACAGACGGTAAGAACGGTACTGATGGAAAAGACGGCGTCAACGGCACAAATGGTATTGATGGTAAAGATGGTACAAACGGTGTTGACGGTAAAGACGGAAACGGAGTTAAAGACACCTCAATCAATGATAACGGTGAACTCGTTTTAACTTATACTGACGGTACAACTGTTAATCTTGGAACTGTAGTAGGCAAGGACGGAACAGACGGTAAGAATGGTACTGATGGAAAAGATGGTGTCAATGGTACAAACGGTATTGACGGTAAAGACGGAAACGGAGTTAAAGACACCTCAATCAATGATAACGGTGAACTCGTTTTAACTTATACTGACGGTACAACTGTTAATCTTGGAACTGTAGTAGGCAAGGACGGAACAGACGGAAAGAACGGTACTGATGGAAAAGATGGCGTCAACGGCACAAATGGTATTGATGGTAAGGATGGTACAAACGGAAAAGATGGTGTTGACGGTAAAGATGGTATAGGTGTAGCAAAATCCGAAATAAATTCAAAAGGTGAACTGGTAATTACTTATTCGGATAACACTTTCATCAACCTTGGTGTTGTTGTAGGTCAAAACGGTAAGGACGGAATTAACGGCAAAGATGGTATCAATGGTACAGATGGTGTAGATGGTAAAGATGGAATTAACGGTACAAATGGTGTTGACGGAAAAGATGGTATAGGTATCTCAGATGTAACAATTAACATGTCAGGTGAACTTGAACTTACTTTTTCTGATTTATCAAGTATTAATCTTGGTTGTGTAGTAGGTAAGGATGGCACAAATGGAATTGATGGAAAAGACGGTCAGGATGGCGAAAATGGAAAAAATGGTATTGATGGCAAGGATGGTGTAGGAATATCGAATGTTTTAATATCTGATACAGGAATTCTTACAGTTGAACTTACGAGTGGTGTGAATCTTGAATTAGGTAACATTAAAGGTGCTGATGGACTCGGTATTACAAAATCTGAAATAAACACAAATGGCGAGTTAATACTTACATATACAAATGGTCAGTCAACCAACCTTGGAATTGTTAAAGGTACGGATGGTGTAGACGGCAGAAACGGTACTGATGGAAAAGATGGCACAAGTATTGCTAATGTAGTTGTATCTTCGGAGGGAGCTTTAAGTGTTGAACTCTCAAACGGAACAATTCTTAATCTTGGTAATATCAAAGGTACTGATGGAATCGGAATAACAAAATCTGAAATAAATTCAAATGGTGAGCTGATACTTACATACACAAACGGTAATACGGAAAATCTTGGTGTTGTTGTGGGTGTGAACGGTTCAAATGGTACTAACGGTAAAGACGGAACAGGTATTAAATCAGTTACTCTTTTATCAGACGGAAATCTTAGTATTCTTTTGACTGATAATACTGTATGTAATCTTGGAAATATCAAAGGCGAAAAAGGAGATAAGGGAGATAAAGGCGATAAAGGTGCTGACGGCAAGAATGGTAAAGATGGTAGAGGTATAGCCAAAACGGAACTTGTCAACGGAGAATTGATTATCACATATACAGACGGAACAAGTGATAATTTAGGAAGTATTGGCGGAGATGTAACTGATTCTACTTCTATGTTGAAATTCAATATTCTTGATGATGGTACATTAAGCGTAGCGATTAAATCTGACTATCAAAATAGTGCTGAAAAAATAATTATTCCCAGTACATATAATGGTAGAAAAGTTACGACGGTTGCCGATAATGGATTTTATAAATGCCCTAATTTAAAGAGTGTTGTTATACCTAACTCAGTAAATACATTAGGTGATAAATGTTTTAGTAATTGTCAATCATTAACAGATGTGACCATGACATCGTCTGTAACAAAAATCGGAACAGCTGCATTTTCCTATTGTAATTCATTGACTGATTTTACTATACCAGAAAATTTGACTTCAATAAGTAATGAAATGTTTTTTAAGTCAACATCTTTAAGTGAAATTCACATACCTGATAGTGTAAAAAAGATTGGAAACAGTGCATTTAACGGTTGTAGTGCTTTAACAGAACTAACTATACCGAAAAATGTTACTTATATTGGAGATATTATCATTGGAGGTACCAATTGTTCAAAGGTTGTATTTGAAGATGCTAACGGTTGGTCTCGCTATGATTTTGTTAGTAGTAGCAAAAAATCTATATCGTCATCTTCTTTGGAAAATGCAGAAACCGCATGTGAAATGTTAAAAGATTTTGGAAAATCCTACAGAGATCCAGATACATATGTTATTAAATGGGTTTACAGATATACATATTGGGAAAAAACAACCTGATGAAAATTTAACATTACACAAAATACTAATCTGATAAAAATAATAGCCTGAGTATCAAGTGAAGAAACTCAGGCTATTATGCATTTTTTTTGGGCAATTTAAAAAAATAAACATCAAGGGAGGGAAATTTGGGGGAAATATGTAAGAAAACAAATATTGAACATAAAAAGAAAAACGGCAAAACCTTAGCGGTTAAGCCGTTTCTTAGTGGTTGCGGGAGCCGGATTTGAACCGACGACCTTCGGGTTATGAGCCCGACGAGCTACCGAGCTGCTCTATCCCGCGATATTTATTGCCTGTATCTTTACAGCTATATTATAATACACCTTGTTATCAGATTTGTCAAGCCTTTTTATAATATATTTTTAAAAAATCAAAAATATATTTGCAAGCCGTAAATGTTTTGTAATATCGGCAATATTATTCGGGCTTTTTGCCGTTTAGTTTTACTTTGATTATTGCATTTTTTGTATGATATTGGTATAATAAAAATACAGCTCATTTGCTGAAAAGGGAGGAATTTTTTATGTGTCAGAAAAAACCGTATTACATCACGACACCGATTTATTATCCGTCAGGCAATCCGCATATCGGACATTGCTATACAACTGTTGCTTGCGACTCTATCGCTCGTTACAGACGAATGCAGGGCTATGATGTAATGTTTCTTACGGGTACTGACGAGCATGGTCTTAAAATTGAGCAGAAAGCTGCCGAAAAGGGTGTGACTCCCAAGGAATATGTTGACGAAGTAGTTAAAACCTTCAAGAGCCTTTGGAACTTTATGAATGTTGACTATGACAGATATATAAGAACCACCGATGATTACCACATCAAGACTGTTCAGAAGATTTTTAAAGAACTTTACGATAAGGGATACATTTATAAGGGCGAGTATTCGGGTAAATACTGCACTCCTTGTGAGAGCTTCTGGACAGAAAGCCAGCTTGTTGACGGCAAATGTCCGGATTGCGGCAGAGAGGTTACAGAGGCTAAGGAAGAGGCTTATTTCTTCAAAATGGCACCTTTTGCCGACAGAATTGAAAAATTACTTACGGAAACCGACTATTTACAGCCGAAAACCCGTGCGACAGAGCTTGTAAACAACTTTATCAAGCCGGGTCTTGAGGACCTTTGTGTGTCGAGAACTTCTTTTAAGTGGGGTATTCCTGTAACTTTTGACGATAAGCATGTTATATATGTGTGGATTGACGCACTTTCAAACTATATTTCTGCGCTTGGTTTTTATAACGACGCTTATAATGATTTTGATAAATTCTGGCCTGCCGATGTGCATATGGTTGCAAAGGATATTATGCGTTTCCACGCTATCATTTGGCCTGCAATGCTTATGGCTCTCGATTTGCCGCTTCCAAAGCACCTTGCGGTTCACGGTTGGATTACTTTTAACGGTCAGAAGATGAGTAAATCACTCGGCAATGTTGTAGACCCGTTTGTACTTGGCAAGAGATACGGCGCAGACGCTATCCGTTATCACATTCTTCGTGAAATGGCACTCGGCGCAGACAGCTCGTTCTCTAACGAAATTATGATAAACCGTATTAACTCCGACCTTGCAAACGGCTTTGGCAACCTTGTGTCAAGAACCGTTGCAATGGTTGAAAAATATTTTGGCGGCACACTTCCTACAGAGCGTGAAGGCGGAGAATTTGACGATGACCTCATCGCAACCGCTACCGCACTTAAGTCGAGCGTTGATGATTTTATTGATAAAACCCAGCTTAACAATGCGCTCGCCGAGATTTTCAAGGTAGTTTCCCGTGCTAACAAGTACATTGACGAAACAGCACCGTGGGTGATTGCAAAGGACGAAACAAAGAAAGCAAGACTTGCAACTGTTCTTTACAATTTGCTTGAAACTATCAGAATCACAGCCACATTTCTCTCTGCATTTATGCCGACTACAATGCCAAAGGCACTTGAGCAGATTGGCGCTTGTGAAAAGTGTGCTACTTATGAAAATGCCGATAAATTCGGTGTTCTTCCGCTTGATGTGACAGTCAAGAAGGGCGAGGCTCTGTTCCCAAGAATTGATGTTGAGAAAGAAATCGAAGAACTCAACGCAATTATCAAGAATAACGAAAAGGTTGACGAAAAGACAGAGAAACTCAAAGAAGAAATTGAGGGCGTTGCTCAAATCGGTATTGACGATTTCTGCAAGGTTGACCTCAGAGTTGCCGAAATTAAGGCTTGCGAGCCGATTAAAAAGGCTAAAAAGCTTTTGAAACTCACAATTTTTGACGGTGTAAAAGAGAGAACCGTTGCTTCGGGTATCGCAAAATTCTATACACCTGACGACCTTATCGGAAGAAAGATTATTCTTGTATCAAACCTCAAGCCTGCAAAGCTCTGCGGTGTTGAAAGCTGCGGAATGATTCTTGCCGCAACTTGCGGAGAAGAAATAAAGGTAATCTTTGTAGACGATATGGAACCCGGCTCAAAAATCAGCTGATTTGTTTTAAATTAAAATTGTTGCCCGATTACGGATTTTCCGTAGTCGGGCATTTTTGTGCATTTATATTCTAATGTTGGGGGTAATATTAACAAATTATGGTTTAGCAAATTGATTTGCCAATCAATTATAAAAGTATGGTAGACCTTTTCAAAGGTCGTGGGTGTGGGCAAAGCCCACAAATACTT
>UMAK01018178.1_pt1 | contig 14800 bp, 10 predicted proteins | sample 1963681 | NCBI WGS metagenome assembly UMAK01 (sample SAMEA4835913, study PRJEB28245) | human gut metagenome | biome: gut microbiome; material: fecal sample | place: Denmark | collected 2008 | reverse complement strand
ACATATAATAATTATAATTATGATGCAAAAATCGCCGACGAATGTGTGTTTACAGTCGATGAATATGCTACAGATGCAACTGCAATTATAGATAACGAATCAGAAGTATATCATAATGATAATATATGTTTAAAAGCTCCTCCTGAACATTTAATAAGCAGTGACGGAATTAATTTTTATGATGAGATAACTGTAACATTGGAAGAAACATCTGGATATGATAAAAAAGAAGTTTCATATTATTTGAAGAATATCAATAAAAATTCACAGTATTATATGGCAATAAGTAATGAGATCAAGTACTCGTATTCGAATAAAACGGATAAAGTAGAACCGAATATTACATATATAAATTTTCGCAAGGCAGGGGATACATTACAAAATGATCATAAAAGTTTGAATGTTTTCAACAAAATGAATAGTAGCGGTAATTATTCAAATGCTGAAATTGAACTGGTCATAAAAGCTAAAGATCTATCTAATAGTGATTATGTATCTGGAATAAAATCAGCTACTCTTTATGATTATGATGAAAAAGCCGATAATCTTATAACAGTCGGAGAACTTCAAGAAAAAAAAGACGAATTTGGCAATATTGAATATGTGATCAGTCTTAAACCTGATACTAAAGTTGAAAATATGCTCATCTGTGTTTTGGATAAAGAGAATAATAAATGTTCAAAACTGGTTAGTGATCAATTAAAATATATTTTTAAACACAAAGATGAATTTGATGTTTTGCCCGATGAATACTTGGAAAATATCAATTCGAATTCACTTATTGTTGAAGATAAGAAGCCGAATGTAAATTTTTTGATCAGCAATTCTTTAAACGAGAAGAACGATATTAATAACAATGATTTCATATATAATACGGACAATAAAATCTGGTTCAATAGTGATAAAGATGAATTAGTCATAGATATAAATGATGATGTAAATGGCAGTAAAAAATGTAGCGGCATAGATAAAATAGCTATTTTTGAAAACGGCAAATCGTTATCCTCAACTGATGATATTTTATCTGTAGACAAATATCATGATCAGATCACAATTAAAGCTTCAAAATTAAATGATGAAAAAAATAACTTTAGAGTTGAAGTTGCCGATAATGCCAGTAATACAAAAGAAACTGAACTTACAATTTATGTTGATAAAGAAACGCCTGACGGAACAATTTCTGCTGAAAAAAACAATGCAAAAGAAATCAACGGAAATCTGTGGTTTGATAAGGATGAAATTGTTACATTTCATGTAGATGCTAAGCCTGACGTTTCGGGAATTGAGAGTATCAGACTTTGGATAAACGGCATAGAAAAGAATTTCACAAGGAATGATATTCAGACTGATGAAAACGGATATTTTGTTACTGTAGATACAACAGGCATAGATTATAATTATGAAACCGAACATAAATATGTTGTAACAGGAGATATTACGGATGTTGCAGGCAACTCTGCTTCCCTGGAACCTTGTACAGTATATATTGACTGCGAGCCACCATCGATCAATAAATTTACAGTTTTGAAAGAAAGCTCTGCACTCGATAAAATACTGAATGTACTTTCGTTTGGAGCATATTCCAACGATAGCTTGATTTTTAAAGCATATGTTTCAGATGTTGATTTTGACAGCGGTATTGATCATGTAAAAATAAAATATAACGGTTTAGATGAAGAAAGAGAAATGAAAGACGAGGGCGACGGCGTTTATTCTTACAAAATTCCTGTTGGTACAAAAGTGTTTCAAAGTAATATTATAGTTACTGCTTATGATAAATACGGTAAAAGTAGTCTAAGTTGCCCCAATATAGAAAATGCAGATCAAGGTAAAGGAGTATCCGATAATGTATTTGCTATGATCGAAACTGAAAAGCCGAAAGTCACTATCAGTAAACCTAAGGGCGACGGGATAGTGCGATATGATAAGCAGATCTGGTTTAATTCCAATAAAAACATAAGCATAACTATTTACGATAAAGATTCGGGTATTAGCAATGCAGATATAGAGGTAAACGGGATCGATGTGACAGCCGATAAAAACGGCACGATCATTCCTAAAATATCCGCAACGGAAGCAGCTAAGAAAAGAGACAACGAAAAACATATCTATACTTTTGATACCGATTATTTTACCAAAATCGCAGGCAAATCGTTGAATGGAGAATATGAAGTTAAAGTCAGTGTTGTGGATAATGCGGGAAATGTCAATTCAAAAGAAAGCTTTACTTACCATATAGATAATAAATCTCCAAACGTAGATCGCTTTGAATTTCTTCCTAAAACCTCCGATAATATTAGTGAAACATCTGAATATATCGAATATCTTGAGTACGGATACTATTTCAAAAAAGACTTCATTGCGAATATCCATATTTCCGATAGTGCGCCTTCATCCGGTCTTAACAAAGCAGAATACCGCCTTGTTTCTTATGATGACGGAGAGCGGAAAGGAGAAAAAACAGGAACAGCAGTTATTTCCAATGGCATAGCTCATATAGATATTCCGGAGGGATTCAAAGGTCAGATCTTTGTTAAGGCTTTTGATAATGTTGGAAATTATTCCGATGAACAAACTCCAAAAGCATTTGTTGCGGATGATATTCCTCCTGAAATAAATATTTCCGAAATCGGCGGCAGCAGATACAGCGACGCAAACGGAAACAAGCTCTTTACTGATGATATTGCCGTAACAGTAACTATAACAGATACTAAATCAGGCATCAGAGAAATCGGTTATTATCAGACGTCCGAAAACGATGGATTTGAGAGAAGAGTTCTTGAAATCGATGGGACAGGCGTTGAGGTAGATTCCGAGATAGGCGACGGCTGGGCCATAGTAAAAAAAGACGTAAATCTTGTAACTGAGATTACAAAAACATTTATTTTCGATAAAGATAATAACGATATCACATTAACATTTGACGCGATGGATAATTCAGGTAATGTAAATGAAAGTGTTCAAAGTGAGACATTCACTATCGACAAAACTGCTCCGATTATAAATGTGGATATTAACAATGGAATCAATAATACGATTTATTACAATGCCGAAAACAGAGCGGTAATGACGATCGATGTAATTGAAAGAAACTTTGACGCAAGATTGATTCAAGCTGAAATTGAAAATACTTACAACGGAAATGTTCCGAATATTAGCTTTCAGGATCTATCTGTTACAGAACACAGAGCTGTCATTACTTTCAGTGAAGGTGATTACACTTTTGGTATCAGAGGTACTGATCTGGGGGGACATTCGGCAGGGGTAAATCTTGATCATGAGAAAGTACAAAGATTTTATGTTGATGAAACTTCTCCTGTAGTTGAAGAAAATTTCAGCGACTTTATAAACCGTGATAATGACAATTATTTTAATACTAAGAAAACCGCTGTTATTAAAATCACCGAGCACAACTTTGATCCTAGCCTTGTCGGTTTGAAAATACTGAAAAAGGATGCGGGAGCAAAGCATAACGAGAATGATTTTACTGATGTCACATACTCTATGTTAAGTATGGCAGATTGGTCTGATGATATTGATACACATACGTTCTCAATTATATTTGATGATGATGCTGTATACCGCGTTGAAATATCTCCGTCAGATCCCTCCGGAAATACTTCCGGCTATAAAAGCTCAGAAATCTTCGAGATAGATACGACACTTCCTGTTGTATCATCAAAAAATGGTATTCTTGTCGATGAAAAGAATGCTCTGAATTTTCTGGATATATATCCGTATGAGAGAAAGGACGAGGCAGCCCCGACGGTCGAATTTACAGACGTAAATTTTGATCATATAAAGTATGACCTTACTGTTTATACGCCTGAGTATACAAATGGCAGAGAACTTTCGGAAGTAAAGCCTGTTAGTGTATATCTTGACTCTGACAAAGATAAAGCGGGTATATTTAAGGGGAATTTATTCACTCTACCTGATTTTTCTAAAGACGGAGTTTATGCATTGAAACTAATAGCAGTAGATAAAGCTGGTAACGAAAGTGTTCTTAATTCAAACACATACATGAGAATCGTGGACAGCGATGTTCTTGCGTATATTTCAAACAGCAATGCAGCGGAAAAAACAGGCTGGTACTCATTTCAATATGAAAACGGAGAACCTATAAGCAAGCGTCCAGATAATTTTAGCGACATAGATATTGTTGTTCTTGCTAAAACAAATTCTCAAACCGATATAGTTCTTAGAGATTACAATGGTGAAGAAAAGAATACCGATCTGCAGGCTCAGACTGATAATAGTATGTATGGTGTAAGTGTTTACAGATATACTTTGAAGTCAGATTATTTTAAGGAAAACTTTCAAGAAGATACAGATACAGAACTATATTTGTCTGTAAAAAATGAAAACGGAAGGATCGATTTGGGCAAAATGCATATTGATAATATTCCGCCTTCGTGTAATATTCCTAATGATTTGAAATCATGGCATTGGTATTATGGAAACGAATCTCGCACAATTACTGTTACAAATATAAGCGAGTTACTTGATGAAACAAGGTGTAAAGTATATGATAACGGTAAAGCGATTGATTTTACTTACTCGGCAGCTGAAGGTAGCCTGTCGTTTACGCTTAACGGAGGTTGGCATAATGTAGGAATTACACTTGAAGATGTTGCTGGCAACACATACAGTGTTCAGGAGGTCGATAATATTCATATCGGGTATTTTTGGCTGTGGATCATTATAATAGCCTCTGTCATATTCATTGGAATGACTATTACGATAGTTTATTTTGTTAGAAAAAAGCGATATAGTTAAATACATAGATATAAACTTGATATGGAGTATAACAAAAGCTTTTAAAGCCGAAAGTTATACTCCTTTTTCTTTATAGACCTTTTTGTTTTAAAAGCAGAAAGGTCTATTTTTATGCCCATTCTAAAAAACTGGCAATGTTTTGTTGATAAGTATCCATAGGCCTTCGTTTTGATTCAGAACAAGAAAATCAAAACGGAGGAATAAAAAATGAGCAAAAACATAGTAAGTGTTTATGACACTATAACCAAAAGATACGTTGAAATTGAAGTAAGCGAAAAGATCCGCACATATTACAATAGAACCCAATGGAATATAGATGACAACAATAAATCGTTCTATAAGCACGAGATCCAGTTCTCTGCGTTGAAAGGAAACATTAACGGAGAACTTGAAAACTTTCAGGAGTTCCGAACAGAAAATGACGACGTCGAAAGAAGAGTGATACAAAATATTAAATGCGAAAAGCTGTATAGCTGTCTGAATGAACTTTCTGAGGATGAACGTAGGTTGATCTTTGCAATATATTTTGAAAATAAAACGGAAAACGAGGTGGCTTGTTTTCTACATAACACTCAGCAAAACATTAACAAAAAGAAACGTAGGATTTTATGCAAACTTAACAAACTTTTAAAATTGCAATAAAAAACGGTTGTTAAATATCCGACTTCTACCCCTATACAAGTGTAAGGAGAATAAAAGCTCCAAGTAACTTGACAATAGAATATCAACTCTGTAAGTATGTTAATCACACGGCCGGTATGAAATCTCGGCAGCCAAAGAAACCATACGCCAAGACTCCGAAAGGATGAGCGATAAATATGACGTTTCAAAATTCGATGCAGCAAAGGCAAAACTGGATGAAACGCAGTCGGCGATAACCAAGCGGCAGGCTCAGAGACAGATGATGGAGAACTTCATGAAGGTGCTGCGGTCGCTGCCGGAGCAGGTCGATTACTTTGAGGAAGGCACCTGGTACGCAATGTGCGACTTCATCACGGTCTACGGCAAAGATGACATCCGGGTTACCTTCCATAACGGATTGGAAATCCGAGTATAAAGATTACTCCCCACAACGGCTCACTTTGAACCGATGTGGGGAGCTTTTCTGTCTTACTTTGTAATAGCCGAAAAATCGGGCTCACCTTTTGTTATGATGCTGAAAATCAAATCTGCCGTTTCTTGACTTACCGCATCTGCATCGCTTTTGTCTCCATAACACTCCACATAGACATTCGTATTTCCAATAGAGAACGAAGCGAAGAATATTGCGGATTGCTCACCTCTGCTGTTGGGACTGGTAACAAAGTATCCCGTAGTGACAGGAATTCCGTTTACCGATGAGCTGCTTTCGTTTCCTTCCAGAACCACATCGCTTATTGGAAAATTATCCTGGGCAAATATGATTGTCGCATCACCGAGTTTTCCTTCGACTCGGAGCAGCTCCCCGTTTTCCTCTCGGAAAGTTCCGATGGCTGATCTTCGTTCAGTGGTTTCAGGAAGTATGGCGTCCAATTCTGCATCTGTCAGTTTACGCGATGAAACGGGATAGCCGACATGAATACTTGCCACGTTGGTACTTCCGATGTGATAGACAATGGAGTCACCGTTTGCAAGATTAACAGTATAACCTTTAGAACCAAACCATCCCATATTGCTGCCAACAATTCCTGTTACTGCGACTATGGCTACCAGGCAAGCGGCAACTGGAATCAGGAACTTTTTGAAATTCTTTCTCTGTGACATATAGTTCACCTTATCCTTTCTGTCATGAACAGAACGGTTCTTCTCTAAAATCGCAGAAAGCATACGATCATTTGCAGAATCGCTCGGTTCGATTTTGTCCCAAGAAGTAATGATTTTATTGTTCTTCATCGAAATCATCACCTAACCTTTCTTTGAGGATGGCACGAGCCTCGTGCAAATAATTACGGATTGTCGATTGCGGCTTTTTCAGGATGCCTGCGATTTCCACGCTGGTATATCCTTCATAATAATACAGATAGACCACGGTCTTATACTTTTCGGGGAGTTCCATAACCACTTGGAAAATATCATCTGTTTCGATATTTTCTGAGCTGGGGAGATTGTAGAAATCCTCGATGTTCTCGTGTCTGCGCCACCAATGCCGCAGGACATTTTTGCAAATGTTCGTGGCAGTTCTGATAAGCCATGCCTTTTCGTGTTCTTCGCTTTCAAAAGCGGGACCGCTCTTGATTAGCTGGAAGAATGTATCCTGAACTGCATCCTCGGTATCAGCAGGATTTTTCATGTAAGCAAAGCAGACGCGATAAACAGTTTTACTGTGGCGTTTGTAGATCTCCGCAATCTCTTTGTCCGTACGCAACAAAGATTTTGACATCTTGCCTTGCCCTCCTTTCACTACTAATACAATTGAGAACGCCAAAGTGTCGGATAAAAAAGAAAAAATATCAGAAACCATTATAACGCCAGTTTCTGATAGCAATATGATAAAATTGAAAATTCCGAGCCTTATCTACGGAAAGGTTACAAAATTTGAACCCGTCCGAGAAATTTGAACCCGTTTTTCTGTAAAAATAAAATTGTATCAGAGACGGCTTTTAGATAGATGAGGGAATAACAGGTACTCGTGAGGACAAGCGTGATGAATTTCAGCGAATGATAAGCGACTGCCGGAAAGGCAAGATAGACAGGATATATACAAAGTCTATCAGCCGATTTGCCCGAAACACCAAAGACTGTCTGAAAAACATCAGAGAGCTGAAAAGCTTAGGCATAACGGTGCTGTTTGAAAAAGAGAACATCGATACTGCCGATATGACTGACGAGATGATGATAACGATTATGGGCGGTCTGGCTCAGGAGGAGTCCACTTCGATTTCACAGAATATGCGGTGGTCTGTTCAAAAGCGAATGGAGAACGGTACTTTTAATCCGCCCTCTTTGCCGTATGGGTATATGAGAAGGAAGCAAGATATAGTCACTATTGAAAATGAAGCGAAAATTGTACGAGATATTTTCACGCAGTATATAAATGGTATAGGTATGGAAACTATTGCGAAGGAACTTAACAAAAAACACATTGATAAAGGCAGCAAGGGCTTTATATGGTGTAAAAATACCATAAGATATATTCTTATGAATGAAAAGTATACCGGCAGGTCTGTATTTCGGAAGTTTTACACCACTGACAACTTCCCGTTTAAGCAAAAGGAAAACAAGGGTGAGTTTGATCAGTATCTTGTACAGGAAACGATGCCGGTAATAATATCCGAGGATATATTTGAAAAAGCTCAGCACCTTATATCAATTCGCAAATCGATGGGCTGCCGCAAAACAGCTAAATACCCATTGAGTGGAAAAATCAAGTGTGGAAATTGCGGTAGTTCCTTTAGACGAAAGAAAATAAATAACACGGTATGCTGGACTTGCTCTAAACATAATATAAATGCAGCAGATTGCTAATTAAAGGCAATTCCACAGGACTTGATCTATAGTATATTTATAGGACTATGCAACAAGCTTTTCTGCAATTACAAAACTATCCTTAAACCGCTTCAAACATCATTGCAGGATTTGAAGCTGAAAGAGATCACCGGTAAAACACAAGTAATGGACATACACAAGGAAATCGCTAAGTTTCGTGAACAAACTCATATCCTCGCAAGGCTTAAGACAAAGGGATTTTTGGACGAGGCTAAATACATTGAGCAGACTACTGAGCTTACAGCAAAGATCAATAAACTGCAAGCAGAACTGAAAAAGCTCACACGCTCAGACGATGAAGACGAAACACTTGATCAGATCGAAATACTTATCGACTTCTTTGAAAAAAGAGATAGTCCTATGACAGAGTTTGAAGAAACGGCGTTTGAGAGTATGGTTGAGAAGATCGTGGTTAAAAGTCAGAATGAGCTGGAATTTCATTTGATAGGCGGATTAAAGTTTAAAGAAAAAATATAGCCAAACTGCCTTGCAAGTCAAATCGCAAGGCAGTTTTTTGTTGCTGTTGGTAATAGCTTTTGAAAAGAAAATGTGGTATTGTTGTAGGTCGAAAGGAGGCGAGATCATGGCTAAAAACAGAACGATACCGTTCGGATACTGTATGAAAAACGGCGAGATAACAACCGAGCCAAAAGAAGTTTACGCAGTTGTTACAATATTTGACGAGTATCTGAAAGGCAGAAGTTTGTCTGAGATCGCAAAGCTTATGCAGTCAGAGAAAATTCGCTACAATGCTGATTCGGACAAGTGGAACAAAAACATGGTCAAGCGGATAATTGAAAATGAGAAGTATCTTGGTACCGATAAATATCCGCAGATAATTGATGATGATACTTTTAGACTTGCAAATGAAAAGCGGATACGGAAAGCAACAACACTTGATCTGATACCCGATGATTTACAAGAAATCAGAAAATGTACATACTGCACTGAATGCGGTCACAAGCTTTCAAGAATCGGAGGCAATTCAAAATATGAAAAGTGGGATTGCAGAAATCCCGATTGCTATAAGTTTGAATATAGATTGACAGATCAAATGATAATAGGAGCAGTTCTTAATGTTCTAAATTCGGCTATTGCGAATCCGAGTCTGTTGGAATTGGGCGGAGAGATAAGCACATATTCACCTACTGCGGATATAGTCCGTAAGCAAAATGAGATAAACCATATGACGGATTCTGCCCAAGCAGATTTTGACAGAGTAAAAGCAGAGATCTTCAAGCTTGCCGAAATGAAATACGACTGCTGCACTTACAATGAAAGTCCGCAGAAAACAGAAGAACTACGTAATTTACTTGAGAATAACAAACAATTAAATATACTCGATATCGGCTTATTCAAAGCGTGTGTTTCACGAATCTGGATAAGCCATTTTTGTACCATAGAGGTAGAGCTTATCAACGGAGTAAGGATCAAGAATATTACTGAAAAAGTCAAAACGTCAAGGAGTGAAAACAATGTCCACAGCGCCGAATGTAACGGTGATACCTGCGAAAGTGCAGACAGCTGAAAGTCGCAGTAAATACCACCAGTTAAGAGTTGCCGCATACTGCCGAGTATCTACGGCTCAGGAAGAACAGCAGAACAGCTATCAGGTCCAGATCGCATATTACACCGATCTTATCAACAGAAAAAAGGAATGGACGCTTGCGGGGGTATTTGCAGACGAGGGTATAAGTGGAACTCAGACAAAGAAAAGAACCGAGTTTAACCGCATGATAAGAATGTGCAGGAACAAAAAGATAGATCTTGTGATCACCAAGTCAATATCAAGATTTGCCCGAAATACAGTGGATTGCCTTGAATATGTAAGACAGCTTAAAGACTTAGGGATAGGCGTTATCTTTGAAAAAGAAAACATAAACACCTTAACTATGACATCGGAATTTATGATAGCTCTGTATGGAAGTTTTGCACAGGCAGAATCGGAATCAATCAGCAAAAATGTTTCATGGGGCAAAGAGAAAGCCTACCGTGAGGGCAAGGTGCAGTTTCAGTATAAATATCTGCTTGGGTATAAAAAAGGCGAAGACGGAAAACCGGAGATAGTACCCGAAGAGGCTGAAACAGTAAGGCTGATATATACGCTGTTTCTCGACGGATACAGCATGAGCAGGATAAAAAAGCTCCTCGAGAACAAAGGTATTTTGACTTCACAGGGAAAGAAAGTATGGAACGAATCACTTATCCGCAGCATTCTGAAAAATGAAAAATATGTAGGTGACGCACTCCTGCAAAAGACGTTCACTTCCGACTGCATAACCCACAAGGTGGTTAAAAATCACGGCGAACGTCCGATGTATCTTGTGACAGATCATCATGAACCCATAATCGACCGTGACACATACAATAGAGTTCAGCAGGAGCTTGCAAGGCGTTCCAGTAAACGAAAAGTTTCAGATAAAACAGTTACGGAACAAGGGAAGTATTCAAGCAAATATGCTCTTACCGAATTGCTTATTTGTGGACACTGCGGCACACCTTATCGCAGAACCACTTGGGCGGCAAGAGGCAAAAAGCAAATAGTTTGGCGTTGCATAAGCCGACTTGAACATGGAAAAAAGTATTGTCCCGACTCGCCTACGATAAAGGAAGAACAGCTCCACAAAGCTATAATCTATGCGATAAACAACTATTATTCATGCCGTAATGACATTGCAAGGATTCTTAAAACGAATATCGGCTCGGTTCTTGAGTGTCAGGGGCAGGAAGAGATCATAGCCGTCGAAAACAGACTTAAAGAAATCGACCAAGCGAGAAACGATTTAGTCGGATTGATAGCTTCCGGCGGCTGCGATGAGGACAAGCTCGACAGCGAATTTGCAAAGTTATACCAAGAAGAACAGCAGCTTAGCGAACGATTGGAAACCCTTAAATCTCAGAATAAAACTTCGCAACAAACTCAGGACAAGCTTGATAAAATTATAGATATGATAGAGCATGAGAATTTTGAGTTGGAAACCTTTGATAATGTGCTTATACGAAAACTGATTGAGTGCGTCAAAGTACTGAGCAAGACCGAAATACTGGTTATTTTTAAAGGGGGATACGAGGTCAAAGCGGAGATTGAATAACGATTAAAATTTACGGCTTGCGGTATATTCGCAGGCTGTTTTTTGTTGGGAGGTGTAACATTGGCAGGAAACTTTGAAGGCATAAAAACAAGAAAGTTCGGCATTGAGATAGAAATGACCGGCTTGACTCGTTGTCAAGCGGCGAAGGCAATTTCAAGAGTTTTAGGCGGTGATGTTGTCCATGAGGGCGGAAGTTATGACAAATATATCGTGAAAGATTCCAAAAACAGAGATTGGTCTGTTGTTTATGACGGAAGTATAAGATGTTATAATGCAGACGGCGACCATGCTTCTAAATCATACAGCGTAGAACTCAATTCTCCTGTGCTGGAATATGAAGACATACCGCTTTTGCAGGAGGTCGTGAGAGCCTTACGCCGTGCAGGCGGAGTGACAGGTCCGAGATATTGTGCAGGCACGCACATTCACATTTCGGCAGACGATTATACACCGCAGCAGATACGAAATCTTGTAAACATCTTCGCAAGCAAGGAAGATTTTCTATGGGACGCTTTGCAGGTATCATCTGCCCGTGAAAGCTACTGTCACAAGATGAATAAGCAGTTCATAGAGGACATAAACCGCAAGAAGCCCAAAGATATGGAGGAGATAAAAAGGCTTTGGTATCGTGGAAGAATGAGCGAGCAGTTTCAGCATTATTCAAACAGCCGATATGTGATCTGCAATCTGCACAGCTTTTTTCAGCACGGACATTATGAGATAAGAGCGTACAACGGTTCTCTTCACGCAGGAGAGGTAAGAAGTCAGATAGTGCTTGCGTTAGCCATAAGCAATGCGGCAATGACCAAGAAATACTGCTCTCCTCACGTTTCGCAGAGTGATAATATGCGGTACAGCTTTAGGGTATGGCTTTTGAATCTTGGACTGATAGGTGAAGAATTCAAGAATTGCAGGACACATCTTCTGAAACATCTTGAGGGCGATATTGCCTGGCGGCACCCTGAGGATGGAATTGCTGCAAGGGCAAAGCTGAAAGAAAAACGTGAGCTGGAGCGGCAAGCCGCCCGTGAGCAACGTGTCGAGCTTGTAAGCGACAACAGCACGCAAGTCGAAAATGTACCCGAAGAACACATTGAGCCGTCAGAAAGCGAATGTGACGGCATTGAAGAACTTGAAATGAGTATGTAAATTTGAAAAGGAGATTTTTATGGAATACAGAAGATTATATATCGCTTATGGCAGCAACATCAATCTTGAGCAAATGGCAAACCGCTGCCCGAATTCAAAGATCATCGGTAAAGAAATGCTGAAAGGCTATGAGCTGGAGTTCAGAGGCGTTGCGACGATCGTGCCGAATGATAAATCGGAAGTCCCCATACTCATATGGGAGATAGACGGACGAGATGAGCACAGTCTTGACAAATATGAAGGCTTTCCGAACTATTACCGCAAAGAGCTTTTTGAGATAGATGTTAATGGCGAAAAGAAAGAGTGTATGGCATATCTGATGAACAACGGTCACATTTCGCCACCGATGAGCTATTATTACAACGTCATAAAGCAAGGTTACGAGGCAAATGATATGAATACGAGTTATCTAAGAGCGGCACTTGAAAAGTCGGTTTGCGAACAGTATTTTGATGAAATTCAAGATGAAGAGCTTGACGAAGATGATGATCTTCAGATGAAACTTTAAGGAGGTGGTGGAATGAGATACAAGGATTTTTATATGAGAATTACGCCTGACAGATCTATTCAAAGAGTGGATAAGAAAGGAAATGAGGTCTTCTGCGACGGGTTTATAATACAGGTTTTCGCTGACGAAACCGAGCAGATCGAGATCGACAATTTTACTGCTGCGGTGGGGTTTGAGATACTGGAAAACAGCTTTGCGGAGGCGGTGCAGTTTGCGAAGGATTTTGTGGAGTGTGAAGAAAAACTATGTAAAAATAACGCATATTGATTTCGTACCATAAAACTATACTATTCGTACCGACTTTTAAAAATGTGTTGAATAAATGTAGTATAATATAACAAATAAGATTTTCTTGAAAAATAAAATTATAATTTGTCGTAAAAGTCTGTATGTGTAGAAAGTTGAAATAATCATACGCTTGTCGAGACGAAAAGTGCATAACAATATTATTAAAAACGCTCTATTTAGTTTTATAGTAAATATACATTTGTAGGATAGACAAATGTCCAAGAAGGAGGATATGAATGATTTTTCTTAGCGGAATTCACGGTTCAGGCAAATCGTATCTATGTAAGGAATTGAACAAATACAATATTCCGACTTGTTCAGCCAGTCATCTGATTGCTAAATATAAAAAAGAAGCATACAGTTCAAATAAGTTAATCAATAATATAGATGACAATCAGTGCGTTCTCATAAAAGCTATGAATTCTTTAAATGATGGGAATCCATATATTTTGGATGGACATTTGTGTTTGCTTAATGGCGATGGTGAAATCTGTAGAATTAATAGTGACGTTATAATTAAATTGAATCCGAAAATTATCATAACTAAGGTGTCAGATCCTAATGAGATTTTTAAAAGGTTAAAGCATCGTGACAATCAAAAATATAATATAGACTTTCTCAAATCATTTCAATATGAAGAAATTCAATATGCAAAAGAATTGTCTAAAATGTTAAAAATTAAATTCCTGACGATCGATGATGATTTTAAAATTGATGAAATAGTAGAAATAATAAGGAGAGTGTGATTTATGGCAGGCGCATACAAATGGAGATTGTTGTCTGAATGTGATATTAATGATCCTTTTTTTGATTCACTTAAATACGATTATCCTGAATTTGAAAATTGGTATTTGAAAAAAGCTAGAGAAGAAAAACAGGCATTCACATATATTGATGAAAACGGATTAGGTGCTTTTGTAATGCTTAAATTTGACGAAGTAGAAACCATACAAATGCAAAATGGGAAATTGCCAACATGCAAACGTCTGAAAATAAGCACTTTGAAGCTATCAGATAGGGTTCAAGGTAACCGTTTGGGAGAAGGAGCTATTGGAATTGCTCTTTGGAATTGGCTCGAATCCGATGACGAAGAGATTTATGTAACCGTATATGATAAGCATATGAAATTAATTGAAATGCTTAAAAAGTTTGGATTTATGTTGGCCGGATATAATCCAAACAATGAAGGAATATATGTTAGAAGTAAAAAGGAGATAGATTTTTCTACTCCATACACATCTTTCCCATTTATTAACCAAGATCAAAACGAATTTGCATTACTTCCTATTGATGAAAAATGGCATGATAAATTGTTCCCATACTCTGAGTTAAAGAATACCAAACAAGAAACAGAAGAATTTGCTGCTGCAAATGGAATGACAAAAACGTATTTATTCTTTCCTTACAGTGAGCCAGTTTACAAAGAAAATCAGCCGATACTAATTTACCGAAAGTTTGCGGGTGAAAACAAAAAATTTAAATCCGTCATAACATCGTATGGTACCATTGTAAGGTGCAT
>UMAK01061384.1_pt1 | contig 15303 bp, 12 predicted proteins | sample 1963681 | NCBI WGS metagenome assembly UMAK01 (sample SAMEA4835913, study PRJEB28245) | human gut metagenome | biome: gut microbiome; material: fecal sample | place: Denmark | collected 2008 | reverse complement strand
GATGGCCGCCGCCAGTTCATAGCGCGTCTCACATTCTCTTCGTTCCAAGGGTCGTCCCTCCTTTTGTTGTTGCTCCAGTGTATGACGGCCCCCGCCCGGATATGCCAGATGAAAAAAGTGGGGGTCCCCCATTTTTCACCTTATGGAAGCCTCCGCATAGACTGGATTGAAGGAAATTCCCTTCGCTACATCGTTTAGGAGGTAACACAATGCCTGAGAAAGTCATGCCCGGCCCCGTGGAGGGTACCGGCGGCATCCGTGAGGCGGTTTGCGTCCATACACGTAAGATCTATGATTCCTGCCGGGATAAGGACTGCATCGAGGACCTGCGGTTCTATCCGAAGCTCCAGTATGTGGACGTCATCAATCACGCCCTCTCCGTCAAGGGCGGGTCTGCGGACCTACTGTATGTCTATGTGGATGTGGAGCCGGTCAATTTCAATCGGGGTTTCTACACGGTGGATATGCGGTTTTTCTACAACGTGACCCTGCAAGCCTATACCAGCTGCCCCGCGCCGGTGACGGTGGAGGGCCTGTGCGTCTTTGACAAGCGGGCCATTCTGTTCGGCAGCGAGGGCAGCGCCAAGATCTTCTCCTCCAAGTTCCGCTCCGGGGAGCCGGATATCCCCATGCTGCGCCGGTCCAATTTACCCGAGGCGGTTGTGGAGGCGGTGGACCCCATCGTTCTGGACGCCCGGCTCGTGGAGAGCGGCTGCAGCCGACGGGACTGCGACTGCGATCTGTGTGAGGTGCCCCCGGCCATCAGCCAGTGCTTCGGCGGGGAGCTTTGCGGCGGAGACGAAGGCCGCCGGATCTACATTACTCTGGGGCAGTTCTCCATCGTCCGTCTGGAGCGGGATTCCCAGCTCCTGGTGCCGGTGTACGATTACTGTATGCCGGAGAAAGAGTGCTCCTGCGGCAGCACCGACGATCCTTGCAGCCTGTTCCGCAACATCAATTTCCCTGTGGGCGAATTTTTCCCGCCCAACACCGTGGCCCTCCCGGAGGATTACGAGGAGGCCAAGAACTTCTGCGCCTGCTGTCATAAATAAGGAAAAGCCCGGAGACACATTCGTGTCTCCGGGCTTGTTTGAGTTCAGATCCTATGTATCAGGAGCATTCCACTTTACTGGTTTTGGGGTCCATGATGCAGACGTAGCTGTTTCCCCGGCCCAGAGCCAGCGGCTGGCCGTCCGCCGTGGTGTATACAAAGTGGCTGTTCCGGTCCGCGCGTCTCCAATGGATGGGAACACTCTGCCCGTTCCGGCAAAGGAGGCCGTCTCCCTCTCCGGTGGTGCGGACCTTCAGACGGCCCTCCTTATCCCCGGAGATCACGGAGATGTTCGTCTCCAAAAGCAGCAGATTCACGGCGCTCACTTGCTCGCCGGTGTTGCCATCCACATAGGGGGCCTGATACTGGCTCACCAGATACCTGCCGGTGGCGGCATCGTAGTCGAACAGGCCGGTCTTATAGCTGGTGTAGGCCAGCTTGACGTGCTCCGCCGTCGCGCCGCCGGTCAGCGGCTCGTCGGTAAAGGTCTGGGAATAGGTATATCCGTCCCCATGGGTCTTGGCGTACTTGCTGCCGTCCCAGAAGCTCTGGATCTTCTCGCCGGAGGTCACCAGCGTGTGCTCGTAGTCCATGGTCTTTCTGCGCTCCTGATCCCGCCAGAACACGGCGCTCTGGCTGGCACTGCCATTGACGCCATCGATATTGTTCACCTTCCAGCTTTTCAGATCCTGATACGCCTCCGGGCTGCCCCCGGCATGAACGTACAGGGCGTCATGGCCCAGCGCCAGTTCGATGTAATAGGGGCGGGAGGAGCGGATGCTGCCAAGGGTACCGATTCCGTCCAAGGTCTGGTAGACTGCCAGCATCCGGGTGATGCCGCCCTCGGCGGGGACCTCATAGATGATGTCGGCCTGAGCGTTGCCAAGCTGCGGCTGGGCCTTTTTCAGATTGTTCAGCATCACAGCCACCGGACGGTTCCGTTCATATTCCGGCTCCATGGGAAGTCCTGTCAACGGATTCATTCCCGCCGGTACGGCAGGCTCCGGTTCCGCTTCCGGTTCCGGCGTCACAATGGGTTCCTCTGCCGCAGGAGGCTCCGGATCAGGGACCGGTTCCTCCTTTTTGCCACAGCCTGTCAGGACCAGAAGAAACGCCAGCGCCAGCGCCCATGCTTTCTTTTTCAAGGTATCCCGCCCTTTCATGTTATGTTAACTTCATCATACCAAGGCGTGATAGAACCGTCAAGGGAAATTTCGCCGGGCTTCGACAAATTTCCGGCTGTACAATCATGCCCGTCTGGGGTATACTGAAATGAAAGAACGATTCACATACAAAGGAGAGCTTCCATGACCGCACGCGGATTTATTCAGGACAAGCTGGAGATCAAGTTCCTTATTTTATATCTGGCCGCCCGGGTCATTGAACCGGTGCCCTTCGACACGCTGCTGGATCTGACCCTCTGCGACGATGCCGTTGACTACTTCGATTTTTCCGAGTGTCTGGCGGATCTGGTAAAAACAGAACACCTGACTCTGGACGAGGAGAGCGGCCTCTATGCCATTACGGAAAAGGGCCGGCGCAACAGTGAGATCTGCGAGACCAGCCTTCCCTACTCCGTCCGACTGCGGTGCGACAAAAATCTGAATGCCTGCAACCGGGCTCTGCGGCGGAAGAATCAGGTGAAAAGCTCCACGGAACCGCGCCCCAACGGCACCTTCACCGTTTCCCTGTCTCTGGATGACGATATGGGCAGCGTGATGGACCTGAAGCTCATGGTGCCGAGAGAGGACATGGGAAAGATCCTGGCCGCCCGGTTCCGGCAGGCCCCGGAGAAGCTGTACAGTGAGATCATCGACCTCCTGCTCAACACCCCCACGCCGGAGGACGAAGAGGAGTCTTAACGAAGAATATCCATAGCGAAAGACGCCGCGTATTTTGCGCGGCGTTTCAGCGTGTCGAAAAAGTCTTTTCGCCCCGCTGAACAAGTTTTCAGAACCTTATAAAAGTTCTGAAAACTTAGAATTTCAATGGCGCAGGACACCCTTCTTAGGTTTCCCGCACACACCCTTCCTTACCGTCGCGGAGAATTTACCGTTCTATCGACAGTCTTGTTTTTTATGGCGTCGGTCATGAAAAAGCGACCGCCTGTCTTCTGCACAGCTTTTGCAAGGCATTACCCACGCTTATAATGTCTGCTCTTTAACCAAAAAGGTATTACTTTTCAAGATGAATTTGATGACTATTTGGCGTTGCCATTTTTCGGTTTTTTCGGTATGATATGGGTGACGGGTTTCTTTGTCCTATGTGGAAATCCGCCGAAAAAAAGGATTTAATTTGAGGAGGATTTATTGAAATGAAGAAGTTTCTTGCGCTGCTCCTGAGTCTCTCTATGGTCCTCGCCCTTTCCGCCTGCGGCGGCACTAAGAGCGACGATGACAATGCCAAAGGCGACGAGACCAAGACCGATGCTCCCGCCGAGACCGCTACCGACTTTAAGGTCGGCTTCATCATGCTCCATGATGAGAACTCCACCTATGACCTGAACTTCATCAACGCCGCTAAGGAAGCCTGCGAAAAGCTGGGCGTGGAGTACAAGATCATCACCAACGTTCCCGAGGGTCAGGAGTGCTATGACAAGGCTGCTGAGCTGGCCGATGACGGCTGCAACATCATCTTCGCCGACTCCTTCGGTCACGAGGACTACATGATCCAGGCTGCCAAGGAGTTCCCCAATGTGCAGTTCTGCCACTCCACCGGCACCAAGGCTCACACCGAGGGCCTGAGCAATTACCACAACGCCTTCGCCTCCATCTATGAGGGCCGTTACCTGGCTGGCGTTGCCGCCGGTATGAAGCTCAATGACATGATCGCCAACGGTTACATCACCGAGGATCAGGCCAAGATGGGCTATGTAGGCGCTTTCACCTATGCCGAGGTTATCTCCGGCTATACCTCCTTCTATCTGGGTGCCAAGTCCGTGTGCCCCTCTGTCACCATGGACGTGACCTTCACCGGTTCCTGGTATGACGAGACCGCTGAGAAGGAAGGCGCCAACAAGCTGATCGCCAACGGCTGCGTCCTCATCAGCCAGCACGCTGACTCCATGGGCGCTCCCACTGCCTGCGAGACCGCCGGCGTTCCCAACGTCTCCTACAACGGCTCCACCCAGGCTGCCTGCCCCAACACTTTCATCGTTTCCTCCCGGATCGACTGGGCTCCCTACTATGAGTATGCCATCACCGCTGCTATGAACGGCGAGGCCATCGACGCCGACTGGACCGGCACTCTGGCTACCGGTTCCGTGGTGCTCACCGATGTCAACACCACTGCTGCCGCTGAGGGCACTCAGGAGGCCATCGACGCTGTGAAGGCCGAACTGGAGAACGGCACCCGTCACGTCTTTGACTGCTCCACCTTCACCGTGAAGGGTGAGACTCTGACCTCCTCCAAGGCTGACGTGGACACCGATCCCAACTACACCCCCGACACCGAGGCCATCGTGGACGGCTACTTCGCTGAGTCCACTTTCCGTTCCGCTCCCTATTTCGATCTGCAGATCGACGGCATCAACCTGCTGGATACCAACTTCGGCGGCTGATCGCTTCTCGATCCCAAACAGCCGGACTGCCTCAGGCAGTCCGGCTTTCCTTTTCCACGGTTCCGGTTTTCCCGGATTTTTTCCCGTCAGGCCTGTACTTTGAATTTACAAGCCGCCGGGTGTATGCTATAATTATCCATATCGAACGATCCGGCGCGGGACTGTGCTTACTCCCCCGCCGCTGAAGAAAGGGTGACTGCCTTGGCTCCTGCGTGTGCGGTAAAAATGGAAAACGTAACGAAGCGGTTCGGCAAGGTCGTGGCGAACAACGCCATCAATCTGGAACTGCGCGAAGGCGAGATCCTGTCTCTGCTGGGTGAAAACGGCAGCGGCAAGACCACGCTGATGAATATGCTTTCCGGCATCTACTTTCCCGATGAGGGACAGATCTATATTCACGGCAAGCCTGTGACCATCGCCTCCCCCAAGGACGCATTCAACTATGGCATCGGCATGATCCATCAGCATTTCAAGCTGGTGGATGTGTTCACCGCCACGGAGAACATCGTTCTGGGTCTGGAGGGCAAGCTGGACTTGGCCGAGGCCGGCAAGAAAGTCAAGGAGATCTGCGATAAGTACGGCTTTGACATCGACCCCAATCAGAAGATCTACGATATGTCCGTTTCCCAGAAGCAGACGGTGGAGATCGTCAAGGTACTGTTCCGGGGCGCGGATATTCTGATTCTGGACGAGCCTACCGCCGTCCTGACGCCGCAAGAGACGGACAAGCTGTTCCAGATCATGCGGAACATGAAGGCGGACGGCAAATCCCTCATCATCATCACCCACAAGCTCCACGAGGTGCTGGACGTCTCCGACCGGGTGGCGGTGCTCCGCAAGGGCGAATATATCGGTGACGTGGCCACCAAGGACGCCGACCAGCAGTCCCTGACGGATATGATGGTGGGCCACAGCGTCAGCCTGAACATCGACCGGCCTGACCCGGTGAACGTAACGCCCCGTCTGGTGCTGGACGGCTTGACGGTGTTCGATGAGCTGGGCGTCAAGCGTCTGGATAATGTGAGCTTTACCGTCAACGCCGGTGAGGTGCTGGGCGTGGCCGGCGTGGCCGGCAGCGGCCAGCGGGAGCTTCTGGAATCCATTGCGGGCCTCTACCCCATCGCCTCCGGCAGCGTGACCTATTACGATCCCGCCGACGGCAAAACGAAAAATCTGGTGGGCATGGACCCCATGGACATCCGCAAGAGCGGCATTGCCATGTCCTTTGTCCCGGAGGACCGGCTGGGCATGGGTCTGGTCGGCTCCATGGGCATGACCGGCAACATGATGCTCCGCTCCTGGCGGAAGGGTCACGGTGTTTTCCTGAACCGGAAGGACCCGGAGGATCTGGCCCAGCGCATCTGGCAGGAGCTGGAGGTTGTGACCCCCAGCACCAGCTTCCCGGTGCGCCGGATGTCCGGCGGCAACGTTCAGAAGGTGCTGGTGGGCCGTGAGATCGCGCAGGCCCCCGCCGTTCTGATGACGGCCTACGCCGTCCGCGGTCTGGATATCAACACATCCTACACCATTTACAACCTGCTGACGGAGCAGAAAATGAAGGGTATCGCCGTGATGTATGTGGGTGAGGATCTGGACGTGCTGCTGGAGTTGTGCGACCGGATCGTGGTCCTCTGCGGCGGTCAGGTGTCCGGCGTGGTGGACGCCCGCACTGCCGACAAGCGGCAGATCGGTGCGCTGATGACCCGCATGGAGGGAGGCAAGACAGATGAATAAAAAGCAATCTCTGTTCCACATCGCCAAGCGGGACACCCTGCCCTGGTACAAGAGCTTCGCCATCCGGGGCTGTGCCATTCTGCTGGCTCTGGTGGTCTGCGCGGTGGTCACTATGCTGCTGACCGGCGAAAACCCTGTCAATATTTTTGCCACGATCTTCAAAGGCGCCTTCGGCTCCGCCCGAAAGTCCTGGGTCACCTTCCAGAATCTGGCGGTCCTGCTGGGTATTTCTCTGGCGGTGACGCCCGCCTTCAAAATGCGCTTTTGGAACATCGGCGCCGAGGGTCAGGTGCTCATTGGCTGTCTGGCTACGGCTGCCTGCATGATCTGCTTGGCTGACAAGCTCCCCAACGCAATGCTGATTCTGGTCTCTCTGGCCGCGGCACTGGCTGCGGGCGCTCTCTGGGGCTTCCTCCCCGCCTTCTTCAAGGCCAAATGGAACACCAATGAAACGCTGTTCACCCTGATGATGAACTATATCGCCACCCAGCTTGCAGCCTTCTTCATCATCGTGTGGGAGGTCCCCAAGGGTGCCGGTAAGATCGGCATCATCAATCAGGGCACGGAGGCTGGCTGGCTGCCGGTGGTCGGCGGTCAGAAATACCTGCTGGTGATCCTTGTGGTGGCAGTGCTCACCGTGTTCATGTACATCTATCTTAATTACAGCAAGCATGGCTATGAGATCGCCGTGGTAGGCGAAAGCCAGCGGACCGCCAGCTATGCAGGCATCAAAGTGGAGCGGGTCATCGTCCGCACCATGGTGCTCTCCGGCGCGGTATGCGGCCTCATGGGTCTGCTGCTTACTGCCGGTACGGACCACACCCTCACCACCACTATCGTGGGCGGCCGTGGCTTCACCGCCGTCATGGTATCGTGGATGGCGAAATTCAACCCCATCATCATGATCTTCACCAGTCTGCTGCTGGTGGTGCTGGGCCGGGGCGCCAGCGAGATCTCCAGTACCTTCGGCCTGAATCAGTCCTTCTCGGACATTCTCACCGGCATTATCCTGTTTTTCATCATCGGCAGCGAATTTTTCATCACCTATCGGGTCAGCTTGCGCAAGGGCGGAAAGAAGGAGGCATAAACCATGGATCTTATTTCATTCCTTCCCCGGGCAGTCATGCAGGGTATTCCCCTGCTCTATGGCAGCACCGGCGAGATCCTGACGGAGAAATCCGGCAACCTGAACTTAGGTATCCCCGGCATCATGTATGTGGGCGGCATCTGCGGCGTCATCGGTGCGTTCTTCTACGAGCAGTCCACCCCTGCGGCCTCTATGAACGGCCTTCTGGCCGTTGGAATCCCTATGCTGTGCTCCCTGCTGGGCTCTCTGCTGATGGGTCTGCTGTACTGCCTGCTGACCGTGACCCTCCGGGCCAACCAGAACGTGACCGGCCTTGCCATGACCACCTTCGGCGTGGGCATCGGCAACTTCTTCGGTGGCTCTCTCATCAAGCTGACGGGCAGCGAGGTCCCCTCCATCGCCCTTTCCACCACCAGCGCCTATTTCAGCAAATCCCTCCCCTTCGCCGCCAAATGCGGCTGGTTTGGTCAGATATTCCTGTCCTATGGATTCCTGGCGTATCTGGCTATTCTGCTGGCGCTGCTGGCCTCCTACTTCCTCAAGCACACCCGTCCCGGACTGCATCTCCGGGCCGTGGGTGAGAGCGCATCCACGGCGGACGCCGCCGGCATCAACGTCACTAAGTACAAGTATCTGGCTACCTGCGTTGGCAGTATGATCGCGGGTCTCGGCGGACTGTACTATGTGATGGACTACGCCTCCGGCGTCTGGTCCAACAATGCCTTCGGCGACCGCGGCTGGCTGGCCATCGCACTGGTGATCTTCACCATCTGGCGGCCCAACGTCAGCGTGCTGGCTTCCATCCTGTTCGGCGGGTTTTACATCCTGTATCTCTACATTCCCACCGGCACCAATCTGGCCATCAAGGAGCTTTACAAGATGCTCCCCTATGTGGTAACGCTGGCGGTACTCATCATCGTTTCCCTGCGGAAAAAGCGGGAGGATCAGCCCCCCGCCTCTCTGGGTCTCAGCTTCTTCCGGGAAGAACGCTGACCAAACCTACACCGGCTCTCCGTTTTCGGAGGGCCGGTTTTTTCGTTGGCAACTGAACAGATAAACCAAGCCCGGCCTCCGGAATATTCCGAAAGCCGGGCTTTTTGGATCTTTGGCTGTTATTTGACTACCACATTTTCGTGACCCAGCGTCTCCTGAGCTTCCTGCACCAATGCCGGGTGCAGTAACGCCTGGGTAACATAGACCTTTCGGGTGTCCGCCATGACCATTTTCACCACGCTTTTGCCGGGGAACATCTGGAACACCAGCTTCATGTGGCGGATGGCGGGATCGTCGATGCTGGGGAATTTCAGGAACAGGGTCTCCCCCGCTGCCGTTTCCTGCTTGGGCTGGGGTTCCGGAATGCCGCCCTCCACCGTGGACAGAGGGTAAATGGAGTCGCACATGATCTGGGGGGCCTTTTCGTCCCGGACGGACAGCCGCCCCTTTACCACCACTGCCTGATTTTCCTTCATGTAAGCGCCGCAGGTCTCCAGCACCCGGCTGAAGCACAGCAGTTCCATGGAGGCGGTGTCGTCCTCCACCATGACATAGGCCATAAGGCTGTTGTTCTTGGTGGTTTTCGTCTTGCTGGAGGTGATGACGCCGGCAATGGTGATCCGCTGGCCGTCGGTGAAGCGCTCCGGACCGTTTTCCCGGGAAAAGTCCTCGATAATTGAAACGATGGTGGGGGCGTGGAGCTTCCGCACAGCGTCCCGGTAGTGATCCATAGGGTGACCGGAGAGGTACAGTCCAGTGGTGGCCTTCTCCATGGTCATCAATTCCTCCGGTGTATACTCCGGAATATCAGGCAAGGGAATTTCCTTTACGGAGTTTGATTTTTCGTCATTGTCGGCGGCCATGGAGAAGAAGTCCATCTGTCCCTCCACGTTTTCCCGCTGCTGGGCTGCCACGGAGTCCATCACCGACTCATAGACTTTGATGAGCTGGGAACGTCTGGCACCCATGGAGTCAAAGGCACCGGAACGGATCAGATTTTCCACCGCCCGCTTGTTCATTTCGCTGCCGTTCATGCGGCTGCAAAAATCGTGCAGGGATGTAAAGTCGCCCCCGGTCTCCCGCTCCCGCATCACTGCCTGAATGAAGCCCCGGCCGATGTTCTTGATGGCCACCAATCCGAACCGGATGCCCCCCTCCTCTACCGTGAATCGGTCTGCGGAGCGGTTGATGTCCGGCGGCAGCAAGGCGATGCCGCACTCCCGGCACTCGCCGATGTAGCCGGAGACCTTGTCGGAGTTATCCAGCACGCTGGTCAGCAGCGCCGCCATATACTCCCGGGTGAAGTGGCACTTGAAATAAGCCGTCTGGTAGGCCACCACCGCATAGGAAACGGCGTGGGCCTTGTTGAAGGCGTAATTGGCAAAGGCAAAAATCTCGTCGTAGATCTTTTCGGCGGCGGCAGGGTCGATGCCGTTGGCTACGCAGCCCTTGATATTCCGGGATGGGTCGCCGTGGAGAAACGCCTCCCGCTCCTTAGCCACGTCCTTGGCCTTCTTCTTGCTCATGGCACGGCGGAGCATATCCGCCTGTCCCAGCGTGTACCCGGCAAGCTGCTGGAAGATCTGGATGACCTGCTCCTGATAGACGATACAGCCGTAGGTGATGGACAAGATCGGCTCCAGCTCCGGGATGATGTAGCTGACCTTGCTGGGGTCATGCTTGCAGGCGATGAACTTGGGGATAGAATCCATGGGGCCGGGACGGTACAGGGCGATGATGGCGGTGATGTCCTCAATGCTCTGGGGCTTCAGTCCTACGCAGACGCCGGTCATGCCGGTGGATTCCATCTGGAACACACCGTTGGTTTTGCCGTCAGAGAGCATTTTGTAGGTCTCCGGGTCCCCCTCCGGGATGTCATCCAAGGTGAAGTCCGGCTGCCGGGTCTGCACCATTTTCACGGCATCGTCCAGCACCGTCAGGTTCCGCAGGCCCAGGAAGTCCATTTTCAGCAGGCCCAGCTCTTCCAGGGTGGTCATGATATACTGGCAGACCACGGATTCGTCATTTTTCGCCAGGGGCACATATTCGTACACCGGCTTCCGGGTGATGACCACGCCGGCGGCGTGGGTGGAGGCGTGGCGGGGCATTCCCTCCAGTGCCCTGGCGGTGTCGATGAGCTTTTTTACCTGCTCGTCGGCCTCATAGAGGTCGCTGAGCTGCTTGCTGAGCCGCAGCGCGTCATTCAGGGTGATGTGCAGGGTATTTGGCACCAGCTTGGCGATGACGTCCACATCGGCGTAGGGCATATTCAGCACCCGGCCCACGTCCCGGATCACGCCCCGGGCGGCCATGGTGCCGAAGGTGACGATCTGAGCCACATGGTCATCGCCGTACTTGCGGCGGACGTAGTCCACCACCTCGCCCCGGCGGGTATCGCCGAAGTCCATATCGATATCCGGCATACTCACCCGCTCCGGGTTCAGGAACCGCTCAAAGTACAAACTGTACTTCATGGGGTCAATATCTGTGATGCTGAGGCAGTAGCTGACCATGGACCCCGCCGCGCTGCCGCGGCCCGGTCCCACCGGGATGCCCACGCTTTTGGCGTAGCGCACGAAGTCGGATACGATGAGGAAATAGTCGGTAAAGCCCATTTTCTCGATCATGTCCTGCTCGTATTTCAACTGGCCCCGGTATTTGTCATCATCGCCGTACCGGGCCTTGTAGCCCTCGTCGCACAGCTTTTTCAGATAGGAAAAGCTGTCATACCCCTCTGGCAGCTTGAATTCCGGCAGGTGGTACTTGCCGAAGGTAAATTCAAGGTTGCACATCTCCGTGATCTTCTGGGTGTTTTCCAGTGCGCCCTCGTAGCCATCGAACAGCACCGCCATCTCCTCCTCGCTGCGGAGGTAGAAGTTCTGAGGCTCGTAGCGCATCCGGTTTTCATCGTCCACCGTTTTGCCGGTCTGGATGCACAGCAGGATGTCATGGGCCTCGGCGTCCCCCTTCCGAAGATAGTGGGCGTCATTGGTGCAGACCATGGGGATGCCGGTCTCCTGATGGATCTTCAGGATAGACTGGTTCACGATCTTCTGATCCCGGATGCCGTGATCCTGCAATTCTAAATAAAACCGGTCCGGGCCGAACAGCTCCGCCATTTCCAGCGCGTAGGCCTTGGCGTTGTCATACTCCCCGTTCCGCAGGCGGCGGGGGATCTCCCCTGCCAGACACGCCGAAAGTGCGATCAGGCCCTTGGAGTGCTCCCGCAAAAGGGCCTGATCGATACGGGGTTTCACATAGAAGCCCTCCGTCCAGGCAAGAGACACCATGTAGGAGAGGTTGCGGTAGCCCTCCTCGTTTTCGCACAGCAGCACCAGATGGCGGCTCTCGCTGTCGAATTCGTGGACCTTATCGAACCGGGTGCGGCCCTGAGGGGCCACATAGACCTCACAGCCGATGATGGGCTTCACGCCCTCCGCCTTACAGGCCCGGTAGAAGTCGATGACGCCGTACATAACGCCGTGGTCCGTGATGGCACAGGCGGTCTGGCCCATAGACTTCACCACCCCCGGCAGCTCCTTGATCTTGCAGAAGCCGTCCAGCAGGCTGAACTCCGTATGCACATGCAGATGGGTGAAGGCCATAGGCCACCTCCTGTTTTCTTTCTCAAATAATCGCTAAAGTTGTTGTAATTTCAATCAATGTAAAGTTGATTCACTATACAGCTTTTGCGCAAACCTAATCGCAGTCATCCAGCGTTTTTCCGCAGTCCGGGCAGAAATGAGGCAGGCTGGACGGCATCCGGCCGCCGGCCATCAGGGAGGCCCCGCAGCAGGGACAGCGTAGCTTCGAAAAGGCGGTCAGAAGGCTTCCGGCCATGATCAGGATTCCAACACCTGCCGCGATCCAAAGGAATACCGACACATCGTTTCCCCGCCACTGATAGGGTTCGCCGATCAGATATGCCGCAGTCAGCATGGTCAGCGCGCCGGAAAAGAAAAGCCGTCTGCATATCTTCAACAGCTTGTGCGGTCCCATAGGTGCTTTCTTTTGCATGTCTATCCCTCAGCTTTGTAAAGTGAATTTATTTTACAGTGATTGTCGCTCCGCCAGCATCTGCTCCACCAGCTCCACCGCCGTGGCGATCATGATGTCACAGTGTCCGGTAAGGCACAGGGCCTTGGCGGCAGGGGTGGTGTCATCCGGGACGAACTTCTTTTGCAGAAGATCCGCGCACCGCAGGGCGTCAAACCGCTCCGCAAACCGCTTCTGCAACTCTTTGGCCTGCGCCATTGCCTTCTTTTTAGAGCCGACGACGTCCGCCGGATCCGCAGGCGTCAGCAAATCCAGCACCATGACGGCCCCGGTGACGGCGCCGCACAGCTCCCCTGTTCCGGCCCCGGCACCAAAGCCGCCTCCCAGCGTCAGACACTGGGCTTCCGAAAGCCCGATGCAGTCTTGAAACACCGCCAGAACGCTCTGGCAGCAGTTAAAGCCTTTCTTGTGGTAACCAACCGCTTGTTCACACCGATCCATAGTTTGCTCTCTCTTTCTTTTGTAAAATCGTATTATTCAGACAGGTCTCTGGATAGCTCCAGCAGCTTCCGCAGCCGGTGATTCAGACAGGACTTGCTCACCGGCGGGTCAAACTCCGCCGCCAGCTCTGACAGACTCAGCTCCGGGTATTCCAGCCGCAGCGCCGCCGTTTCCTGAAGCTTGTCCGCCAGCTGCTCCAGCAGCTCCGCCGCTTGCAGGCGGCGGATGGCCTCCATCTGCTCCTGTGCCGCCTCCACCGCCTTATCCAGATTGGCGCTGTCACAGTTCAGGCGGCGGTTCACGCTGTTGCGCAGGTCCTTTTCCAGCTTGGCGGACATCACGTTCATGGCTGCCACGGGTGCGCCGATCAGCGTCAGAAAGTCCTCGATCTGGTCGCTCTGCTTGAAATAGGTAATGAGGCTGCCGCCCCGGCTGAGACTTTTGGGCGGATAGCCGCACTCCTGAAGCAGTGAGCCCAGTTCCCGGCTCACCTGCAAATGGGAGGTGGTCAGTTCCAGATGGTAGCGCTTTTGGGGGTCCGTGATGCTGCCCCCGGCAAAAAAGGCTCCCCGCAGGAACGCCGCCCGGTCGCAGGTCTCCTCCACCATACCGAAATTGATGTGGAGCACCAGATTTTGCTGGGGATCAAACCCCAGCAGATTGATGATATGGTCCAGCTTTTTTTGATCCGTGATCTGGAAGATCCGCTTGCCCTCCTCCTGCTCCGGCTCCGGCTGGCGGTCGAATTGCAGGTTGAAGGCCCGGCGGAACAGTTTGGGGAGCCGGGCGGCAAAATGGGGGTTCTCCGTGATGATGCGGACCTCCGTGGCACTGAAGGTATTGCAAAACAGCAAAATTCCGTAGGCCTCTGCCCGGGCACAGCACAGCTTCTGTACCGGCAGGCGGCATAGCTCGTTTTTCGTATCGTAAGAAAAGGACATGCGTCCTCCTTTCTCAGGCGGTCACCGGTTCATATCCCGGTGATTTTCCCGGACCCGGTATCCAAGGTTCCGAATGTCCTCCGCCAGGGCGTGGGTCATGGCTACGGAGCGGTGACGGCCGCCGGTGCAGCCCACCGCGATGACCAGCTCCGTTTTGCCCTCCTCGGCGTACAGCGGGAGGGAAAATGTCAGCAGGTCCCGGAGCTTTTCCATAAAATCATGGGTCTGGCGGAAAGAAAACACATAATCCGCCACCGGCTGATCCAGACCGGTCTTTTCCCGCAGCTCCGGGATGTAAAAAGGGTTCGGCATACAGCGCACGTCGAACACCAGATCGGCCTCCATCGGCAGGCCGTATTTGAAGCCGAAGGAGGTGATGGTGACGCTCATACCGCCCTTTTCCGTAGTATCGCTGCCGAAATGCCGCAGCAGCTCACCCCGGAGCTGGGCTGTGGAAAGATGGGTGGTGTCGATGACCACATCCGCACGCTGGCGCAGAGGTTCCATCATCTCCTGCTCGGTCCGCACCGCCTTTTCCAGAGAATCCGTCTGCTGCATCAGAGGATGACGGCGGCGGGTCTCCTTGTAGCGCTTGATGATGGTCTCCGGCTCCGCCTCCAAAAACAGCAGGCTGCATGCGCCGCTGCTGTGCTTCAGCACGTCCAGCACGTCGAACAGCTCTGTTGGGCTGTTGGCGGTGCGGACATCATACACCAACGCCACCTTGTCATAGCGCTGGCTGCCGCCGGCGCAGAACTCCGCAAATTTCAGGATCATGGCCGCCGGCATATTATCCACAATGTAAAAGCCCATATCCTCTAAAAAAGAGGCGGCCCGGCTCTTTCCTGCACCGGAAAGGCCGGAAATGATCAGGATCTCCATGTATTCACCCGCTTATTTAACGATTTTGACCTCCGGCTCCAGCGTGACGCCGGTTTCCACCAGTACCCGCTGCTGCACCTGGCGGATCAGCTCCGTCATGTCGGCAAAGGTGGCACCGCCCCGGTTGATGAGAAAGCCCGCGTGCTTTTCCGACACCTGGGCGCCACCCACTGTCAGCCCTTTCAGGCCGCACTGGTCAATGAGGGTCCCGGCAAAGTGGCCCTCCGGCCGCTTGAAGGTACTGCCGGCGCTGGGCCATTCCAGGGGCTGGCTGGCCTTCCGCTTTGCCATCAGCTCCCGCATGGCTGCCCGGATGGCCTCCGGATCGCCGGGCGTCAGTTCAAATTCCGCGTACAGCACCACCGCCTCCGGATGCTCCGTCAGCAGACTGTGCCGGTAACTCAAATTCAGTTCCTCGCAGGAAAGCGCCCGGATGCCCTCCTCCGGGAACAGCACCGCCGCGGATCGAAGCACCTGCTTCATCTCGCCGCTGTAGGCCCCGGCGTTCATGCAAACGCCGCCGCCCACCGTGCCGGGGATGCCGTGGGCAAATTCCAGC
>UMAK01028895.1_pt1 | contig 15659 bp, 9 predicted proteins | sample 1963681 | NCBI WGS metagenome assembly UMAK01 (sample SAMEA4835913, study PRJEB28245) | human gut metagenome | biome: gut microbiome; material: fecal sample | place: Denmark | collected 2008 | reverse complement strand
AGCATTTGGTTCAGACAGAATGTTACAACCCTCTCCGGTAGAGAAGATACCTGATGGACCTACTACTCCTGAAGTCGCCTATCAGATGGTAAAAGACGAAACATTCGCTCAGACTCAACCGCGCCTGAACCTGGCTACTTTCGTGACTACCTACATGGATGAATATGCTACCAAGCTGATGAACGAAGCCATCAACATTAACTACATTGACGAAACTGAGTATCCGCGTATCGCAGTGATGAACGGTAAATGTATCAACATCGTTGCCAACCTATGGAATTCTCCGGAAAAAGATACTTGGAAAACCGGTGCTCTGGCTATCGGTTCCTCAGAAGCTTGTATGCTGGGTGGTATAGCTGCCTGGTTGCGCTGGCGTAAGAAAAGACAGGCTCAAGGTAAACCGTTTGATAAACCGAACTTTGTTATTTCTACAGGTTTTCAGGTTGTATGGGAGAAATTTGCACAGTTGTGGCAGATTGAAATGCGTGAAGTGCCTTTGACACTTGACAAAACCACACTCGACCCCGAAGAAGCCTTGAAAATGTGTGATGAGAATACAATTTGTATCGTACCTATCCAGGGTGTTACATGGACAGGACTGAACGATGACGTAGAAGCATTGGACAAAGCACTCGATGCTTACAACGCCAAGACCGGTTATGACATTCCTATCCACGTAGACGCTGCCAGCGGTGGTTTTATCCTTCCGTTCCTTTACCCGGAAACAAAATGGGACTTCCGCCTGAAATGGGTGCTTTCCATCAGTGTATCCGGTCATAAGTTCGGTCTGGTATATCCGGGACTCGGTTGGGTGGTTTGGAAAGGCAAAGAATATCTGCCAGAAGAGATGTCGTTCAGTGTAAATTATCTGGGTGCTAACATCACTCAAGTAGGTTTGAACTTCTCTCGCCCGGCTGCTCAGATTCTGGGACAGTACTACCAGTTCATCCGTTTAGGATTCCAAGGTTACAAAGAAGTACAGTACAACTCTTTGCAGATCGCTAAATACATCCATGACGAAATAGCCAAGATGGCTCCGTTCGTCAACTACTCTAACGAAGTGGTAAACCCGTTGTTCATCTGGTATCTGAAACCGGAATATGCAAAGAACGCTAAATGGACTTTGTATGATTTGCAGGATAAACTGTCTCAACACGGTTGGATGGTTCCGGCTTATACATTGCCTTCCAAACTGGAAGATTATGTAGTGATGCGTGTCGTTGTCCGTCAGGGATTCAGCCGCGATATGGCAGATATGTTGCTGGGCGACATCAAGAACGCCATCGCAGAACTGGAAAAATTGGATTATCCTACTCCTACCCGCATAGCACAGGAGAAGAATCTTCCGGTAGAAGCTAAAATATTCAACCACGGCGGCCGTCGTAAAACAGCTAAAAAATAAAAGATCTATGAATAAAAAAGTAACACTCGCTCAATTGCAAGAAGTGGTACAGGAGGCATACGATCAGGTAAAGACGAATACGGGAGGCAAGAATGCCGACTATATTCCTTACTTGGCCAATGTCAACAAAGATCTCTTTGGAATCAGTGTCTGCCTGCTCAACGGGCAGACCATCCATGTGGGGGATACCGACTACCGCTTCGGAATAGAATCCGTATCCAAAGTACATACGGCTATCCTGGCTCTGCGTCAATATGGCGCCAAGGAAATATTGGACAAGATCGGAGCTGACGCGACAGGCTTGCCTTTCAACTCTATCATCGCCATCTTGCTGGAAAACGACCACCCGTCTACTCCATTGGTAAACGCCGGCGCCATCTCCGCTTGCAGTATGGTGAAACCAATAGGCGACTCTGCCAAGAAATGGGACGCCATCGTAGGAAACATAACCGACTTGTGCGGCAGTGCTCCTCAACTGATAGACGAATTGTATAAGTCCGAATCAGATACTAACTTCAACAACCGTTCCATTGCCTGGCTGCTGAAGAACTACAACCGTATCTATGATGATCCGGATATGTCCCTAGACCTTTATACGCGTCAATGTTCATTGGGAGTGACCGCATTGCAGCTTTCCATCGCTGCCGGAACAATCGCCAACGGCGGTGTGAATCCGGTGACCAAGAAAGAAGTGTTCGACGCCAGCTTGTCTCCTAAAATCACAGCCATGATTGCCGCGGTAGGTTTCTACGAACATACCGGCGACTGGATGTATACTTCCGGCATTCCGGCCAAGACAGGTGTAGGAGGTGGTGTGATGGGTGTACTACCCGGACAGTTCGGTATCGCAGCATTCGCTCCTCCTTTGGATGGATCGGGTAACTCTGTAAAAGCACAGTTGGCTATCCAGTACATCATGAACAAACTAGGACTGAATGTATTCGGTCAGAATCATATCACGATCGTCGATTAAAAGACTTTCCCGATAAAAAGTGAAGGGTTACTATTGCGCGATAGTAACCTTTTTCTATTACAATCTATCTATTTTACGATGTTAATTAACGAACTTTGAAAGAGATTGCGGGAACATCTCGTACAAAATGTTGTTATAACACTGACTTTAAAATATTTTTCACTTAAAACCTTAACTTATGGCAAATATTAAAAATGCAGTGAAGCTGGGTGTGTTTACCCTCGCTATCATGAACGTTACGGCAGTAGTATCATTGCGTGGACTACCGGCCGAGGCCGTATACGGAATGAGTTCGGCCTTTTACTATCTTTTTGCAGCTATTGTCTTTCTTATTCCTACATCGCTCGTCGCAGCAGAATTGGCGGCCATGTTCCAGGATAAACAAGGCGGTGTGTTCCGGTGGGTAGGTGAAGCCTACGGCAAGAAACTGGGATTCCTCGCCATTTGGGTACAATGGATTGAAAGTACAATCTGGTATCCCACAGTACTAACATTCGGTGCCGTATCCATCGCCTTCATCGGAATGAATGACGTACATGATATGTCACTGGCAAACAACAAGTATTACACGCTTGTCGTTGTACTTATCATCTATTGGCTGGCAACATTCATTTCCCTGAAAGGTATGAGCTGGGTTGGTAAAGTGGCTAAAATCGGCGGTTTGGTCGGTACGATTATTCCGGCCGGATTGTTGATCATCCTAGGTATCATTTATCTCGCAACAGGCGGACACTCTAACATGAATTTCGACAGCAGCTTCTTCCCCGACTTTACCAATTTCGACAATGTCGTTCTAGCCGCCAGTATCTTCTTGTTCTATGCCGGTATGGAAATGGGCGGTATCCACGTGAAAGATGTAGATAATCCATCCAAGAACTACCCGAAAGCAGTATTTATCGGTGCGCTTATCACCGTTCTTATCTTTGTGTTGGGTACTTTCGCACTTGGTGTTATCATCCCCGCAAATGATATTAACCTGACTCAGAGCTTACTTGTCGGTTTTGACAACTACTTCAAGTATATCCATGCTTCCTGGTTATCACCGATCATTGCCATCGCCCTTGCCTTCGGTGTATTGGCAGGTGTATTGACATGGGTTGCCGGTCCGTCAAAAGGTATCTTTGCCGTAGGTAAAGCCGGTTATATGCCTCCGTTCTTCCAGAAAACAAACAAACTGGGTGTACAGAAAAACATCCTGTTCGTGCAGGGTATAGCAGTAACTGTATTAAGTCTGTTGTTTGTGGTAATGCCTTCTGTACAGAGTTTCTACCAGATCCTGTCTCAGCTGACAGTGATTCTTTATCTTATCATGTACCTGCTGATGTTCTCCGGAGCAATCACACTTCGTTATAAGATGAAAAAACTGAACCGCCCGTTCCGTATCGGTAAGAGTGGCAACGGTTTGATGTGGTTCGTCGGCGGACTCGGTTTCTGCGGATCATTGCTTGCCTTTATCCTTAGCTTTATCCCGCCCAGCCAGATTTCTACAGGTAGCAACACTGTATGGTTCTCCGTACTGATTATCGGTGCTATCATTGTCGTTGTTGCTCCATTCATCATCTATGCAGCAAAGAAACCGTCTTGGGTAGACCCGAATTCCAATTTCGAACCGTTCCATTGGGAAGTACAGCCTCAAACTGCGAATGTAGCTGCCGGTAGTGTCAGTACGACAACTTCCAATGCGACAACTTCCAATGCGACAACTTCTGGTGCAACAACTTCCAATGCAACAACTTCCGGTGCAACAACTTCCAATGCAACAACTTCCAATGCAACAACTTCCGGTGCTACTCCGTCAGGAAGTTCTAAGGTTTCAAGCGGAAGTGCAACCCCTAATAATACATCTCCGGAAACCGGAAACACCAAAAAGGAGATACCTAAGTCCTAAAAGGTAAAGGTATATCTCTGTATATAAAAAGTAATCCCGTATCGGCTATTCAGGTAGTTGATACGGGATATATATTATCTAAAAAACACAACTATTATTCTCCATATCAGAAATTGGCGAAAATTTCTTCCAAAGTTATTGCGGTATTAAAAAATATACTTATCTTTGCACCCGCAAACGAGAAAGGTGTCATAGCTCAGTTGGTAGAGCAAAGGACTGAAAATCCTTGTGTCCCCGGTTCGATTCCTGGTGACACCACAATCGATTCGGTAATTTCTCAGAACCCATTGAAATTCAGTCATTTCAATGGGTTTTCTTTTATACTCCAATACGCAAATTCCAGCCGATTCGAGTATCTGGAAATGTCCCATTCGGTGGCTTTTTCAGAGTCCCTTTAAAAAACCACCGATTGCGCTATATTTCACTCATTTACAACAATTTGCGCTAATCATTTTTAGGAGCAAAAACATACTTTTGCATACCTGCTTGAATGTAATGGAAATAGCGGAAAAAGAAAAGCAAAAAAGATTCTTCCTTTACTGACAAATATAAGATGAAGGAAAACAAAGAGAATCTTAAAACTAAAAAAAACGGTGGTTTTTCAGACCATGTCTACAAAAAAGCCACCGATTTTAACTTTTTTACCGACTTCCAACTCATCTTTCAAGTTGACAGAATAACTAATTGTATTTACCAACTTAAAGAAAAAAGGTTATGAAACAAGGAACAATGAAAATTCTGTTTTTCGTTCTCAAAACGAAATTATTAAAAAATGGTGAAGCACCTATTCTAATGAGGATCACAATTAACGGTCAATATGAAGAAACACGAATCCAAAGAAGCGTTCCTCTCAAACTGTGGAACGCAGCCAAAGGATGTAGTAAAGGAAAAGACCGGGCTTCCAATGAACTCAACAGTTATTTATCTGAATTAGCCACGCGAGCATTGGAAAAATATAAGGAACTTATACTGGAGCAGGCAATATCCACTCCCTCCTTAATACTAAAACGTGTATTCGGCAAGGATACGGAAATGCGTACCCTGCTTGGAACAATACGACAAGAAATCAAGGAGATGGAGAAAGTTGTGAATATTGACTATGCACCAGTGACCATCAACCGTTACAAAAATGTACTGAAAAAACTCGAAAATTCCATTCCTACATTTTATGACAAAGAAGATATTACTTTCCATGAACTCACTCCGGAATTCATAAAAGCCTTTGACCTGCATTTAAAAACAGAAGTCGGTTTGTGCCGCAACACTATTGTACGATATATGAAATGTTTCAAGAAAATCACAAATATGGCACTGGCAAAAGGTTGGATGAAGAAAGATGCGTTTTATGGATACAAAATGGAGCAGGATGAAACCGATCCTGTATTCCTCACATATGACGAATTACAGACCGTTATGAATAAGGAATTCACTATACCCCGACTGGCACTGGTACGGGATATTTTCATTTTCGCCTGTTTCACCGGTCTGGCATTTGTCGATGTGTCCACGCTCAAAAAAGAAGATATGGTGCAAGATAATAATGGAGACTGGTGGATCAGAAAAGGAAGAATCAAACTGATGCATCGGCGTAAAGCATCTTCAATCTGTAACATACCTCTACTTCCCGTTCCGCTTGCCATACTAAAAAAGTATGAAAATAATCCTGTCTGTATCAAAAAAGGATATTGTCTCCCAGTTCCCTGCAATCAGAAAATGAACAGCTATCTCAAAGAAATAGCAGATTTCTGCGGGATTAAAAAAAATATCACCACTCATGTCGCCCGGCATACATTCGGGACTACCATTACGCTCGCTAACAATGTACCCCTACAAGATGTATCGGTTATGCTTGGGCATGCTTCCACACGAATGACGCAACATTACGCACGAGTAATGAATGCAAGCCTAAAGAAATCCATGATTCATGTTAAGGAGCAATTGACACAATAAATTAACGTGAGTTCGACAAATTCAAAATAAGGCAAGCTGTATATCAATTGTTCTCGTAACATTGATACACGGCTTCTTTGGAAAACAGCAGTATGCTGCGATTGCACCCAAGAGGTTGACAATGAAATTATCAAAGGTTCTATGTCTTGAATGTTCCACTTGTGATATATTCCTGAGTTCGTCATTAACGGTTTCTATAATGGTTCGTTTCCTAAGAAGGAGTTTGTCTGAAAGTGACATCAACGTTCCTTTCATATTGCTTTTTAACTTGGTTATAAGCTGTATGCCATTGACAAACAATCTTTGAAAGAGGTTCTTGCATACCCGTAAAGGAGTACTGTCAACGAAACTGATGCCTGTACATTTGCCTAAAAGTATCTTTTTGATAAACAAAGCCAACGGGATGGCCACCTCTTTTCCAATTCCACAAAGCGGTTATAAGAGACAGCCTTTGAAAAAAGGTGGCGCATATACATGCAGACCTTTTCTTGATAGAAATGAGGCTGTCTCAAAATAGAAAAATGAGGCAGCCTTACTTATAATCTGTAAGTTGAAGTATAAGAATCCCCTTATTTTAGCCTTATTTCCTTATAAGAAAGGGCAAAATAAGGAGATTTTTTCTAAAGAGATTTCAATCTATAAGTTTTTCGTTCTTGAAATTCTATTTTGAGACAGCCTCTTTCTATTTACACAATCAGATGGATAGTCCCATCCCGATATTAGGACATCATCTTCATATGCCATCGTATTTTTTTAAGACATTTATTGAATATCCCTATATTGATATAATAATCAACAACTTATAAAGTCATTTCTGTGATAATCTACGATAATTCGCGTTAATCTTGTGTTTTATTATTCATTATAAACCCATACACATTACCGGCAAAATCTGTTACATACAAAGCGTTTCCCGCAATAGATACTGTAGAAAATATGGGTACACCGGTTTGGTATTTCCACAGCAGTTTGCCATTTATACGGTTCAATGCATACAGTATTCCGTCAGAAGCCCCAAAGAAAATAGTATCTCCAACCAACACTGGACTAGTCTCTACAGTTGAAGATGATGGTTTAGAATAAGGAGATGTATAAATCAAAGCGGGGTTTGTTTTAAAATTCCATTTCTCTTCTAAGGTCTGCTTATCTAAAGCTATGACTCCATTAGTAGCTGTTCCAAATATTATCTCGGATCCAGTGACTAAAGGAGTTGAATTCACATTGACCGAACAATTCAATTTTTTACGTACTATAATCTCACCGTTCTTTGAATTCAAGATAAAAAAGGAACGGGAAAAAAGAAGATAGAGATTCTCTCCTTCCCAAGCAACAGAGGCCGAACGATATTTTAATTCTGCATCTTTATTCTCCCACAACAACTCACCATTAACAGCATTATTGGCATACAACCCCTTCCAGTTTGCATGCCCAATCAGAATACTATGTCCAAGAGAAAGTGTTGCCACGCATCCTTCCCCCCTGCTCCAAGCTCCATTCTTCCAAATAAGTTCCCCCGTAGCTGCTTTCAAGGCACATAATGATTTTCCTGTACCGGCATATACTATATCCGAAACAGCAACCAAACCGTCATTCAAAGGAGGAAGTACACCGATATTTAAATCTTTTTCCCAAACCAATGTCCCAGTTTCTGCTTGAATCGCATATAGGTAACCATGTACATCTTGGGCAAAGACCAGTCCATCAGCAATCGCAATACTACTGCGTACAGAGCCACGAAGTGAATACCGCCAACAGACTGTTCCATTTTGCGCATCCATACACACTACAGCCGCTTTCCCCGATTCATTATCATCGACCGATGCCGTAAATAGACGTTTCCGATATACCAAAGGAGCAGACATAAAAATAGAAGCGCCTACATTTTTAATCCATGACAACCGCAAAGGCAATTGTTTCCTTTCAGGCTTTTCATAAAAAAACGAACGCCTGCATCGCCTTACCTCTCCATTATTGAAAAATGCCTCCACTATTACAGTAAGCTGCCGATGTTCCCATTGAGAAAGCAAAGGAATTTCCGCATACCAATTGAAATCACTCTGACGTTTCAAAAGATTGGAGGAAAGAACTTTTTTACCTTCCGATTCACACCAATAACGCATGGTTCGTATTGGGGAAACCGTAGAGTAGGCATTGACGGACAAAGGAATCTTTCCGGAAGGAAGTGTTGGCAGCTGTCCATTCTCCAACGAAACAATATGTAATGAAGGAGACAGATAACTGTATCGGAACTCGGACGCCACGTTTCCCTCTGTATCAACAGTCAGTACACGAAAAGCAGAAGGTGCATGGTCAATACCACCACAAGCAGGCGTAGAGGTACAGATAGTATACACCCCTGTCACTTTATGCTTATGCACATGATTTACGTGCCAGTGACCGTACAACCAAGCTTTCAATCCCATAGCCGGTAAATCTATATACTCCGTATCACTCATACCATATTTAAAAGCTACCGTATCTTCCGGCAGGCTATGATTGAAAACAATGATCGACTTCTCCTTGCCTACATAAGCAAGATCATTTTTCATCCAGCGATATACATCTTCCTTAGTATACTCCGGTAAATAATCTCCATGAAGCATAGGTGTCATTATGTAATGTGTATTCCCCACATCAAATGAATAGAATACCGGTCCGTAGAGTTTCTCGAAAAGTTCTTCCCCATAAGCACCTTTCACCAAGTCATGATTGCCTATTCCATAAAAGATTTGCGTGTCTTCCATCAAAGCGGTATTCAGCAAGCCTATATGACTGTTCAGTCCCGATTCATAACAAATATCCCCTGTATGCACGATAAAAGCTATTTTCTCATTGGCCGAATAGTCACGGAGATTATCCACCCACGCTTGATTCCCTTCTTTTCCACGTATTTCTGTATCAGAGATATGTATAAACCGGTGACTACCGTCAGCTTGAATTCCTCCATAACAAGGATATACCGGAAAATCGTATTCCGTACGACCGTTCTCTATCCGGTAATAGTAGGCATTATCAGTCTTATATCCGGAAGGAGTAGTAATAAACAGAAAATGCATACGGGAATGTCCGGGCAATTGATATGCGCCATTTGAATCTGTCTGTACCACATTTAACCCATCGGAAACAGAGACCCGATGCAATCGTTTTTCACCTTCATCGAGGAGACCATTTCTGTTCTCATCAACGAAAACCTTTCCTGTATATTGAGCCATAGCTTGTAAAGTCATACTACCCAGCAAACCAATAGCCATACAGTATTTCATGTATCTACTCACCTTTAGCCATTTGAATACTGACATCAGTCTGCCCCTCTACTTCTATTGTTTTATCGGCAAATCCTTTTTTCGAGAAAATAAGTCTGCCATTATCTTTCACCTTGATAGTATATGTGCCCCGATAGTCAGTCAACGCACTTTCACCGGATTCTTCGGACTGGACTTTCACTCTGGCAAGCGGAGTTGCCTGTATATCACGGACAGTTCCTTTTACTTGAATCACTTTTCCATCTGTCCGTGATTTGAAAGAAGTACCGGACACCGTCTGTCCTCCCTTTCCGGAAGAACCGATATACACCGGAAGGTTGAAATAAATCCGGTCGGAAGAAGTACCTACCTGTAATTCAAATTTGCCCGATTCGAGATAACGATTGCCCAAATCATCTGTCAGATAAAATTCATGAACAGGAATCATTATAGTCGTTTCCCGTGTCTGTCCGGGAAGTAAATCTACTTTTCTGAAACCTTTCAACTGCTTCACCGGTGTCATCACCGAGCTGACCACATCTCGCATATATACCTGTATCACCTCTTTCCCGGTTCTTTTCCCCGTATTTTTCAATTGAACAGTCACACAAACGGTATCATTAGCCTGATAGAGTTCCTTATCTGTAACAGCTTTCAGATATTCAAATTGAGTATAGCTCAATCCATATCCAAATGCCCATAGCGGGGAACTATTTGAGAAAACATAATCTCTTCCCGGCTTTTCATAAGTTCCCGGCTCTTTATAATATCCTTTATCCGTAGGCAAATAGTTATAATAGACAGGGAGATGCCCCGTACTTTGCGGAAATGAAAAAGTCAGTTTTCCGGAAGGGTTCACATTGCCAAACAAAATATCCGCAATAGAGTTTCCTTCCTGTTCGCCAGCATACCATTGCGCCAATATCGCCGGAATATTCTCTTTCACCCAAGGTATGGCAAAAGGCTTTCCTGCCACCAATATAACAACCACCGGCTTTCCCACAGCAAAAACCTCACGTATTAATTGTTCTTGTGCACCGGTCAAAGAGATATCACTCAAATCGATTCCTTCTCCGCTAGTAGACGGCTCTTGAGTATGACGTACGAACGCTGTACTCGAACTCCCCACAAATATCAAAGCAACATCACTATGACGGGCAGCATCCACAGCCTCCGCTATCCCCGAAGTATCCAAAGAAGCCAAAGAACATCCTTTAGCATAGTTGATTTTCACCCTATCACCCAACAAGTTTTTGATTCCTTGAAGCGGTGTCACTCCATCTTCTTTCTTTTTACTCCAGGTATAATCTCCAAATTGTACATTATCCGCATTAGGACCAATCACCGCTACTGACTTCAAATTTCGAACATTCAGCGGCAACAACTGTCCATCGTTCTTCAGCAATACGGTCGATTCGTCTGCAATCCTACGTGAAAGTTTCACACTTTCTTTCGAACGGAGAGGAAGCCGATAGACTGCTTGTTCCTGATAGGGATCTTCAAATAACCCCAATTCAAATTTAGCACGAAGCACTCGTCTCACGGCCTGATCGATATAGCTGATATCAAACTCTCCATTCCGTATTTTATCAGCCAGCACTGCATAGCAAGAGCTGGAAGCCTCCACGTCCATTCCGGCGGTCAAAACCTGCCGGGCCGCTTCGAAATCATCCACCGCCGTCTTATGGAAAGTCTTCAGCATACTGACAACTCCCCAATCCGAATAAACATATCCCCGGAAACCAAATCTATTGCGCAAAATATCCGTCAGCATAAAACGAGAAGCAGAATTAGGAATTCTATTCCAAGAATTATAACTGGACATGACAGCCATAATTTCAGTTTCAGCAAGCACAGCCTCAAATGGTTTCAAATAAATATCAAATAAATCACGTACACCACACTCCACCGAAGCCAGATTCAATCCACCCAAAGGATTACCATGCGGACCGTAATGCTTCAACATCGGAGAAATTCCATGTTCCATATATCCTTTTACCTCAGCAACCGCCATCTTTGAACAAAGAAAAGGATCTTCACCAAAAGACTCTTCTACACGTCCCCAACGTAAATCACGTACAACATCAATACAAGGTGCCAACACTTGCTTCACTCCCATCGTATTCAGTTCGCCTGCAATATGTTTAGTCTTTTCGTAAGCCAGTTCTGGATTGAAAGTACTCCCCATCGCGATATTCTGAGGGTAGATAGTTGTTCCCTCATGCACCACTCCATGCAAAGATTCGGCAACCGGAAATCCGGGAATACCCAGACGTGTTTTTTCTACCATATAGGTTTGTATCTCACGGAAAGTCTTACGACAGCTTGCAGCCGTCAATGGAAAACCTTCAAAGAACCCATATCCTATTCCACCGCACATCTTATCCAACTTCTCTTGATTCAGGATCTGTCCATCGAACACATCCCACGAATGCAAATGACGAATCTGAGCTATCTTTTCTTCCAGTGTCATCCGGCCCAGCAAGTCATTCACTCTTAGTTCTGTAGGAAGAAGTGGATTCTTATAAGAAAATGATTGCTGTGCGTTAACTGTAAGTATACAGCCCGACATCGCCACTAGTACGAGGCCTATATATTTCTTCATATTCTCTTATTTTGGTTAATCTATTTATCTAAGTTTAAACTTTACACTACTACGAATATCGGCTGAGGAGGCTCCTATTAAAGCTCGAAATTCTCCCGGTTCCACCACCCATTCGTGTTTCTCATCGTCATAATATTCAGTGCATAATGTTTCACACATACAGCTACTCCGTTTTTCTGTACACCTTTTATGTAAGGTACTACCATACGGGATGCCCCAAATGGGTCTTCTCCCATATATTCGAAATTCCGGCCGTTCAGCGGGCTACGATAGATATTAACTCCCGGCCCCAATAGGACATTCTTATTGCGGTAGCGTGCTTCTTCTCCAATATTGCTTCCATATATATAAGATAATTCGGGATTCCACGTAGCCGCCAAACAGGTTAATGCCGGAAAGGCAATACAAGAATCATTCGTCCACTTAGCTATATTCCATTGATCCCAAAGCAGTTCTTCACGTACATCGTGTGGACCATCAGACATCCAGTTTTCAGGAATCCCTAAACGAAGAACACCGGGAGAACTGAACTTAGATTGGGCATGGGTCATTACCGCTTTTTCTTCCAAAATCATGCGTGCCAAAGCATTCTTCCACACGCTTCTCTATAGGTTGATTATTATCCAAATAAATGGGAACCTCTTGCTGCTGTGCAAAACTACATATCGTCCAAAGACCCACTGCTCCTAATATCCATACTTTCATTATATATTACTCAAACTTGGGTTTATGCTCCTTGGGGTAGCTGAAGGTATTATTCATTACCCAGCGACCCTTATAGATTTTAGCGCCGTAGATGTTAAATAGTTTCTTACCTTTCTCGTTTATCAGACCATCAGACCACCACTCGGTAGTAGGATACAACATCAGTACCCCGTCGGCACTGTTACACACACTCTTCACAGCGTAAAGCGGGTAAATCAATTCAGCTTTGTTATTCTTTATATCATATTGCCACACATTCTCAATACTCTCTCAAATACAAGAATATTCAACAAAAGACTATTCTAAAGGAGTAATATTTGACATAGTTTTATTACATCACCCAAAGTTGTCTTAAAAACTTGCTTCATACTAAACAAAGAAAATTCTTTCAAGCAAGGATATCTATAAATATCATATTCCATTTAAATTCCCTTTGTTAAATTTCCAGTTTTTTTCAATCAATCTCTTGCAACGTTGGTGCCACAGCTTCATTCGCTTTAACAGCTTTATGGTTATAATCAGTATGTTTACTTACCCTTCTACACCTATGATTTGAATATAAACAGCATAGAAACTTTCCTTTATCAGTTCGAATAACTAATTGGCGTAATTTTGATATTCATTCGTTACCTCTTCTGGAACATTATACTGTATATATCTTCAATTCTTGTCAGGTACCCAAAAATGTCCTTTCAATACCATATCAATAACTACATATTCACCAAACATAGCAGCACACACAATGATTACCACCAACTATCGAATTTACCAAACGACTAGAGTCGTATTTCTTAATCCACGCAGCTATCTCCACAGTCTTGAGATAAAACAAATAGTACATTAAGATAATCGGAATGAAAAACCGGTATGCCAAGAAATGTGTATTCCAGCTATCCTTCCGTATTCTTTTTCCATTTTAAATCGCTATATATCGTGACCAAAAGGTAATAGCAACCTAACCTTTATACAAAATTCATCTTGAAATACTCCCCTACAACTATTTTATTTCATTAGTACATGCTTGGCATAATTTACACTTTCCCGTTTATAAAATCCAACAAGACTGCTCAAACGCTTCAAGAATTCCTGATAGTCTTTCTCCTCCGGCATCATCCATTGCACCTCTGCTAAAGCTGCTATTCGCGGAACCATCATGTATTCTACATGTTCAGGAGTGGCAATATACTCTGTCCACACATTCGCCTGCACACCAAGAATATACTTTTTTTCCTCCTTTTCCAACTCTGTTGCCACCGGCTCAAAACCATATACCTTTTCAACAGTCACTCCGCTGCCCATCGCCAGTGGTTCCTGCGCCTTGTCGTCAGACTGATAATAATCAAAGTACATATAATCATTCGGCGTCATAATCACATCATGTTTCAACTTTGCAGCTTTGATACCTCCCCGTATCCCACGCCATGACATCACCGTAGCATTCGGCGCCACATCACCTTCCAAGATCTCATCCCAGCCAATAATCTGTCGTCCCCTTTCATTGAGATATCGTTCGATACGCTTCATACAATAACTCTGTAACCGGTCTTCGGTAGAATGTTTTCTATCAGTTCTCAAGCCCTCTTTCTTCGCCAATCCCTGACATTTCGGACACATCTCCCAACGAGTTCGGGGAGCTTCATCCCCACCGATATGTATGTACTTGGACGGAAAAAGTTCTATCACCTCTGACAATACACCTTCTAGAAATTCATACGTCTTTTCATTTCCTAAGCAAAGAACATCCGGAAAGACTCCCCAATGACATGCCACTTCATAAGGACCTCCCGTACAACCCAGTTCCGGATAGGCTGCCAGTGCAGCCAACATGTGTCCCGGCAAATCAATCTCGGGGATAACTGTAACATATCGCTCCTGCGCATACTTCACGATCTCCCTTATCTCATCCTGCGTATAAAAACCGCCATAAGGTTTTCCGTCAAACTCTGTCCGGCTAGCGCCAATTCCCGTCTCTTTACGTATAGAACCTATCTCCGTCAACCGGGGATATTTCTTTATTTCAATTCTCCATCCCTGATCTTCCGTCAGATGCCAATGAAAATAATTCATATTGTGCATAGCAAGTAAATCAATATACCGCTTCACAAAGTCGACCGAGAAAAAATGACGTCCCACATCCAGCATCATTCCCCGATAAGCAAATCGGGGAGCGTCTTTAATGACAGCTGCAGGCAAAATGATATCTGAACCATAAGCTATAGCAGGAACAGACTTGCGCAACGTCTGCAAACCATAGAAAACCCCATTGGCAGCCTGCCCTTTTATCGTCACCCTGTCCGGTAGCACAGTCAGTTCATATCCTTCCGGGTTGTCAATCGAAGCATCCAGCCCTAACATAATCACATTCTCGTCATTCCCACCTTGCCCGGGTTCCACTTTCAACCGCCTTCCTGTTGTTTCTTCAATGTATCCGGCAAGGAATTGTGCATTCCTTTCTAAAAGAACATTATCTTCAGGATAAAGAATCCGGGTATCTTTCTCAACAACAAAAGAATTCCCATCTACCATTACTATTTCATGTGGTAAAGGTATTACATTCCTATAGTCCGCCTCCACTCTTTCCGAAATATCGCACGCGGCTATAACAACGAATATCACGCTTATTGTAATCAGTTTCTTCATATCGTTTCTGCTTAGTCGATATTGGGAGTATCCCAGATTTTGTCTTTCTCGCAGTCTATATACAGTATTTCACTGCCACACTTCATGCGGAAACGTCCTTGCTCCAACCGCCATTTCCTATCCTGACCGACAAAAGCCAGATCGCTTCCTTTCAACTTCATAACAACTTTCTTAGTTTCACCCGGTTGTAATTCAACTTTCTCAAAATAACGAAGACGGATCACATCTGGTGAAACACTAGCTGCCAAATCACT
>UMAK01020982.1_pt1 | contig 15926 bp, 16 predicted proteins | sample 1963681 | NCBI WGS metagenome assembly UMAK01 (sample SAMEA4835913, study PRJEB28245) | human gut metagenome | biome: gut microbiome; material: fecal sample | place: Denmark | collected 2008 | reverse complement strand
TAATGATAGAAACATGATGTTAATCTTGACCATTACCACGTTGAGCAATAGTAGGATTATTATTATTTGTTTTAATATCCAAATCTTGAGGATAAATACCAAATTCAGTTTTAAGTATTTCTTGAATTATACCTTCAAGCATATCATTAGGTAAAGGTAATTCAATATCTTGACCATCTTCATTCTTAAAGAACGAAAGAACTTCATCAGGATTTTCAAATATACCTGTAATCATTACTTCATTAATTGGTCGTCTATCATCAATATCTTTTGTACCAACTTTTTCAGCAATAATTATATGACCGTTTAATATAATATAAGCTCGTGGATACCCGGTGGGAGAGCAGGTTGGACGCCCACTTTGACGTAGTTTAAGAGATGTAATAGAACTTTCATACATATATCCATTACCAACAGTATCACCTACAAACGCAAAAGGCGCATCACTTTGTATGCGCACGGGTGTAGGAACTTTGTACTTTGTTCCTAACAATCTAATTTTATTAGCAACTCGATATTCAGTAGGAAGAATATCACTATATTTCAACTCTTCAACAGGAGCAACAAAGGTAAGTTTAAGAATATCATCTATTCCATTTTTCTCAACGCTTTGTCGAATACGATTTGCAAACATAGTTTTAATCATATCTTTAACACGTTCTTTAAGTTCGTGATTATTAGGTTGATTAACCATGTTTGTAATACGAGCTGCATATTGATTAAGTGTTCCCATATCTTACTTATTTAGATTCAAAAGATTAGCAATAGTATTTTGTTTTTTCCAAATATATTTTTCATCATCAGGATTAAATCCTTCTACGATATTATATTCAAGAGAAATAAAACCAATAGGTGTTTCTTTAATAGGGTCTTTAATAAGAAAAGTATAAGCAGACTTCATACCTCTATTTTCAAGTTCATCTTTATAACATCTATCTTGAAACTTATATTTACTAACATCATTACAATAATGACGATTTCTAACAAGAAGATTATGAAATAAATAAGGAAAATTATTAACAAGAACATCCTTAAAAGATTTCTTATAAGATACTACACAACAATCATAATCTTCACCAACAACAGTGTATTTATCCATTTCTACACCATTAATGAAATGACCGCCATTATGAAAATAAGCAATATAAACAGCATTAGCATGAATAGTATCTCGAATAGAAGCACATATCTTATCAAGTTCTATATAACAATTACTTTTTTCAATAGTAAGTTTTTGTTCTTTACGTTTAGGAAATAACCATTCTTTTAGATAAATACCAGCAATCGTACTTATGGATGTTATTATAGCTACTATAATAGCTGTATAATCGAACATAGATAGGCGTATAAGAGGATTAATATTAATAGGTATATTATATTGGGCTACTAACAAATATACGTTAAAATAGTCGATTTCCCACCATATTCACTATAAAAAAGAGGTGCTACATTAGTAACACCTCTCACCATTTCAATTCAATCTTTAACAATATAAATTGTTATATTACTAACAATTTATTTCTTTACTTTCTTACCAGTGGTCTTTTTACCACCTTTCTTTCCACCACATGCCATAGTAGTAATCATCTTAATTAATTAATGATTTTGTTTATAATCAACACCAATCTTTTTTAGAATCGGTTTGAATATCCAACTCCAAGCAACTGGTGCAAGAATAGCAGAATTAATAAGAATTGTAGTATTTTCATATCCACCTGCTATATATCCTGCGGCAATAACAAAACAACTAATTAACATAACCAATCGTTTAGTCCATGTGCCAACAGATTTATCACCATTAATATCATCTATTGCTTTAATAAGTATATATGTTAAAACATTCACACAAAGCATAAATGATAAATCGAAATGAGTACTGAATAACTCAACGAAATGTCCTACAAGTTGTTCCATTTACCATTCATCAATTTCATCGACCACCATATTTCTTATTTGGAATATATTTTAAGAAACTAAAAGGAAACAATTTCTTTCTAAAATCTTTATCAAATTCTAAACTTCTTGCTTCACCTTCAAAACAAATATCTTTATAAGCTCGATTATAAGGAGGTAATATGATTTCAATTATCCAACTAACAACATAAGCTAATAAAGGAAATATTGCAGTACCAAGTAACCACCACCAAGAAACATTTGTAGTAAGACTTAATATGATACTAACCAAAAAACTTGTAGCAAAAAGAGTAATTTGCTGATAACTATGAACAGTTTCATGTCGTTCAACAGTTTCAGTAATTTTATCTTCATATTCAGTTCGTATAATTAACCACCATAATATTGTCATACATAAATACCCTTTGAACGGTAGGAATTTACAATAGACTTTAATCATGATTTTATCTTAATTGAATTTGTTTATAACAATTAACGTATATAGTATTCATAAAATTTTCAATAACTCCGCTATCATCAATAACTAAACCATCTTCATAACCTTGTAACTCCATTATCTTTGCCCATTCAGATTTTACTGTCATATGATTATAAACAGTTCTTTGTAAAATAGCCATATCACCTGAATAATTATTATCTTCAACATCTCTTAATTTAATAAGACTATGAATACAAATTGGTACTATAGAATCAATATCCCCCATACCCATAATGCAATTAAATACATAATTGGTATAACCAATATCACTATACATAATTGTTACAATGGAAGGTTTCTTTACTTCTTCTTCTTTAGGTACTAAATCATAATATGTAATCTTAAGCGCAGTAAATCTTCGAATGATAACATCCAAACTTGCAGTGAGATAATCCAAATTATCATCTGTCATACTTTTAAGTAAGGTGACATTCGGAACAGCATACTTAATATCAGCATTTACAGAATTAGTTAAATTATCTACAGTACTAAATATGATAAATACTGGAACTGGTTTTGTACCATTTTTAATATCATTATTAAAAAATAAATGAAGACTAACAGATAATTGAGACATATATATACCATGTAAACTTCTATAATTCTTTATAGAAAGTTTAATGTTATTTTCATCACTATTTATATTCAAACTACCATCAGGTGAACCAATAATATTAAATATAGAATCTATAAGATTACCGAATTGAGCTTGTGTAGGTATTTTACCTGTTTCAAAATATGCTTTGAGAGCTGCTTTATTTATTTCAGCCATAATTTAAACAAATTTAGTTAGAAATTTCTTAATACTTGCAAATATACTTACATCTTCATCAGATGCAGTTTCAGAGGTTTCATTAATAGACATAGGTTCAACACTTCTTGTATTACCACCTACTCTAAAAATAGGATGACTTGTTCCATCACCTTGTATCTGCATATACCCAATACCATCCGGGCCAGCTGCTTGTGACACACTTACAGACTTTGAAGTAGCACCAGAATAACTTGCAGTTACAGTAGCAGTTTTTGCTCCAATAGGATTATTAGCTGCTGTTAATTTATTACCACTTAATGTAAAACCTCCCGGATTAGTTGTTAAAGCTAATGTAGGAGTTGCACTTTCAGTTGTTGCTGTTCCAGTTGAACCTGATGTATAAATAGGAGTTTTAGAACGAGTACAACTTGAAGTAATAGTAGAAGTACCACCTGATGCAGCAATAGTTGTAGGATTTGCCGAAATAGCAATATTCCAACTACCGTAATTATAAGATTCAATTTTGTTAGCCGCTTGATAAATATATATTGTTCCACTTGCAGATTTACCATTAGCCGACCAAGTAACAGCTTGACTTTTAACAGTGGTTTGAGCTGAAACAGTTGTACCCTTCGAAGAAGCAGTAGCAGTAATAGAAGCTACATTCGGAACAACATTAGCAGTTCCACTTGAAGCAGCTTCAGTAGTAACATCTTTTGTAGCACCAGATGTATATTCATAAGTAGTAATAGTAGCAGATTTATTCCAACTTTGAGTTCCATTTCCAGCAGTAGCAGTAGCAGAACCACCACTTGCAGGAATCGTAGCATTCGTAATTGTACCAGCTGTTATATTACCATATGTATAAACACCACCAGAAGTAGATTTAACAGTTTTACTGTTTACTATACTCTTAGAAGCAGTAGCTGACTTAGAACTATCTCCGTTATTTACAGCTTTTATAGTAACAGTATCAGTAGTTTCATTAGTTCCCATACTACTATGAGTAATCGTATTTCCAGATAAACTGAATCTACTATTACCGTTAGCAGTCATAGAAATTGATAAACTACCACCAACGCTTCGTGTTTGATTCGGGCCAATAGCACCCGAACTATACAAAGCATTATAAGTTTCAGTATCAGTAACAGAAGCACTTACAGTCGCAGAACCACCAGCTGCTGTCAAACCACTACCAATACTTATAGTAGGAGTTCCGTAAGCAGTAATTCGAGGATTGTAATTACTGTTAGTTACTTTATTTTCAGCTTGATAAATATTAACAGTTTTATTGGCAGTTGCACCACCTTCACCAGTATAAGTTACAGTAACTTGTCCAACCTTAGTTCTTGCCTTAACTGTGGTTCCAAGAGAAGAAACTGTAATTTCACTTGTTTTTGAATAAGTAACTGTACCAGCACGAGTCGAACCAGATGTATAACTAATTGTTTGCGACATATTAGAAATACTGGTCGAAGAAGTTCCACCACTTGCAGGAATATCAGATGCTAAAACAGAACCACCTGTTAAAGCACCATAAGAAGCCTCATTGGCTTCTTGATAAATAGTAATAGTTGATGATACTGTTTGACCATCAAATGTATTTGAATATTTACCAGTTACAACAATACTTCTCCTACTACCAACAGTTATAGTTCGATTGCTTGCAGTAACCTTAGTACCAGATATAGAAAATCCAGTAGCACTTCCTGATAGAACTGGAATAACATTATCTGTACTAACTAAATTACCATTACGATACGTTTTAAGTACAGCTGTAATATTTGCAGTTCCACCTTTTGCGGCAATTTCAGTATTATCACTACTTAATATTAAATCATATGTATAAACAGATGCTTCTTGTTCAACAGTAAGAATAACTTGTTTACTGGAATCTTTTTTACACTTTCCAATAAACTGCATACTTCTCTTAGAAGTACCTTTTTGAACAGGTGATGAAATTTTAACAGTCTGATTTCCTTGAAAAGAGGGAGATTCAATACTAATTGAATCTCCACTCCCGTCATTCCATTTATTAGTGATAACACTCATAAATGATTAATTAATTTATTCAGCAGGTTCGAATGTCCATTCGTCATTCGACAGAACACTCAGAGTCTGCTCACCACCACCCTTCGGAATAGTAACAGTTGCGGTAGTTGTATCCTGCGAATTGAGATACAGATAGCTGTCACCAAGAGCCTGAGTAATAGTAATAGTTTTAACAACAGTCGAACCCTCACCCTTGATTTCAAGAGTTGCACTTCGAGGCTTAATAGTTTCATTCTTCGGAACTACAATAGTTACATCATAAGTATATTCTCCAGTAGCACCGGGGTCACCAGTAATAGCAGTACCAGACGTAGCAGTTGTACTACCATTAACTTTATAAGAGGTTACAGCAGGAAGACCAAAATTAGTTTTCCATGTAAACGTGAGAATCTTCGAGTTTGACTTACCAGTTACATGAATGGTTTCACCATCCTTTACAGTACTGATATTCAAACCATCAGGAGTAATGTATTCAGCAGCTGCTGTTTCAACAACAGTTACAGTAACACTATTCGACTTTCCAACAATTTTACCGGAAATTTTAGTAGTACGATTAGAACGACCTTTGTAAGGAGTCGTAGAATTAATCTTAATCTGTTCATTTCCAGTACCAGTTTTAGGAACCCATGATAAATAACTTGGAATAGTTGCCATTTGTTTTTTTTTTGGTCTATTAACTATAATAACAAACTAATTACCAAATTCCCATTCAGCTGTATCACTTGCGAAAACAGTTATGGTATCATGATAATTATTATCTTTATTTAGAATAACAAGAGTTTTATCAACAGCTAATTCTACAACAGGTTCATCTATTGGCCAAACTTTTTTACCATTAAGCCACATATCAAGAACCTGCCGACGATTACCATTAAGCATTACGACAGCTTCCGTAGCTCGTTCAAGAAGATTAAGTTGTGCCATAGTTGTAGATTAATATTAACCTTGTAGTGTTTCAAGAGCAGTCACACGACTTTCCAAAGAAGTATAATTACTCTCTAATGTACTTACTTTACCACTTAAAGTAGTAACAGTTTCTTGTAATGTATTAACAGTACCTTCAAGAGTTTCTACTTTTGTTTGTAATTCTTGAACAGTTGAAGATTCAGCCTTAGTGGCTAAACCTTCAACTACAAAAGTAATTAACTTCTGAAAAGCACCAGTTTTCGGAGGCCAGTTTAAGGCACAAAATACTTTACGAATTACTGATTCTTTCATATTATTAAACCGTTAATTAGATTCGACATCACCAACCCTAAATATAGGATGTTCAATACCATTACCTTCTATTTGCATATAGTCAATACCATCATTTTCAAATACTGGTTCAGGTACTAATTCAATAGTTGTAACACTATGATTTGCAAGATTATCATAACTTTGATTGTATTCAACGTAACCATTACGTCTAACCAAAATTACAACCTTTGAATCATAAGTACCACTAATATGAGCTATACCTTGATAATCAGTAACGATAGTTTTAACAGAAGAACTAAACCAACAACTAATACCTGTGGTAATAGGAGCTTTAGTAATAGAATCTACAAATTTAAGAGCTATATAATCTTGACCTTCTTTCGGATGTAAATCAATATAATTGACAACAGCTTCAGAAGGTTTAGCTGCAATAAACAATGCAGGTTCAGTAGCTTCATAACGAGTATCACCTAAAGTCTTATAATTACGTTCGAAACCAATCGGATTAGCTTCACTAACATAACCATCTTCTGATGAATCACAGTTACCTATTATTTTACCAGTTTCATCATAAATGGTATTACTAATCATGCAACCAGTTAAAGCATCCCGTGTACGAACTTTAATAAGGCCGTTATTATTACGAAGACATAATATCTCAACTGTTTTATCAGTATCAAATACTACTTCTTCACTACCAATATTATACCAATCAGAAGATAACGGTAAAGCATAATAAGTTATAACACTATCTTTATTCTTTGTGATTACCAAAGGTTCATCAGGTCTGGTTGTACCAACAGTAGTTCCAGTACTTGATATTTCTTTAATATCAGCAGCTAAATAAAGTTTATTACTATCATAAATTTCATAAGCCTTGATGGTTACAGAAACCTCTTCGGGTTCAGGCGGTAACTCTTCAAGTACAATAGTAACACTATGTTCACCAGTAGAATTAATCGTACCAGTTCCAGTGTTAGTTATATAACCAGTTTTAGAAGCTCGGAAATCAACACTTGTTCCAACTGGAGCTGTAACAGCCTCAGATTTACCAGCAGTCGATTCATCATTATTGAGAGGTTTCCAATCACTTTCAATACTGAGTTTATACTCAAACGTAACACTGTCTAAAGCAGTAGATTCAGTATTTACAGCAGTTGCATAGATAGTACCAGATTGAACTGGAACTTTATCCATTTCAACAGTAACTTCTGCGGTAGGAATTGCATAAGTTACCAGTTGTTCAACCTCTATATAACCCGACGAAACAAACCTTAAAATTCGGCTCGTATTGATATCTCCGGTGAGTTGTAGCGGCGTATCTTTTGTTACTTGACCTAATATACCACCCGTGTCCTTATCATAGACGTATGCGGCTATTTTGGCCTTTGTTTCGCTATCGACCACCGTAAGACTTACAGCACCTTGTTCAACTGGTAAAGCTGTAAGAGTAATATCACGAATTATATTCTCATCCAACGTAATACGCTCTTCATAAGTTTCATATCCACTTGCACCAACCTGAATTAAAATATCACGCGGGTCATAAGTTTCATATGTAAGAGTACCAGTACCTTGAGCAATAATTACATTAGAAGGTTTATCAGTAAATACAATTAAAGCATTATCAGGAGTTGCATTTACAGTTAATGTCTTTTTAGTCTTAGGTGTAAGAACAACATTAATTGTCGTATCTTCAACACCTACATCGACATAAACATCTTTTGTAATGTAATTCTCTTTTTCTACAATATAATGTAAACGACTTTGAATTAAACATTCAAGACTTGCACTGCCAACACCTGCCGATTCTTTACCTTCCGAATTAATCATTCGTATAGTAGAATCAACCGGAACAGCTTCAATCTTAATTGTTATATAATCTTCTTCATTTCGAGGAATACGAATCCAAAGTGTACCATCTTCAAACGTAGTAGGAATTTCGCTTGTAACTTCAATTTGATTAATACTGTTGCTACGAACATGATTATTATGTTCTACAACAATACCATAAATCTCATTAATAGCATCTACAATACGTTTATTATCAGTAACAAGTTCTTCAGAAGTTTTATCTTGCTTATTAATAAGCAAACCTTGAAGCTCTTGAGCTTTTTGTTTTAATTTCTCAATATCACTTGCAGCTGTTGGTAAACCAACTTGTGCGGCAGTAACTCTATGAGGATTATCATAATTACGAATATGAGCGTTGAAATTATCTTTGTCATTCTCGTAATCTTCTTTATCAAGTTTCTTGTTTATAGCAGCCCAAACATCTTGAAACTTCTTATTAACTTCTGCAACATGATTGTTAATCCAAACATTCAACTGTTTGAACCAACCTTTAACCCTATTTTCAAGAGCATCAATATACTCTTTTTGAGGTCGAGATACAGGTTTATCCATATCGGCAGTGTTATCAACATTGCCAAGACCAACTTGTTCTTTTGTTACCTCATGAGGATTAAACTTATTATTAATATGTTCAAATAAAAGTTTTGTAAGTTGTTCAACAGGATTTAAGTCCTCAGCTGTAAGCTCACGAACATATACTTGAACATCAAGAATCTCATTAACAGCATCATTAAAATCAAAATTGGTCTTTACATTCGTTCGATAAATCCACCAAGATTTACCCTCGTGAACATAAATACCAGTAAGAGTGAATATCTGATTACTTATGATACCTTGTACTGTAATTGTATGTATAGAACGAACAATCGGTACAAGTATATAAAGATATTGTTGAGTTGATTTAACCCACGGAACTTTATATTCATAATGTCCTACATCAATATTTCGAGATTCAAACTCGGTAATCTTTGCAGAACTAATATCAGATTTTTCAGTTAGCTTAAATAGAGCACTATTATCGTAAGCAGTTACATTAGTTAAGTCTATTTCAATCCTCTCCTTTGTCCTATATAAATATAGGTGGCCGTTCTTTCGATAGTACATATATAATGTAGGAACTGTTTTAACACCAGCACCTTCACCATCTACTGTACCAATATATTCTCCGGTTTGACCATTATAAACACTCGGATATACACCATCTTCAAGCACACCGAGCGCTACAACATTTCGAAGATTAATTACTGCCATACCAAGAACAATAACGAAATAAATACTCCAACTACAAAGTTAATAATAATAGGATGAATTTTAAGACCAGTTATTGCTTTCTTTCTTGCAGCTTGAATACCACAAGTAATGATTTGATAAGCTAATGTAATCCATAAACTCATAAACCAAGTAGCAACAGTAGCCTTAAATAAAATACCTACGACAGTAGCAATGACGAAACCAATAATAATATCGTCTTTATGTTCTGTATAATAACCACTTAAAAAAGTAGTTATTTTATTCCATATTTTCTTTATCATAATACTAATCGTATTTATTGTTATATGACGATTAATAATAATAATGGTGCAACTTGTATGGCTCGGCCTGCGGCCTCGCTCCCCGGTGGGGCAGGAGGTTGCACGCCCACTTGTCACATAACATTAGCATCATTAAGAGAATAACTCCTAACACCACAATTAATAGTATTAGGAGTTATCCTTGTGGTTACATTTTTAACAAATCAATTTCTTACTTAATAAGTGCCAATACCGTTTCGAGTGCAGTAATTGCAGTACTCTTGGTATTGTCAATAGCAATAAATTGAGTAACCTGTAAACCCTCTGTATGTAAATTAAAGGGATGTGTGAAATCAGCACGAGAAGTAATTACATAAGTGTCATACATAACACCCTCGGTAGCTGTAAAAATATCACCATAAACACGGTCATATTCCTTGAAATTAGGATTATAACCTACACCGGCAACATCTGCTTCTTTCTCAAGTTTAGCAACTTGGTCATAAGTACCAACCGGAGTTTGATTCTCAGTACCCTCTTCAAGCGTAGCACGAAGAATACCATCAAACGTCACATAATACTCAAAACCTGCGGCGCCAGTGAACGTAACACTTGCTTCGGTAAAATCATCAATCGTGATGCTATCAGCACCAAAACGAGCATTAATCTTAGTCAAAGTCTTTTCAACCTCAACTTTCAGACGAGCAATAATATCTGCACTTGCTTCGTCAATTCCGTTAATAGTTACACTGGCATTGTAAACTTCCAGAGGATAACCACCAAAAGAATTAATAGGCTTGCACGAGATAATAACCTCAGCATCGAAACCTTGATAACCAATACCACGATTAGCTACAAGATTCGTAAACTTATAAGTTTTACCAGCAGGAGCAAGATACTTTTCTTTATGTTGCTTCGACCACTTAGGATTAATCCAAACGCCGCGTTTAACCTTGCCATCACCAAGACCAAGAACAAACTGCAACATTTCGTCATCCTTGACATCCGAAGCAGCTGCAACTACTTTACCAGCCGAATTAAGAAGAACAGCTTGTCCGCGAGTCAGCTTGCTAACATCATTATTAGCAAGTGTTGTCAGAAAATCATTTGCGACAATTACACTTTTCATTTTCTATTCTAAATTTGATTGTTGTTTAACAGCACTAAAACTGTCATCTTTAAGAACAAGAAGAATATCGCTAACTACACTATCTATGAAATCAGGTGTAACTTCCATATCTGACATTTGGTTAATATCAATATTAAAAAGACGTGGCTTCTTAATATATGAAATCTTAACCGCATCAACACAAAAATCATCACCATAATAAACAAACAGCCTATCATCAACAAGTTCACTTATTGGATTAAGATGTCTATTTTTATTACCATAGAAGTTGTTTAGAGTAGCTCGAATATTTTCGGTAGCAATTAAATCATTTTCAGAAAACTTATTTCCTACATTTACGAACTCGTCATAAGTAGTATTATAAGTAATAACAGGAATGTCTGTATCATTAACTTTTAATGCAATTTCATCTTTTGCATTAGAAGTAATAATAATACAATCTTTATAATAACGACCAATCAGATTCTCCCAATAAACATTATATTCATTAGAAAGAGCTTGACGTAATCTATCACAAGTCAAACCTGCGATTTCATACAAATCAATCTTATCTGAATCACTATCATAAAGAGAAAGAATATCTGAAATATCAATCTCATTCCCATTAACAATAATTTGTCCATTAAATTCATCACCAGTTAAAGCGATTTTAGACAAATCAATTAGATGATAATATAAATTCTTAACTTCATCATCAGGATAAACTTCATGTAAATTCTCAACAAGTCGAGCTTTACCATAAGTTAATCGAGAAGTAGAAGAAATAAGTTTTAGATAATCACCCGGAAGAATAACGAAAGCTCTATTTGGATAATCCGTATCTTGCTTATCACGTTTAAGTTTAAGCCACGGTGTTTCACGCTTTAATGATTGAATATCATCTACACGTTTTTTACTATCTTCAAGACCTTCGCCTTTATAATTAGTTTTCCTATTTGATTTAGTTTGTATATATTTAACGGCAGCTCGATTCAGCATCATATCAATAAACTGAGGAGCAATACTCCGATGTCTATTAGATGTTATCTGCTGTATTCGTTGCTCTATTTCGATGTGTAACTCTTTTACCGTTTCATACATGACTAACCTTTCAAACTACGATACTTCGCGTTCCACTCGGCAACAATACCTTTGTTGTTATCATTCGAGAAATACGAGATAGCATCATTAATATTATTACCAATAACATTTTCCGGATTAGAAGCATCGACAATGATAGAACTATTCGGAAGCTGTCGAATAATATTCATCCAAAGATAAATAGTAATTTTAGCTTTCATCCCCAGATGTTTATCATCAACAATACTAATAAACTTCTGCGGGTCACTGTCAATAAGTTCAAGAAGAACAGATTGCTTATCATCGGCAGTCATTGCCATAAATTCTGAATAATCACCTACGCTACCTGTCGATACAACAACGTTGTCAATAAGTGCGCTATTCGGATTATTAATAAGTTCTGTATATTTCTTGAGAGCATCAGTGCGAAGTTTCGTCCGAGCAGCTTTGAGTGCTTTACGCTCACTATCCGAAGTAAGATAAAATTGAATATTGACGCTCTTATTAATGTCTTCAACCTTATTAGCAACTTTGCTACTTAAAAGGCAATATCTCCAACTAATATAATCGGGAATATTAACAAAAGTAACATACTTATAAAGTTCCGTTTCATCAAGTTCCTTAATCCGTTTCAGAACAATAGCTTCAAGTTCTGAACCAGTTTCATTCTTAATCTTATCAGCTTTTTTAAGTTTACCGATAAGTTCGTCGATATTACTTTTCAGAGCAGGATTACCTAAATCTAAAACGTAAGAAGTATCGAACTCTAAGCCATGAACAGGAATCTCAAGAAGAAAATCATTTAAGTATGTAGTGATTCGTTCTTGCCAAGAACTATCAATAGGAGATACACCAACAACAGTAGGAAGAAGAACTCGCATTTCCTCACTACGGCTCAGCAGTTCATTAACAGGACGAATAGCAGAACCAAGACGAAGAAAGTCAGTTTTGAAAGCATCTTTATTCCGAAGTTCAAAAGAAGAAGGATTGTTCCTCCATTCAATACGAACTGAACGATTAACTTTAATCATATTTTTAACATTTTAAGTTATTCAATCTTTTATATGTTAATGAGTAGTAATAACCTTTCGATTATTACTACTCAAATTGGGTGTTTAGTTCAGAGCTAAATCAAGCCAGAACGAAGTAGTAGGATTATCAATATTGATACCCTGCGAACCAAGAACTTCATAAGAAGCAATATCCTTCGTATCCGACAGTTGAGTACCACTTGCAAGTCCCCACGAAGCAGGCAGTTCAGCCATACCTTTATAGACACCTACTTTATACTCACGACCCTCTTCACAAACAAACTTAATATTACGCTCACCATTCGAACCCATAGTATGGTCAAGGAATACAGCACTATAAGAAGTAATAGGCAGACCTTGATACATATTACCGGCTTCACGGTCACGACGAGCACGAATACCGTGGTCGAACATATCAACAATCTTAACAGTAAGAATCTTACCATTAAACATCTTATAACGGTTAAAATACTTACCATAAGACATCATTTCACCATCGCTCTTAATCTCGTTATCACCAAGAGTTACAAAGTAATTCTTAAGACGAGCATCATAGTAAATAGCATCATTGAACATTCGTGCAAAACCTTTACCGCAATAAAGAACAAGTTCCTCAACGGTAGAATCAATACGATTGTCAAAGATACGAGTAATGATACGGTCGAAACGATTAAGTGTCAGAACAGAATACGTTTCATAATTACCAACGGCTTTGAGAATATCAAGAACACCAGCACCACGAGGAATTGCCTCACCAGTCTTTTCATCTTTTAAGTGGATAATACCATTCGAATCGCGGTTGTACTCCGAGAACCATAAGTCCTCTTCGAGCATCTCGCGTCGCATGATTTCCCACATCTTCATCTCATAAGGCATCCAAAGACTACGCTCACCACCTGATGCAGTATCAAAGGCAATATTAACAACCTTATTACCCATGTTACCAGCAATCTCTTTCGAGAAACGGTAGTAACCATACTGGTTAGTTGCCTTGCTGAACGACTGGTTATTCGAGCGGTTTCCGTCAGACTTGCTACCCGGAATAGTCGAAGCACCTAATGCCCAAATAGCACCACTAATGAAGTCTTTTGCAACAGCATCAGCCGAGATAGGAGCACCCGACATATTGGTAAAACGATAAACATATCCACCAGTCGAAGTAGCAATACCCTCATTCTGAATACGCCATTGCATACCCGAAGGAGCAATAGCCGTGTGCTGATAAATAAACCAATTATCCTCCATTTCAACCTCAACAGTTCCATAAGGCTGAATAGCAGCTTTATCAGATACCAGCTTTTTCAGACGAGAAGTAACACGCTGACGAGGAGCAATTTCCCAAGTATATTGAGTATCACCACCATTCAGCTTAACTTTTGTTGTAACAGCACCCTGACCCTCAGTAAGAGTAAGAAGAGGATACTTGTCACTATCCTTACCCCAAAGATAAGTAAGATTACGATTAAGTTTAACAGGGTCAATCAAATCAAAATTCAGAAGCATATTAGCATCTGTATATTGATTCGAGTCAAATTTTACAGTTCCAATTTCACGCATTGTAAATTAGATTTTTGGTTAAGTTATTATTATAAGGCAAGAACATTTGCTTTATTTAATAGGTAAAACAATTTTATCATCCTTTGCAGTCTTTTGAACTATAGGATTACCATTGTTTTTACCAGTCTTACTTGCTAATGAACGAAGACGTTTAACTTCTTTTTTAGCAAGTTCAGCTTTAATCAGTTGGTCAACTCCACCATCAAGATTCATAATAAATCGCATAGCCAATTCAGCAGGATTAGAAAGACGATTAATCTCATCAATCTGTGCTTGACTATAAACCATTCCATTAATCTCTTGAACAGGACGAGAGAAATAATCAAATAACTCTTGACGAGAAACAAGTTTCTCACCATCAGTTGTCTTAATTCTCAGACCTTCTTTCGGAAGAGCGTATTCTCCAATCTGACCTTTAACAACAATTAAATCATAAAGACTACCCGGTGCATTATGAACTTTGACAGTACCGTCATCTTCATAAGAAACACCAAAGTATTTAATTTCTTTTTCAAGTTCAGCCTGCATTTCTTTGGCCTCACGTTCACGAATTGCTTTAATCTCACTCTCTTGAGTTTTACGCAACCAGTTAAGACTTTCAGTTGCATCATCTTTAAGAGTATTATTTGCTTTTGCAAACTCAACAATTCGTTTGGCACGTTCCGGAGAAGTACCTTTTTGAATTTCAGCTTTATAGATTAAATCAGCAAGTAAGTTATCATCATCTTTGATTTCAACTTTACTATAATCTACATTTGCCGAATAACCTTCGATTGTACCGAACTTACTCTTATATTCAACAAGAGCTGCAATATCAGGATTATTAGCTAAAAACTCATTAAAACCTTTTGCAAAACCCTCTCGTTCACCAAGAGCTTTTACAGCAGCTTCACGTTTAGCAAAACCTTCAATCGTAGGTTCAAACTTAACAGGTTCACCTTTCTCATCTTTAATAACAATGCCACTGGCTTTTGAAATAGCTTCGATATAATCACCGTCTAATTCATTAGGCTCTTCATCAGACATTGCATCAATCTGTTCTTTTGTGAACTTAATTTCACCGTTATCATTTACGGCGTTTCCGTTATCATCAAGTGTGTAAAGAGTACCATCAATTTCTACTTGTTCTGGTTCAGTTTCTTCTTCACCATTACCAGTAGAACCACCCTTATCACCTTCTTCTTCAGCTTTCTTACGAGCAGCTTCCTCTTCAGCTTTACGTCGTTCTTCAGCTTCTTGAGCTTCTTTAGCTTCTTTAGCTTTACGTTCTTCTAATTCTTTACGAAGACGTTCTTGTTTTTGCTCCTGAGTTTCATCATCAGGTATAACAACTTTTTCAACAGCCATATTAGTATTTATTTATAGTTGAATATTATTACATGAACAA
>UMAK01032160.1_pt1 | contig 17498 bp, 10 predicted proteins | sample 1963681 | NCBI WGS metagenome assembly UMAK01 (sample SAMEA4835913, study PRJEB28245) | human gut metagenome | biome: gut microbiome; material: fecal sample | place: Denmark | collected 2008 | reverse complement strand
GCGATTCGCCGCTGGAGATTGAACGCCAGATCGATGAGATCGACGGCGACCCGGAGGCCATTCTGCTGACCCATGGCCATTTCGACCATGTGCTGGCAGCGGATGCGCTGCGGAAAAAATACCATATCCCGGTCTATGTCCATGAAAAAGAGCAGCACCTGCTGGGGGATCCAAAGGAAAATCTTTCCGGGCTCTGGAGCAAACCGTACACGATGCAGGCGGACAAAACCGTAAAAGAGGGCGATGTGCTTCATCTCGCAGATTTTGAAATCCACGTTTTTGCGACACCGGGGCACACGGCAGGCGGTGTCTGCTACTATATTCCGGCAGAGAAAGCACTTTTTTCCGGTGATACGCTGTTCTGCGAGTCCTACGGAAGATATGACTTCCCGACATCCTCCGGCAGAGAGCTGATCGAGTCGGTCAAGCGCCTGTTAAAAGAGCTTCCCGGGGATGTGACCGTGTATCCGGGCCACAACGATGAAACTACGATTGAACATGAAAAGAGGTACAATCCCCTTGCTTAATATCAGCCTTTGTTTTAACAGAAAAGATTTTGAATACGATGTGTATTCCCTGATCAAGGCATTCTATCCGGGCTGTGAGATTACCTCATGGTACGAAGAGGATGGGGCGCTGGACGGGGAATTTGCATATTATGATACGATCACATACGAGGCGGATCAGATCTGTTTTTCGATTGCAGACGAGAAACATGAGACGCTCGCTTCGCAGTGTGAGGCGGTGGAATATGAAAAAGACCGCCATGAAACGAAAAATGTCCTGAAACGGATGGTATACCGCACGCTTTCCGAAGTGAGCGGCAAAGAACTTCCATGGGGCGATCTCACCGGCATCCGTCCGACGAAAATTCCGATGAAGATGCTTGAAGAGGGTAAAAAAAATGTAGAGATTGCGAAATACATGCGCGAAACTTACTACACCAGCCCGGAAAAGACGGCACTTGCGATCACGATTGCCAACCGGGAAAAGGACATTTTAAAGACGATCGACTACGAACACGGTTACAGCCTGTACATCGGCATCCCGTTCTGTCCGAGCATCTGCCTGTACTGTTCCTTCGGCTCCCATGTGTTAAGCCGCTGGGAGCATATGGTAGATCCGTATCTCGATGCACTGATCAAAGAACTGATCTTTATCAGTGAGAACATGAAGGATTACACCCTTGATACGATCTACATCGGAGGCGGTACGCCGACCACGCTGAATGCGGCACAGATGGAGCGCCTGCTCACGAAAGTGACAGAGCTCTTCCCGATGGAGCAGGTGCAGGAGTTCACCGTAGAGGCAGGACGGCCGGATACGATCAATGAGGAGGTCTTAAAAGCCATCCGCAAATTCCCGGTCACCCGTATTTCGATCAATCCACAGACCATGAACCAGGAAACGCTGGATCTGATCGGACGCCACCATACCGTGGAGGAGATCGAGGAGAAGTTCCGCATGGCGCGTTCCCTTGGATTTGACAACATCAACATGGATCTGATCGTCGGTCTGCCGGGCGAGGACAAGGAAAAAGTGGCGCATACGTTGGAAAAAGTGGAAGCGCTGAATCCGGATTCCCTGACCGTCCATTCCCTTGCGTTAAAGCGTGCAACGAGACTCAACCTGTTCAAAGACAAATATCAGGAGATCTCGTTTGAAAACTCTGCCGAGATCATGAAAATGACGATGGACAGCGCACACCGCATGGAGATGGGACCGTATTACATGTACCGCCAGAAAAATATGGCGGGTAACTTTGAGAATGTCGGCTACTCCCGCGAGGGAAAAGCAGGCATCTACAACATCCTCATTATGGAGGAAAAACAGTCCATTCTGGCCGCGGGAGCCGGAGCGTCCACGAAATTCGTGTTTGAACACGGAGAGCGCATTGAGCGGGTGGAGAACGTGAAGGATCTGAAAAACTACGTGGAGCGTATCGATGAAATGATCGAGAGAAAGCGTATCGGAATGGAGAAGTATCTGCCAAAATGAAAGAAAATTCCAGTCAGCAGCTTCACATGCTGCGCTATACCCTGACCGAGCAGCTCATCCATGGCATGGAAGTGAGCAATTTAGCTTACGATCTTGCGCGGGAACTGGGGTATGAGAAAGAAATCTGCTATGAGCTTGCAAAAGCGGGCGTTCTCCACGATATCGGAAAGATTGTACTGGAGAATTACGTAGAAGAACAGGATACGCTCGTCGTCGAGGAGATGCGCTTTGTGCGGACCCATTCCACACTGGGCTATGAACTCCTGCAGGGACGCGGCTACTCCGATTTTGTGCTGGAGAGTATTCTGTATCACCATGAAAATTATGACGGAACCGGGTATCCGGCCAATCTGGCGGGAGAAAAGATTCCGTTTGGGGCGCGTATCTTACGTATCTGTGATGTGTACTGCGCGCTGACCTCCGACCGCCCGTACCGGAGTGCGTTTCCGCGGGAACAGGCGATGGAGCTTATGACAGAAGAAGTCAAAAATTTCGATCTGAAAATGTTCCTGGCATTTCAGAGAGTGATCCACAGCGGCAGCCGGAAAGCGATCGAGCTTTCTGATGTCGATGAATTGATCCAGGAAATCATAAAGGAGAAAACAGAAAATGGCATTAAAAAAGAAACCGGTTACCGGAATGAAAGATATTTTACCGAAAGAAATGGCAATCCGTGACTACGTGATCCGTCTGATCAAGGAAACTTACGGAACCTTCGGTTTTACCTCCATGGAGACCCCATGCGTGGAGCACATCGAAAACCTGAACAGCAAACAGGGCGGCGAGAATGAGAAACTGATTTTCAAGATCTTAAAAAGAGGAGAGAAGCTGAAACTCGAGAACGCTGAGAAAGAAAACGATCTCGTAGACAGCGGCCTGCGTTATGACCTGACCGTTCCGCTCTGCCGTTACTATTCCAACAACGCAAACGAGCTTCCGTCCCCGTTCAAAGCACTTCAGATGGGAAATGTATGGCGTGCAGACCGTCCGCAGAGAGGAAGATACCGCCAGTTCATGCAGTGCGATATCGATATCCTCGGCGAGCCGACCAACCTCGCAGAGATTGAGCTGATCCTTGCTACCACCACACTGCTTGGAAAACTGGACTTCAAGAACTTTACGATCCGTATCAATGACCGCCGCATCTTAAAAGCAATGGCAGCCTACAGCGGATTCCCGGAGGAGTCCTATGACACCGTATTTATTATCCTCGATAAGATGGATAAAGTCGGTTTTGAGGGCGTTGCCAAAGAGCTCGAGGAAGCCGGCTTTGCAAAAGAGTCCGTAGAGAAATACCTGAAAATGTTCGAGGAGATCACCCCGGATACCGCAGGCGTAGAGTACTGCCGTGAGAAACTCGAGGGATTCCTTGACAAAGAGTACGCAGACGGCCTGAAGACCATCATCGACAGTGTTAATGCCGTGAAGACCGCAGAATTCAAGATCGCTTTCGATCCGACTCTGGTGCGCGGAATGTCCTACTACACCGGACCGATCTTCGAGATCGCTATGGATGAGTACGGCGGATCTGTCGGAGGCGGCGGACGCTACGATGAAATGATCGGAAAATTCACCGGAAACCAGACCTGCGCATGCGGATTCTCCATCGGATTTGAGCGTATCGTTATGCTTCTGCTTGAGAGAGATTACCAGATCCCGGGCGCACAGAAGAAAAAAGCATACCTGATCGAGAAAAACATGCCGGCAGAGGGAATGCAGAAGATCATTCAGCAGGCGACAAAAGAGAGAAGTGAAGGCACGGCCATCAACATCGCCGTGATGAAGAAGAACAAGAAATTCCAGAAAGAGCAGCTTGCCAGCGAGGGCTACACTGAGATCGAAGAATTTTTTGTTGACAAAATGTAAGGAATATCCAATAATAGTAATCGCATGAAAAAACGATGTGCTGCGGATGCAGATTCTTTGTGTCCGCAGTTCCAAATAGGAGGAACAAGAAAATGGCTGAATCCATGAAAGGCCTGAAGAGAACCTGCCGCTGTGCGGAAGTCACAAAAGCAGATATCGGAAAAAAAGTAACCCTGATGGGCTGGGTACAGAAGAGCCGTAATAAAGGCGGAATTATTTTCGTCGATCTGCGTGACAGAAGCGGTATTATGCAGATTATCTTTGAGAACGGTCCGATCAGTGAGGAAGGTTTTGAGAAAGCAGCAAAACTGCGCAGCGAGTTCGTCATCGCCGTAGAAGGTGAAGTTATGGCCCGCTCCGGTGCTGTCAATGAAAATCTGGCAACAGGAGAGCTCGAAGTAAAGGCTGAGTCCTTACGCATTCTTTCCGAGGCAGAAACCCCGCCGTTCCCGATCGAGGAGGATTCCAAGACGAGAGAAGAGCTCCGTCTGAAATACCGTTACCTGGATCTGCGCCGCCCGGACATCCAGAGAAACCTGATCATGAGAAGCAAAGTGGCAATGCTCACCCGTGAGTTCATGTCCAAAGAAGGCTTCCTTGAGATCGAAACCCCGATGCTGACGAAATCCACACCGGAAGGCGCCAGAGATTACCTGGTACCGAGCCGTGTTCATCCAGGCAGCTTCTACGCACTGCCGCAGTCTCCGCAGCTGTTCAAACAGCTTCTGATGTGCTCCGGCTATGACCGTTATATCCAGATCGTAAAATGTTTCCGTGACGAGGACCTGCGTGCCGACCGTCAGCCGGAGTTCACCCAGATCGATATGGAGCTTGCTTTCGTTGATGTAGATGATGTTATCGATGTCAATGAGAGACTGCTGGCACACCTGTTCAAAGAGGTGCTCGGCGTTGAGGTACAGCTCCCGATCCAGAGAATGACCTGGAAAGAGGCTATGAACCGTTTCGGTTCCGACAAACCGGACCTGCGTTTCGGTATGGAACTGGTTGATGTTTCCGAGACCGTAAAAGATACCGAGTTCGTTGTATTTAAGGGCGCACTTGAAAACGGCGGTTCTGTCCGCGGTATTAACGCAAAGGGACAGGGCGCAATGCCGAGAAAGAAAATCGACAAGCTCGTTGAATTTGCGAAAGGTTACGGTGCAAAAGGTCTTGCATACATTGCAATCCATGAGGATGGAAGCTGGAAATCTTCCTTCTCCAAATTTATGACAGAGGAGCAGATGGAAGCCCTCATCAAAGCCATGGACGGACAGGCTGGAGACCTTCTTCTCTTCGCAGCAGACCGCAACAAGATTGTTTGGAACGTTCTTGGCGCACTTCGTCTGGAACTGGCAGAGCAGATGGGACTGCTCGACAAGAACGAGTACCGTTTCGTATGGATTACCGAGTTCCCGCTTCTGGAGTGGTCCGATGAGGAGAACCGTTTCACCGCAATGCATCACCCGTTCACCATGCCGATGGACGAGGATCTGCCGCTTCTGGACACCGATCCGGGCGCAGTTCGTGCAAAAGCTTACGATATCGTCCTGAACGGTACCGAGATCGGCGGAGGAAGTGTTCGTATCCACCAGAACGATGTGCAGGAGAAGATGTTTGAGATGCTTGGCTTCACAAAAGCACAGGCACATGAGCGTTTCGGATTCCTTCTGGATGCATTCAAATACGGAGTTCCGCCTCACGCCGGACTGGCTTACGGACTGGATCGTCTCGTTATGCTGATGGCAAAAGAGGACAGCATCCGCGACGTCATCGCATTCCCGAAAGTAAAAGATGCTTCCTGTCTGATGACCGAGGCTCCGTCACCGGTTGACGCAGCACAGCTGGAAGAGCTTGGTCTTGAGGTTGAGCCGCAGGCAGAAGAAGAGACAACAGAAGAGTAAAGCTTAGATAAATTTACAGAACAGACAATTCCGTGAAGGTGCGGAGTTGTCTGTTCTTTTTTTTGCTAACTCTTCAGAGCTATGCGAAATTTTAAGAAAAAATGCGAATCATGCTTGCATGAATGAGCAGTTTTTCTTGGAATTTCATATGGCGAGAAGCAACATTGAGATGCAGCGCAGCGGAATCGAGATGGGGCTCTTCAGAGCTATGCGAAAAGTCAAAATTCTATTTTCAGAAAAAATCCGGTATTTGCTTAAAAAAGAGTAAGGAAAAAGTAAGAAAACAAAAAACAAAATGTGATACGATAGAGCTAACTTGGGAAAACTGAAAAATTCTTTGCAAAAATAGAAAAGTGGGAGGAAGCGTATGAAGAAAAAAGTAATCGCGATTGTGTGTGCAGTCGCAGTGCTGGCGGCAGCCGGAGGGGGAGTGACATGGCATTTCCTTGGAAACAGTACAAAAGAGGACGATAACGTCGTCTATGTCAATACTGTAAAAGCCCTGACCAATCTGGGAATCGGAAATGGAATGGAAAACCGCTATGCCGGTGTTGTGGAGTCGGAAAATACCTGGAAGGTAGAGAAAAACAGCGAGAAAACGGTAAAGGAAGTTTATGTGGAAGTCGGTCAGGAGGTTCAGGTCGGAACACCGCTGTTCTCCTACGATACCGAGAAATTCCAGAGTGACCTCGAGCAGGCGCAGCTGGATCTGGAACGCATAAACAATGAACTTTCAAGTATGAATACCAATATCGACCAGCTTTACAAAGACAAAAAGCAGGCATCAAAAGACCAGCAGGCAAGCATCACACTGGAAATTCAGGAAGCGGAGCTGGATTTAAAGAAAAAAGAATATGAAGGAAAATCAAAACAGGCGGAGATTGATAAATTAAACAATAACATCACCAATGCGACCGTGATCAGCGAAATCGCAGGTGTTGTAAAATCAATCAACAACGATGACAGCAGCGCCGGCGCTTACTCCGGTGACAACTCCGACAATTCCTTCCTGACCGTTCTTGCAACGGGAGATTTCCGTGTAAAAGGCCAGATCAATGAACAGAATATGAGCGACGGTTCGATTACCGAAGGAAGCCAGGTGATCGTGCATTCTCGTGTAGATGAGAATCAGACCTGGACTGGAACCGTGACAAAGATTGATCGGGAAAATGCACGGACAGGAAGCAATAACGTTTACAGCAGTTCAGGAGACAGTATGACGCAGTCAAGCAACTATCCGTTTTATGTGCAGCTCGACGGAACGAACGGCCTGATGCTCGGCCAGCACGTTTACGTAGAGCCGGATATCGGCCAGCAGGAAGTCAAAACAGGAATCTGGCTGTCTGACTCCTTTATCAACGATGTCGACAGCAACCCTTACGTTTGGGCCGATGATGGAAACGGCAAACTGGAAAAACGAAGCGTAACGCTGGGAACACACGATGAAAATATGATGGAATATCAGATCACTGATGGTCTCAAAGAGGAGGATGCCATCACTTTCCCGGAGGATGGACTGGAAGAGGGCATGAAGACCGTTGTTAGTACCGATGGTTCGCTGGGACAGAGCAATCCGGCCGGCGGCGAGGATGACGGAATGGAGGATGACGGTATGCTTGACAACGACGATGGAATGGTCGACGACGGTATGACGCAGGATGAAAACGGCATGGTCGACAATACCATGGACGGCGCAGAGTACAGCGGTGAGGAAGATACAACGAACGTGATCGGCGGCGCCGACAATGGTGAGGCAGAACCGGCAGAAACACAGGAAGCCGGATCAGCAGATGACGGGGAGGTGCAGCCGTGATTCTGGAATTAGAGAATATCTGTAAAGAATATATGCAGGGCAAAATCCCGGTTCCGGTTCTGAAAAACATCAACTTCTCCATGGAAGAAGGCGAGTACGTTGCGATCATGGGTCCTTCCGGTTCCGGAAAAACAACACTGATGAATATTGTCGGCTGTCTCGACCAGGCGACGAGCGGACGGCTGATCCTCGACGGACAGGATATCAGCAAATGCAGTGACAATCAGATGTCGGACATCCGCCTGCAGAAAATCGGCTTTGTATTCCAGAACTTCCAACTCCTTGCAAGACAGAGCGCAATGGAAAATGTATGCCTGCCGTTGACGTACGCGGGCGTGCCGAAAAAAGAGAGAAGAGAGCGGGCAGCGATTGCCCTCGAGCGGGTGGGGCTCGGCGACCGTATGAGTTTCAAACCGACCCAGCTCTCCGGCGGACAGAAACAGCGTGTGGCGATTGCAAGAGCGATTGTCAACCATCCGAAAATTCTGCTGGCTGATGAGCCGACCGGAGCGCTCGACTCCCATTCCGGCGAGCAGGTCATGGAGCTGTTCCAGAGCCTGAACGACGAGGGCGTCAGCATCTTGATGATTACACATGACGCGGAGATCGCATCGATGGCACAGCGCACCGTGGAGATCCGCGACGGAATGATGAAATCGAAGGAGGTGGCCGAAACATGAAAAAAGGAAAAGCAGCAAAGAAAGCCGCGATTGCAGTTGTGACCGCAGTTGCCGTGGGCGGTGTCAGTGTCGGCGGTTATTACGGCATCCGCCAGGCGCAGAAGACGACCGTAAAAGTGTATCCGGTCAGTGACTTTACGAGTGGTTACTGGGGAGACAGCATGAACATGGAAGGCCAGATCACCTCGACGGCTTCCCAGAACATCTATCTTTCCGACAGCCAGACCATTTCCCAGGTTCTCGTCAAAGAGGGCGATGTGGTAAATGCCGGAGACACGCTGATGACATACGATACCAGCATGATCGAGCTGGATTTGGAAACGCAGCAGTTACAGCTTGCACAGACAAAGCTGAAAATCCAGCAGAGTGAAAAAGAACTGGAAAAGCTGAAAAAGACAAAACCGGTATCGGATACGCCGCTGAATCCGGTGGAGCCGGATTTCCCGGATTTTCCAGATGAACCCATCGATCCGGATTTCCCGGACGAACCGATTCCGACCCCGGAACCGGAGCCGACGTATGAGGATGCTGTTCTGTACAGCAGTACGAATAAGCTTGTATTTGGTTCCAAACCATACAAAGGAGAAGGAACGCAGGAAGACCCATACACCTATCTCTGCGCACCGGGAACAGTCCTGACAGGCGGATTCCTGAATCAGATGGCAGGATACGCGGATGAAAAGGGAACGAAAAAAGAAGAGGACAGCGAAGGATACTGGTTCCGCCTGGAGATTCATGAAGAAAACAAAGCCGCAGAGGCGCTGGAAACCGTGTGGGAGCAGGATGGAACGAAGATTGCGAAAGCATACGAGACTTCGTATGAAGCAGTCCTGAGTCTGAAAGAATCCGAAGCGGCGGATGCACCGGAAATAAAAATCACCACGCCGCTTGCCAACACAGAGGTGGCAGAGGGCGGCGAGCTGAAGCTGAAAATCGGAATCAATGAGAAGAAAGATACCGAAGAGAAGCCGGATGAGAAAGCCGACGATAAAACGGATGATAGAACCGAGAGTCCGTCCGAGGACGATGTGACACAGCCGGGTGAAGCCGGAAATGGAAGCGGTGAGGCAGACGATTCCACGGAAAACACCGAAACGGATGTCACTTACACATACGTCTGGAAACACAACGGAAAGACAATCGACGGAGATTTTAAGGATACTTACACAAAAGAAAATATCACAAAAGAGGATGCCGGAATCTATACAGTAGAAGTGACAGCGAAAAATGACAAGGGTACTTCCATGGCAGTCAGCACTGCAAATGTGGCAGTAAAAGAAGGAACGATTACCCCGACACCAAGTGTAACTCCGACCCCGAGCGTTACGCCGGGACCGAGTGTAACTCCAGAGCCGACCGTCAGCCCGGAACCAAGTACAACACCGATTCCGACCACAGAGCCGGTTCCAACAGAAACTCCGGTGCCGAGCGAGACCCCAGTTCCGACGGAAACGCCGACGCCGACCGAAGCCCCGGCAGAACCGGAAGCGGAACCGCAGAGCGAAGATGCGCCGGAAGCAGTGCAGACGACAGCAAAAACCGTATTCTACGGTGAAAAAGCATCGGTACAGTCCCTCTTTACATCATCCACAGGAAGCAGCGCAAATAACAATACTTTTTCCGGTGATGATACCCAGATGACCTACACAAAAGATGAGTTGAAAAAAGCCATCAGCAAAAAAGAAAGCCAGATCCGTGATCTGAAGCTGGATCAGAAGGAAGAGGAACTCAAAGTCAAAAATACGCAGAAATCCCTGGATTCCCAGACCGTAAAAGCGACGATCAGCGGTGTGGTAAAGAAGGTTGGAAATGCAGAAAACCCGTCCAACGACGGAAGCGCCTTTATCCAGGTCAGCGGAAACGAAGGTCTGTACGTGCGCGGCTACTTAAGCGAGACGTATCTCGATCAGGTAAAAGTCGGCGATGAACTCAACGTGACTTCTTGGTCTTCGGGTGCTTTTGCAGCGGCAACCGTAACCGAGATTTCTCCGTACCCGACAACAAGCTACATGTCGTACAGCGAGACACCAGCCTCCTTCTATCCGTTCACAGCCGTTATCCCGGAAGGCGGAGAAGGTTTTGAAAACGGTGACTGGATCGAGATTGCAATCACTGTCGGAAACGATGTAGAAAACGGCAACGGCCTGTACGTCAGCAAAGAATTCATCCGCGAGGAAAACGGACAGAAATTCGTTTATATCCGGGATGAAAATGATAAATTAAAGAAACAGAATGTGGTAACCGGAAAACTTCTGTGGGGCAGTTATTACGAAGTGAAGAGCGGTCTTTCCGAAGAGGATTACATTGCATTTCCGTACGGCAAAACCGTGGTGGAAGGCGCAGACACGAAGGAATCCAGTTCATCGGATTATTACAACAGTTAAGGAGGCGCATTATGTTAGAAAATGTAAGACTTTCCTTTCAGGGAATCTGGTCACACAAAATGCGTTCCTTCCTGACGATGCTGGGTATTATCATCGGAATTGCATCGATCATCTCAATTGTCTCCACGATCAAGGGAACGAATGAGCAGATCAAACAGAACCTGATCGGAGCCGGAAACAACAACGTGACCGTCAGCTTAAAGCAGGGCGACGGCGATTACTGGATGGACAACGGACTGCCAAGCGGCGTGTCGAAACTGTCCGATGATCAGAAAAAGCGGATCCGCGAGCAGGATCAGGTGGAAAATGCATCGTTTTACACCGAAAGAACGTATGTGAGCGGCATCGCAAAAGGAAACACAACACTGGACAGTGCGAAGGCGCTTGGCGTGGATGAAAATTATCTGTCGACGTGCGGATATCAGATTTATCAGGGACGCGGCTTTGTGGAGAGCGATTTCTCGAAGACCCACAAAGTTGTCCTCCTCGACGATACCGCAGTGCTGACACTCTTCCCGGATGAGTCGCCGGTCGGCAAAACGATCGAGATCATGGGAGAGCCGTTCACGGTGATCGGCGTGATCAAAAAAGCCGATTCGTTCCAGCCGGTCATCAATTCCAGAGATGACTACTATACGTACAATCAGGAATCTTATCCGCTGGTGCTGATGCCGGATGTCTGCTGGCCGATCGTATTCCAGTATGATGAACCGGAAAATGCCGTTGTGATGGCAAAAACGACCGAGGATATGAGCACGGTGGGAAAGACAACAGCGGATATCATGAACGAATCCGTGACCAATACAACTGATTCTCTTTCCTATCAGGCAGAGGATCTGCTGGAGAAAGCAAAGAGTCTGCAGGAGTTAGGCCAGAGCACGAACCAGCAGCTGATCTGGATCGCGAGCATTTCGCTTCTGGTCGGCGGTATCGGTGTTATGAATATTATGCTGGTATCTGTAACGGAACGTACAAGCGAGATCGGCCTGAAAAAGGCGATCGGAGCAAGAAAACGCAGAATTCTGTTCCAGTTCCTGACCGAGGCGGCGGTGCTCACCAGCATCGGCGGACTGCTCGGCGTGCTGGGCGGCATTATCATGGCACAGGTGATTTCGAGGGTATCGCAGACGCCTGTGGCGATCAGTATTCCGGCGATCATTTTCTCCGTGGTCTTCTCCATGGTGATCGGTATCGTATTCGGACTGCTGCCGTCGGTAAAAGCAGCGAACCTGAATCCGATCGATGCGCTGCGAAGAGAATAGAACAAAAAAGAGTTGAAAAATCCGTGCGGGTACAGCGTAGGTGCTGGATCCGTGCGGATTTTTTGTGCGGCGTGTGCGGATGAAACTTAAGATCTTTACTTTTTGCGGAAAGTCGGTTATACTGGAAAATAAGCGCAATTTGCGGCGCAGCAAAGAGGCATTCGAGTTTCAGATTCGGTATGTTTATGAAAATATAAGAAAGATTCAAAGACATTTCACATTCGTTTATGGTATAATCAAACAAGAGTATGACCAACGAAAAGGAGTATACGCGAATGAATATTTTGTTTTTTATCACACCGAAAAGTGAAACGGCTTATCTGTATGACGACTGCTCACTTCGGCAGGCCATCGAGAAGATCGAATATCATAAATACACGGCGGTTCCGGTACTGAACAAAAAGGGCTGCTACGTGGGAACACTGACGGAAGGAGATCTGCTCCGCATCATAAAAGAACGGTATCTGCTGAATTACCATGAAGCAGAGGATATCCCGCTCTGGCAGGTTCCGAAACGGTGGAATTATGAGTCCGTCAACATCAACAGCAACATCGAGGACCTGATCGAGATGTCCATGCGGCAGAATTTCGTTCCGGTTGTGGATGACGAGGGAATCTTCATCGGCATCATCCGAAGAAGAGATATCATCCAGTACTGTTATCAGAAAAGCGGCATTAAAGAAGAGGAAGAAGCCCGGCGCAGCGCGCGGAAACAAAACGCAGAACAGATGATTCTGCAGTAAAGAAGAAAATGAGGGAAACATTATGAAAAAACTGATCGATCTTATCCAGGAAGAGCTGGTAAAAGCCTTTACCGCTGCGGAGATGGACCCGTCCTATGCAAGGGTTTCCGTTTCCAACCGCCCGGATCTGTGCGAATACCAGTGCAACGGCGCAATGGCAGCTGCAAAAGCATACCACAAAGCACCGATCCAGCTGGCTGAAGCAGTTGTAGAAAAAGTGACCGATCACAGCGTGATCGGTGAAATTGAAGCCGTAAAACCGGGATTCATCAACCTGAAAATCAACCCGGAATTTCTGGCAGATTATCTTTCCAAAATGCAGAACGATGAAGATCTTTCTGTAGAAAAAGCAAAAAATCCGAAAACCATCATCGTAGATTACGGCGGAGCAAACGTGGCAAAACCGCTTCACGTCGGCCATCTCCGTTCCGCGATCATCGGCGAGAGCATCAAGCGTATGGGACGCTTCATGGGGCACAACATGATCGGTGACGTTCATCTTGGAGACTGGGGTCTGCAGATGGGACTGATCATCACCGAGCTGCAGGAGCGCCATCCGGAGCTTGTTTATTTTGATGAGTCCTTTACGGGAGAGTACCCGGAGGAAGCACCGTTTACGATCAGCGAGCTCGAGGAGATTTATCCTTGCGCAAGCGGCAAATCGAAAGAGGACGAGGACTATAAGAAACGTGCACTCGAGGCAACGAGAGAGCTGCAGCAGGGCAGAAGAGGATATCGTGCGATCTGGAAACACATTATGAACGTTTCTGTTGCCGATCTGAAAAAGAACTATGGAAACCTCGACGTTCATTTCGATCTGTGGATGGGTGAGTCCGATGCACAGGAGTACATTCCGGACATGGTAGATTACCTGAAAGACAATGGTTATGCACATTATGACCAGGGCGCACTCGTTGTTGATGTCAAAGAAGAGACAGACACAAAAGAGATCCCGCCGTGCATGATCTTAAAATCCGATGGAGCAGCTCTGTATGATACGACAGACCTGGCAACCATCATCCAGCGTATGAAACTGTACAAGCCGGACGAGATCTGCTATCTGGCAGACAAACGTCAGGAGCTTCACTTCGTACAGTGTTTCCGCTGTGCAAGAAAAGCAAAACTGGTGAATGATGATACCGCTCTTTCCTTTATCGGCTTTGGCACCATGAACGGAAAAGACGGAAAACCGTTCAAGACCCGTGAGGGCGGCGTTATGCGTCTGGAGCGTCTGATCGGCGAGATCAACGATGAGATGTATCAGAAGATCGTGGAGAACCGCAGCGTAAAAGATACGGATGCAAGAGGAACGGCACAGATTGTCGGACTGTCTGCTATTAAATACGGTGACCTGTCCAACCAGGCATCGAAAGATTATGTATTCGATGTTGAGAGATTTACTTCCTTCGAGGGAAACACCGGTCCGTACATCCTGTACACGATCGTTCGTACAAAATCCATCCTCGGAAAATATAAAGAAGAGGGAAATGAACTGAAGAAAGGCGCACTTCTGGCACCGAAGAGCGACAGCGAGAAAGCTCTGATGCTTTCCGTATCCCGTTTCAACGGCGTTGTGGAGAACGCATTCGAGGAGAAAGCACCGCATAAGATCTGTGCTTATATCTACGAGCTTGCAAACGAGTTCAACCACTTCTACCACGAGACCAAGATCTTAAGTGAGCAGGATGAGGCAAGAAAAGCATCTTACCTGGCACTGCTGGATCTTGTCCGCGAGGTACTTGAGACCTGCATCGATCTGCTGGGATTCTCGGCACCGGAACGGATGTAAGATTCGTCAAGAGGGAAAAAATAGATAAAAAACAGGCGATTTTTTTGGCAGCCGTCGGCTTCTGTAGTTCTTGCAGAAACGGCGGCTGTTGTGTTATACTTACATCACGATTTTTCATCCGCTTGGACATTCGTCCTGAAAAATCGATTCTATATTACTCTATCGAAGAGCCATTCGGCTCAATTTATATCCATGTACAAAAACAGAATATCGGACTGACAAACACTTTGACGTAAAAAGAGGAGGCGGGATCATTGGAAAAGTAGAACTTCCGGGAGGGAAGTATCGCCTGCTGTCAGTGCTCGGAAGAGGGGCAACGTCTGTCGTTTATCTTGCAGAGAAAACTGGATCCGGAAAGCGGTATGCAGTCAAGGTAAGTATATGTGACAGGGAAAAACTGCGCCGGGAAGCGTTTCTTTTACAGAAGTTTTCATATCCCGGGATTCCCTGTGCGGTGGAACTTCTGGAAAGTAGGACAAAAAGCTTTCTGGTGATGGAAGCTGTAAACGGAAAATCTATCGGACAGCGTATGCGTAAGGGAGAACGGTTTTCCAGCCGGGAAATTCTGAAAACGGGAATTGCCCTGAGCGGGATTCTCTGTTATCTCCATGCACAGAACCCGCCGGTTTTCTACCGGGATCTGAAGCCGGACAACGTGATGATAACAGAGCGTGGTGAAATATACCTTGTGGATTTCGGTGCAGCCGGAACAGAAGAAACGGGTGTGGAAGTCCGTTATGGAACCCGCGGTTATGCAGCGCCGGAGCAGTATAACGGGAAGTGTGACGCCCGTTCCGATCTTTATGCACTCGGCGCACTGCTTGCGGCAATGGCGAAGCATGCGAAAAAGCGGCAGAAAAGAGGACTCTGGCGGGTGATGGAAAAGTGTATGCAGAAAAAGCCGGAGGAGCGGTATGCGTCTGCCAGAGAAGTCAAAAAGGCACTGCGGCGGCTGGAAAGAAAGCAAAAAGGCAGGAAGACTCTGCGGATCTTTGCAGTTTTTGCTTTTCTGACAGGAGGAGCGGCTGCAGTTGCCAGCAGGATGCCATGGGGTCAGTTTCCGGCGGCAGACGAATGGGAGGAGCAGGGCGATCTCTGGTTCTGCGGAAATCCGGTGGAAGAAGGCAGTCTGCCGAACTACCAGAAAGCGCGGGAAGCGTTCTTAAAGGCAGACCATCTCAGTCAGGCGGGGCGTGTGGAGCAGGAACTTGTGGAATACTGTCTGGCGGATGATGCGGCAAGGGAAAAAATGCAGATGGAGCCATTGCTGGCTGAATTTTATGATGACACGCAGCAGGAGCCGGAAAAAGAAAAACGCTGCCGCAGATATCTTGCTGTTGCAGGAATGTATTTCAGTTTTTCCGAAGAACTGGCGCGTGAAAATGACATAGACGCCATGCGGAAAGGAATCGAAGTGCTGGAAAAGGCCGCAGGCGAGAATATGGAGGGGAAGTGGGAGGCGGTTATCTGGCAGAGACTGGCGGATGCGTGCTATCTTGGCGGAAAATCTGGGGATGGGGAAAGAGAACAGGACTGGTGCCAGGAGAGCTTTCTCTATTACGAACGGCTTCTGTGCAGCAGACAGGATGGAAACCGGCGGAAAAATCTGCTCAGGGCCGCAGAGCTGGCACTGCAGTTCGACATGCAGGAAAAAGCAGAACAGTACCTCAACGAGGCAGCAGAAATTCCGGGAATGGAGGAGGACATTTTTTATCAGCAGATCAGAAAAAGATGGGAGGAAGCAGGATGAGAAAAAAGACCATATGCGCAATGATGACAGGATTCCTGGCCGTCCAGGGAATCGAAGTCCATGCGGAGACACAGCAGACGACAGGCGAGGCCGCAAGTGCGGTGGAAAGCGTGGAATTAGAAGCTGAAATCATCGAGAACAGTGATGTGACAGATGCAGACGGGAAAGCCGGACCGGAGGAACTGCTGCCGGACGAAAAGTCAGAAGAAGAACCGCCTATAGAAGAGAAACCAGAGCAGGAACCAGAGCCGCCGGAAGAGAAAACAGAGCCGGCAGAGACCGGAAAGAAAGAGACAGAAGAAGAAAAAATGCTTCCCCCGACGGTAATTCCGGATCCGGAGAAAGAACCAGCGGAAAGGTGGGAAGAAGAGGAGGAAGAAATTTCGGAGGATTCAGAATCGGGGAAGCCAGAAGAATTGCCGGAGGCAGGAGATATGGGTTCCGGGGAATCGGAATCAGAGGAAGAATGTGAAGAAACAGATACAAAAGAATCAGAGACAGAAGAGTCAGATTCGGAGAGAACGGATTTTGGAGAAATGGACACAGAAAAACCAGATTATGAAGATACAGGTTCAGAAAAATCCGGAACGGAAAATTTGATGCCAGAAGATCCGGAACCGGAAAAGCCTGATATGGAAGAAACGAAGCAGGAATCTCCGTCAACCGAAAAAGAGTCAGAAAATCAAACCTCGGAAACAAAAGCACCAGAAAAAGAGGAGCCTACCGTAATGCCAGATGCCGGAAAGTCAAACACAGAAAAGCAGGAACAAACGGAGCCCGGGCAATCGTCTCCGGAGAAAGAAGAACTCAAAACAGACGAACAGCTGCCCGTTGCTGCAGCCACGCCCGAGGAGGTGACCCAAGATCCAGATGATACTCCGCTACAAACAGAAGAAAGCAGTCCTCCGCCTGCCGAAACTCCATCTGAGAGTGCCGGGGAGGAGCCATCTCAAATACCGCCGCAGATCATCGCCGATTTCATATTATCACAGATAGCAGACGAAGATTTCGAAGCGCCGAACCCCCTGATTATCCGCCCGGCCGACAACAGCGTCGAAATAGATCCCGGTTATACCCCGGAAATTCTGCTCGAGGGAGCCGCCGACACGGCTGAAATTCTTTCCTGCATGGTAAATGGCTCCGAAGCCGAATACGAATGGAAAGAAAACAAAATCTGTCTGAAAGCCGAGAGCCTTTCCGAAGGCTACAACCGCATCACTGTAAAAGTGCGTGGCGCAGACGGCATTGTACGAACCATGAAACCGTGGGAAGTCAACGTGAAACCAAAAACTTCCACACTTGTCAGCCAAAG
>UMAK01029673.1_pt1 | contig 17783 bp, 17 predicted proteins | sample 1963681 | NCBI WGS metagenome assembly UMAK01 (sample SAMEA4835913, study PRJEB28245) | human gut metagenome | biome: gut microbiome; material: fecal sample | place: Denmark | collected 2008 | reverse complement strand
AAAGTCCCTTACGCAAAAATACTACTCATGAGTAGTATATAATATGCTTCTAAAAAGCTGTTACTGTACGGCTGAATAATGAGCCTTTCTGTTTTTAACATAAACTCCATACTTCTTTCTCCCATCGAACTTTCTTTACACTCGTCCCTCATTTATTTTACAATTTCTATTTCAGATTGCAAAACTCATCCGCCGTCAGCTCATAGTCGACAGAAGATTCCATTTCCCCCAGCTGATTTTTCCAGGAATTGTAATGGACTGCGGTTTTGCGGAAGCCGAGTTTTTCGTAGACATGCTGTGCTCTTGTGTTTTTGAGGTTGGTATCAAGAAAAATAACGTTGGCTCCCATGCGGAACAATTCTTCTATGAGCATGCTCAGTACAACTCTTCCAATGCCTTTTTCCTGGTAATCGGATTCGCAGATTTTGATTCCGATTTCATATCGATGATTTTCGAATACATAGAAACTCATTTCGCCGATTCGCACATCGTTGTATTCTATGATGAGTCTTCGTCTTGTTTCATCGCTGTCGTCGGCAATCTGTTTTTCAATTTCCGCTGCGCTTGTCCCAAGCCCGTTTGGAAATCCGGCGTGGGCCATGACGGTTCCATCGTTCCACCAGACGGCTAATTGTTCACAATCTTTCTTTTCGGCATTTCTAATGCACAGCTGATTGTATTTTATGTTCATTTCTTCTCTCTTTCTCTGCAATCACTTACAGCTTAGACTCATACCATTCCTCCGCCGTTTTCTCAAATCCGACCGACTGGAACATGCGCTGGCTTTGTCCATTAAAAGAATAAATATTGGCTTTTACCCGCTCCATTCCCTTTTCTCTTGCAAGCTTCAGCATCTCCAGAACGCACCGTCTTCCAATATGCTGATTCTGGTATTCTTTACAGACAACGACAGCGATTTCACTATTCTCTCTCAGCGAAACATCTCCCACCAGCACGCCCTTATATTCTATATAATAGCAGTCACCGTGCGCGGTAAGATAATCATACATCCGATGCAACAGCTCCACATCATACGGCTTCTCCCGGTTGTCCACCTGCCTACACACGTCCAGATCCTGATACCACGGAAGAGAGGCCTCGTCATTCCTGTAATATGGGATCAGCCGGAGTTCATTGTCTATGATTCGTTCGGTCATTTTGGTTTGGCTCCTTGTTTTTTGATCTTAAAGTGCTGCAATTTCCTCTGTAATTTCACAGACACTCTTATTACTCGTATCAATTTTTACCGTATCAAGTACCTGATACATCTGAATTCGTGCAATGCTTTTGTCCATAATCTCTCCCGTACGAATCTTATTTGCGATGTCGGATAATAACCGCTTCCGCAAATTTGCTTCATCCACGATCAGCGAAATTTTAATCACTCTGCATTCTTCCGTGTCCAGCTTACTGACGATTTCATCAACAATACTCTGCTCATGCATCACCCAGCAGAAAATAACGTTTTCATAAGCGCTGCAATGCAGAAAGTTATTCAGCAGATAACAGATGTTGTCCATCACCATCTCTTTCGTCTCATCCGTCACCTGAAACGGATCGGCGTCCCAGCACCAGTCGCCGTCAAGAAAAACGCTGTTCGCCAGATCTTTTTTCAGCTGCTGACTTACCGTCGTCTTGCCAACGCCCATCGTTCCGCCGATCAAATATAATGTTTTCATTTTTCTCTCCCCATAACACGAATATCCGAAAAAATATCGTTTTCAAAAAGGATTTCAAATCCATCTGCCGGCTGAAATCTGCCATTCAGGATTTCTTTTCCATGGAAGGATATTTTTCTTACTTTGTTTTCCGCATCTTTCACTTCAATTTCACAGTAAGAAAGCAAATATGCACAGATCGCCGTCGCATGAGAAACCACGAGTGCTGTTTCTCCTTCTTCCATCTGTCCGACGATAGAATCGATCGCGGTTTTCATCCGCACCTTCACTTGATTTAACGATTCCCCGCCCGGATTGCGAAAATCGTGATCTTCATACTGTTTCAGCCAGAAATCCTCCCTGGCATCCCCGATCGTTCTTTCATGCAGCTCCTTCACAATGACCGGGTGATCTGCGATGAATTCAGCCGTTTCCATTGCTCTCCGATAAGGTGAAGAAAAGCATCTGTCCACATTTGAAAATATATTTCTTTTTGATACAGCAAGCGCTTTTCCCTCTTCCGATAGAGGAATCTGCTCATTCGGCATATCCCCTTTTTCCGGGATGGAATGCCTCATTAAAAATATTTTTTTCATTTCACTCTCCCCTGCTGTTATTCCTAAAGTTTTTTAATCAAAAACATCTCCATCGGCTTTTTTCCATATCCTTTTTCTGATGTTCCCCAGCGATAAAAAGCATGGTGCAAAACGGAGTATTATCCCAGAAAAGATTATATTGCAGCAATCAAATGTTTCCAGCGGACCTGCTCTTGTGGATATTCTTGATAAACTGATACGAATGGATGTTGTTGCAAAAGAAGCTCCTATTAACGATGAAAATGATGTGTCGCACGGACGGAAGCTTCCCACAGTTCCACCAGCGTTTCCATCCGCGGCATTCTCTCCTGTACTTCATATATTGTTATCTTACTCATCTTCCTTCCACAGCTTTCCTTCTTTATAATGTTTCCTGCAAAGCGCCACATAACTCTCGTTCGATCCAAGGAAAATCTGCGCGCCTTCCCGAACGATTTTTCCGTCTGCGTATCTCGTATTGCACTGCGCCCGTCTTCCGCACCAGCAGACCGTTGGGACTTCCTCGATGATGTCAGCGATTTCCATCAATCTTCTCGAACCCGGAAACAGATGTGTCTGGAAGTCCGCACGCAGACCGTAGCAGAGAACCGGAATCCCATAAAAATCCACGATGTCCGAAAGCGTATCAACTTCCTCCGGAGAAAGAAACTGCGCCTCGTCGATAAGAACCGCATCCACTTTCTTTCCGTGATACCGGTATTCCCCGCTGTCTGCACTCCAGGTCTCTGAAATTTCTTTTAAAAATTCATCCACATATTCCGCCGGTGCCTCCAGCCCGATGCGGGACTTGATTTCATGTTCTCCGTCGCGGTTGTCCGTCCGCGGCTTCAACAGGACAGCATACTGCCCGCGCTCCTCATAATTATAGCGAACCATCAAAATATTAGCAGATTTCGAACTGCCCATCGCGCCGTAGCGGAAATATAATTTTGCCATTGTTTTTCGTCCTTTTGTCTTTTCTTATTCTTTCAGTTCTTTCCGTAAAAACGACTCCTCATCAAGCCAAGTCTCTTAAAAATCATCGCCTTCTATTCCTTCCTCATTTTTCTTTGAATCACCCACCGAACCGCCAGCGTCACCGCAATCAGAACCGCCGCAATTACGCCATCCCGCAGAATCCCTGTATACCACGGTGCAGACCACGTCTCATACAAACCGGGGTGTGCTGTGTAGTCATAATACGTATAAACGCTCTTTCCAAGAAACACGCCAACGACACACCACAGAAAAATTCCGGAAATTTTATGGATTGTTTTCATTGCTCTGCCCCCATTTCTTCTCTATAACAGAAAACTACCGACAAACCTGCTTTTATCGATAGTTCTCTTACCTCTCAAGCACTCAATTTAAGCTTTCCACTCTACACCTGTGCTTTTTCTCCGTCTTTTCATACCCAATTCCCACAGCCAGTATTTTTCCTGTATACTTTTTCTGTTCTGCAAGCCGCGGCACAAATTTTAATGCATACTTCCTGTCTTTGATCTGCTGAATTGCTTCTTCCGGAGTGTGGTCTACTTTTAGTTCAAGAATAATTCCATCTGCGGTCAGATCATATGGATAGAAAATAAAATCCACATACCCAACTCCCGCCTTATCCTCACGCTCTACCCGGTAACTGTCACGCGCAGCCAGGTATACCAGATTGACAATGGCTGACAATTCTGTCTCATGGTTGTACGACAGCAGCGGAACTTCCGTATCGTGCACCAGTTCCAGAATTTTTTCCATCGTATGCGTATCTCCCGCCAGAGTCGCTTTCAGCATTTTCTCGGACTCTTTCGCCAGACGATATACATATCCCAGAGATTCATTCTTCATCAGCAGCTCATCAAACTTCTCCATCAATTCCCTGTTCGGAATAGACACTTTTCCATTCAAATAGCTTAAAAATCCATACACCACCATCGCAGAGTAAATTTCATCTCTCGTAGACAGGTTCATGGAAGTGGCCGCATATTCCTGTATTTTTGCCGAAACTGACTCTCCTGCTGCCATCAGTGCAAGGTCATCCCTGACGTCGGATACATTATTTCGAATGTAATAATAAATTTCATCATATGGACCTGAGCTGGTCCAGTAATTTGCCAGATTGTTAAACTGTAGTGCAAAAACAACGGAGCGTGGATTGTATACCCGCTCTCCCGATTTTGTATAATAACCGTTATACCAGTCTCGCAGACCTTTTCGCGTCACATTTTTTATTTTTCTCTGTTTTTCGCATTCTCTACAGTACCTTTCATACAAATCATCCACTTCGTCATCTGTAAATCCAAAGTATGTTCCGAACATTGGTGAATTTACCATCGTGAACTCCGCAAACATATTCAGTTCCGATCCGCTGGAATATTTCGCAATCGGCAAAATTCCCGTCATATACGATAAAATCACATAGGGACGGTCCTTCAGCAGATTACTTAAAAATGCCACATACTTTGCTTTATCCGCTTCTGTTATAAATCCCCTGTGAAAAATAAAATCCCATTCGTCCAGAACAAAAATAAATTTTTCGCCATGATACTGTTGAAAGATCTCTTCCAGAATATCTCCAATCGCATCTGTTTCACTGGTTTTTGCATCCGGATACGCTTCCCGCAGATCACTGATCAGAAGTTCTTCCACACGCTCGATATACTGTCGGTAAGATTCACAGTTTCTCGGCATTTTACTGAAATCAATCCGAATGACGTTATACTTGTTTTTGTATTTCTGGCAGTCATCCGCTTCTGAAATTTTAAGCCGGTCAAAAAGTTCACCTGAATCAATACCCTTCTGAAAAAACGAGCTGATCATATTGGCCGCAATTGTTTTTCCAAATCTGCGCGGCCTTGTGACGCAAAGATGGCGATTCCCTGCAGCCACATAGGGAAACAGTTCCTGCAGCAGCATTGTTTTATCCACAAAATACGGGCTGCGGCTCTCACTCTGATACAGGGTATACGGTGTCTGACTGTTTAAATAAGCTCCCATTCTGCGCCTCCTCTTTTCATACGTTCCATTATTTTTTATTATAACCGATCCCGCTCTGTTTTCCAATTAAAAAGGCAGAAGAAATGAAACCTTTTATCCCGTTTCCATTTCCTCTGCCTTTCTTACATTTCTTTCCTCTTCTGATTCCTCTTCTTCCGCAGGTTCTCTTTCTTCTGCCGGATTTCCCCCGCCTCCTGTTCGCTGCTGATGCGGATGGTTTTCACGACGAAGAGTTTTCCTTCGTCCGAATGTTTCATGCGGGCTTTGCCTTTCAAATATCCGTGCTCCGGGCACCAGGCTACGCAGTAGTAGTTTTTCCCGCCGGCCGAAAACCAGCGTAAGCGTTTTCTTGCCGTTTTCCCGCAGATGCAGCAGTGCGTGCTGCAGACCTCGCGGTCGTGCATGGCTTCTTCTTTTGTGTCGAATTCGCGGGAGATGAATTTCGTGTAGCCATTATAGACGGCGTGGATCTCCTCTTTTTTCGATTTCGGGTTCTGATATACGTCGATCGAGTCGTACGCCAGCACAACATCCATATCGATGCGTGCAAAAATGTCGGCCGTATATTTTGCATCCGAAAGCGCCTGATGAAAATGCTCGTCCTTCGGGAGATGGAGGAAGTCGGCGGCGTACTCGAGCGCCCGGCGGCTCTTCATCGTTTCGTACTGGATCGCGAACAGTTTCTGTACATCGTAAAAATGAATCGGCCCGCGGATCAGCGACAGGAGGTTATAAAATTTCATGTTCCGCTGGAGCTCCGTCAGGTCTCCCGGTCCCCAGGTGCCGAACATGCACGCACCGCCGGAGAATGCAAAAAATTCCTGCACGGCCTGCGCAAATGGGATTCCGTTCTGCAGATCCTCTTCTGTCAGTCCGACGACCTCGCGCGTCCGGTGATGGAGATGCTGGTAGACCACCGGTTTTACAATCCGGTGAAACGTTCCCACCACATTCCGCTCACCATCCATCTTCACCGCGCCGATCTCAATAATCTCAAACGGCAGCTTCGGGTTCTCTTTTTCTTTTCCATAGGGACACTGGTTCCATTCCAGGTCAAAAATCACATAGTCCATTGTATTGTCAATCCTTCATTCTGTGTCGTCTGTCCCTATTATAAATGATTTTGATATAATGGGCAACTATCTGGCAATTCCATTCTCTGCCCATTCTGGCAATTTTCTTCCTGTGCATTACATTTCCCATTCATTTCATCCTGTTCTCTTTCAAACTTAACGCTTCTTTTATTGAAATCCCAGGGTAAATCCGATATAATATTTTTAACTCCAGCCTTCGTTTTTACTCAAAAAAATCACCTGAAAAAGCCGGAAATATTACGAATTTAGATGAGCATCCGATATGAAAACAAAATTAACGCAAAAACAGATTCGATTTCAGGCGCTTCTGCTGTTTTTTATTACATTTTTTCTTGCCGAGCTCTGCGCCGTTTTTCTGTATCAGAATCAGTTAAAGGAAGCAAAGCTGAAAGCTGACTATACCGCACAGACGACCATCGGCCGCGTGAAATCGCAGTTAAACCATTATCTTGCCGAATCCAATCTGATGAAACACATGATTGAAGCCGGTTATACCGTCAATGACGAAGAGTTTTCCGTCCTCTCCTCGCTGATGCAGGACGACCAGAATGTCATCAAAGCACATGAGCTTGCAAAGGACGGCATTGTCACACTGATTTATCCGATGCGTGGAAACGAAGCCGCTCTCGGACTCAATACGCTCGAAAATCCTGCCAGACGGCAGGAGGCCACTCTTGCCAAAGAGAGCGGTGAGTACACCATCGCAGGACCATTTGAACTGCAGCAGGGCGGCATCGGCGCACTGCTTTTTGACCCGATCTACACAACCGATGACAGTGGAAACAAGACCTTCTGGGGCTTTTCGCTTCTCGTTCTCGACTGGGAATCCTTTCTGGATGAAATCGAACTGAATACGCTGGAAGAAGCCGGCTATACCTACGAAATCTGGAAAATTTCTCCGGCCACCGGCGAACACGTTTCCATCGCACACTCCGGCAATTCCCGGCGTTCCGATGCCATGGAAGTTCTCTGCACCGTGCCGAACGACACCTGGCATTTTGAAATTGTACCGAAAAACGGCTGGCTCAGTCTGCTGCAGGTTTTTGTTTTCTTTGCACTCGGGCTCATCCTTTCCCTGCTTGCCTCTATTGGTTTTCTGCAGTTCCAGATGCGCCGCTATAGAGACGAGGTTCACGCAGCAGAACTGGAAAAAGCCGTACAGGAAGCGCAGTCTGCCAACGAAGCAAAAACACGTTTTCTGTTCAACATGAGCCACGACATCCGAACCCCGATGAATGCCATCATCGGTTTCTCGGATCTGCTGGAAAAGCACATCGACGAGAAGGACCGCGCGGTCGACTACATTGCAAAAATCAAGTCCTCCAGCAGTTTTCTGCTCTCCCTGATCAACTACGTGCTTGAGATGGCGCGCATTGAGAGCGGTAAGGCCTCGCTGAAAATCGAGCTCGGCAGCTACAGCGAGCTGATCCATTCCCTGAATGCAGTGTTTGAGCCTTCGTTAAAAAGCAAAAAGCTTTCCTATCTCTGTTACAACACTGTGGAACACGATGCCATCCTCTGCGACCGGACAAAAATACGGGAGATTCTGCTGAATATCATCAGCAACTCCATCAAGTATACGCCGGAGGGCGGAAAAATTTCCGTAAAAATCGAAGAGACACCGGAACCAAGGAAGGGCTTTGCCTCCTACCGCATCACCGTGAAGGACAACGGCATCGGCATGAGCAAAGAGTATCTGCCGCATATTTTTGAAGAATTTACAAGAGAACATTCCTCCACCGAAAGCCACATCACCGGAACCGGCCTCGGCCTTCCGATCGTCAAATCCCTCGTGAATCTGATGGGCGGAACGATCGATGTGGAAAGCGAACTCGGTGTCGGAACAATAACTACGGTCTGCCTCACGTTTGGACTTCCGACCGAAGAACAGCTTGCGGCTCACCAGCATAAAGACGAGATTTTCGAGCAGTCCCTGCAGACGCTTTCCGAAAAACGCGTGCTGCTTGCCGAGGATAATGACCTGAATGCAGAAATTGTACTCACCGTTCTGGAAGAAAACGGCATTCACGCCAAGCACGTAAAAGACGGCGCCCTCTGCTTAAAAGCAGTCCAGAACGCACCAGAAGATTATTACGATGTTATTCTGATGGATATTCAGATGCCGAACATGAACGGCTATCAGGCCGCAGAAGCGATCCGTGCACTCCCGGGAAAACGCGGGGAAATCCCGATTGTCGCCATGACGGCAAACGCGTTTGAAGAGGACCGCCGAAAAGCACTGGAATCCGGCATGAACGCCCATATCGCGAAACCCGTTGACGTTTCGGTTCTTCTCGAAACACTTTCCAGGTTTTCATGACCTTTACAGATCCCGATGCGCCGCAGCGGACGCTTTTATTTCTCGTTTTTCAGCAGCTCCAGGTTTTTGGAGATCAGCTCGCATCTCTGTTTTACGCAGTCCGGGGATCTGTGCGGATCCTGCGGTGTGTTGAACAGATAGTCCTCGAGTTTGTCGATTGTGGTGGTTGCTACATGCATTCTTGTATCGCAGGATGCATAGTAGATGTAAACCTCTCCGTTCTCACGCGCAATCGCGCCGTTTGTAAATACAACGTTGGAAACGTCTCCGACTCTCTCTTTTCCAAGCGGAACCAGGAATACACCGGACGGCTCTGCAATGACTTTGGACGGATCGTTCAGATCGGTACCGAAGACATACAGAACGTAGCGAAGGCCTGCTGCTGTATTTCTTACACCGTGTGCAATGTTGATCCAGCATTTCTTACCGCGGATCGGCACTGCTCCGGCACCGTTTTTGGACTCGGTCAGGGTATGATAAATACGTTTGCTGATGATCTTCTCCTCGTCGATGACAGCGTGTGTGATATCATCGCAGAGTCCGAAGCCGATTCCTCCGCCGCTTCCGGTCTCAATGAAACCATCCATCGGACGGGTGTAGAAGGCATATTTTCCGTCTACGAACTCCGGATGCAGAACAACGTTTCTCTGCTGCGGAGAACGTAAGGTTTTCAGATTGTCCAGACGCTCCCAGGTCTTCAGGTCTTTCGTTCTTACGATGCCAGCCTCAGCAACAGCCGCGGACAGATCAGGATCGTTTTTGTCCTTGCTCTCAGAGCAGAACACTCCGTAAATCCATCCGTCCTCGTGCTGGGTCAGACGCATGTCATAAACGTTGGTTTCCTCTGCGCAGGTATCCGGCAGCACAACCGGGTAATCCCAGAAATGGAAGCCGTCGATACCAGTATCACTCTCTGCAACAGCAAAGAAAGATTTTCTGTCATTGCCCTCCACGCGGACAACGAGATGATACTTTCCATTCAAATAAATCGCGCCGGAGTTCATCACAGCGTTGATGCCGAGACGCTCCATAAAGTACGGATTCGTCTCCTCATCCAGATCATATCTCCAGTGAACCGGAGCGAACTCTCTTGTCAGCACCGGATACTCATAGCGGTCATAAATACCGTTGTAAAAATCTGCTTTTGTGTTCTTTCTTGCCACAAGGCGGTCTACCTTGGCTTTTTCCACATAATACTGTTTATTCAGCATCTTTTAACCTCCCAATAACTTCCATACACATCCGTCCATTGTGATACGGGCATTTCCACGGTTCTACAATCGGCTCATGGATCGGGCTTCCGTCTGCATTCACGCACCAAAACCACTCAGACCCCTCTCGTTTATCGATCACATATTCCTTGATGTAGCCCCAGATGTCTTTTGCCGCATCGAGATACTTTGTTTCCTCTGGTTTTTTCTGCCATGCATTTAAAAATCCAACGACAGCTTCTGCCTGTACCCACCAGACTCTTGTGGTATCATCCACACCACGCTCGCACTCATTCATCAGCGAATGATTTTTGTATGCCGTGTTGTAGATATTTTCCGCAATCTCTCCGGTGATCTGCAGCAGTTTTTCCCGGTAAGCCGGATCGCCGAGCACTTCTGTACCCCGGTCGATCAGCCAGGAAGTCTCGATATCATGGCCATAAGAATACAGATCAATCAGCGTATTCCATGTCCGGTCGAAAAATACTTCCTGACGGCCTTTTTCTTTGTTATATACTTTATCCGAGAAGAGATCCATCATAAAGCGGAGACGGTCACCGGTAAACGGATCCTTTGTCACGCGGTACAGCTCGGTATATGCTTCGAAAACATGCAGCAGCGTATTCATGGTCTTCTCTGCCATGACGCCGTTCTCCGAGAGCTTTTCATTGCTCTCCGGCTTGAAATCGCGGGTAAATGCCTCGAGATAACCGTACTCGTCGGTGCAGTGTGTCTCGATGATCTGCTGCAGCGATTTTGCCAGCTCCAGCGCCTCGGTGTCGCCCGTCGCATCAAAATACGTAGACAGCGCATAAATTGCAAATGCCTGATTGTACGTATGCTTTGTCGTATCGAGCGGCTTTCCGTCGTAGGTGACAGACCAGAACACGCCACCGTACTCGCGGTCCACACACGCCTGTTTCATAAAGCGGTACGCATGCTCCGCATCGGCGCGCAGCTTCTCGTCCTTTAAGGTCAGGTACGCATTCGAGAAAAACCAGAGAATTCTGCTGTTTAAGATGCAGCCCTTCTCATACGTTTTCTGCACGTTCAGATCAAAGTCCTGATAGCCGTAAAATCCGCCGTATTCCTCATCTCTTAAGCCCTCCCAGAACGGAATGATCCGTCCAGTAAGCTCCTGCTTTACTTCCTTTGCCAAAGACTGCATCTTTTCTTTCCTTCTTTCTTATCTTCTTCCGATTTCGGTGTCAGACTCGCGTACGACACTGTTTTTCTTGATATAATCTACAATCAGATCTACGGTTGTGAATGCCAGTCCTACATACGTATCGGCTGCGCCGTAGTAGATCGCGATCTTTCCGGTCTCTGCATCGTGAATGGTTGCGCACGGGAAGGTTACGTTCGGAACGAAGCCTCTCTCCTCATACCACTCTTCCGGTGTCAGAAGGAAGTTCTGGCAGCGGTATTTTACGATGGACGGATTCTCTTTGTCGAGGATTGCGCCGCCGATGCTGTATACATAGCCATTGCAGGTGCCGCTTACGCCGTGGTAGAACAGCAGCCATCCTTCGTTGGTCTCAATCGGAGCTGCGCCGCCGCCGATCTTTAAGGACTCCCACCACTCCGGGCTCTTGCTCATGACGTGGCGGTGTTTGCCCCAGTACAGCATATCCGGGCTCTCGGACAGGAAGATGTCACCGAACGGTGTGTGGCCGCTGTCGCTTGGACGGGACAGCATCACGAAGTTGCCGTTGATTTTTCTCGGGAAGAGAACGGCATTTCTGTTGAATGGAAGGAATGGATTCTCCACACGTACGAAGGTTTCAAAATCTTTTGTTTTTGCCATTCCGATGGCTGCACCGTAGAAGTCCTGGCACCAGATGATGTAGTAGGTATCTTCTACTTTTACAAGACGCGGGTCATATGCGTAAACCGGCATGAACGGTTTGCCTTCTTCGTCAACGAACTGGATTTTGTTCTCATCGAAATTCCAGTGGATCGCATCTTTGCTTCTTCCAAGGTAGATGTACGGGATTCCGTTTGTCTGCTCACCACGGAATACTCCGATGAACTCGTCGCCGTACGGCATAACGGCGCTGTTGAAGATTCTTGCTACTTCCTTCACCGGATTTCTTCCGATAATCGGATTCTCGCCGTATCTCCATACCGGTGCACCGGAAAACTCAGCCGGGCCTTCCTGCCATGGCATATTTTTGACAGCATCTCCAATAATTTTAACTTCGCTCATTTTTTGAAACCTCCATGAAAAATATTGTTTGTTTACGAGTTGTACTTTGTTTTTTTAAGTTTCTGTTAGTGGACAGAATCTTGTTTTTTAATTCTTTTTTCTCCGAACCGCCGTGTTTTATCACCCTCACGCCCAGTCCTTTAGCTTAATTTTAACATAGATGGTTAATTTTTCAACTGGAAATTGCTTAAAAAATAAGTTCCGTTAGATACTGTCAATTTTTAAGTGACTTTGTTGTGTAATATGTACAAAAACGGGGCATTTCAAAATGCCCCGTTTCTTAATTTATAATTCAGTTATAAAAATCAAAGCTTTACACTCTCTTTCGGCACCAGCTGTCCGGAGACAATTTCCATATTTTTGCCGGATGCCGCGTCGCGGATCTGCTTCAGCGCTTTTTCGAGCGCTACTTTTACCATCGCCTTCGTATTGATCTCATACGAAGTGATCTTGAGATCCGGGAAACCCGGATACAGGTAATTGTCGAAGCCGACAACGGAAACGTCCTCCGGCACGGAGATGCCGCGTTTTTCCAGCTCGAGCATCAGAAGGCCGGCGGTCAGGTCGCAGTTGCAGACGAACGCTTCCGGCATCTGTTCCGGGAGATGAATTTCGATCTGGCCCCGCTCATCACGGTCCTCCAGAATCCATTCCGCCGGTGTCACATCGCGGTGTTCCAGAACAGCCTTGGAAAAACCGCAGTACCGATCCATGATACTGCTGGAAAAATGAATCGAACCGACAAAAGCCAGCTTTGTAAGGCCATGCTCATACAGGTATTCCGTCATCAGATACATTCCGTGAAAGTTATCTGCGATCACGGCATCTTTTGCCAGCTCATTGTCGTAGAAATCCAGAAATACGATCGGAAGATCCACGTTTTTCTTTAGATAGTGGATGTAATCGCGGCTCGTGTCTCCCATCAGGATCAGCGCATCGACGGTCTGCTCCTTGGCGATGCACGGCACGATCATCTCATCTTCCATCTCCTGTTTCAGGATCTCCACGGTCACCATACAGCTCTTTTCCGTCGCCGCCAGTGCCATCTCCTGATACATTTTCCAGTAAAATGTCGTATACTCTGCCAGATACCGTTCCGGAATCACCACTCCGATGCAGCGCAGGCTTTTTCCCTGTGTATTTCTCGCTCCGCTTCCCGGCTGGCGGTACCCCATTTCCTTTGCAATTTCCAGAATCCGGGCGCGCATCTCATCGCTGACCCCTTTCTGTCCTGTAATCGCGTTATGCACGGTGACGGCGCTGACGCCCGCCACCTTTGCAATATCTGCCAATCTTACTTTTGCCATATCCGTTGCTCCTTAGTCTACTGCAACAAAGTGATACAGTCTGCTGACGAAATCACCCCAGAAATCTTTCATCCGGAAACCGGCATTCATCAGCATCTCGCCGCTGTAAACCTCATCGGTTCCCTCCAGACGATATTTTTTCGCCGGATCAAAGCCGCGCAGGCGAACCTTGCGGGACGGCATATTTGCCTGTGCCAGCACCTGTACGTAGGTCACAAGCACTTCGCTTTTATCCTCCGATGCTACTGCCCAGCAGTCGGATCTGTGGTTTTCACGGCTGGAAAGAATACGGTAATACTCTCCCTCGCGGATCAGTTCATGATATTTGTGATACATTGCGGTCTGCTCCGGAATCAGCTTTCTCTCTTCTTCCGGCAGTTTTGTGATATCAAGCTCATAGCCGAACGTTCCGGCCAGTGCCACATGGCCTCTCGTTGTAAACGGAGTTACACGGCCAACCGTGTGGTTCGGGCATACGCTGACGTGTGCACCCATTGAGCAGAGCGGGTAAATGAGGGCTGTTCCCTCCTGGATTTCCAGACGCTCAATCGCATCGGTGTCGTCGGAGCACCAGATCTGCGGACTGTAGTAAAGCATTCCAGGATCGAAACGTGCACCGCCGCCGGAGCAGTTCTCCAGAAGCAGATCCGGGAACTCCTGTATCAGACGCTCCTGCATCGCATACATACCGAGCACGTAGCGGTGGAACAGCTCCTGCTGGGAATCTTTGTCCAGGTAGGTGCTTCCCAGGTCGCTTAACTGACGGTTCATATCCCATTTCACGTATTTGATGTTTGCACTGCGCAGGATTTTTGCCACACATTCATACGCATAATCCTGCACTTCCGGGCGGGAGAGATCCAGCACGTACTGGCAGCGGATCTCAGTCGCTTCTCTTCCCGGAATCTGAATCGCCCATTCCGGGTGCTCTCTGTAGAGATCAGAGTCCGGGGAGATCATCTCCGGCTCGAACCAGATACCGAATTCAAGACCGATTTCATTCACTTTGTCAACCAGATTTTTCAGGCCGCCTTTGATCTTCTCTTCGTTGACAACCCAGTCACCGAGGGAAGAATCGTCTTTATTTCGTTTTCCGAACCAGCCGTCATCCATAACAAGCATCTCGATGCCGTCTTTTTTTGCCTCTCTTGCGATATCGAGGAGTTTATCGGTATCAAAATCAAAGTAAGTTGCTTCCCAGTTGTTAATCAGAATCGGGCGTTTTTTGTGGTTGTACGGGCTGCGGATCATATGTCTGCGATAAAATGCATGGTAGGAACGCGTCATTTTGCCAAGTCCCTCGGCAGAGTAGACCATAACAACCTCCGGCGCCTGGAATTCATCGCCGGCTTTTAAATTCCAGCAGAACTCCTCCTGGTTGATACCCATGACCATACGAACGGTATCAAACTGGCATCTTTCCACCTGTCCGATAAAGTTGCCGGAATATACGAAGTGCATTGCGTAAACCTCGCCGCGCTCCTGATCCGTTCCCGGTGTCACCAGGGCCACAAACGGGTGCTCCTGATGGCTGGACTCTCCTTTTCCGGAGGAAACGAGCTGTTTTCCGTAACGGAGCGCACCCTGCTGGATGTGGCGTTCTCTTCCCCAGGATCCATGAAGAGAAAGCATCTCAAAGTCTTCGTTGTCCATATCGAGGCAGGCACTGTAGATTTTCTCTACCTTCAGCGCTTCACTGCCTTCATTTTTCACGCGGACACTTCGGGTGATAACGTTTTCTTTTGTAAAAACAGAGTAGGAAAGGACAACAACAAGATCAAGAACAGGATCTTTGCAGGTGATTTCCAGAGTTTCTACTTCGTCCTCGGTTCCAAAAGAAGCTGGAAGACCGGTCAGCGGGCGTTTTCCTTTGAAAATTTCATAGGAATCAAAGAAAATCTCACATCCCATACGGCCCTGTGCATTTCTTATATTCAGACAGCTCTCACGGTAATCGCCGACTCCTCCGGTCGGGTATTCCATTGGAAAACGGTCGAGGAACGAAGATTTCTCTCTCTTATTGACGGACGGGGTGAACGGCGGCTCATCCATGCGGAGCGGATACAGATCCGGCTCTCCGTGCAGAAGGGGTCCGTAGTAAACATGTCCGACGTAGCCTTCCGGGCTCAGGCCGATCACATACGTCGTATTCTCTGTATTTAACTGAAAAAGCTTTTTCTCATCATAATATAAAATCGCCATTTTCTTCTCCTTATTTCAGGTAAGCTTGATCCGCCGGGCCGATTTTTGTACAAAAAGACCTCACCCGCCGGGCTGAGGCCTTTTTTTGTTTCTATATCACACAGCGTTTAAGCAGTTACCATTGCATTTTTTAATTTTTCCAGTTTCTCGGCTGCATCTTCAAGGGATGTGCCTTTTACGCCGAAATAGAATTTGATCTTCGGCTCAGTACCGGATGGGCGCACACAGCACCATGCGTTGTTTTCCAGCTCATAGTAAAGAACGTTGGAGGACGGAAGTCCGGTCGCGCTCTTCTCTCCGCTTACGAGATCCTGGCGTACATCTGCTTTGTAATCGCGTACGGCAAGAACCTGGAAACCGCCCAGCTCTTTTGGCGGGTTCTCACGGAAGTTGGTCATCATGGTCTGGATCTCTTTTGCACCGTCGATACCTTTTAAGGTCATCGTTGCAAGACCCTCTTTGTAGTAGCCGTACTCCTCGTACATATCCACCATGGCATCCCACAGTGTTTTGCCCTGCTGTTTGTAGTATGCAGCAACCTCGCAGAGCATCATAACTGCCACGCAGGCATCTTTATCTCTTGCATATGTTCCGGCCAGGCAGCCATAGCTCTCTTCCAGACCAAATACATAATTGTGTGCACCGCTCTGCTCAAAAAATTTGATCTGCTCGCCGATGTATTTGAATCCGGTCAGAACCTCGATCAGTGCCACGTTATAAGCTTTTGCGATTGCTTTTGCCATATCGGTCGTAACAATCGTCTCAACGAGTGCCGGGTTCTCCGGCATGGTTCCGTTCTTGGTGCGCTCACGCAGAATATACTCTGCGATCAGCATACCGGACATGTTTCCGGTGAAGCTTACGTACTCGCCGGTCTTGCTGTCTTTTGCATAAACGCCGAGACGATCTGCATCAGGGTCGGTTGCAAGGATGATGTCAGCGTCTACTTCTTTTGCCAGTTTCAGCGCCAGTGTCCATGCTTTCTCGTCTTCCGGGTTCGGGTAAGCCACCGTCGGGAAGTTTCCGTCTGGCACTTTCTGCTCTTTTACAACGTAAACCTGATTAAAGCCAAGCTCGCGCAGAACGCGGCGTACCGGCACATTTCCGGTTCCGTGAAGCGGTGTGTAGACGATCTTCATATCTTTTGCCGCATCTTTGATGATTTCCGGATGAATGCTCTGCTCTTTTAATTTTGCAACGTAACGGTCATCAAAATCGGTTCCGATGACCTGGAACAGGCCTTCTGCTCTTGCATCATCTTCTTCCATCGTTTTAACGGCAGAAAACTCGGTTACTTTTGCTACCTCTGCGAGAATGTTTTTGTCGTGCGGCGGTGTAATCTGTGCGCCGTCCTCCCAGTATACTTTGTATCCGTTGTACTCTCTCGGGTTGTGGCTTGCGGTAATGACGATACCGGAAATACAGCCGAATTCACGGACAGCAAAAGAAAGCTCCGGTGTCGGACGCAGGGACTCGAACAGATACGTTTTGATTCCGTTTGCATTCAGGCAGAGTGCTGCTTCGCGTGCGAATTCCGGAGACATTCTTCTGGAATCGTGTGCGATGGCTACGCCTTTTTCCTGTCCGTTCTGGGAAATAATGTAGTTGGCAAGGCCCTGGGTTGCCTGGCGTACGGTGTAGATGTTCATGCGGTTGGTACCCGCTCCGATGACACCGCGGAGTCCGCCGGTACCGAACTCAAGCTGACGGTAGAAACGGTCTTCGATTTCTGCCTCATTTCCTTCGAGTGCTTTCAGCTCTTCTCTGGATGCCTCATCAAAATATGGATCATTGCACCATTTTTCATATACTTCTCTGTAACTCATGTTTGTTATCCTCCCTGTCTGTTGTACTTTATTTAACTTAAGACAGCAGACTTTTTCTGGATTTAAGCTCGTTTCATCACAGCTTAAAGTTACTATTTGTTTAGTCTGCTGTCAACTTAAAAATTAATTTATTTTTTCTAATTCTCTTGGTTCCTGATAAAGCTCTTTTAGATCACTGAGAACCTGTACTTTTCCTTTGCGGTCTGCGGTGCTCCAGGCTTTTCGTCAGTTCCATGACAGCCTTCATATAGCAGGCATGATCCTCTCTTAACCGGCCATACCTTCCGCAGCGTTCCGCGCAGACGGTACATCATATTTTTCAGCGCTCCGTACGGATTTTCACTCTCCTCATCCGTCCAGAGTGCTTCGGTTAACTGTTCCAGTGTTACGATG
>UMAK01045695.1_pt1 | contig 18149 bp, 20 predicted proteins | sample 1963681 | NCBI WGS metagenome assembly UMAK01 (sample SAMEA4835913, study PRJEB28245) | human gut metagenome | biome: gut microbiome; material: fecal sample | place: Denmark | collected 2008 | reverse complement strand
GGGTCTGATAAATCATAATTTTTCTGCAGCTGGCGCAGCTCAAAGAAAAAGCTGTTCTCCGCATGATCCAGCCGTTTCTGGAACTCTTCTCCGCCCAGCGCCTTAATGAATTCATCCGGGTCCTTGTAAGGCTCCAGGTTGATGACCCGTCCGGTCATTCCCGCTTCCTTCAAAATTCCGATCGCCCGAAGTGCCGCGTTGACACCTGCGCCATCGCTGTCATAGGACAGCAGGATTTCATTTGCGTAACGGCGAAGCAGGCTCGCCTGCCCCGATGTAAACGCAGTTCCCAGTGACGCAACCGCCTGGGTAAAGCCCGCCTGGTGCATCGCGATAACGTCCATATATCCTTCACAGAGAATCACATTTCCTTTCCGGCTCGTCCGGGCAAAATTTAACCCGTACAGGTTCCGGCTCTTATCAAAAATCTCTGTTTCCGGTGAGTTTAAGTACTTGGGCTTCCCATCGCCCATCACACGTCCGCCAAAACCGATGACGCGATGGTTGATATCCTGGATCGGAAACATGACGCGGTTCCAGAACTTGTCATACATACCATGTTTTTCATCCACGTTGCAAAGTCCTGCATCCCGGATCAGGTCTTCGGAATAGCCCTTTGATTTCAGATACTGAATCAGGTCGTTGCTGTATTTGTTCGCATAACCCAGCCCGAAATGATTCATCGTCTCGTCGCTTAATTCTCTTTTGCGCAGATATTCCATCCCGACACTGCCCCGTTCGGTGCGCAGCTGGTAATAGAAATATTTCGCCGCTTCCTTATTAATTTCCAAAAGCTTTGCGCGGCGGCTGTCCGCCTGCCTCGCTTCTTTGGAGTCGTCTGCCTCCGGCAGGGCGATTCCGGCACGCTGCGCCAGCGTCCTGACCGCTTCCGGGAACGTCTGGTTTTCGTACTCCATCAAAAAGGTGATCACATTGCCGCCCGCACCGCAGCCGAAGCAATAATACATCTGCTTTCCGGGGGATACGGAAAAGGAAGGCGACTTTTCGTTATGGAACGGACACAGCCCGAAATAGTTGCTTCCTTTTTTCTGCAGCCGCACATAACCGGAGATCACCTCTACTATATCGTTTCTGGTTCTGACCTCTTCGATCAGCTCTTCCGGATAATACATGCTTTTTGCTCCTTTGGTTCTGCTCTTTTGCAGTCCTACTTTTTATTTATTCTGTAAAAATTTCGGATTTCCTTTTTTTATCGGCAAATATCGAAAATAAATTCGGCAATTTTGTTCATCGCGTCATAGGCGTTCTTGAGGGGCGACATCTGGAACACATGCCACATGCCCTTATAAATGTCGATTCGGGCAGAAACGTCTGCCTTGACGAGATTTTTGTGCAGCTGCGTCGAATCCGAAAGCAAAAGCTCGTTATCTCCGACCTGAATGTATACAGGCGGCAGCCCTTCCAGCTTTCCAAACAGCGGGGAAATATACGGGTTCGTCAGCTCCATCCCGCCCGCATAATTTTCGATCATCCGATCCAGGTATTCCTGATCCAGAACCGGATCTACGCTGCTTCTTGTCTGATAACTTTTCCCTGATTTGGTCAGATCTGTCCACGGCGACATCAGTGCAAGTCCCCTTGGCAGCATTCTTCCTTCGTCTTTTAATTTCAGCGTCAGCGACAACGCAAGATTTCCGCCTGCGGAATCTCCCGCTACAATCACATCCCGCGCACCGTATCCCAAATACATCAGATAGTTCCAGGCCTTCATGGCATCTTCCGCAGCCGCCGGGAATTTACATTCCGGCGCGAGCCGGTAATTAAAGCAAAACACATCCATCCCTGTGGATTCTGCCAGCTTTGTCGTCAGCGTCCTGGCATATACCGTACTGCCGGTTGAATAGCCACCGCCATGACAATACAAAATCACATATCGCTTTAGATGCGCGCGTTCCACCTTCACCCATTCGCAGCTCATGCCGTCTACCTCTGTCTCTTCATAGGCAATTCCCTTTTCCGTACCGAGGATCGCGCCGATTCTGTCCTGGGACTGCCTGTGTTTCGTCAGATCCGGGCGCTCCACCAGCCCGTGCACCTTCCGGATCAGATTCATCATATTCTGGTTCTGCCTGCTGCTTACCGCCATATCTCCTCCGTATCTGCCGCAGCCGCGGCATGCTTTGTAAAAATAGGTTTTTCCGCCATTTCCGTTCTTTTTTACAGCTTCTATTTCTTCCTCACAAAAAAGAAGATATCATTTTAATTATAGCATATTTTCCTCTATTCTTACAAGATTTAACTTTTTCCTGTTCCTTTTGCCCGTGCTGGTGTATACTGTTCTTACAGTTCACTCATGCGTTTCTGGAAGCAGATTTGTGCTCGCACAAAAATCTGCTTCCAGAAATGCACGAAGGGAGCACCACTCCATGCGCAAAAATGAGCTGCGAAGCAGCGGAAAGCAGCGTTTTTGCAAATGGCGCGGTGAACTGCAATATGCTGTGTGTTAACGAACTCATGCCAGCAGCAGCGAAAGGATGAACCCGATATGTCAAAATCAAACTCAAAACATACTCCGAAAACCTGGTATCGGCTGGATCTGTCCGCGATTGTATATCCGACGCTGCAGCGCCGGGACTTTTCCTCCGTGTACAGGCTTTCCGTCCTGTTAAAAGACCCGGTGCAGCCGGATATTTTGCAGCAGGCTGTCGATATTGCCATAAAACGCTTTCCCACCTATCATTCCGCAATGCGGAAAGGATTTTTCTGGCGCTATCTCGAGCCGAATACCCGTCCCGGTCCGTTTGTAAAACCCGATATCCGCAATTTCTGCATGCCGATGCCGTTTAAATCCAACAACCGCTATCTTGTACGTTTTTACTGGTATGACCGACGGATTTCCCTGGAAGCCCATCATAGCCTCGGGGACGGTACCGGCGGCATGTATTTGCTCCAGACAGTTACTGCCGTTTATCTGCGGCTCCTGGGACACGAAATTTCCAACGGCGGCTTCGTTTTAGATGTCAACGAAACACCGGATCCGGAAGAATTTGAAGACGCCTATATGCGCTATGCAAACGCCCGCGTCTGCCCGCCCAGACCCGCCGAAAAAACTTACCGTGTGCGCGGCACGAAAGAACCTTTCTATACCCTCAACGTGATTGACGGCATCATGAGCGTCAGCGCTGTCCAGAAGGTTGCCAAACAATATCAGGCTTCGATTACGGAATACCTAAACGCCGTGCTTTTATATTCTCTTTTACAAAAGCAGGAGCACGATTTTCATCTGCGCCTGCGCCCTGTGCGGATCGCCATGCCCGTCAACCTGCGCCGTTTTTTTCCATCCAAAACGCTGCGCAACTTTATCACGATGGTTTATCCGTCTATCGATCCAAGACTTGGTGACTACACCTTTGAAGAAATTGTCACTCAGGTGCACCACTATATGCGCTACTATATCAACAGCAAGTTCCTGCGCGGCGATATCACAACGAATGCTTCCACGCAGCGTAATCCCCTGATCCGTATTGTCCCGCTGTTTTTAAAGGATTTCGTCGTCCGGCAGTTTTACCAGCGGGTGCAGGACAAAAATTCCTCTGCCGGTCTGACCAACATGGGCGCAATCCGCGTTCCTGACGATATGAAGCCCTATCTGGAACGCTTCGATATTTATATGGGAATCCCGTATTCCCAGCGCACCAACTGCGCCATTGTCAGTTTTGAGGACACGCTGACCGTCAATTTCGCCAGCTGTATCATCGAAGCGGATGTGGAACGGCGATTTTTCCAAAAGCTCGTCGAGGACGGCATCCCCGTCACGATCGAAAGTAACCGGGAACTATAATAGAACGCGCGCCCATTTTATTGTCATGATTCAAAAAGGAGTGAAATCATATGTCATACTGTGTCAACTGTGGAGTAAAGCTGGACCCGTCCTTAAAATACTGTCCGCTCTGCAATACCCCTGTTATCAATCCACATGATCTTTCCAAAATGCAGCCTATCTCCCCGTTTCCGAAAGAAAAGGGACAGGTTGAGGTTGTACGCCGAAAAGACCTCGCCATTTTGCTTTCCGTCTCTCTCACTGCGGCCGGTCTGTGCAGTCTTTTGTTAAATCTGCTGGTATTCAGGCAGCATCTTTGGTCGCTTTACGTAATTGGAGCCTGTGTCCTGATCTGGGTAATGTCAATCCCTGCAGTAATATATACCAAGCTTCCTATCTACCTTTCCCTGCTCTTCGATGGTCTTGCCGTAATGCTATATCAGTTTCTGATCAGCTTTAATACCACGGATCACAGCTGGTTCTTCGGACTGTCCCTGCCGATCACCGCGCTCTGCACGCTGGCCACGATCCTCTTTGCTTTCTGTCTGCGCAAAATTTCTTCTGCCTTTTTGATGAAAGCGCTTTATTTTTTCGCAGAAGCTGCGCTGCTGTGCGCCGGTATCGAGTTGCTTATCCGCCGGTATCTTTTACTTCCGCTGCGGCTGACCTGGTCGGCGGTCGTCTGCTCCGTCTGCGGCGTTATCGTAATCTCGCTGATTACGATTCTCTCCCGTGCAAGGCTTAGGAACGCAGTACGAAGGCGCATGCACTTTTAAGTCTATTTCTTCTTTTCTGTATAATAAAAAAGAATGTGCCTTGGCACATTTTCGCGCCGAGGCGCGGTTGCCTCGGCAACCATCTACCCTTGCGCCGAGTGCGCATCCACGTAGAGCGTTTATTATCGTATGGAAACAAAGTTTCCTATACGATAACAATGAATCCTGCGAAGCAGGATTCTCCGCCTGCGGCGGGTCGCGCAAGCGACATTCTTCCATTCCGCTGCAGTGCGATCCACGCGGAGCGTTTATTATCGTATGGAAACGAAGTTTCCATACGATAATAAAGCCTGAGACTTTTTCCATCATCTCAGGCTTTTTCCATATTTCTGTCTGATTTTTATTCTTCGAACATCTTTTTCACATTGAAGTGATTCACAACTTCCTTTGCATTATAATAAATTCTGTCATCCCCGACCAGTTTTGCATTTCCGTCTTTGACTTCTACGACACTGACCGCGCAGTTGACCGGTACAAATCCATGCCAGAAATCCGCTTTATCTTCATAAATATTGTGCAGAATTGCTCTCAGCGCACAGCCGTGCGTTGCAATCAGAATCGTTTTATCTTCATATTCCGGCTTTGCCGTTACTTCATCCCAGAACTCTTTTGTACGCTTACAGAGCTGCAGAATCGTCTCCCCGCCTTCTCCCGGCACAAACGCAAACGGCTCGGTATAAAACTTCTGAAATTCCTCAATCGGCGTCGGAACCGCATAATTTTCCGGACGGCATCCGATTCCTTCCCAGTTTCCAAAAGACAATTCTTCAATTCTGGCATCCTCAATTATCGGAACCTTTCTGCCGCCAAGCACGATCTCTGCCGTCTGTCTCGCCCGCGAAAGCGGACTCGTGATACATAAATCAAAGGGAATCTCTTTCATTCCTTCCGCTGTTTCTTCTGCCAGCCGGATTCCATTTTCATTTAATGGAATATCGGTCTGTCCCTGCATTTTCCCTTCTACGTTCCATGACGTCTCACCGTGTCTGATAAAATATAAAACCATGTACTGTAATCCTCTCTGCCTATACGGCCTATCTGCACTGTTGCGCATCCTGACAGAAAAAGCGCTTCGATTTCTCGAAGCGCTTTTTGTTCCTGCAGGAAAAGAGACTTGAACTCTCATGGTATTGCTACCATACGGACCTGAACCGTACGCGTCTGCCAATTCCGCCATTCCTGCATTTGTCTTTCAGTGTTCAGCACTGTATCAGTGTTGTTCGCTGCTGACAAAGGATATATTATCATAACTTTGACAGCAGCGCAAGTCTTTTTTTTATTTTTTTACAGTTCTCTCGTGGCTGCTTCTTTGCAACTGGCGCGGGCGGACTGTAACGCTTACTGAATCTTCTGTACCAGATCTTCTACCAGACGCGCAGAATGCTTTGCCGCCTCATGCTCGAAGGCTGTGTAATCCATCTCTGCAGAGCCATCTGCCTTATCGGAAATCGCCCGGATTACGATAAACGGAATTTTATTTAAGTATGCGCCATGTGCGATAGACGCGCCTTCCATTTCCGCGCAATCGCCGTGGAACACTTCGATCAGGCGTTTTTTCACATCATCAGAGGAAATAAACTGATCTCCGCTCACAACGCGTCCGGTGCGGACTGTCAGGTCGGGATTGACTTTTTTACAGGATTCCACTGCCAGATTTACCAGCTTTTCATCTGCGATAAATTCCCGGATTCCCATCTGCGGAAGCTCTCCCAGAGGATACCCGAATACGGTAGCATCCACATCATGATGAATCGCATCTTTGGAAATCAGGATATCCCCAATATCCAGATCTGCATTCAGGGAACCTGCCACACCGGTGTTAATCACATGGGTGATCTGAAATAAATCCACCAGAATCTGTACACAGAGTGCAGCATTTACCTTTCCGATTCCGGAGCGCACAACAACGACGTCAGCGCCGTTTAAAGTTCCCTCTTTAAACTCCATTCCCGCTCTTGTTACGGTGTTTTTTACCTCCATGGCTGCCTTTAACGCATCAACTTCCAGCTCCATGGCGCCGATAATACCAATTTTTGCCATTTTCTTTTTCCTTTCTTATCTTACTCCGGATAAACCAGACGGTCTTCTTTAATATTGTATAAAACCTGCTCCAGATATCTCTTTCCAAGATAATTTGCCATCGGCAGGTTCATATCCAGATAGTTTCCGCAGTCTTTTGCAGCAGCCCCGGGGACTTCTCCTTTAAAGTCGCGTACGAACTCAAACAGCTCGGTTACCAGCCCTACGACGTCCTTCGATGTATAATCACCTGCCAACAGCATATAAAAGCCGGTTCTGCAGCCCATCGGTCCAAAATAAATCGTCTTATCCTTATACACCGGATGATTTCTTAAAAAGGTCGCGCCAAGATGCTCGATTGTGTGCATCTCCGCTGTATTCATGACAGGCTCCTCGTTCGGACTTGTCATCCGCAGATCGAAGGTCGTGATCACTTCCTGTCCTACGGTATCTTTTCTGGAAACATAAATTCCAGGCTGTAATTTAATATGATCAACGGTAAAGCTTGCTATTTTTTCCATCTGTCTTCCCCATCCTTTCCTGATGAATTATACAATATCGTTTTTTAAGATGCAACCGAAACCACCTTTTCATAGGCAATCCGTTCCGAACCGTCCGCGATATGGATGATTCCGCACTGTTCGAACCCGTTTTTCAGGATCAGATGCTGCATAATGTGATTGTCCGCGTGTGTATCAATCCGCAGATGTCCAATTTTTTCTTCTGAAAAAAGGACGATTCTCCGAAACAGACCATGCACCGTTCCGTCGCCTGCAACCCGATGCAGTGTTCCGTATTCACTCTCTGAAATCCACGCGCCCTGCTCAATTTGCGCATAGGTCGGATCTTTTCCAATCACAAGGGCGAATACGCCAATCATTCGATTTCCCTGTCGGACGACATATAGCTGTCCTGCCCGGATATCCGCTTCCAGCACCTCTTTTTGCGGCGCGTTCTCTTTCCACTGATTCGGATTTCCCGTTCGCTTCATAAATTCCCGCGCGTAAGCATAGATTTCCAGAATCCGCGGCAAGTCGCCTGCCTGCGCCTTTTTGATCACCACTTCCGACATCTGACTATCCTGCAGCGCTTCTGCACTGGTTCCTTGCCCATGACAGCTTCGCAGCTGTCCCATTCCGACTTTCTGCACGCTTTTTTCATCCTTCCGATTCCCGTTTTCTATCTGCTTCTGTTCTTTACCAGGACTGTGACAGCAGTGGAATCACCTCCTGCAGATCCTGTATTTGGGCATCTATCCGATATGTGCTGTCCGCCTTCTGTCCGTTCGGATTATACCAACACGTCACAATTTGCGCAAGGTTGCCGCCGCGAATATCGCTCGTCAAAGAATCCCCGACAATCAAAATCTTTTTCCGGTCGGTTTCTTCAATTGCTTCAAATACCTGGTCAAAAAACGCTGCATTCGGCTTTTCCGCACCAAGCTCTTCGGACAGAAAAATCCCGTCCATCAGCTCCCCCAGCCCGGAAAGGCGGAGCTTTTTCGTCTGTGCAAGCACTGTTCCGTTGGAAACGACATACTGTTTTACCCTGCCGCGCAAAGATTTTACGATTTCATAGCTGTCATCCCGAAACACGATCGTATCCCCAAGGCACACCTGATAACGCTCATTAAATGCCGGTGCCGCCGTTACGTCCAGCCCTTCCGTTTCAAAAAATTCCCGGAATCTGCCGACCAGGACTTCCGGCTTTGTCAGCTCGCCGTTTTCCAGCTTTTCCCAGTATCTGCGGTTGATTTTGGAATACCGGGCGATCGCCTCATCCGTGCATTCCCCGAACCCGAATTCTGCAAAAAGTGTCCGGATCGCCGCTTTTTCCGCCGCCAGAAAATCTAACAGCGTGCCATCCACATCCCAAAGAATTGTTGTAATCACACTTTCTCCTCCAGCTTTAATACCTCTCCAAGTGTGAGCACGGCATTGCGTACACATTCCGAGCAGGAACAGAGCACCCGTCCGGTCTCGATGCCTTTCAAATCCTTACAGATTGTCGCACCGCATTTTTCCTGAAAACCTGCCACCAGCTGTCTGGAAACCGCCGGCGTCCCTTTTCCGTCCGTCAAAATACCGGCAGCCATGACTGCGCCGATCAATGCGCCGCAGGTGCTTTCCATACAGCCCATGCCCGCCGCATAACCCGCGCCAAGCTTTTTTAGCGTCTCAGCCTCCACCGGAATCTGATCTGCAAATGCCTGCGTTACCGCCTGCGCGCAGTTGTAAATCCCCGTTGCTTTCCATTGTGCCGCCTGATTTGCACGTTCTTCTATCGTCATTCATGTATCCTCGCTTTTTTGTTTTTTTCCAACAGACACACCGCTTCTACCGCCCCCGACCAGGGGAACATGTCCACCGGCCATACTTCTTTTGCACGATAGCCCTGTTTTTCCAGATAGGTACAGTCGCGCTCCAGCGTCGTCGGATTGCAGGATACATATACGACGCGCTTTGGACCGATTTTTGCAACCGCATCCAGAAATTCTTCACTGCTTCCGGCGCGCGGCGGGTCCATCAAAACAACATCGACTGGCATGTTGTCAGCTGCACAGCTCTGCAAAAAATGCCCTGCATCCTCTCTGTAAAACCGGATGTTTTTCACATCGTTTGCTTTCGCATTGCCGACCGCGTCCCGCACTGCGTCCGGGTTGGATTCCACACCGAATACCTTTCCCGCTTTTTTTGCTGCGATCATGCCGATCGTTCCGGTTCCGCAGTATGCGTCCACAACCGTCTCCTTTCCGGTCAGATCCGCCAGCTCGATCGCTTTTTCATAAAGCTTCTGAGCCTGAATGGGATTGACCTGATAAAAGGAGCCGGGCGAAATCTTAAAGCTGCAGCCGCAGAGCCTGTCCACAATGTAGCCTTTGCCCCAGAGCACCTGATACTTGCTGCCCAGCACAAGGCTGTCCGTCCGGTCGTTGACATTCTGGACAACCGTTGTGATTTCCGGATGCTCTCTACGCAGGGCTTCCACAAAGTTTCTCTTGGACGGAAAAACAGGGGATGCTGTTACCAGAACAACCATGATTTCATCCGTAAATTCTGCCTTTCGGATCAGGACGTACCGCAGCAGACCATAACCGGTATCTTCATCATAAACCTTGATTTTAAACGATTTGAGCAGGCTGCGCACTGTCGCAATAATTGCATCTGCTTTCTGATCTTCAATCAGGCAGGTCTCCACCGGCAGGATCCGATGGGTTTTTTCTTCATAAACCCCGGAAATCTGCTGCTTCTTTCGATCCAGCCCGAACACCGCCTGTACCTTATGGCGATAATGCCACGGATTTTCGTCCATTCCAATAATCGGACGCACCTTGCAGTGCTTTTCCATCAGTTCCTTTACCTGATGCTTCTTTGCAGCGAGCTGTTCCTCGTAGGACAGCTGCAGATACTGACAGCCGCCGCACTTGCCAAAGTGGGGACATTTTGCAGCTGAAGCCTGGCGGCTCGGTTTTTGCTTCGCAGCAGCATTTCCGACAGGCGCTTTCGACTTTGCGGCACGCCAGTCAGTTGCAGCACTTTTCGCGGGTGCAGCACTTTTACCTGCTGCAGGCGCTTTCGACTTTGCGGCATTCCTGCCCGGTGCAGAATTTCTGTTTCCCGAAAAAGCTCCCGCCTCTCTCGCTTTCTTCGATCCCGGATTTTCTTTCTTCGATCCCGGATTTTCTTTCTTCCATCCTGTTGTTTCTTTCATATTTTTCGCTCATTTCTGCGCACGCTTTTTGCGCATGTCGAGTTTGTGTCAAGTGCGCGCAGACACAAATCTCGCGATTGAAAAATTTTATTTTTCAATCTTCCCTCACATCCGATCTGAAACGGGCTTATCCCTGGTCACCTTTTCTACAGGATATCCCGATATATTCTCTCTCATTTTTTCAGTCTTTCTAACAAAAAACCTTCTGAAAGGAATGCTTTCAGAAGGTCTTCGTTTCTTTTATCAAGCCTGTAATTTACGCGATTTTGGACTTAGCCAGCTCAGCCAGGGTAGCAAAGCCTGCCGCATCGTTTACTGCCATCTCTGCCAGCATCTTTCTGTTCATATCTACGCCAGCCTGCTTTAAGCCGAACATAAATTTGGAATAGGATAAGCCGTTCAGTCTTGCAGCTGCATTGATACGAGCGATCCACAGCTGTCTCATCTGACGCTTTCTCTCCTTACGTCCAGCATAGGAAGAGGTCAGAGCTCTCATAACGGACTGTTTTGCAACTCTGTACTGTTTGCTTCTTGCGCCTCTGTATCCTTTTGCAAGCTTCAATACTTTATTATGTTTTCTTCTGGCACTCATGCCGCCTTTTACTCTTGCCATCTTACTGATTCCTCCTTACGATTTATAAATACGGTAAAATCTTCTTCATATTCTTAACATTGGTAGCATCGGTCATTGCTGCCTGACGAAGATTTCTCTTTCTCTTGGTGGACTTCTTTGTTAAGATATGGCTCTTGTAAGCTTTTGCTCTTTTCAGCTTACCGGTTCCTGTTAATTTAAAACGTTTTGCAGCAGCTCTGCTGGTTTTCATTTTAGGCATATCTGATTTCCTCCTGTTACTTCATTTTCCTAAACGTATATTTTAACTGTAGCCGTGCAATCAGCGTTTTACAGTTAAAAACATGATCATGCTTCTGCCTTCCACCTTCGGTATCTTCTCTACAACAGCGATGTCAGAAAGCATCTGTGCAAAGTCATCCAGAATATGTTTGCTGGTAGACATGTGCGCCATTTCACGGCCGCGGAATCTCAATGTTACCTTTACGCGGTTCCCTTTTTCAAGGAACTTTCTTGCCGCGCCGACCTTGGTATTTAAGTCATTGGTATCGATGTTGGGAGACATTCTGATCTCTTTTACTTCGATGACCTTCTGTTTTCTTTTGGCATCCTTTTCCTTACGGGCAAGCTCATATCTGTACTTACCGTAATCCACGATCTTGCACACTGGCGGCTTTGCCGTAGGGGCGATCTTTACCAGATCCAAACCTGCCTCTTCAGCCAGCTTCAGTGCTTCTCTGGAAGACATGATGCCGAGCTGTTCTCCGCTCTCCCCAATCAGACGGATCTCTTTGTCTCTGATCTGTTCGTTGATAAATAATTCGCTAATGGCTGGTTCCCTCCATAAGAAATAAAATAAAAAAAGTGGATAGCTTCTATCCACTCACAACCTCTGCTCTTCCTCTGAGAAGCAAAGGAAACTGTAAACGCCTATGAGCCCGATCGCTATAGGGTGAGAGTGGATACTCTGCTTGTTTGTTCCTTACGCATCTGCGTACTAATAGAGATTAGCACGACGAACATCATTTGTCAATGCCCGTCGTGCAAATTTTTTAATTTTTTTTAATCACAGTTCACTCGTACTTTTCGTGAGCGGCTTTTGTGCTTGCACAAAAATCTGCTTGCGAAAATGTACGAAGGGAGCGCCGCTCTATGAGCAAAAATGAGCTGCGAAGCAGCGGAGAGCGTCGAAGACGCGGTATTGCGAATGGCGCGGGTGAACTTCCATCACCGTTCCACAAATGTCGCGCAGGCGGTTTCCCTGCGGTCTCCGGCACGACTTCCGCGCATGTCCACATGCTCTGCCTGACATTTATAATTGGTATTGTAGCGGCATTTTACCGCTTCGCAGTCGATCTGCGTCATCCGGTCAGGATATCCGTCTGCGTTTCTTGCGCTGCCCTCCTTCTGCTGTTCAAAATTCTCACAGCAGGTTTCATCACAGCTGCAGGCCTTTGCGCCGCCTACCATAATGTCGTTTCTGCAGCAGCAGTCTCCGTCATGAAAGCTGCAGGTTTCCACACTACACTTTAAATCTGTCATCGTCCATACCTCCTTTTCTGGAAGAGCTGCGCGATGCGTCCGCATTTTCTCTGCGCACAGGACAGGCTGATCTGTGATGCGCCACCTTACAGCCACATAGCGTAGTGCGTTGCGCATTCTGCGCAGCTCCTGGCAGTCAGTATGCCCGATGACAGGTTGTTTTATGCAGTTTTTTTACCGGATCAGTCTTTCTTTACGCGATTTTCCTTGGTTTCGATCTCTTTTAAGATATCTGCGATGAACATATCCAGGCTTCTTGCGCCTTCGTCACCGGCTGCACGGCTTCTGACAGAAACGGTGTTTTCTTCCTCTTCCTTCTGACCAACAACCAGCATGTAAGGGATCTTGGCAGTCTGTGCCTCTCTGATTTTGTAGCCGATCTTTTCTGCTCTGGTATCCACTTCTGCGCGGATGCCTGCTTCTGTCAGCTTGTTCAGGACGCTCTGTGCATAATCCATGTATTTATCGGAAATCGGAAGCACCTTAACCTGTACCGGAGCCAGCCAGGTCGGGAATGCGCCTGCAAAATGCTCGATCAGGATACCGATGAAACGCTCGATAGAACCAAATACTACGCGGTGGATCATGATCGGGCGATGCTTCTCGCCGTCAGCTCCAACGTACTCCAGTTCGAAACGCTGAGGCAGCTGGAAGTCAAGCTGGATCGTACCGCACTGCCAGGTACGTCCGATACAGTCTACCAGATGGAAGTCGATCTTCGGTCCGTAGAACGCACCGTCGCCTTCGTTTACTACATAAGGAAGCTGCAGCTCGTCCAGAGCGCTGCGCAGCGCGTCTGTTGCCATCTCCCAGTCTTCGTCGCTGCCCATGGAATCCTCCGGACGGGTGGACAGCTCTACATGATACTGGAAGCCGAACAGGGAATAAACTTCATTGATCAATCCTGCAACGCCTTTGATTTCGTCCTTGATCTGCTCAGGTGTCATGAAGATATGGGCATCATCCTGTGTGAAGCAGCGCACACGCATCAGACCATGCAGCTGACCGGATTTTTCATGACGGTGTACCAGACCAAGCTCGCCCATACGCAGCGGCAGATCTCTGTAAGAACGGGGTTCAGATGCATAAACCAAAACGCCGCCGGGGCAGTTCATCGGCTTGATCGCATAATCTTCGCCGTCGATTACAGTGGTGTACATGTTATTTTTATAATGATCCCAGTGACCTGAGGTCTCCCAGAGGCTTCTGTTTAAGATCACAGGAGTGGAGATTTCCACATAACCTGCTTTTCTGTGGATTTCACGCCAGTAGTCCAGCAGGGTGTTCTTTAATACCATACCCTTAGGCAGGAAGAACGGGAAACCAGGACCTGCTTCATGCATCATAAACAGTCCCAGCTCTTTGCCCAGCTTTCTGTGGTCGCGCTTTTTCGCCTCTTCCATCATGGTAATGTAAGCTTCCAGCTCGTCCTTCTTTGCAAAAGCGGTTGCATACAGTCTGGTCAGCATCTGGTTGTGTTCGTCGCCTCTCCAGTATGCACCTGCAAGGCTCATGATCTTGAATGCCTTGCCAACTTCTTTGGTGCTCATCAGGTGAGGACCTGCGCACAGGTCTACAAATTCGCCCTGCTGATAGAAGCTGATTTCTTCGCCCTCCGGCAGATCTTCAATCAGTTCTACTTTATAAGGCTCTTCTTTCTCCTTCATAAATTCGATTGCTTTCTCTCTGGGCAGAGTAAAGCGCTCGATCTTTAAATCCTCTTTGACAATCTTCTTCATCTCTGCTTCGATCTTTTCAAAATCGTCGCTGGTCAGAGGAGTTTCGAACTCCATATCGTAATAGAAGCCGTCTGCGATAGAGGGACCGATCGCCAGCTTTGTGTTGGGATACAGGCGCTTTACAGCCTGCGCCATTACATGGCTGGTGGTGTGGCGCAGTGCAGCCAGACCTTTTTCATCCTTTGCAGTCAGAATGTTGACTGCAGCGTCGTGATCGACAACGGTACGCAGGTCTACAACCTCTCCGTCTACTTCTCCGGCACATGCCGCTCTCGCAAGTCCTTCGCTCAAATCCTTCGCAATATCAATCACAGACATTGCCTGTGCGTACTCTTTTACAGAGCCGTCTTTTAATGTAACCTTCATGGTATCTCCTTCCGGCTTTCGCCTTTTTCTATCTTAAAAATTTTGAAAATAACCTGTTTATTCGATCTTCACATAGTTTTGTGAATCTCGTCCTCTCTATAGATAAAAAAGAATGTGCCCTGGCACATTCTCGCGCCGAGGCGCGGTTGCTTCGGTAACCATCTACCCTTGCGCCGAGTGCGCATCCTCGCGGAGCGTTTTTATCGTATAGAAACGAAGTTTCCTATACGATAAAAAAGTCCCATGCACACCTTACGATGTACATGGGACGCTTCAGCGCGGTTCCACCCATTTTGCAGATCTGCAACAGCAGTCTGCCGCTCTTTTGATGATAACGGAATCACCGTGTCCGATTAAGGACCGCTCCGAGATGGTTTTCATACGAGACCTCTGTCAAAACGCTTCCAGCACAGCTCTGCAATGCAGATACCGGCGTTTCTCTCTGATACAGATTCCGGGATTACTCTTCTCTTCCACGCGTTGTCTTTTATCAAATGCTGCCCTTATCTTAATCGATCTGTTTCGATTTGTAAAGAGCCTTTGATCATTTATTTTTGCCGCAGCACTTTTTGTACTTCTTGCCGCTGCCACAGGGACAGGGATCATTGGGATAAATCTTTGCTTCCTTTACGATGGTGGTAGAACTCTTCTGCTCTTTGTAGAGTTTCTTTCTGGTCTCTTCATCGAAGATGTCGTTCCACTCTTCCAGCTCGTACAGCCAGTCTGCGTCTGCAGCTACCATGTTCTTATAAAGCAGTGCTTTATCAAAGCCGAGGTTTACAACGGTATCCTCCTCCATCTCCTCGATCGGGTTGGGAGCCTTTAAGCTGTCGTTGATGCCGTCTAGGAAACCGGTCATGGTCATAATATCCACGCCGAATTTCTCAGCCAGCTCTTTAACCGTGCCTCTTACCAGCTCGTCCGGGTTCTTTAACAGTTCTGCGTAAATATCCTTTTCTTTTGTAAAATAAATTGCCCAGAACTGCTGCAGCTTAGCCTTGTCAGCCTGCTGGTCGTATGCCATATCTCTCCACTGCTGTAATAATGCCATATTTCTTCACCTCAATTAAATTTCTGACGGGATTGCTCCCTTTGCATTTCGCACGCCCATTTTTGCACGGACATCCATACTTTGCATTATTATAGCCCAGACCCCCGATTTGTGCAAGCAAAAAATCTGTGAACACTTTGCCGCTTAACAGGTCTGCGTTTCTTTTTTTGCAGGCTGATGGTCGTATTCAAAACCGCAGTGGGATAAAACTGCTTTTGCGATTACAGTTGCGCCGATCAGGTTCGGATGCACTCTGTCCCATGCAATATAGGAAGAATGACGATACTCAAAATACCGGTTGAATACCTCCTGCAGATCAACCAGACAGCAGCCGTGCTTTGCAGCCAGCTTTTTGCAGATCGCACCGTATTCGTCCATTCTCTTTCGCATCCAGTCCTGCGGATTAGGCTCCATATAATAAGGCGTCAAAATAAAGATGCCCTTTACTTTTCCTTTTACCGACAGAATCATTTTTTCCAGATTTGCTTCGTATTCTTCGGGCATCACCTGTCCGTCCGGAATCGCCGGGCTGTCAAACTGTCTCCATACGTCGTTGATGCCGATGCAGATCGAAACCCAATCCGGATTTAAGGCAACAACATCCGAATCAAAACGCTGCAGCAGATCTCTGCTCGTGTTGCCGGAAACACCGGAATTGGTCACACGCAGATACACTTCCGGATACCAGGTGCTCAGCATGTTTTCGATGATACGCACATAGCTCTGACCTACATTATCAAACAGACCTTCCCCCACAGGCTGTGCACTTCCCATATCTGTTACCGAATCCCCTGCAAATACAATTCTGTCCATTGGTTCAAATATCATCTTTTGTTCCCTCCTGCGCTTGCAAAGCGCTCCTCTTTGATGTATGCTATCAAGCATATTGTAGCATTATCATCGGCAATGTAAAGTACTGAATCGAATTTGTTTCAGCCGTCCTGCGACGGCAGAATGGAGACTCTTATGAAGAAGAAAAAAACGGCAAAGCAAATCGCTGCCATTGTTTGTATCGTCCTTTTAGCAGCGCTCTATCTCATCACGCTCCTCAGCGCAATTTTTGCATTTCCCGGTTGGCAGCGGCTCTTTTCCGGCTGTCTGATCTGCACGGTTGCAGTCCCGATCCTGCTCTGGATTTTCATCTGGCTTTACGGGCAGTTTGAACAGAAGCACACGATCGCATCCTTCGATATCGGACAGACCGACGCAGACCGCACGCAGAACGAGGACGAGGCAAATGCTGCGCAGAACTAAAACGCAAAAGTGCTGTTGCACCGGCAACTATTTCCCGGGCAGCAGCACTTTTTCAGCTTTCGTACACACTTTTTTACGTATCTACAGCATCTTTCTCTTTTTCAGCACTTTCATCGTAATCACGCATGCAACTAAAATCAGCACGCAGATAATCCCGAAACCGTAAGGCGTATGGGCCAGAGGCATCCATTTTTCGGAAACGTTCATTCCGTAAATGCCGGAAATTATCGTCGGGATCGCCATGACGATCGTGATCGACGCAAGGTATTTCATCGCGCTGTTTAAGCGATTATCCATCAGGGAGGAAAGCAGCTCTCTCGTTCCCTGGATAATGTCCCGGTAGATCCGCGTCATTTCGATCGCCTGCTGGTTTTCGACCACAACGTCGTCCAAAAGATCCTGATCCTCCGGGTATTTCTTGATGCGGCTATAGCGCATCAGACGATCCAGTACGACCTTGTTGGCACGCAGCGACGTATCAAAGTATACGAGGTTGGATTCCAGCTCATGTAAGTCGATCAGCTCCATTTCCTCCGTATCGTCCCCAATATGCGCCTCAATCTCCTTCCGCTTGCGGTCGATAATACGCAGATAGGACTGATACAGCATGCAGGAACGCAAAAAAATCTGGTAGATAAAGCGCATCTGTTTTTTAGTGCTGAACTCCTTGACCGTATTTTCCAGAAAATTTTTCAGAACCGGCGTTGCTTCCGCACATACAGTCAGCAGCACATCGTTCACCAAGATCAGACCGAGCGGTATGGTCGTATATGCTTCCCGCTGATGACGGTATTCCACAGACGGAACGTCGAATAAAATCAGGGAATATTCGTTGCTGACGTCCACACGGGAGCTTTCCTCATCATCCAGCGCGGCGCGGACATCGGCAAGGTCAATCTGAAATTCCTGTGCAATCTGCACACATTCTTCCAGGGTCGGCGCAACCAGATTCACCCAGCAGCCGCCATCCGCCCGATTGACCTCTATCAGCAGATTTCCCTGAGTTATATATCGTTTCACCATGTTACTCTACTCCAAACGTCCGAAGCATCTGCTTTGCCTGTTCCTGATTTTCAAATACAAAGGCATTGATCCCGGCTCTGCGGGCAGCTTCCACATTTTCCAAAATATCGTCCATAAAGACACATTCCTCCGGTTTTAAATGATACCGGCTTAAAATCAGCGAATAAATTTCCGGCATCGGCTTGATTAGCTTATCCTGACACGAAAGGATGCCGCCATCCACATACAGCAGAAAATCCAGATCGCTCCAGCACTCCCGCAGCACCTTTCTGGAAAAATTCGACAGCACAAGGAACTGATAGCCCTTCGCCTTTAA
>UMAK01072563.1_pt1 | contig 19504 bp, 19 predicted proteins | sample 1963681 | NCBI WGS metagenome assembly UMAK01 (sample SAMEA4835913, study PRJEB28245) | human gut metagenome | biome: gut microbiome; material: fecal sample | place: Denmark | collected 2008 | reverse complement strand
GTCATTGTCAATTGTCATGGAGTAGTTGGTGTGATATATTACAAATCCCGGCTTGGCTGCCGCCGGTTTCTTGATATGCTTCTTCTGTATGTAGTCTACATCAACCTTTTCCTGCTTACTTGCCTTGGAGTAGTGCGCCGCTAGTCTTGCGGCCTCCTCAAAGGTACTGTCCGGAAGCTCCTTATTCTCAGCCTTTACAATGACATGGGAACCGGAAAGGTCCTTGGCATGGAACCACCAGTCATTTCCTGTGGCAACCTTGAAGGTGAGCTCCTCGTTCTGGTAATTATTCTTTCCGACATACATGTGGAAACCATCACTTGAAATATAGTGGAACGGCTTACTTGTAATTTTCTCTTTTCGGCCGGAAGCCGATTTTCCCTTAGTGCCTTTGCGGTGGATATAGCCATATTCAATCATCTCTTCTTTCAACTGGACTAAATCATCGTAGGAGACGGCTATATCAAGAGAGTTGCTTATAGATTCTAAATGGTCAATCTCCTCCTTGGTCTCAAGCGTCAGCTTGCTGAGTGCCTCGTAGGTGCGCTTGAGCTTGTTATAACGCTCGAAATACTTCACACTGTTTTCATGTGCGGTCAGGTCATCCTGAAGAGGTATGGTTACCATCTCGTTGGTGTAATAGTTAAGTGCCTCAAAGCTCTTGGCACCTTCCGGTATATCATAGCCGTAGGCATTGAGGAGTTCACCGTATATGCGGTACTTTTCACGCTTTTCTGTGTCCGCAAGCTGCTTAAGCTGAAGGTCATATTTTTTGTTGTTCCGCTCAAGAGCAGTGTTTACAATCTGCCTTAAATCGGCTGAGCGCTGGCGTATACGGGTAATATTGTTTTTCTTTTCATAAAAGCTCTGGAGTACTGCGCTTATGGAAGGGAGGTTTTCTATTCTGTACAGTGGAGCGGAATTTTCATTACAATCATAGGATATATTTCTATCCGCATGTACATTGTCCTGCACATTACTTTCCATATTATACATTGTTAGCGGAACCGCTGAAAATTCCACCGGTTCATCATTTTTATACACAATACATGGCGAGAAAACACCGGACATAATATCTTCCATAACATTGTGAAAATTTCCCCACAGATGTGTAAGCTCCGGTTCGGACAGGCAATTGGCAGATGTCTGGCTGTCAATTGATGCAAGATGACATATTTCCTCAGCACTGACAGGGCTTATCCCAGTAAATGATGAGTAGAGTGCTTTGGAAACGGGCATTGGTTTTTCACCAATATATATGCTGAAATCATTCATGCTGACAGCCAGCGGATTGTGCTTTCCTGTGGTGTTGGGAATAAAATATTTTCGTCCGGGAAGTACCTCCCTGACAGAGCTTACATACGCAGGAATATGCTTTATGCTGTCAATTATCATATCGTTCTCATCGCAGAATATAATATTACTGTGTTTTCCCATAAGCTCGACAATTAGAAACTTCTTACACAAATCGCCCATCTCATCTAAATGTTCAACTTCAAATCGTATAATACGTTCCAGTCCCGGCTGGGTGATGGCAGCTATTCTTCCATTGCTCAAATGTTTTCTGAGGAGCATACAGAAGTTCGGGGCGGTAAGCGGACTTGGCTTATTGTCCTGCAATATATATACAAGCGGGAGACTTGCACTCGCAGATAAAAGAAGTCTGTACTGTTCCTTATTGTTCTTGATTGTGATGAAAAGCTCGTCCTCCTCAGGCTGGGCTATTTTATATAAACGTCCACCAAGCAGCTTGTCATTCATTTCTTTGACAAGTGCAGCGACTACAAAACCATCGAATGCCATTTTGATTCCTCATCTTTCTTTTATATTACATAGGTAATTGCATTTTCACGATAGGAAAATAACAGCTAACAATGTAAGCTGTATGTATAAACTATTTACCGTGAAAAAAAGCAAAAACATATTATAATTGTAGCATATTTTGAATAAATATGATATAATTTTTTCAAAGTATGTGCTGATAGTGCAATACATATATAATTATGGAGGAAATCCGATGATCAAAAGCATGACTGGATTCGGCAGATATGAAGCTGCTGATGATGACCATAAGATTACGGTCGAAATGAAGTCTGTCAATCACAGATATCTTGAAACCGGTATTAAGATGCCTAAGAAGCTTAATTTCTATGAGGCGGGAATAAGAAATGTACTTAAGAAATATATCAGCAGAGGCAAGGTAGATGTATTTATCACCTTTGAAGACTTTTCAGAAGGTAAAGTATGCCTGCACTATAATGAAGACCTCGCAGGTGAATATATGAGTATCTTTAAGTATATGTCGGAACAGTTCGGCATAGATAATGATGTGAATGTATCTACACTTGCAAGAATGCCCGAAGTTATTACAATGGAGGATCAGGACGGTGATGACGAGACTGTATGGCATCTGTTGGAGCATGCGGTGGATATGGCATGTCAGGCCTTCGTACAGACCAGAATAACGGAAGGTGAGCACCTTAAGAATGACCTTATCGATAAGCTTGACAATATGCTTGAGCTTGTAACCAGGATAGAAAAACGGAGTCCCCTCGTGGTCGATGAATACAGAGTAAGACTTGAGGATAAGGTATCAGAGCTTCTCTCCGATACATCCATTGACGAGGGCAGGATAGCTACAGAGGTCACGATATTTGCTGATAAGATATGTGTGGACGAGGAGACGGTGCGGCTTAGAAGCCATATCGAGAGTACCAAGGCAACTCTTATAGAAGGCGGCAGTGTGGGGCGTAAGCTTGATTTCATAGCACAGGAAATGAACCGTGAAGCCAACACAATCCTGTCGAAAGCGAGTGATTTATCTATCACTGACTGGGCAATCACCTTGAAAACTGAGATTGAAAAGGTTCGTGAACAGATACAGAATATAGAATAACTATTGACAAAACAAAAAAAACAAGACATAATAACAGTTATGGCAATATTTCATAATGCTAAAGTATATATATTAAACAGCAGCAGCTTTAGCATTTGTCAATGGAATATATGAACGAATATCCGTCATGGAAGGAGAATTATAATGTTACATCCATCTTATACAGACTTAATGGAAGTTGTTAACAGCGATGTTGAGCCGGGCGAGCAGCCTATTGTACAGAGCCGTTATTCAATTGTGCTTGCCACCGCTAAGAGAGCAAGACAGCTTATTGCAGGCGATGAACCTCTTGTAAAGGTTAAGTCAGTTGATAAGCCATTATCAATTGCTATTGAGGAGCTTTACGAATCCAAGATTAAGATTATCAGTGAAGATAATAATGACGAAGAATAAATGAATGAAAAAGGACTGTTATACTTAATGTTTCGCTTTTAGTGTGACAGTCCTTTATTTTTGATTAAGGGGATACATAACATGGAATGGATTGAATATTTAAAGGTTATTATTTTAGGAATAGTGGAGGGTATAACTGAGTGGCTTCCTATCAGCAGTACAGGGCACCTTATTCTTGTTGATGAATTTATGAAGCTCAATATGAGTGATGCATTCAAGGAAATGTTCGATGTCCTTGTACAGCTTGGAGCGATTCTGGCTGTAATTGTTATATACTTCAAGAAGCTTCTTCCTGTTGATTTGGTAAAAAAGGAGGATAATTCCAGGAAGCCTGCATGGAACAAGGATAAACTTATTTTATGGTGCAAGATACTCGTTGCATGCCTTCCTGCCGCAATCATCGGAATTCCGTTCAACGATAAAATCGATGAGCTTTTCTACAATGCGCCTATAGTTGCGGTTATGCTCATTGTATATGGTATTGCATTTATAATTGTCGAAAAACTTCACAAGGGTAAAGAATTTAAGATTAATGATATAGGAAGCATTACATTCAAAACCGCTGCGCTCATAGGAATATTCCAGGTGCTTGCCCTTATACCGGGAACCTCACGTTCGGGAGCAACCATTGTAGGTGCTATGATTATCGGTGTAGGAAGAACTGCTGCCGCTGAATTTACATTCTACCTTGCAATACCTGTAATGTTCGGTGCAAGCCTATTAAAGCTTATCAAGTTCGGCTTCGCATTCACCGCTGCTGAGGCAGCTGCGCTTATACTTGGAATGGTTGTAGCATTTGTGGTATCCATTATAGCAATCAGGTTCCTCATGGGGTATATAAAGAAGCATGATTTCACAGTATTCGGATGGTACAGAATCATTCTTGGTATACTTGTGCTTGTTATGATGTTTCTGCGATAATGCTCTTATAGGGCAGCTTTCCGGCATGTTGTTTTACAAATAATTTTCCCGGGAAGAGCCTTAATATTGTGAAAATAAAGAGAATGACAAAAACTATGAAAAAAGAAATAAAAAAGAACAAATATATTATCCCATGTGCAATAGAATTAGTGCTTGCATTATTTTTTATTATATTAATTTTATTGCCGGATAGGGAATACAGCGTAGATATATCGGGAAGCAGATACAGTGAGTCATCAGACACTGCGGCGTTTTCCCGGAACAATAGTGAGATGTACCGGTATGTCACGGAGCCTGTCTCACTTCCTATGGGAAGATACTTTCTTAAAGTTAACTATGAATGTGCTGAGACATCAACAATCATATATGTATATAATGGCGCGAAAGTAATACAGAGTATAAGCCTCACAGCAGAAAATAATATTCAGTCCTTGGAAACATGGTTCGGCAGACTGAGTAATCCTGTGAGCTGCACATTTTTGTCAAATAATGCTGCTCCGGTGAAAATAGATAATATTGTTTTCCGGCGCACTGATTATATATACTATATGGGGCTGATTACAGTCATGCTGCTTTTTACCATAACATGTTTCGCCGGGCTTATAGACTCCGGCAGAATATGCCCGACAAAAGAGGAGGCAGCTACAGCTCTTCTTCTTGTCGGAATGATTATAATATCGTGTATTCCTCTGTATAATGATGTGATTTATTTAGGTCATGATTCACGCTTCCACCTTGATAGAATCGAAGGAATAAAAGAAGGACTTTTATCGGGGCAGTTCCCAGTGAGCATATATCCTCTCATCAATTCAGGATACGGATATGCGACACCTCTGTTTTACGGTGATGCATTCCTTTATATTCCGGCAGTTATGAGACTTATGGGCTTCACATTGCAGTTTTCTTTCAAAGCGTTTATTTTCATGATTAATGCTTTTTCTGTTATAGCGTTTTATTTTTGTGTAAAGAAAATAACGTGCAACAGAAAATACGGACTGCTCGGAGCGTTTCTCTTTATTTTCTCCACCTATCATTTTTCGGATATCTACGGAAGGGCGTCAATAGGGGAGATAACCGCATGGGGATTTTTTTCCCTTATTGTTGTAGGATTGTGGAATATATATACGATGGATGTGGATGATAAAAGATATTCACACCAGTGGATTGTCCCAATGATAGGCTACACAGGGGTAATTGAGTCGCATATCATCAGCACGGAACTTGTCGCCATGGCAACTGTTCTGACATGTCTGGTTCTTTTTAAGAGGACATTTAAGCTGAATCGTTTTTTGAATCTGCTCAAGACCGCGTCAGCTTCCATTGCAGTCAATATGTATTTCATTCTCCCTTTTCTCGACAGCATGAAGAATGAGAATGTTGTCATCACCAAGTGGAAGGACATTGACTGTACAATGCAGGCGAATGGAATACACCTTGCGGACTTGTTCAGAGTTGATATACCCCAGATGTTTCTTGAGGTCAGATTTTTTAGGGAAGTGTATACCGGACTCGGAATCGCATTCGGGCTTGGACTGCTTGTCATAATATATGTTTTCATAAGATATAGACAAAAGGCTGTTAAAAATAAACCATTCATCTTTTTTTCGTCGATGGCAGTCTTTTTCACAGCTTTATGCCTCACGATATTCCCATGGGATGGAATAATATCGTTCCTCCAGAATTTTATGGCGGGCACACGCATAAACCAGTTGACACTTTACGCGGCAAACGCATTGGCTAATATACAGTGGCCATACCGATTTCTCACGATTGCAACCGTGTTTTTCGCTATTGCCATTGTTTTCGCCATCAGCATGCTTGAAAACAGAAAAGTAAAGTATACAGTAACATCGGTGATAGCTTTTATGCTGCTTGGACAATATATCTGGTCATCAATAGGACTGATGACAACCAAGGATGTTGTACATCTCAATTCGATAACCCGGAATGACACGGAATATGCAAACGATATCGGCATGATGGAGTACTATCCTATGGTTGGTGATACGCTGACGTCGATAAATCTGAATGAGCAGAATTGTAAAACAATATTTGTCGATGTAAGTGATTATAAGAAGGAATATACCAATATCTACCTGCATGCCTCCAATTCATCGGGAGCGGAAGGGTTGATTGAGCTTCCTCTGTTCTATTATAGAGGATATGTTGTGGAGAACCTGACAACGCACCAGCTTGCACAGGCAGAGGCCGGGGCAATTAAAAATGTCTCCTTCAAGGTTCCTGTGGGGGAGTACGACTATAAGATATACTATAACGGAATCAATTATTGGTATATAGGATACTATGCTTCCCTTGCATCCGTGATACTTCTTGTATTCTATACGATATATATTTTTTATAACAGGAATATTGACAAAAAGAAAAAATAAGTATATGCTAAAAAGTGAAAAAGAAAATTTTCTAGATGATAGCATATTATTATAGAAAGGAGTGCATATTATGTCGTTGTCGATTAGTACATTGTTTGGAAGTTTTAATAACAGCTCAGCCAACAGTTCGTTTACGAGTGGTCTGTATTCCTCATTATCGGAATATTCAACCATAAGAAGTGGAGCATATAAGAAGCTTGTCAGCTCTTATTACAATAAGACAGCTTCTACAGATAAATCTAATACCACTTCAACTAAGTTGAACTCTAACAAGAATGCCATTGCACAGAAGAGAGAGCTTACAGAGGTAAAGGATGTAGCAGACAGTCTCTACGAGGCTGCAGGCAAGCTTACTGACACAAGCGCATCCAAGAGCCTTTTCAAGAAGGCTGATAAGGTAACGAACGATATTACTTCTGCAGTAAAGGACTATGTGAAGAATTATAATTCCTTGATTGAGGAAGCTGCCGATACCACCAATTCCAAGGTGACCGGTAAGGTGTCATTTATGACAGGTCAGGCAAATGCCTACAAGAGTTCTCTTGAGAAGGTTGGCATTACCATCAATTCGGACAAGACACTGTCTATTGATGAGGATACATTCAAGAAGTCCGATATTTCTGATGTCAAGAAGTTATTCAATGGTTCCGGTTCAATGGCATATCAGACTTTTGTAAGAGCATCTGATATCAGCAGTGCCGCAGAGAATGCAAGTGCATCTGTAACTTCTTACGGTGCAGACGGAATGTACAACAATTATTATAACAGTGCATATAATTGGTATCTGTAATAGTATATGAATCAATAAGGGCACCAGAATGTTTTCATTTTGGTGTTCTTTTTTGCGAAAAAAGCCAAATAATTTTATATGGATGTATAAGGAGAGCTATGAAGATAAGAGTACCTGAGTACTACAAGGACTTTGCATGCATTGGAGGAACCTGTATTGATACCTGCTGTGCAGGATGGGAAGTTGATGTGGATAAAAAATCAAGTGCATATTATAAAAGTGTTGAAGGCGCTTTCGGAGACAGGCTCAGAAGCATGCTTGTAGATTATCCTATAGAGGACAGATTCATTCTTCAGGAACATGGAAGATGTCCGTTCCTAAATGACAGAAATCTATGTGATATATATACTGAGCTTGGTGAAGACAAGCTGTGTGAGACATGCACGAACTTTCCAAGACACATAACGGAATTCGGAAATACCATGGAAATAGGCATTTCACTCTCGTGTCCTGTTGCCGTTGAACTTATTATGAAGCGCAGGGAGCCGATTACATTCAAGCTTTCAGAAAACAGCGAGCCGGTTTCAGGCTACAACAATATAGATGCGTCGCTTTATTTCAAGCTCTGTCAGGCAAGAGCTATAGCATATTCGATTTGTCAGAACAGAAGCATGCCTGTTAAGTATCGTGCAGTTCTTATGCTTGATTTTTCACATGCAATTCAGAAACGAATCAGAAGCAGAAAAATAGATAAAGTATTAGATAACTATAAAAATACAGATTATTGTAATAAGAGAATCCAAAAGCTTGAAAAGAAATACGGAAATTATAAAAAAACACCGGAAACTCTCTCCGGCTGGCTTAAGCTGTATGATGATCTGGAACATATTAAGCCTGAATGGACGCAAATACTCTCAAGCGCTATCGCTTTTGTATCAGAGGGAATGCCTGAATGTAGAGAAAATTCCAACATTGTCAATGAACGTGAGTACGAGTACGAGCATCTGCTTGTCTACTATATCTACAGATATTTCCTGAGAGCTGTGTTCGATGAAAAATTATCAGAAAAAGTTAAACTTGCCTGTACCGCACTTATAATGCAGGAGCTTTTAGGTTCATCAGCCTGCCGCACTGAAAAAGAATTCACTTTTGAGAAACAGATAACTCTTATGAGAATATATTCTAAGGAGACAGAGCATTCCGAGGAAAATCTGGAAGCTTTATATAGTAACTTTAACAAAAATAATTTGTTCTCTTTAAAAAAATATATGGGTATTATTCTTGGCAGCGGGCTGTTATAATAAATTCAATGCGATTAAACTATTGAATATATGTTGAGATATTACGATTTCACACAGTAAAAACGTAAAAAGCACGTTTTTCATTATTATTTGATTCACCGCCAAGCAGTGACATGGGGATTAAAATGAAAAAATTTTTAAACATTATTTTCGGAAGAGCGCTTGTCGTCGCTATAAGTATAATTTTTCAATTTTTATGGCTGTTTTCCATACTTCATAGGCTGAACAGCTATTATGTGCCGCTTTCCATGATAGCCAATATAATTGGCATACTCATGGTGTTAGGGATTGTTGTAAATCGTGATAATCCGGCATATAAACTGGTATGGGCTGTAGTGATACTTGCTTTACCTGTATTCGGTGTTTTTCTTTATGCGTTTGTGGGACAGTCAAAGATTCCTAAAAAAATGAATCGCAAGTTCACGAAAATCAACGAGCGCTTTGACCTGTACAAAGCCGATGATGATGAAATATTGTCTGAACTTGGACAAAACAATGATGATATAAAGTCACAATGCCACTACCTATCCAAATACAGCGGCTATGGAGCTTACAAAAATACGGATGTAGATTATTTTTCACAGACGGATACAGCATATAATGCAATGCTTGAGGAACTATCCAAAGCAGAAAAATACATATTTATGGAATACTTTGCAATGGAGGATGCACATTCCTTTAAAAAGATTGAGGATATACTTGAGCAGAAGGTTAAAGACGGAGTGGAGGTAAGAATAATATATGATGACTTCGGCAGCCTTGCTTATGTCAATAACCGCTTTATAAAAAGACTTCTGTCAAAGGGAATCAAGGTCAGGGCATTCAATCCGTTAGTTCCTGTATTCTATATTTTTATGAATAATCGTGATCATAGGAAAATCATGGTCATAGACGGAAGAGTCAGCTTCAACGGCGGCTTCAATATGTGTGATGAATATTTCAATATCGACTGCCCTTATGGTCATTGGAAGGACACCGCAGTACGCCTAAGAGGCGATGCCGTGCGTAATCATGTCATCATGTTTCTCCAGATGTGGAACTCCATTGAGGACACTGATAAGGACTATTCTCCATACTTTGAGATACCTGAATATAAGGCGAAAGACGAATCAGCGGTGGTAATTCCATTCTCCGATTCACCTCTTGACCATGAATGTGTCGGTGAGAACGCATATCTTAATATTATAAGACATGCAAGCCGTTATGTTTATATCTTTACTCCCTATCTCATAATCGACAATGAGATGATGGAGGCACTGTGCCTTGCAGCAAAATCAGGTGTGGATATAAGGATAGTGACCCCGGGAATACCTGATAAGAAGATAGTATACATGCTCACAAAGTCCTACTATCCACAGCTTTTGGAGGCAGGAGTGCGGATATATCACTATACACCCGGTTTTATACATGCCAAATGCTATGTATGTGATGACGAGGTTGGAGTAGTGGGAACTATCAATATGGATTATCGAAGTCTCTATCTGCATTTCGAATGTGGAACATATATATATAATTCTAAAGCCATAGCAGATCTTAAGAAGGACTTTTTCGATACATTTGAAATCAGCGAGGAGGTCCATGAAAAAGACAGACCTAAAAAGGTTTCTCTTATCACCATGACCTTTAAGGCTATATTGAGACTGTTTGCACCGCTTATGTAATGTGTGTATTTGCATGGTGTCTATATAAGTATTTTATATATGTTATATATTACAATTATTTTGTGGTCAAAACATCGTTACAATTAATAATAATAGAAATGAGGAAAATTGTGAAAGTATTTTACGTATCATTAGGTTGTGACAAGAATCTTGTCGATTCTGAGAAAATGTTGGGAATGCTCCATGAAGCCCATTATGAACTCACAGACAACGAGTATGAAGCTGATATTATCATAGTTAATACCTGCGCGTTTATCGGTGATGCCAAAGAGGAGAGTATTAACAATATAATTGAGATGGGTAAGCTCAAGGAGACAGGAAAGTGCAGGAAGCTTATCGTTACAGGCTGCCTTGCACAGCGTTACAAGGAGGAGATTAAAAAGGAGCTTCCCGAGGTCGATATGGTATTCGGAATGTCGGATTACAAGCCGGATATAATTAAGGCAAAGCGTATCGTAACTACAGGCGGGCACTATGCCCACCTTAAGATAGCGGAGGGCTGTGATAAGTATTGCACATACTGTATCATCCCTATGCTGCGCGGTCACTACAGAAGCTACCCGATGGAAGATCTTGTCAAGGAAGCTGAGGCACTTGTTGAGGGCGGTGTCAAAGAGCTTGTGCTGGTTGCACAGGAGACTACACTTTACGGAGTTGATTTATACGGAAAGAAGATGCTCCATGAGCTTCTAAGAAAGCTCTGCCGCATAAACGGGCTTCGCTGGATAAGGATAATGTACTGCTATCCGGAAGAGATATATGACGAGCTCATCCAGGTTATGAAGGAGGAGCCGAAGATATGCCATTATCTTGATATCCCGATTCAGCATGCCTCAGACAGTATTTTAAAAAGAATGAACCGTAAGACCAACAGGGCAGAACTGACTGAGCGTATTGCTAAGCTGCGCGAGGAAATACCGGATATCGCGCTCAGAACATCTCTTATCGCAGGCTTCCCGGGTGAGACAGAGGAGGATCATGAAGAGCTCATGGAATTTATTGACGAGATAGAGTTCACAAGACTCGGCGTGTTCACCTATTCCGCTGAGGAGGGAACCAAGGCTGCCGAGATGGACGGTCAGGTTCAGGAAGAAGTAAAGGAAGAAAGACGCGACAGACTTATGGAGCTGCAGCAGGAGATTTCCTCCGACCTGTCACAATCACAGATAGGCAAAGTGATGACTGTAATGATAGAGGGTAAGGTTGCGGATGAGAATGCCTACGTTGGAAGAACCTATATGGATGCCCCGAATGTCGACGGTTATATATTTGTCAATACGGATGAAGAGCTTATGTCCGGAGATTTTTGTAAGGTTAAGGTTACCGGCGCATTAGAATATGACTTGATAGGAGAATTAGTACAATGAATTTACCAAACAGACTTACAATAGCAAGAGTTATCATGATACCTTTTTTTCTGGTATTCCTTATGACAGATTTCTTTCCCGGAAGCAGATATGCTGCACTTGCAATATTTATCATCGCAAGCCTCACAGACATGCTTGACGGTAAAATCGCAAGAAAGTATAATCTTGTGACTAATTTTGGCAAATTTATGGATCCGCTTGCCGATAAGCTTTTGGTATGTTCGGCTATGATAGCCTTCATAGAGCTTGACCTTATCCCGGCGTGGATTGTAATAATTATAATTGCGCGTGAATTTATAATAAGCGGCTTCAGACTCATTGCAGCTGAAAAAAATGTAGTCATTGCAGCCGGAATGTCGGGAAAAATTAAGACTACCGTACAGATGATTATGTGTTGCCTGCTTATAGCCAGACTTCCGTTCGGATTTATGAGATACGTTGAGCAGATATTTATCTATGCAGCGCTTGTGCTCACAGTGTATTCGCTCATAGTATATCTTGTACAGAATAAAGATATATTGAAGGATAACTAATCATGGAAGAAGAATTGGTAAGAATATTATTTGAGAGAGCACTCAAGATTACAACTGCCGAATCCTGCACGGGAGGGTTGATTGCAGCCACCCTTGTGAATGTGCCGGGTGTCTCAGATGTATTTGAAACAGGTTATATAACCTATTCAGAGGAAACAAAGATGCGTATTCTCGGCGTTAAGAGGGAAACCCTGGAAAAATATACCGTGTACAGTGAGGAGGTTGCCCGTGAGATGGCTGAGGGTGCCGCAAAGACTGCCGGAGCCGATGTCGCACTTTCTGTTACGGGCATTGCCGGACCTGACGGAGGGACACCGGACTTTCCTGTAGGTTTATGTTATATCGGCTGCTATTATAATGGCGAAGCCGTGGTTGAAAAGCATATTTTTCAGGGTGATAGGCAGAACATAAGAGCTCAGGCAGTAGGCGCTGCGTTAGAGCTCGCAATTAAAACCTTGGATTAAAAAAAGTGGTGTCCTATTGTGGCACCACTTTTTTTATCTGATTTACAAGAACATTGTAAGCCTGCGTATTGTTTCCTGCCTTGATTTCATAGACGCTGTGGTCAGGACCTTCAATAAACAGGACGAAGTGCAGCTTATGGCTTAAAATCTCCTCAAACTTAAGCTGTATTGTAAGCTTGATTGTTCCATCTTTCTTGCTCTCAATAAAATAAAGGTTTCTCTCCGTGATGGCAAAATATCCTCTCACAAAGCCTGTTCCTACAGTGAGATTAGCCATACTTCCATATAACACCTTCTGATTTCCAATAATAGTGTTCAGCTGTTCTTCCATCTTTTTCTTCTGAAGATTTTCGGAAAAGAAAATAAGAAAAACTACAACAATAACAAGTAAAAGTGCAAGTACACCGGGCATAGTCATACTCCTTTGCATTATAATATTATCCGGCAGATGAATCTGCTCTAAAGCTAAATTTTACCATATTAAAGTGTACATGTAAATACATGTATGCGGGCAGGGAATGAGATTCTGCACGTAAACTCTCTTTTTTCAGGATTCAGGTGGCAAAACATGCTCATTTAATCTATGAGTGTATAACGTATTATATTTATGCATATCAGCTCCATTGTCCGAAGCAAGATGTTCTTGGAACAATCTAAGCTTCTCCCAAAAGGCGTGATATGCATAAATATAATATGTTATACACAGCTAGGTATATATAACATGTTTTGCCACCCGAATCCTGAAAATATGATTGATGCCTCTTTTCGGATATAATTTACTTGCAAGGTCAGACAATTGAGATTATAATGTTTGGTAAGTATTGTTTTGGAGTACATAGATATGGAGAATAACGAAAAGGGTGCATACCGCACAAAGCAGAGAGAAATCATATTGGATTACCTGAAAAAGTGTCAGGATGGACATGTCACCATTGATGAGGTTACAGACCACCTGAAGAATGAGGGCAATAAGGTTGGACGAACAACCATCTATCGATATATGGAGAAGCTTGCGGATGAAGGCTTTCTTCGCAAGTATTATATAGAAGAGGGCGTCGGGGCATGCTATCAGTACCAGGGTGAGGATACTGCATGCCGCAATCATTTTCATCTCAAATGCGTAAAGTGCGGCAGGCTGTTTCACGTAAGCTGTGATTTTCTTCAGCAGATAGAGGAACATGTTTACGAACATCATCATTTTCTTGTAGACAATTCTAAGACGGTACTGTACGGTGTATGTGAAGCTTGTCAGAAAGATACCGATGAAGATATAAGCGCTCATCACGGGGGATGCAGCTGCGGACATGAGCACAACAACGACAATAAGACAGGAAGAGGAGAATAGCCATGGAAAAGAAACCATTTGTTACACTTGAACAGTTAAAGGAGATCGACAAGACATATCCTACACCTTATCATATATATGATGAGAAGGGTATACGTGAGAACGTAAAGAAGCTTAGGGAGGCTTTTTCATGGAATAAGGGCTTCAGAGAGTATTTCGCAGTAAAGGCTACTCCGAATCCTTTTCTGGTAAATATTCTTAAGGAGTATGACTGTGGTGTTGACTGTTCTTCACTTACCGAGCTTATGTTTGCTAAGGCTCTTGATTTTGACGGACAGCATATCATGTTTTCATCAAATGCAACACCTGCCGAGGAATTTGAATATGCTCATAAGATAAATGCAACCATAAACCTTGATGATTTTACCCATATACAGTTCCTGGACGATATATGCGGCATTCCGGAGACCATATCCTGCCGATTCAATCCTGGTGGATATTTCCAGATTGCCAATTCCATAATGGATAATCCCGGAGATGCCAAGTACGGTTTTACAAAGGAGCAGCTTATTGAAGGATTTAAAATTTTAAAGCAGAAGGGTGCCAGGCATTTTGGTATTCATGCTTTCCTTGCAAGCAATACTGTAACCAACGAATATTATCCGACTCTTGCAAAGATTCTGTTTGAGCTTGCAGTTGAGGTATCTGAAAAGACAGGCTGTGACATTAAGTTCATCAATCTTTCGGGCGGTATCGGTATCCCTTACAGACCGGATCAGGAGCCTAACGATATTCTTGCCATCGGTGAGGGTGTAAGAAAGGTATATGAGGAAGTGTTAGTTCCTGCCGGAATGGGCGATGTGGCTATTTATACGGAGCTTGGAAGATTCATGATGGGACCTTATGGTCACCTTGTGACAAAAGCAATACATGAGAAGCACACATACAAGGAGTATATAGGCTGTGACGCCTGTGCTGCCAACCTTATGCGTCCGGCTATGTACGGTGCATACCACCATATAACGGTCATGGGCAAGGAGAATGAACCATGTGACCACAAGTACGATGTTACAGGTTCGCTCTGCGAGAACAATGATAAGTTCGCAATCGACCGTATGCTTCCTAAGATTGATATGGGTGATTTCCTTGTTATCCATGATACAGGTGCACACGGCTTCTCAATGGGATATAATTATAATGGCAAGCTCCGCTCAGCAGAGCTTCTGCTGTGTGAGGACGGCTCAGTGAAGATGATAAGACGCGCAGAGACACCTAAGGATTACTTTGCAACATTTGACTGCTTCCATATTTTTGACAAGGTATTAGAAGAAAAATAATCAGAAGAGGATTTATTTATGGCTGAACTAAGTAATATAGCGGCTGAGCTTTCCAAGGGAAAGAATGTCGACATGAATTTATCGAAATATGCTGACGGAATGAACTCACTGTATGGCAGGATGGGCTATGTAAAGCTCGCACTCAATCTGTATTCCTTTGCGGAGGTGTACGGTGAGGATACGCAGTATACACAGCTTGTCTCAGATTATGCACTCAGACTTGCAAATGCAGTGAAAGCCGGTATTTCAGACGAAAATGCCGATGAAGCTGATTCAGATAAAGCTCTTGCGGATATTGATGAGCTCAGAGATGAACTTATTGAAAGAATGGAGATTCTTACAGCTTTTACGGACAGATTTCAGGTGTATGAGTATGTGCTGAACCGTATAGAGTATAATTTTAAGGAATGTGATATTAATTCCGATTACTACAATGACAAATTTGAAAAGGATATTCTCAGCTACATTGTCTCCGACAAGGACAATTCTGTTGTAAATATGAAAATAGGGCAGGTTGTAAGCCAGATACCGATGCGTCTTTCAAAGAACAAGTTCTTTGAGCTTCTCCACGATGCATTTACACTGTACAAAGGTTCTGATACGGCTGCGGTGGAGGATTTCATTTACATGCTTCGTTCCGTTTCAATGCTCCATACACCTGAGAATTTCGACACAGCCTTTGATGTCCTCTCGGACAGCCTTAATAAGCTTGACAGCTTCTCCTATGTCGGCATGACACAGGAAGATTATTTTGAAGCTGCCGGGGTTCTTGCAGATGCTACAGAGTATGTTGTGAATGTCACTGACGTTTTCGTTCTTCTCATGGATGCGGTAAATGACGCATACATGGTTCTCCTCACATCCGGAAGGGCTATTGTGGATGGTACAGCAAGACAGCACTGTCTTAAGATTATCGATATGGCGCTTGATGCAATATATGACCGCGTGCTTCCTACAGAGGATTCCTTTGACAGCTTCGTGGCAATCGAGGGTGTGCAGGAGAAGCTGTCGACACAGCTCTCATCGGACAGCTATGCTCTGGATGATGTGCACAATTCCTATATGGGAAGAGCAGAGCAGCTTGGACTCAGTGAAGATTACGAGAAGCTTTTCAAGCTTGAGAGACTCAGCTCAGGAAGCAGCTTTATGAAGCTGGTTGAGGATAAGCTGTCGAATATTATTGCCGATGAAGCATATATTAACAGCAGATGCGATGAACTTACCAATGAACTGGCAGATTTCTTCGCGGAACATGAAAGACCATTTAACAGGGCAGTCATGTCAGGAATTCTTGGAAGTCTTCCTGTTTTCTTTAACAATATGGAGGAAATCAAAAAATATATACATGTAGCACTTGGACAGTGCAGTGATGAAGCAGAACGCAAATCATGCATGAAGCTTATGCTGGACCTGATGAATGAGTAATATATATGTAGTATAATAGAAGGTGGGAGGCGCGATTGCTGTGCATTATATCTGGTACGATAAGCTATATTTTAAAGAAGACAATGCTAAAAAAAAGACACGCCTGCTTCACCGCCTTGAAAAGGGAAAGCCGGAGCCGAACGTATACATTCTTGCCCTTCCCGAATCAAGGGAGCGCAATATACTTGATATATACAGCTCCCTTGAGCTTATGCAGCCTCACTATAAGAACCGCAGCAAATACGTTGTCGGGATAGCACGCGGAAAGCAGGATGCGATAGAGCTCGCCTCATCCATAGTCGGTGATATGTATAATACCAACGGTAATTTTGATATAAGGGCATTTCTCAATTTCTATGAGGACACATTCTCCGGCAAGGAGGTGTTGTAGTTGCTGTTTTTAAAAATACTGTTATGCATATTGAAGATTATCGGAATTGTACTTCTTGCGATTGTGGGCATTGTGCTGTTGATTCTATGTCTGCTGTTGTTTGTCCCGATACGATATAGAGTGCATGCCTCATTCTATGGTAAGCCCCGCGTGTCAGCTCATGTCACATATCTCTTGAGATTGCTGCATGTAAATTTTGAACTGGACGGGAAAGAATCCGAACTTAAAATAAAGTTATTTGGGCATAATATTTCCGATGGCAAAAAGACCGATGATAAGAAGACTGCAGACAGCCCTGGGCAGAACGACAGCACTGTCAAGGAAGAACATGACGCTGTGAAAGCCGGCGAAGCTGTGAAAAGCTGCGAAGCTGACACACCCACTAAGCCGAAAAAAGCAATCAAAGCGGAAGCTTCTGCCGGACATAAGGAGCAGAAGGATTTGGGAAGCTCACATGCTGAAAAATTCCCGAAAGCAAATAAGCCAAAGAACTCCGGAAAGCCGGAAAGCCTCCCGGTTAAGAAATCAGGCAAAAAAACTGAAGTCTCTGATTCTGATTCAGACGGAATCATCGATAAGGTCAAGTCGATAGTCTCTCTTATCAAAGAAAACCGCGGCGTTATAGACTTTGTAATGAGACAACTGAAGCTTCTGTTTAAGCATATAATGCCCGGAAGCCATACCATATCGATAAAACTCGGTCTTGATGACCCTGCACTGCTCGGTGAAATCGTTGGAGGAATAGCTGTTTTCAGGGCGATGACCGGGATTGTCATAAATATAACACCTGTATGGGATGACAAGGTTTTTGAAGCGGAGTTAGATTTTAAAGGTAGAATTATTCTTGGCAGAGTATTATATATAGCAGCCGGAGTATATTTTAACAAAGAAGTCAAAAAAATAATTAAAACCATAAAAAATAGTAAATAAACAGGAGGATTTTGAAATGGCAGACAATAACAACAAGTTCAATTCAACAGTTGAATCTCTCTTTTCAGGAATGGACAGCTTTGTAAGCGCTAAGACAGTAGTCGGAGATGCAGTTACGGTTAACGACACCATCATCGTTCCACTCGTTGATGTTGCATTCGGTGTGGGCGCAGGGGCATTCTCAGGTGAAGGCAAGAATAATGCCGGAGGCGGACTCGGTGCTAAGCTCTCTCCAAGTGCGGTGCTTGTAATACAGAACGGACAGACTAAGCTTGTGAATGTTAAGAATCAGGATACTATGACCAAGATTCTTGATATGGTTCCGGACATAGTCGACAAGGTGACCGATATTGCAGGTGGAAAGAAAACCAGGAAAGACGAAGCGGTTGATGAAGCCATAAATGATATCACCGGAAGTGATAATAAGTAACATTCAAGGTGAATCCGATGTCAGTTAAGAAGATAATAAAGGGAATAGGTTATACATGCTGCGCGGCTGTCCTTGCAGCAGCCGTGTACGCTTTTGCAGTCAATGGCTGCGTGATATATAAAACAGGCTCCTATATACTGAATGCCGATGAAGCTGCTGTGCTTTCGGATGTAGACTGTATACTGGTTCTCGGAGCTGCAGTTAAACCGGATAAGACTCCAAGCAATATGCTCTATGACAGAATTATGACCGGTGTCAATCTATATAAGCTCGGCGCATCAAAGGACATAATAATGAGCGGTGATCACGGCAGCAATGATTACAATGAAGTTGAAACCATGAAAAAATATGCTATTGCTTCCGGTGTACCATCAAACGCCATATACATGGATCACGCCGGATTTTCTACATACGACAGCCTGTATCGTGCCAGAAATATATTCGGCGTCAACAAAATTATTATTGTTTCCCAGAAATACCATCTTTACAGGGCTATATATCTTGCCAAGTCACTTGGCATGGAGGCTTACGGAGTTCCGGCAGACTTAAGAAGCTATTCAGGACAATTCAAAAGGGAAATCCGCGAAATACTTGCAAGAAACAAGGATTTTATTCTCGCAAAAACAAAGCCACAATCAAAATATCTTGGTGATGCCATAATTCTCAATGAGAATGGTGATGTTACAAATGATTAAAACAATTATATGAAAACCGTCTTAACGGGTTTCATATAATTGTTTTTTTAACACCACATATTTTTAAAGGCATGACAAGAATGTGATTGTGAATAATGACACATATAGTGCATATAATAGAATAGAGCAGCAGGTATACGGAGGAAATACTCCTGTGGTGAGAATAATAGGTTTTATGATGTTCTGGATTGCAGTGGGAATGATAATAGGGCTGCTTATTGAGAATGTTTTCTGGGGAATCGTGATAATAGTCCTTCTGATGCTGTGTGGATATAATCTATTCTGCAGTTGTAAATAGTCTGACCGTAATCTTATGATGTTGGGGTCAAAACATGCCAACTTAATTTACGAGTGT
>UMAK01049987.1_pt1 | contig 19632 bp, 7 predicted proteins | sample 1963681 | NCBI WGS metagenome assembly UMAK01 (sample SAMEA4835913, study PRJEB28245) | human gut metagenome | biome: gut microbiome; material: fecal sample | place: Denmark | collected 2008 | reverse complement strand
CCGCCGCACGGTTCTCTCCCCCACCGCCTGCGGGCGGAGCCCCCCTCGCAGAGGGGGCCAAGAGAGGGCGGTGCCCCGCGTGGAGCTTTCTCCCTTTGTCGGAAACGTAATCCGTAGGGGCGCATTCTATATGCGCCCGCGGAAGTTTATCTTGCCGCAAGCGGGCACGGGCGGATATGGAATCCGCCCCTACGTTTTTGAAGCGGCAGAGCACCAGCCGTCACGCGGCGTGACGGCTGGTGGGGGTTATGACTTTAGGTGGTCGGTGAACCAACGCTGACTTCAAAGGTTACCGTGCCGGTGTAGCTGCCCGCGTAGGGGGCAGCGTCCGGCTTGACAAAGGTCAGGGGAATTTTTGGGGATTCACCGCTTTTGGCGGTCAAGACCGGATCACCGCTTTCCAACGCAGTACTGCCGTTTTTGATGGTATAGTGCGCCGTCACATCGGTTGTGCCGACCAGCGTGGCGGTAAAGGGACCGTTGACGGTCACCTTCAGCGTTTTGTCGGTGGGCAGGGTGACGTTTTCGGCAGAAATGGTTGCCGTGGCGTTTGCGGCATTGCCTAGTTCCACCGTGGCGGGTATGGTCACGGTGTAGGCAATGCATAGCTCTTTACAGACGGTGCAGTAGCCATCCGTGCCAATGTTGTGGAGTTTGTTTTTGCTTTCGCCATTGCTGTAGTCTGTGGGGCAGGGAGTGGACCGGTATACCTTCTCGCCGCGCAACACGGGGTAGTTTTGCTTGTTTGGCCCGGTCAGGGTTTGACCCCATACGGTGGTGGTGTCGGTGCGGGTGCCTTGCAGCAGGTAAGCGACCTCGCCGCTGGCAAACTGTGCTTGCGTTTTGGCGATGATGTCTTTGTCGGTACTGTCGGAACCGTTGGCAAGGCAGTAACAGTTGGAGTGGTAGCACGAACCGTCAGCGTAAATTTGGGCGGGCAGCGTGTAATAGCCGCCATGCACGGAGCCGGTGACATCCGCCCCGTTGACAAGCACGCGGGTAAGCACCCTGCCGGAATCCGGGCGGACAAGCAGCGCGGCTGGCTGAGGCGCTCGACCGTGAAGGACGTGCCGGGCTGGCCGTTGCAGAACACGGTGGCACCGTCCGCCCGAGTTACGGTTATGGTGTGCGTGCTGGGCACTGTGGTGGCGATTTTCACCGTGTTGTCGTTGTTATCTGCAAAGACGGGCAGGCAAAAGCCGCAAAGCAGTGCAAGCGCACATAGCAGACCTGTTAGCTTTTTCACAGACGTCACCCCTTTTTACGGTCACAACATTGGCCCCGTTCATGGCGCTGCCGTCCTGAAGCGAGGCCGTTGTGATGCGCAGCTCCGCATTGTACCGCCCGGCAGGCAGTGCGCGGTTGAGTGTGATGTTGGTAATCATCTGCCCCGGCTCGACCTGCATGGAGATGTAAAGCACCTCATCGGTGTCGGTCAGCACTAGTTCAAAGGTGAAGTAGCAGGGGTTGCCCTCGGGGTTCAGCAGCGCGATCTCCGCGTTCGCTCCTCCGGTGATAAAGCTCTTTCATTTAATAATAGCATTTTCGACGCTGTAACGAAAGCGTTTGGGACGAATAGACATTGTTTCATTTTGTAATTTGCTGCTTGCATAAAAAATGGCCGCCTGTCGTTAAGCACAAACAGGCGGTTTTGCAGATATTTTAGTGGTTTCGTCCAAAAGAAATGCCGAGGTACATTATCATTGCTTTTTCGCTGTCCGTCAGCGTGTGCGCCGTAGAAAAATCCTGCACATTGAACAGAATGCACCCGCAATGTCCGGCAAATGTGGGGAAACAGGTGACTTTTAAGTAGGTGTCCACCTCCGGGCTGTAATCAAAAATTTCCAGCATTTCGCCGTACAGAACGGCTCGCTCATAGCTTCGCAGCCACTTGGCGTCCATATTGGCGAACAGGCTGCCGAACGAATGGTCGATCAGAGATTCCAGCGGCAATTTTTCCAGCTTTGCCAGCGCAGGGTTGGCATAGCGGAAAATCCAGTCCACGGCGCGGCGTTCCTCGTCAAAGACCATTTCAATGTCGGTAAAGGCGAAGGGCATGGCGTCGAAGCTCTTGTAATGCTCGTGATATTCCTCGGCGTTGGCGGGTGCGGTGTCGTCCTGCATGGTCAGGATCAGCCGCTTTTGCTGTGTTTGCAACTGCTCCAATATCCGCTTTTTCTGCCGCACCACATATTCCAGCTGCTCTCCGCTGTTTAAAACGACGGCGTTTTCCACGCTGTGTATGGCGCGCACCGCAACCAGACAGCTTCGGTGTACCTTAATAAAGTCATCACCCAAGTGCTGCTCCAGCTCCTCCATGGTGATGCGCGAGGTAAAGACCGCGCCGTTCGTCAGATGTACCTCAGCGTAGTTGCGCTTCATTTGGATATAGCGTATCGTGTCGGCGTTGATGACCAGCGGGGCATCGCCGCCCTTGCGCCGCGGCGCAAAGGCAATGGTTTTTGCAGACATAAGCAAGCCTTCTTTCTGCGGGTTTTATGATGTATGTAATACTTGTTCTGCTGTATAAAACTATTGATGTCGGATTGATAACCCAATTTTACCAAGCATAATTGGTTAAATCAAGCGCGATTTTGAATTTATCCGCACGGAAAAAGAAAAGCAGTTAGTGCTGCCAGATATTGTTTTCCAAATCACGCAGACGCGCTTTGTAGTCGTTAATAAGCGCCTGCGTGTTTTCGGTATCCGGAAAGCTGACAATATAGCCGTCCTCGGATTCATGAAAGCCAACAAGGCCCGCAAGCCCTGCCATCTCCGCAACCTTGACCAAGGTGTGGTAATCATACTCGCTGTTGTTTATGTGTAAAATCATGGGGTTCTCCTAACTACTGCTGTTTGTTGCGGATTGGTTCTACAAACCGGAAGTTGTCTATTATCTGATACAAGCTTTGGCAGTATAGGATTCAACGTCAATCTTAACCACATTTACTGCACTTGCCATCTTATCGTCGATCTCATGTTCTTCGCCAGTCTGTACTTTCATAAGAACAGCAAGCGCTTTACATTTTTCTTTTATGTCTTCCATGATCATTGCTTTACCTCGACACATAACGCTCTCATACTCTGCTCCATATTTGCAAGGTATATCCGCTGTAATAAGAGATTCACCTCTATCAATTTCTACAAATACATTCCTGTTTTCTTTGAGGCACTCCAGCTTGTGTCCTTCTTTCGCACAATGCACATAAAATGTCAGCTTTCCCTTTTCCATTTGGTAGCCATAATGCAATGGTACAATATAAGGGAATTCACCGTCAAACATTCCTAAATGCATATATCTTGCTGACGCAATAATTGCCTCGATTTTATCAATGTCGGTAATCTCTCTATCTTTCCTTCGCATAGTTTTTTACTCCCTTAAAATTCGGATTTTGCAGGAAAAGCTCCGGCGTGTGCCAACCACACACGCCGCCCGGCCCGCTGAAACGCCAACACCTCACGCGCGAAACAGTGCGGGGTTGTCCACGCGGTACGCCCACATGACGCAAACTGCCGTTACCGCAGGCGAAGCGGTAACGGCAGGGCAGGTTATAGGGTATGTAGGCAATACCGGCGACAGCACAGGCAACCACCTGCATTTTGAGGTAATGCAGAATGGTGTGCGTGTGAATCCTATGGACATGGTTTCCGTGCGCTGATATAGGCCGATACCCATTTTGTTTACTTGCGATTAGCTTTCCTGCGCAGTACGAAAATTGCCGCCAGCGCGAAGCCGCTGACAATCAGCAGTGCAAACCACAATGCAGGGTTGGCGGTGTCGCCGGTGCGCGGTATCGGGGAAACAGGCTGCACCGTCGGCTGGGGCTGCGCCGTCTGCTGCGGCTGTGCTGTAGGCTGCGGGGTCACAGTAGGCTGCGGGGTTGCCGTTTCAGCCGGCTTTGCCTTGACGGTGAACTTAGCTGTTGCCGTACCGCTTTGAGAAACGATCGCAAGCGTATGCTCACCCACGGAAAGCGTGGCAACAAAATCACGGTTCAGCGTGATGATGGTGCTGCCCTCCTTCTTCGTGTAGTTCTTTTCGTCCAGCGTAGTGCCATCAAGCTCTACACGAAGGAAATCGGCAAAGGATGCGTCAGAAGTGAAAGACAGCTCCTTTTTCTCGCCCTGCGTGACTGCTGCACCATCACCGGCTGTGATTTTCGGGGGCAGCTTTGCCGTCACGGTGTCTGCCTTGGCAATCTCCTTAGTTCCGTCCTTGTCGGAGAAATACTTGCCGCAGCCTTCGCAGTACCAATACTCAATGTTGCCTTCCTCTGCAGCGGTGGCGGCCTTTGCGTCAATATGTTTCAGGTCGGCGTGGTTGTTCGGGTCAAGGCTGCCATAGCTTGCCTTGCAAATCTCACAGACGGCCTTAGCTATGCAGGTTGCCGTACCGCCGGAGTGGTCGCTGATTTTCTTGTTGCAGTAGTCGCAGATGTGATTGTTATCTGCATCCTTGTGTTCGGAAGTGGTCTTGCCGCAAATATCGCAGATATGGTTTTTATCTGTATCTTCATGCAGACACACATATCCGCACTCGCTGCACACGCCGTCTGCCCATTCGTGATTTTCATTCGGTACGCTTACGGTATTGCAGCAGTTCCATTTTTTCTCGTGGGTAGTGGTTGTCTGTGTCCACTGTTCCGTGCCGGTATGATTGACGGGGTTGGTTTCGCCGTAAGACTGGCCGCAATGGGTGCAAACGGCTTTTTCGGTGCAGGTGGCAGTGCCGCCGGAGTGCTCCGCGTAGCCTTTCTTTCCCGCGTTATCCGTCACATCGCAGCTTTCATTGGCACATTCATGCCAGTGATGCGTTGCATCGGACGTCCAATCGGACTTCCAGCTGTGGCCCGTGGCTGGAATCGGCTCTATTTTTGTTGCGCCGCACTTGGTGCAGCTATATGTCTTTTCGCCCGCTTTTGTGCAGGTATGCGCTGTTGTTATCGTACCGTTGTCCCAAGTATGAGGGCTTACGTCATCCTTTTTATCGCAACGGGAACACTGCTTCCAGTGCTCGTTATCATCATGTGTCCAACTGGTAGTAAAATCATGTCCCAGAGCATCGCCATATTCCGCACCGCAAACTGTGCATGTTGCTCTTTGGGTGCAGGTGGCCGTGCCACCGGAGCAGTTTTGTGTTTCCACGACATTGCAAGTGCAGCGGCGGCTGTGTTTGTCGTTGCCGTTCGATGTCCAGTCCCCATTGTGGGTATGTTCATCGCCCTGTCCCTTGAACACGGGCAGGGTTATTTTTGCCGCAGCCACATACTGGCAGCTGTCCCATGGAGAATCGTCGCGGTCAGCCTTGAGCAGCTTCAGCACGTCGCCGTTGGCAAATTCCGCGGCGGTTTTGGCGGTTCCATTGAGATCTGTGTCCGTGTCGCTCAGATAGTAGCAGTTGGTGGGTCTATTAAAGGCGGAGACTGCGATTTTACTAACATATCCGCTACCAGTGATTTCGCCGACATTATAGCAGTTGGAAATCTTTCCGCCCATATAAAATCCGCAGATACCGCCGGTGTCGCTACTGCCGGTGTTGCCATTGCCGGTGATGTTGCCGATGTTATAGCAATCGCGGATTATTAGCGTACTACTATTATAGTCGACCAATCCGACAATTCCACCGACTCTGGCATCTATGCCTGTGCAGGAGACCGTGCAGAGGCTGGCGCAGTTTTCGATGGTTTCGTCCATAGCGTAGCCCGCAATGCCGCCACACCACCCCTGGTTAGCAGTACATGACACCGAGCCTGCCACCGTCAGTTTCCGGATGGTGCCGTCTTTTACGCAACCGAACAGACCGGCGCGACCGGGCTGGACATTGACGGTTACACTCAGATTCTTGACGGTGTGTCCCTGCCCGTCAAAGGTACCGGTATAGGCACTGTCTCTGTCCGGACCGATGGGCGTCCACGGTTCGTTATTCAAATCAATGTTCGTTGTCAGCACAGCATACGCGCCACGGTTCTGCGTCTGGCCGCCCGCACCGTTGACAATATCCCGGAACCGCTTCAACTGTTCGGCGGTGCCGATCTGATAGGGGTCGCTCTCCGTGCCGCTGCCGGTCATCGGGGTGTTAAGTGTGCCGCCTTTGATGGTACCGCTGCCGGAGACTGTGTTGTTAAAGACGCCGCCGGTGATGGTTCCGTTGTTGATGACCTCGCCGTTGAATGTGCCGCTTTCGATGGTGCTGCCGGGGGCAACGGTCACTTTGCCTTTGAACACAGTCCCGCCGGAGCCTGTAATGGTACAGGGATAGTTTTCGTAATCTCCCAGCACGACGTCGCCGTCAACCGAGCCGCTGTTGGCGTAAAGAATCCCATAGCCAGGTACCTGAGAGCCGGTGATGTATAGTCCGCTTCCGTTTGCCGCAGTACAGCCGACAATGCGCGCACTGTCCGCCAAGGTGATCTCCTTCACACAAGCGGCGCTTACGCCGCCGCCGTAGGCTTCGCCGGGGTTGGCGGAATTTGTAGCCGTGCAATTTTGAATCACGGCGCTGCCCGACAGGGTGAACTTCGTATTGTTTGAGAGATGGACGCCCCCGCCCTTGGAAGAGTTGGCAGAGTTGGAGATTGCCCGACAGCCTTCGATTTCTGCCTTAGCAGTCATCACAAAGCTACTGCTGCTGCTGACATATACGCCTCCGCCGTAGGCAGAAGTGGAGATTGCCTGACAGCCTTCGATTTTTGCCGTATCAGACATTTCAAAGCTGCTGCTGCCGTTGACATATACACCTCCGCCGCAAATTAATTGGATCGTGCTTTCGACGGTGCAGCTGCGAATGACCGCCTTATCTGACATTTGGAACTTGCCGGAAGCAAAAACACCGCCGCCGCTATTGGAGGCGACGCAGCCGATGATGCTTCCGCCGGACATAGAGAACTGGCCCGGTTCACCATTTCGCTCCGAATCAATACATACACCGCCGCCGCACTCTGCGGAGCAGCCGATAATATTGCCGCCCCTCATGGTCAGGCTGCCGCCGTTTTTGATCAGCGCGCCGCCGCCGCAATACCACGTCGTTCCGCCGTACGTTGAGAGGTCCGTTCCCGTGCCGCCGGTGATGACGCCGCCGGAAACATCCACAAAGTTCTCGCCCGTAGCATCATCCGCCGCCAACGCCCATGGCATGACGGATTTATTAAACCTGTGTACTTTTTCGTCGTTGCTGTCCGTCAGCGTCAGATTGCCGCCGCCCTCGACCACAATCACGCTGCCCTCGTTTGCGCTCTCGTATTTGAGCACATGACCGTTCAAGTCCAGCGTCACGGTGCGGTTGACGGTCAGGGAAGTGCTGATGCTAATGTCCCCTGTCAGCTTGACGGTGCTGACAGCAGAATTTGCAATCGCCGCAGTCAAGGCAGACTCGTTGCCGACTTCTGTTATCGCTCCGCCTGCGGCGGGTGTCTCGCCCGCGCCGCTCAACGCTGTCAAGGCCGTCTCCGGCTGGGGGTCGGACACTTTCCCCTCCGGCTGGGGGTCGGATACTTCCCCCTCCGGTTGCACTACCGCATCGTCTGCGGGCTGGGCGCACTTTGCACAGTTCTCCGGCAAAGCCCCCTCCGCGCTGCAGACGGGGCAATCCGTATTCATGCTTTCCGTCGTGCAGGCCGTTTCACAGCTGCAAACAGGCGGGGTTTCCGTGCTGTCCTCTGCAAAAGCCGCTGTGGGTATAAGGCATAGCAGCATACACAGGGCAAGCAGGGTGCTTACGATTTGCTTTTTCATCTTGTCTCCTTCGCTCTTTGCTGTCCGCTGACAGCACCACACTAATTATATAGATTATGGGGTAAAATGCTCGAATTGTCAAGTGCTTTTTGGGGGAAAATATATCGTAAAACCGAAGATAAGCGCGCTGCACGACCCCTTCAAAAGGACCAAATTTCATACTTTGGAATGATTTACTTTTCCCCTTCGGATGATATAATTTAACTATTATAGTGTGGCATTTTCCCCGTTCTTCACCCAAAAGGAGTTAAAATTGACCGGAAATATTCTGATAAAACCATCTGTGCAGCAAAAATTTGACAGCGTTATGCAAAGCGGCCGCATCCTTTTTTTCAGTGCGCCCTGCGGCTTTGGCAAAACGGCGCTGGCCAATGCGCTGCTGTGCGGGCATCGGACGCTGCGGCTGTGTGCCGATGCGCCGGATTTTACGCTGCGCACACTACCGGAAAACTGGGATGTCCTTTTGATCGACGACTTTCAGCTTTTGCAGGAGCAGGAAACCGCGCAGACGCTCTGTGAACTGATCCGTGCCAACCCGACGCGGCGGTTTGTGTTCCTCTCCCGCGGGGTGCCGCCGTCGTACTTGACGGCCTTCCAATACACGGGTCTTATGACCACGCTGGAGCCAGACGACCTTCTTTTTGACCGCGAGGATATACGCGGCTTTTTTGCTGCCCGCAAGGCAGCCGTGACGGAAAGCGAAATCAACGGCATTCTGAAAGAATCCATCGGCTACCCGCTGGGCGTCGCCGTTACGGCGCGGTGTATGTCCGGCGGCAAGCCGTTCGCCCCGGAAATCGTAGCGCAGGCTTACCGGGAGGTGTTCAGCTACTTCGAGGATGCCATCTATCGCCGGTTCGATCTTCCGGTGCGGCATTTTTTGCTGGATCTTGCCCCCTTTGAGCGCTTTGATTTGGAAATGGCGCGAATGGTCAGCGGCGACCCCCGCACCGGGAATCTGCTGGACTGGCTTCTGCACAACACAACGATGCTGCGTTATGACGATGTGCGGCACTTCCACTTCTGGCCGCAGTTCCGCGCCTTCCTTCTCTGGGAGATGGAAAAGGAATGCAGCGAGGAAAAGCGCCGCGCCGTTTTCAGCCGCGGGGCGCTTTACTACGAGCTGAAAGAGGATTATGCCCACGCGCTGGAATGCTACACCAAAAGCGGGGATCACGCCAAAATATCCGAGCTGCTGATCCGCAATTCCGAGCTGCACCCCGGCATGGGACATTACAGCGAGATGGAAAAGTATTACCGCGCTCTGCCGGAAAGCGAAATCTTGGCTTCGCCTTCCCTGATGCAGGGAATGAGTATGCTTTGCGCCCTGGCAATGGACTATGAAGGCTCGGAACGGTGGTATGGGGCGCTAAAGAACTTTGCCGACTGCCGTAAAAAACAGGACCCTGCCGCCAGACAGGCTCGCAGCCGCCTTGCATGGCTGGATATTTCCCTGCCGCAGCGCGGTGTGGAGGGGCTGATAAAAACAATCCCGGCCGTGTTCCGGCTGCTGACCGATAAAGAAATAACGCTGCCGTCTTTTTCCGTGACCAGTACCTTGCCCAGCATTATGAACGGCGGCAAGGATTTTTCAGAGTGGAGCAAAAAGGACGATCTTTTGTATCGGACGCTTCGCACCCCGGTAGAGGCCGTGCTGAAAAAAGACGGCGTGGGGCTGGCGGACTGCGCCGTTGCCGAAAGCAAATTTGAAAAGGGTGAAAACATCACCGAGCGTATGCTTGCGCTTATCCCGCAGGTGAGTGAGATTCAGCAAAAGGGAACGCCGGATATAGAGTTTGCCGTGAACGGGCTGCTGGCGCGCTGCCAGCTGTCCAAGGGGCAGGCGGCAGATGCCCGCCGCACGATTGAAACACTGCGTGCCCGGTTTGAAGCGCAGGGTCTGACCCGCTTTTTGCCGAATATGGACGCGATGCTCTGCCGAATGGCCCTGCACTGTGACGACCAGGACAGTGCCGACGAGTGGTACCGCACAAAAGCGCCCCGCGACCCCATGCACCTGAACGTAATGAAGCGGTATCAATACCTGACGCAAGCCATGGTTGAAATTGCGCAGAACCGCCCGGACGCCGCCCTGCTGACGCTTTCGCCGCTGGAACGCTACATACAGGGCTGCGGGCGGCATATTGACGGCATCCACCTGAACATTCTGTGCGCCCTTGCCCTGTATCGGAAAAAGGACAACGCATGGCGGGCGCGGCTTACGGCCGCGCTGGATACGGCGGCAGAGTACAGCTTTATCACGCCCGTCAGCGTGTACAGCGCCGCCGTGCTGCCCCTTTTGGAAAAGCTGAACCGGAACGATGATACAAAATGGTACAAGCGCCTTATGGCCGCCGTGCGGACACAGGCGACCTATTATCCGCGCTTTCTTGCCCCGCGCATGAGGGCGGCGAAGGAGCTTACCCCTACGGAATTACAGATACTACGCTTGATTTGCGCGGACAAAAGCAATGCCGAGATCGCGCAGATCATGGACGTGAAGCTGCCCACGGTAAAGACCCATGTGAGCCATATTTTAGAAAAACTGGGTGTAAAGCGGCGCAGCGAAGCCAAAACCGCAGCCAAAAAGCTGTGGCTTATTTCCGACCACTGATGTCAAACGGAGGAAAACCTGATGAAAAAACGTGTATTGAGCCTGTTTCTGGCGATCACCCTCTGCCTGACCCTGACCCCCACCGGGGCGCTGGCAGCAGAGGGACAGCCGCCGGAACAGACGGTCAGTGCAACGCAGGAAGCACAAATCCCTGCACCTGCGCTGGAAGAAAAAGAAGAAGAAAAGACCACCCCTGCACAAACCGGCGCGGGTGAGAATGCCCCGCCCGCGAACCCCGAAGAAAACCCGACAGAGGATGCGCCTGCGGCTGCCGAGAAGAATACCGCAGACGAAGAAACCGGCAAACAAGCCGTGCAGAATGAGCCGACTATGGAGGGGAAAAACGAACTCCCCGCCCTTAACGATGCGGGGCAGAGCGCCGCAGGCGGTGGGATTTATGTAGCCCCCGGAAGCCCGACAGAAGGGGGCGGCGGCACGTATATCCCCGGAGAAGACAAGCGGACAGAGATTCGGTGCGTCAGCAAGCCCGATTCCATTGGCCGCAGCTATGACGGCACGACGGACGGCGGCACGATTCCAATCGACTTGACGTTTACAGACGGCACAAATGAAATCAAACTCAAAGAAGGAACGGGCTTTACCGCCAAGAAGACGTTCGATTCCGCGGACGCGGGATGGCATACCGTCACTGTGGAAATCGCGCTAATCGGCGAAGCCGCGGTAAAGTACAAGCTCAAGGCGGGCGAAGAAACGTTTACGATTGGCGGCAACATCAACAAGGCCTATCCCAAGCTGACCGTGTCTCTTTCCCAGACGGCTTGCACGGCGGGCGAAAAACTTCTTCCGCTTCTGTCTGTCGAGGGTGCTCCGGAAGACGCCGAGGTGACATATTATTATCTGGCTTCCGCGTTAAAAAGCTGGGCGGGCTCTTCTGACGTAGAGGGTAGCGATGCCATGCCCAAGATTGACGAGAACACTGCAATCAGCGAACCCGGCACATATTACGTCTATGCCAAGACCGGCGAAACCAAGAACTACGAAGAGGAACGGTCAACAACTGCGGAACTCACAGTCAACGAGGCTGTCGTTGAGGCCGCTTCGGTAACAAAAAAAGACGGCACGGATGGAGGCACATACGAATCCCTCCCGGCGGCACTGAACGCGGCGCAGAACGGCGATACCGTCACACTGCTAAGCGACGTAGACCTGGGCGAGACATATGTGACCATCAGCAAGAGCATCACCTTCGACCTGAACGGCAAAACGCTGTCCAGCTCCAAGACGTGGTCATCTGACGGCGTTCTGCTGGTCAAAAATGCCACCGTAACGGTGAAGAACGGTACAGTAAAAGCCACAGGAATCGGCAGCTGCGCCATCCGCGCGTACAGATCCGGTGCGAGCATGACGCTGGAAGCTGTGACCGCCACAGTAACGAGCAATAAAAGCAGTGTGATGGTGGGCGACTTCGGCTCTGCTGTCATCAAAAGCGGCGACTATCAGGGACTGTACGTAGGTGCAAAAAGTCAAGTCACACTGAAAGGCGGTACGTTCCGCCCCTACATGGATACCATGACAAACGAGAATGTCAAAAGCATTTTCTGGAAGGTGAACGAGACCACCGACGCCACCAGCCGCGACTGCATGGAACTTCTGGGAGATGGCTGTGTCTATGTGGATGAGAACAGAACACAGGTGCGCACCGGCGGCGGCTTCAACACGGTCGTGACCGTTCAGCAGGGTACGGCCATAGATGCGCCGGTTGCAAAGATCGGAAATGTGGAATACGCTTCTCTGTCGAAGGCGATCGATGCCGTCCAGAACGGCGGGACCATCACGCTGCTGGATGATCTTGATCTGGGCAACGGCGCGGTGCTGCAGGTAGGTTCTTCCCAAAAGAACTTCACCATTGATTTGGACAACCATACCCTGAGTGCCGACGGTGCCTGCCTGATCATGCTGCACAACGGAAGCCAGCTGACGCTGAAAAACGGCACGCTGGATGGCAGCAGATGCACGAGCTATGAGGGCGTTCTTTACATCTCATCCAATAGCGGCCCGAAGCTGACACTGGAAAATGTGACCGCAAAGAGCGGAACTGTACCGGATACCTTGAATGGTCAACGGTCCGTCTTGCTGGCATATGTGACCTATGGCACGGTGGAGTTTGACGGCGGCACGTACACCGGCGGTGTGCTGTTAAAAACAGATGGCAACGCCGTGCTGAAAAGCGGCACGTTCCGGAAGGGCACTAACAACTACAGCATCAAAACAGAGGATAGCGGCAAGCATCTTTCCGACTATCTGGACGAAAGCCTGTTCTGGAATGGTGACACAGTGCTCGATCTGAGCAGCGAGACCCAAACGGCAGACGAAGTGACCGTGCGCCCGTGCGAGCACAACTGGGAAAACGGCAAGTGTACCGTCTGCCAGAAGGTCTGCGATCACGGCTCGGCGGATGGAAAATCCATGACGGAGGATCCCTGCCACACCTGTGGGATGAAAGCCGCAGCACAGGTCGATATCACCGGTTCGGACGCAAAGTATTTCCCGAGCTTCACCGATGCGCTCGTTTACGCGACCAAAAACAACGGCTGCACACTGAAGCTGCTGGCGGACGTGACCGGAACTACGGTGATGATCAACAATCCGTTCCTCTTCGATCTGAACGGTCACAACGTCGATGCGCTGAGCGTGGACGCCAGAGCGACGATCAAGGACTCCGGTACGACGAAGGGCAGAATTGGTAAGGTGACGGTTTCCAATGAAAAGGTGACCGATCTGACCCTCGGCGACCTGCTGGAGGAGGGCTATGCCTTCAAGTACGAAACCGGTTATTGGGCGGATGACAGCCACAAGGAAACAATAAGTGGGCTTAAAGTCACCGTGGAGAAAGCGCCCATCCAGAGTGTCAAGATATACGCGAAGGATAAGAATCATAAAGAAGTCCCGACGACCATGGCATATGGCACGACGGGAGAGGTAACGCTGGTCTCAAGCTGCCGAATGGGCGAAACGAGCGGAGCGGACCTTAGCTATTTGTGGTATAAGCTCGAGGGGGCTGCGGCGACAGCACCGCTGGAAGGGGCAACTGGCGCAAATTACACACTGCCCGACAATCTCGCCGCGGGAACGCACACCTATCTCCTCATCTGCACCAGCGGCGGCTATTCCAAGAGCGCGGAGATCACCATCACCGTTACGCCGGTCAGCCTTGAGGGCGCGGAGGTAACAGTCGAGAACCCGACCTATAACGGTCAAAAACAATTCCCGGCGGTCACGGTCAAGCTCGACGAAAATACAACGTTGACCAAAGGCACAGACTTCTACGTGGATGCCACGATGCAGGCCAACGCGGGCAGCTATACGCTGACTGTCAATGGCAACGGCAACTACTCTGGCAAGATTGAAAACGTGGAATGGAAGATCGAGCCGATGAAGATCGACAGCGTCATGGTTTCCTCTGCCATTTCCAAAGTCTATGACGGCACGGCGGAAATTAACATGAGCGCAAACGAATGGGCAACGGCTCTGAAATTCAAAACGCTTTCTGCTTCTGGCGTCGTCGATGTTCCGAGTGAAGCCTACACCATTTCGGATGCGTACTTTGTTAAGAAGAGTGGTGAAGAAACCATCTATTCGCCGGATGCCGGTGAGAAGTATGGGATCACCTTCAAAATAACACTCAACGACGACAACTATGTGCTTCAGACCTATGGTGAGGACACTCCTTCAACATCGAAGGTAATCACACAATCCGGCGGCGCGACCTTTACCATCAAGCAAGCCACTGTGACCTCACCGGGTGAGATCACGCAGCTTGTTTTCAACGATCTGGCAAAGACCTACACGATCGATCTGGCCAAGCTCCTGCCGAAGCTGTCTGAGGGCTGCGAGTATGGCGATATCCAGTATCAAGGGTGTGATTACCATTTTACGGATAGCACCTACCTCGACAGCAACAACGGTATGTCCGTGTCAGAGGAAGGCATTCTGACTCTGCCCACTGTGTCTGCGCACACCTCAGATGTTAACACACAAATCGGCACGATAACCGTCCCGGTTGTGACCACGAACTATCAGAATTTCGAGTTTACCATCAAGGTCTACATTAGCGCAAGGATTCCCCCCAATGCATCGGGCGTCACCGTCAGCGCGTCGGATATCACCTACGGCCAGATGCTGAACGAAAGTAAGCTTACGGCCACCGGCACGATGAAACACCCCGGCACCGGAGAAGAGGTCAAGGGCACGTTCGCGTGGACGAACCCTGAAGCCAAACCCGGCGCAGCTGGCGACTATACGGCTTCGTGGACGTTCACCCCGGCTGCGGGCTACGAGGAATACGCCCCCGCGACCGGAACTGTGACCATCAAGGTGAACAAGGCTACCCCCACCTTCACCGCTCCCACGGCGCAGGAAAATCTGACCTATACCGGACAGGAGCAGGCGCTGATTACTGCGGGCATGACGGACCATGGCACCATGCTGTACAGCCTGACCGAGAACGGCACATACAGCCAGGACATCCCTACCGGCACCGATGCCGGAGCATATACCGTGTGGTATCGGGTGATTGGCGATGCAAACCACAACGATACCGCACCCGCCAGCGTGGCGGTCAGCATTGGGAAGAAGCCGCTGACGATCACCGGGGTAACGGTTGCGCCCAAGCCTTATGATGGCACGACAAACGCGGACATCTCCAGCGTGACCTTCGACAACGTGACCTTGAACCGAGGCACAGACTACACCGTCACCGCCAGCTTTGACGATGCCGGTGTGGGCAACGGCAAGAACGTCACTGCCACAGTGACCTTGACGGAGCAGACCGCGAAGAATTACGCCCTGGAGCAGAGCAGCTTCCCTACCACTGGCAGCATCACCAAGGCCGCTGCGCCTGACTTCACCAAGGAAACCGCGCTGACCATTGTAAACGGCCACGAAAAGACCTACACTGTGACGCTCCCAGCCCTGCCCACGCTGGAAACTCCCAAAGCGTACGGTGCGCTCACCTATGAGATCGGCGAAATCAAACTAAATGACGGCTACTACACCAGCGGCGCGAAGGTGGAAAATGGCGAGCTGACCCTGCCCATTCAGAAAAACGACGTGGAAACCACCGGCTCTGTGGGCACAGTGACCGTAGTGATCAAGAGCGCAAACTATGAGGACATCACTCTGACTGTCAATGTCAGCGCAGTGAACAAGATCAAGCCCACGCCGGTCGGCGAAATCACCGCAAGCGAGATTACCTACGGTGACACACTGAGCAAGAGCAAAATTTCGGGCAAGATGAAAGACCTCGACACAGGAAAAGAGGTCGAGGGCACCTTTGCGTGGCCGTATCCATACGATAAACCCAGCCAAACCGGCGATTACAACGTCACTTGGATATTCACCCCGGCTAAAGGCTACGAGGAATACGAGACCGTAACCGGCATCGTAAAAGTTCCCGTCGCCCCCAAGTCCATCGAGGGCGCAACTATCACGCTGGAAAAATACGAATTCGCGTACAATGCGAAGGAGCAATCGCCGAAGATCACCCGCGTGACGCTGGAGAACTGGGATAAAACAAGAATCACCTATGACATCAAAGGTGGCGGCAAGGCCACCGATGCCAGCGACAGAATCACCCTGACGATCGAAGGTACCGGCAACTACACCGGAACTGCCACAGCAGAGTGGAAAATCATCCCTGCGAAATTGACCGTCAGCGTTCCAAGCGAAGTCAAAAAGGAGTATGACGGAACCACCAACGCAACGGTGACGCCGACCTTTAACGGGCTGCAAGGCAAGGACAACCTCACCGCAGCGGATTACAGAGTCACGGCTGCTTTTGAAGATGCCAAGGTGGGGTACAAAAAGATCGTTACCGGCAAAGTAACACTGAACCAAACAGCTACAGCAAAAAACTATCTGCTGAACGATGGAAATTTCAGAACTGACAACGGCACCATTGCCAAGGCTGCTGCCCCCACAGTGCAGCCCGTTGAGCTGACCATCTACAATGGTGTGCAAAGGGACTATTATGTCGACCTGCCGCCGCTGCCCGAATTGGGTGAAGGCAAATCCTATGGTACAGTAGACTACAGCAATCCGCATATGATCAACTTGCCTGAGGGGTACACAGCCCAAAGTACGTTGGTCGCCGATCCTGAGAACCTAAAGACTTACCGGTTATTGCTGCGCATGAATCAGACCGGCAGCCTGACAGAAGAAATCGGCACAGTCACGATTCCGGTCACCACCTCCAACTATCAGGACATCACCCTGACTGTCAAGGTCAACGCGGTGAACCAAATCACCCCCGTGCCGCACGGCAAAATCACCGCAACGTCGATTACCTACGGCAACGAGCTGAGCGCGAGCACCATCACGGGCACGATGCAAGACCCCAACACGCGTGATGCAGTCAACGGCACGTTTACATGGCTCACACCTGACGAGAAACTCAAGGCGGGTAGCCATAATGCCAAGTGGATATTCACCCCCGATGAGTCCAACGGTGGAAAATACACGACGAACACCGGCACTGCAACCGTTACGGTCAACCCCAAGGCGGTTACGGTTTCGGGTATCACCGCAAACGACAAAGTCTATGACGGCACGACCAATGCTGGGCTGGATTACAGCGCGGTGACCCTTGGCGGTGTTCTGGAAAATGACACCTTAACCGTTACTGCCACAGGTACAATGGAAAGCGCTGATGTCGGTGAGAAGAAAGTCACGATTTCCAATTTGACGCTGGGCGGCGATTCTGCCGCCAACTATGTGCTGGCTGAAAGCGGAAATCAGACCGAAACCACTGCCACCATCACCGCCAAGGAAGTCACTGCTACCATTACCCCGAACGGCGGCACTTACGGCAGTGTCACTGCCGCCGCTGCCGAACTTTCCGGCGCTGTGGACGGGGAAAACGTTCCTGTAACGCTTACCTACACCGGCAACGGATACAATGACACAGCCGTTCCCGTTAATGCAGGCAGCTACACAGTTACAGCCTCGATTGCCAACAGCAATTACACGCTTACCGGAAATACGACAGCCGACTTTGTGATTACCCCGAAGGCTGTTACCGTTTCCGGCATTACGGCAAACGACAAAGTCTATGACGGCACGACCAATGCTGTGCTGGATTACAGCAATGCCCAGTTTGACGGTATTCTGGAAAACGACAAGCTGACCGTTGCGGCTAAGGGTATGTTTGAAAAGGCTGAGGCAGGCAAGCAGAATGTTGCCATCTCCGATTTGAAGCTGGGCGGCGATTCTGCCGCCAACTATGTGCTGGCTGAAAGCGGAAATCAGATCGAAACAACCGCCACCATCACCGCCAAGCAAATCACTGTGAGCATTACGCCCAACGGCGGTATTTACGGCGAGACCATTACCCCTGCTACCGTTACGGCAAACGATGTTGTGGGCGAGGATGCCCCGGAAATCACGCTGACCTACACCGGCACAGCCAACGATGGCACCGAGTACAACGGCACCACGCTGCCTACCAAGGCTGGCACTTACACCATCAAGGCGTCCACTACAAACGCCAACTACACATTGGATGCCAACACCGCTACCGCCGAATTCACTGTTGCCAAGCGCGGCGCCACCGTCACCCCGGACAACAAGTCCAAGGTATATCAGGAAAAAGACCCCGACCTGACTTACAAAGTCGACGGTGTTTTGGACGGTGAAACGCTGACAGGTATCACGCTGACACGAGCTAAGGGCGAGGATGCCGGCGAGTATGCCATCACCGGCACCGCTGCAGGCGCAAACCCGAACTACGATGTCACGTTTGCCGAGGGTACACTTACCATCGAGCCGAAGTCCATCAAGGGCGCAAAGGTTGTGCTGGGCAAGGCGCTTACCGCCAACGGTGCGGAACAGACCCAAACGGTCGAGAAAGTCCTGCTGGACGGCAAAGAACTCCCCGCAGATTCCTACACCGTGGCGGGCAACACCGCCACTACCCCCGGCAACTACACACTGACCATCACCGCCAAGGGCAACTATACCGGCACTGTTGAACAGACCTACGTGATTATCCCCGCCAAGGCGGAGGATGCCCCCGGCGAGGAGATTGCGATTGGCAGGGGCAAGGTGAAAGTGGATGTCCAGTCTGAGGGCACTGTGCCGCCCGCCACCCTGCTGACCAACAAAGCCGAATTGCTTGCCATGCTGGCGGACAGCGGCGACATTACCGCCGACGAGCTGGCACAGATCGCCGACGGCGCAAGCGTGGACATTGCGCTGACCGTGAAAGAGGCCAATGTTTCCGCTGAAATCAAAACGGCGATGGCACAGGCCGCCAAGGGCTGTACCATCGGGCAGTATCTCGACATCAGTCTGTTCAAGTACATGACCGTGAACGGCAAACAGCAGGATGGTGTTGCCCTGCACACGACCAAAAACGCATTGACGATCTCTGTTGCGGTGCCGGACGCGCTCATCAATACGAACAGCGCGGTCAACCGCACCTACTGCATTGTGCGCAACCATGAAGGCACGATTACTGTGTTGGATGCCGCGTTTGACGCAGCCAGGAAGACGCTGACCTTTAAGACCGACCGCTTCTCCGACTACGCGATTGCCTATAAGGACATCGCCGTGCCGAGCAGCGGAAGCAATCCGGGCAGCAACAACAGTTCAAACGGCAGCGAAACCAAGAAGAACGAAGTTGCTGCTCCCACACCGGCCCCCACCCCGGCAAGCACTTCAAAGCCGTCCACCATAACGGCAATGCCGCAAACGGGCGATACCTCCAACCCCACGCTGTACGTCGTGCTTCTGGTGGCATCCCTGCTCGGACTTGCAGTTGTATTTGTCTGCAAGAAAAGAAACGATAAGTAATCGGTTATAAAGACAATTACAGATTGTTTTTGGCCCGACAGCCACAACGGCTGTCGGGCCTTTTTTGCGTTCCTTTTTTAAGTTTAAGGCGTTGTTGTCATAGTTTTTACCCGACCCGCGCACCTCCAAATTTTGGGCTTTTTCAATGAAACTCAAAATTTTGGAGGTTATTATGTCTCGATATAAAGATTCAAATAAGTACAAAATCTACGGTGGGGACGCCATTCTGGCGGCAAGGTTCGATAAATATCTGGATGCGACATTACGTAATTGCCGCGCAGATTACTTGAAAGCCCTGAACAAAAGGAAACAGCGGGAAATTCCTTACGAGGACTTGCCAGATGCTGAAAAGGAAACTGTGCAAGAGAGCAGCGCGGCAGACAATGAAATTGAATCCCTGCTGTTTTGGGAGGCACTGAAAACACATCTGCATCTGATTCTATCCACCAACAAACAGAATGTCACCGATGCCCGCA
>UMAK01010972.1_pt1 | contig 19697 bp, 23 predicted proteins | sample 1963681 | NCBI WGS metagenome assembly UMAK01 (sample SAMEA4835913, study PRJEB28245) | human gut metagenome | biome: gut microbiome; material: fecal sample | place: Denmark | collected 2008 | reverse complement strand
ATTTATTTAAGTTTAAACCCCTGTCGAAAAACGGGGAGTACTATACGCCGTGCTGATCAATGATTTGCCAATAACGGAGGAAACTATCACGAACCTTTTGTATAAGTTCTTCCGATGAAAGTAACGCTTCAGTGGAAACGGGTTGTTTATTGGCCGGCTTAGGAAAATCAGATAGTTCAAGTTGGGCTGGGCTATCCATAAATTTCCAGGAGCCAAACGATATGAAGCGGTTTCTTTCAGGAAGAAATTTAGTTACAAGTTCCGCTGAATATCTATCGGAAAGTATCTGCTTTATCGAATCATAAACATCGGACTGATTTACAGCATCATTACGAGTAAGCCAAATTGCAAAAGCAGAACAAAGTTCAGTATTGTAGAGAACAGAGGCAATGTTTTTGAAATATTCTTCCTTTAAGATTAGTTCGCCGTTTCGTACAAGGAATAACGGTGAATTACCCCTTTTGGGGAAAACGTAATCTTTGCCTCGATTCTCAAGCGAAGTTTTTACGACATTGACTGAAAAGAAATTGCTGCCGACTTTATAATCCGAATCCTCCTTTAATGAGTTAAAAAAGTTTGCCGTGTAATAAATGTCATTGACAGACACAACTTCACCTACATACTCAACAAACTTTTCTTTGTCATCTTTAGACTTTGTATTACAAGGTCTATTAAAATCGACATAGAAATGGGCAAGTGCAAACAAATAACGCAAAAAACTCGTGACCTGTGTTGCTCCTTGCGCAGACGGGTCATTAGTCAACTTTGAAAGTTGACTATATGCGGCAATTATATTCTCTTTTGAAATGTATGCCATAGTTCCTATTTAGAGAGATGAGCAGTAAGAGCTTTTGCAATTACCCAACCTAAAATCGGGGGAACTGCATTTCCAATTACTTTATATTGAGATTGTAGCGGTATTGCCCCGAAAAGGTAATTATCAGGGAATGACTGAATCCGAGCGATTTCGCGAACAGTATATCGACGATTATATATGGGGTGAGTTATACCGCAATTTTCAGGTTGAGCTGATGCAGTAATAGTGCCATTAATTTCACCATACGCAAATCTACGGAAAAATTTTGGCGAATGGTATTTTTTAGGATCGTCAAAGATTCTTCTAAAACGAGGAGAAAGTTTCTCATATGGAATATTCTTCCAGGAACGTCCTTCAAATGCAGATTCAGGAAGTTCTTCTTTTTTGAATGGTTTTGAGAATATTTCATTGAGATTTTCTCCGTGTTCACATGGACCGATAAGCTCAACCGTTGTTTGGGTAGTAATGCTATAAGGCCAAAAGTCGTTATCAGGGAGACCTTCGGTGCCTTGTAGAATTGTACCGAGCAAAAGTTTCTCATCATTAGAATGAGAGACTGAAGGGATATTCAATTCTCCTACAATATTATCCAACTCCGTAAAATCAAAAGATGGATAAGTATTGTCTACCCCAATAATTAGATAACGGTACCGCATCTGAGGAACACCATAATTGGATGCACATAGCAGCTTGGCAGCCACTCTGTAACCTAATGCCTCCATTCTCTTGCGGATTTCATCGGGAACAGTGGTGCCATCTGCCATTCGACTTGACATTATACCTCTTACATTCTCGAATACAAAAGCCTTGGGTCGAGCTCCTTTCTCAACTTTTGCTTTGAGGATTCTTTCGCATTCCTCAAAAAGGGTGCCACGCCCATTATCATCGTTTACGCCTTTGCGATTGCCTGCATTTGAAAACGGTTGGCAAGGGAAACCTGCCAAAAGAATATCAAAATCCGGAATTTCTGAAGCGTCTATGTTGCGTATATCCTCTAATCGGCATTTTGAGCCGTGTGATGTAAGTAGAGAATTTGAGTTATAACAGGTTGTAGCATCTTTATCGAAGTCATTTGCGAAAACAATTTCAGTATCAAGGCGTTCAAATTCTCGATCATAAAAAGAGAATCCGCCTGAAAAACCGAGATCAAGGCCTCCGCAACCTGAAAACAGCGATGCTATTTTGAATTTCATTCTTCGATAAAGCGAGGAACTTCCAGGTAGGCTGACAGGCGACCAAACCTTTTGCGGCTACAAGGAAGTTCCGTAATATGTTGAATATAAGTCGTTACTTACATTGAGTGGTCTTTGTCAGCGTCAAGCGCAAATTCAGATGCAAAGTTAGCAAAAATTTCCGAGACTTCGGGCATCCGCTGCAAAGATAGTTATTGACATGGGCAAAAATCGCGCTCACATGAGTTAATGATTATTGTTATATTCAATTTCAGGTTCTGCCGCCAAGAAAGAAAAATAAGATGGTTGAATTGAATATGCCCCATTAAGTGATTCCGCAAGTTGTTGTAACGTGTGTGTTCGGAGATCTTCGGTTTTCAACTGGCACTCCCAAATTACTATAACCCTCCATCCGAGTTCATGGAGTGCTTGAATATCGCGCTTGTCACGAGTACGGTTTCTATCTATCTTGGTCTGCCAAAACTCAATATTTGATTTTGGCAGACGATAATATTTACAATCTTCATGGCCGTGCCAAAAGCAACCGTGAACAAAAATAACGGTTTTGAAACGACGCAATACTATGTCAGGGCTTCCGGGGAGATTCTTGTTATGGAGTCCATAACGAAAACCCCTGCCATGAAGGAAGCGACGCACAAGCATTTCGGGCTTGGTGTCCTTCCCTTTTACCGCCGCCATACAATCATGGCGCTGTTGTTTCGTCATTGTATCTGCCATGTTATAATAAGGCAGAAGTAGCATCAATAGTTCTCGATGGCCTCGATAAACGGAAGGTCTTCGGGTTCGGAGGTACGGAGCGGAAAACGCTCCACCGGGGCGCGTTCATCGACTCCGTGGCCGATGCCGGAGCAGAACGCGAGGGCTTCGGCCTCGGTCTCGAATGTTTCGGGTTCGCCGAACAAGAGAGTATCGTCGGAGTCAAGGTATTCCTTGAAGCCTTCGAGGTCGTTGTCCTCGATAAAACTTATAAGAATGGGGTCGTCTATGACGTAGATTTTAACTGGCATAAGGAGCAAATTTTGATGTTATTTTCTAAGCACAAAATTACGAAAAATCCTTGACATAGACAAGGATTTTAGGAGATTATATCCTGAAAATATGTGGCTTATGACTGGAAATATAAAAAGTGAGCAAGGCAGGTCCGGCTCACGCTCCGATAGCATAGACTTATCTACCAACAGGCGGGGGGCATCGGCATCCCGACCCGCGCTTCCTGCAATGCAAAGTTAAGAAATTATTCATATAACACCGCTTGCGGAGAGCGAGAAGGTGTCGTGGAACGGGAATTTCTCGCAACCGATGTAGAGGGTATCGAAAGCATCTGTGCCGTCGGTGCGGTGTTCGAGCAGGTCTTCCTCGCTCTCGGCGAGCTTTTCGCCCGACTTATCCTTGCGGAAGCCGTTGCGACCGTTGGAGACACCGGCTGACTGAATGGCGAGGATAAGGTCTTCATTGTTCGAGCGGTTGAAGAACGGCATGAGCCTTTGCTTTCCGGCAAAGGCGTTGTTGATGAGAAGATACTTCTCGTCGTGGTGCATCGGGTTTCCGAGGTACACGGACTCGATGCGCCAGCCGTGCCGCTCGAACTCCTTAACCACGTTATAATGGAAGTCCTGGTCGTTGACGGCATAGTTTGATCCGAGAGCAGTAGCATCGTAATAATAGACTACTGTCTTATTGCGATGCGAGGCATAGTAGCGGCAGAAGTCCTCGACGAGAGCCGGAATCTTGCGGTCGAACTTGACGTAGAAACTTTTGATGACATTGAGGCGGCGGTCGCGTGGCTGACCGGCGACAATCCAGTTGATGTTGGCGTTGTAGTCCATGCCTATGCAGATAGGCGCGTCGGGGTCAACGTCCTTGTCGGCGCGAGCATCGAGCGTCGAGAAGTCATAATCATAACCGAGAGTATCGAGGTACTGATTATCGTTGGCATCGTACTTGTGCCCCTCGCGCATCGAGGAATAGAAACCGTCCTTTGCAATTCCGATCCTCTGACAAAGGATAGAGGTTTGGAAGGTCAAAGGGGTAAGGTCGCGCTTCATCTGCTTTATGTAGTTCTCACCGAGAAGCTGCAAGTTCTCAATCGAGGAATACTCTCGGTAGTAGACCGCGACGGAGCGCATCTTATTGAGGTCGCGGTCAAGGCGACGGAGGTAGCCTTTGAGATACGGAGGCACCGGCTTCCCGGAAGCATTAAGGGCGCGTATGCGCTCCTTCGTCCTCCAAATCTCATAGACCGTGGCCTCGATGGTCTTGATAAGTTCCGGGTCCATTTTGTCTCGGTAATGGAGGAACCAACTGCCCTTCTGGGTCTGCGGCATATCGCTCAATATCATAATTGAGTGATTGAAGGAGTGCTTGCCGAAGTGCGACTTTATGCCGCCGTTGGCAGGTAGTGTTTCGTCTTTGAGTTTGGCGTAGTCGATAAACTTGGCTTCATCGACCAGCAGCCATGATAGCGTTAGCGAGTTTGAGCTGCCGGGGCGGTCCTGTGAAATAATCACTGCAACCGACCCGTTGTAGAAAGATATGACGTGCTCATAATCTTTCGGGTCGATGATGGGAAGTTTGAACGACTTCGGCGGTTTCCTCCCCACGACATAATGGATACCCTCGATGTAGCCCCATCGCTTCCATGCGGCGAGCAAGCCGGGGATTGTATTTGTCAATCCGTGCTTGAAGGTCGGCACGACGATGCCGCCGGTCGAGCCGGGCATACGCTGCATATTGCGCAGAACAAACGGCGCAGCGATGCTGTCCGTCTTGCCGGTGCGTCGCCCTGCGACGATAACTGTAGTGTTCGCGCCGATAAGCTGCGTGAGGCGTTGGGGCTTGTTAAAGTACACTTTCTTCTGTGCCATCGTCGGGAGTGTTCTTGGGGTCAGGGAAAAGCGAGTCAAATTCGAGGTCCACTTCCTCGAACTCGACATCTTCAATGTCGATGGTTTCGGCCCGATACTTCTCAATCATAGCCGCGATTTTGTCGGCTATGTTGGGAATAGGCTCGATGCCGAGAACACGCGGATCATCGGTAGCCGTAAACGGTTGCACGAGGATTTGGTCGAGCGGTATTGCCTGTTCGTCTTCGAGGTCAACGCGGTTGAGCTTGCCGTAGGCAGTAGCGGCGCGTTCCATCGTCTTGCTGTCCTTGCGCTTCTCCGCCATCTTGTAAGTGGCGATAAGCATTTCATTGGTGCGCCAACGGTGGAAGTCGCGTGATGCGGAGCCGAGCATTGGGAGCAGCGACTTCACCACGGCCAAATCCGAATAGGCGGTAGTCCTATGTATGTTGTGCCGTTGGCACACCTCGGCGACAAATTCGCGGTCGGTACCGTCGGGGTTGGCGATGAACCAGTTATACATCTCGCGGACACGCAAAACCTTATCCACAAGTGCTTGCGGATAACGGTCACGGAGTTCAACCTCTTTGGTAAAGAGTTCGGAGCGGCACACTTCTATCGCATTAGGATAAGCCATAGTTACTCGTCGTCCTCCATGTCGAGCAGATTGCGGTGGGCGTTCTCGATAGCGAGCGGCGAGCCTACCTGTGCAAGCATCATCTCCTGAGAGTGCAGCTTGACCTTAGAGGCGGCTTTGCCACGGCGGTATGCTTTGCTAACGTCGGTGCCTCGGTCGGCGATGTCAGAGCGCAGCACATCAGCCGGAATGTCGAGCAGGTCGGCAATATCTGAAATCTTCAAGTAGATTGAGGCGAACTTCTCAATCTGCGTTAATTCTGTTTCTGAATAAATCATGAAGCGGTACTGAGTGATTTTGAATGAGGTCAGATACTTGGGCGAATAACTCTGCGAAGATTGCAGGGTCGGTAGAGATAAAAGCGGACTCGTGGCGGTTTCCGCGAGTGAGATTTTGCGAGGTGATAACCGAAACTGTATCGCCCCTTTCCGACTTTACCAACAAAATCTTGCTGTGGTTGTCAGCAAGATAGGTGCGCTCAATAACTTGGGTGATGAACGCCCAGAGTTTGAGCGTCTTGTTGGTAGCCTTGTGGTCGAGAACGAGGTTGATGCGCGACACGCGCTTGTCTTTGGTAATAAAGAACAAGCGGCGCAGAAACTCCTCGGAAATGGAGAAAGAAGTCTGCCAGACTTCTGCGACGCCAACCTGAGCAAGAATCCATTCGAGAATGTCGGCCACTTGGACGGCATTACTCAGATACGCTTGATACGGGGTTGTAGCAAGCGGACGCAGGATTTTGTTAATGTTGGCGGTGCGTTTCATTACTTCTTGGCTTTGCTCCCGTTGGCGGAGCGTTTACGCGAGGGGGCTTTCGACTTTGTCGAGGGGGCTTCGGGGGCGGGAGCAACATACCGGTCGTATGCCTCCCAGTTGGCGTGGAGTTTCTTGTCGAGAGCGATTAACTCCTTCAAGAAGGGGTATCGCTCGGAATCCGGGCAGGTCGAGTTTTCAAGCGACAGCGAGCGGAGGCGCAGATGCAGCTCGCGCATACGTTGGAGGAGCGAAAGATTCTCGATGTACTTTGCCTTGATTTCATCGGGCAGAGAATCGTGGTCGGGTCGCTTGCCTTTGGCCGGAGCTTCGTCGGCTTTGGCGGCGAGCGGGATGTGTTCGGCCACGATAGTTTCCACCTGCGCGGCCATTTCCTCGACCTGCGCATGGGTCAGGGCTTGAACGCGGAAGTTGTAATACTTTTGGAGCTGATAGTCCACCACATCGTGGCGGCGGTCAATCTGGGAGATTATGTTACGATACATAATCTGATTGCCCGACAGCTTCAAAAGGTAAAGAGCGCCGACGGAATAGTCGCGCTCGTCTTCGGGCGTTTCAAGCCACTGGCGTATCTGTTCAGTAAATTTGTGGTCCATTATAGTTTGTTGTTAATGCCGGTGAAGAACACGAGGTTTTTGCCGAGGGGTTCGAGCAGGTTTTTCATCGAGATCATCGTGGCGCCGGTGGTGACGAAGTCATCGAACACAATTATGTTGTGTTCGGACGGAGGCTGTTTACCAAAAGTAAAGACGGCGCCGACACGATGTTTCGAGTGGCACTCGGCAATATCTTCGTAGAACGGTATGCCGAGAAGTTCAGCGAGCCGTGCGGAAATGAGCGAAGCGAAGTTGCGCACCTTGTGGCGACGCTTGGGCGAGGTAACGATGCACCAGTCGCCAGAGGCGAGCGAGTGGCCGAGGATTTGCCGGATAAGGGTATTCATGCCCTCGGCAAACTTCTCCACCATATCGGGGTCTGCCTTTATGTCGGTGAGCGTCCGGCCATAAATCGACTTTTTCCAAAGCGATATTATGCCGAAGGTGGTATGACGGTAGGAAATCCTAACCTTGTTCGGGGCGAAGTCGCAACGAGCCTCGATGCCGGACGCCTCCTTCCACGCCTTTCGCTTCTTAGGAGCGAAAAGGTCGGTATCGGCCTTTGGCTTGGCGACAAAAGGAACATCGAGGTCGGGGGCTTTAATCGAAGGCACTTCGATGTCTTTCAACATATCGTCCAACGATATAGCCCCCTCCCTGATGTTCCTGTTATCCATAGCGGCGGAGATTAGGCGGCTTTGCCGGAGCAGTCGATGTCGCCGTCCTCGGTTTCGAGCGTACCTACATAGAAGGGCGCGGGCACTTCGTCGGTAGCCTCGACGTTGATAGTCGTCGAGGTCGTGCCGGTGGCACCCTGACCGAGATCCTGGGCGACAGTGGCCTTTGTCTGCCACTTGTCGTTGCCGAGGACGCGGAAGTTTCCTTTCATGTCCTCCACGACAAACACGTTGTCGGTGTTGTTGATGTAGGCTGCGGCGGCTGTTGCCTCCGCGCCTACGCCGGGGTGGACGGCGACGAGCTTGTTAAGCTGCGTCTGCGAGGGCAGCTCGCCCTGCGCCTCGGAAGTAAGCTGCGATTTGTCGGGGAGGATGTCGATATACTTCCACTTTGCATCGGCGGCGAGTGTGAACGAGCCGGTCAGGACTGCGGAAGTGGCGCGGCCCAGGTCATCGCGCGGCAACTGCGGGAAGCCGACGATGAACGACTTGGCGAGGAAGTATATGCGGCGTTTCACACCGGGCAGCTCGGGGGTGCCCTGGCACCACCCGAGCGATTTCTGAATTGATGTGCAAACTTTTGCCATAGCGATAGCGGATTAGACGGTTATTTCGATGGTCTTGAAGCGGTGCTTGTCGATGGTCTCGAACTGAACGCCGAAGAACATGGTGGCGATGTACGACAGGATGAACGGAGCATACTCCTTCACCATGACGTTCTCGACGTCGCCCATCTGGTCGTAGCCCACGAGCATATTGCCTTTGGTGGTAACGTGCATGAACTTCGACCCGGCCTTGTTGTAGAGGGGGCAGAACTTCAGCTTGCCGTTCGACCCCTCGACGGCACTCTGTCCGTACTGGGTGTTGTAAGGTATGCCCCCGTGTGTGAGCAGGTAGCCTTCGTTGTACTTGTCGACGAAGTCCTGCGAACAATACAGGTAGAGGTCCTGCGAGCGCAGACGCGGGTCGAGCGAGAAAAGAATCTCCTTAGCGATGTCAACGGCGTTGGCCGGAGTAATCGCGTCGGTGAACTTCATGTAGTTGCCCTCCTCGGCGGCGATGGTTCCGGCGGCGATTTCCTTTTCGGTGATGGTGTCGAAGCCGTCGAACAGGTCGGTGGTGGTGTCACCGGCGGCGTTGCGTCTGCCGTTCCACACCGCATCGTTCAGGTGCTCGGAGAGGTTCTTGGCGATACGTGCGAGGACGTGTCGGGCGGTCGGTGTAGTCATCTGACCGTCCCCCTTTGTGGCACCTGTGCCCAATAGGGTCGAGATTGCCGAGTTAGGCTCGAAGTTGGCGACAACGGAGCCAAAGTAGGTTTCGAGGTCGCGGAACTCGATGCCGAGGTTGTAGTCCACGGCCCGCTGAGGATTGTAGGGAGCGAACTGAGCGTCGCCGGTCAGGTTGCCGACACGCTCCTTGTATCGGATACCGGGGCGCCCCGTCATATACTGGAGCGTGTCGCCGATACCGATAATGGGAAGCATAAGGAGGTCGGCGCGATACTTCACGGCGGCTTCCTGATACTCCTTGAGGGTGAATGTTAATTTACCTGCCATATTCGGGTGGATGAGTTGATGAGTTAAGAGTTGATGAGTGGGTCAGACCTCGGCAAAGAGGGCTTTGGCCGAGTTGTAGGTATCGACAAACTGCTCGACATCATTCTTGGGGGCGTGTTCGCCGCCGGGCTTGTTGTCCTCGACAACCTGCTTCGACGGCTCCGCCGGAGTCTTGTCGAGCTTCGCCTGAAGGTCGGCGATAGTCTGTTTCTGCTCGTTGCATAGGCGGTCTTTCTCGGCGAGCGCGTCTTCGATTGCGTCGAGCTGCGCCACTGTAACCGTAGCCGCACCGTCTTTCACGGTCAGCGGTTTGTCGGCGAGGATAGCCGACAAGAAAGTGTAAGTCTTTATCATTGCGGTGGTAATGGGATTGGTGGATGGTTTGAAGAAGGAAGTCAGGGCGGCGAGGAAGCGAGAAAACGCACTGTCCTTGTCGACCTCGGCGATGGGGATGTTCGGTATCGGCATACCGGCATTTGCCATAGCGGAAGCGAGCGCGTCGGTGAGCTTCGGGGCCGGTTCATCGGCAAGGTCCGTGATTTCATCGACAAATCCCCAGTCGAGGGCTTCTTTAGCCGTGAGCCAGCCGCCTGCTTTCATCAGGGCGAGGAGGTCTTCGGTCTTGCGCTTGCAGCGCGAGGCGTAGAGTTGGGCGCAGTTCAGGTCGAGCTTGTCGAGGTCGGCCTTGATTTTCTCACAGTCGGCGATGAGCGTTGCGAACTGGTCGCTGTTAAGGCTGCCCCACTCGAAGAAAGCCATCGAGCATTTATGCACGAGGTACATCGCCCCGGCATCTATGGAAATGTGGGCTGCGCCGAGCGAAGCGATGGTTGCGGCCGAAGCATTGAGACCCACGAAATGCACATTGACATTGCCGTGGTTGCGGAAGGCTGCGGAGATAGAGAGGCCGGTGGCGAGTGAACCGCCGAGGCTGTCGATAAGGACGTTGACCTGCTTCCCCTCGTTCTTTGCGAGTTCGCGGTCAACGGTAGAGCGGTCGAAGTCGTAGCCTCCGACGTAGCCTTTGAGCGAGATATGGTATGCGGTCTTTGACATGGCGTAACTGAGTTTTACACCACGAAGTTACCGCTGTAAATAAGGAGGGTAAAAGACACCGAAATTCACGAAAATTTCGTAACTTTGCAGAATGAAATTTGAAAAACCGCCATTAACATATAAAGAGCAAATCGAACTTTTGAAAAGTCGAGGCTTGGTATTCGATGATGAGCAGAAAGCAGAACTGCAATTATCGAATGTCAGCTATTTCAGGCTGAGTGCGTATATGCTTCCTTTCAAGAAAAATATTCACTCTGAAATAGTTGACGAGTTCCGATATGGAACAAACTGGAAATCGGTCTACGATTTATATGTTTTCGACAGAAAATTGCGACTTCTGGTATTTGATGCCATCGAGAAAATCGAAGTGGCTATACGGTGTCAGTTGGTATATGTCCTATCACACAAATATGGTTCGCATTGGCAGGATAATCCTGCAATATTGAAAGATCCATACGTCATTACCCTTAATGACGGAAGCAGTAAAACCGTTGACGTTTACACCGATATTCAAAATCATATTGCCGAGCAATTGATTAGCCAACAAGCCGAGCTGTTTATAAAGCATTACCACGAGACCTACGACGAGCCGCAAAACCCTCCATCATGGATGAGCGTCGAGGTAATGTACTTCAACCAACTGTCAAGGATATGTTCCAACCTGCGAGAAAGAGCCGACAAAGTCGCGGTTGCAAAGCATTTCTCGCTGCCTCCCGATGAATTTATTTCTTGGCTGCACACTATCAATTATGTGCGGAATATCTGTGCGCACCATGCGAGATTGTGGAACAGAGAGATAAAAATAGTACCATCAGTACTGCGTTTCTCCAGAGATAAGGTATGGATTTCCGACCCGGCACAAGCTAAAAGAAGCAAGATTTATTATACCTTGTGCATGATAAATTACTTGTTGCAGTCGGTCAATTCAAACTCCTCATTTTCGGAGCGCCTAAAGCAGTTGATTTCCGAATATTCTCCGAAAATAAGTGCGATGGGATTCCCGGAAAATTGGAAAAGCGAAGAAATTTGGAAATAATGTGCCTAAAATTTTGGCGGTTCAGAAAATAGTAGTAACTTTGCGGAACAAAACCGACAACACATTGTTTACAAGATAACAAGCCTCTCAGGCGTCCGAAAGGAGCATACTTGAGGGGCGTTCTTTATTTTAGGTCATTGCTATCATAAGCGATGACCTAATATTTTATAGATAAACAGAGCCGCCCCGGAGGGCGACCCTGCAAGGAGAGAGGGAGGAAAGGGGTCAGATTCGGCGGAACACGTGATTGTTGGCGCCCATGTTGTAGTCCCACATGAACAGGTCGCGTCCGAAGGCTTCATAGTCGAAATAGCGCGAGAGGTCGCCCATCAGTTTTTCGAGGTTGTAGCACTCATTGACGATGTGCCGGGCGAAATCTTCTTCGCTGTCCCATTCGCCGCAGTAGGCTTCCTCGAAGTTGTCGAGTTCGTCGGCAAACTCCATGTAATCGTCTACGGCATCGACATCGTACTTGTCGCACAGCTCCGTGTATTCCTGAATGTGGTCGAAGTCTTCCTCGGACATGAAGCCCTCGTTGTACCACTGGCGGGGGAACGCCTCGTAGTCCTGGGCCATCAGCTCCGGGTCTTCCTCGTCGGCGTGGATAGCATTGCAGAAGTCGATAAACTCATCGTAGTCGCTGAAGCTGCTGAGGTCGATCCACAGACCGCAGAGAGAGCCTTCGTTGTATTTGCCGTAAGTACCGACATAGACGGAGGGTTCACCGTCGCAGCCGCTCTTGTGTTCGCTGACCGCTTCCTGAAGTTCTTCGGGCGTGTAGCCCAGTTCGGCGAGTCGTTCTTCGACTCTTGGAGTGATGTTGAGTTCTCCGAATTGTAGACTCATTGTAGTTGAAATTGAGGGGTTAAACATAAGGTTCATTGTTTTTGTTTTACACTGCCCCCAAAGTGCCTTCGGGCGGACCGATGAGGCAAGGGTGATTGCCGTTCTGCAACGAAGCGAAGAACGGAGGAACGCGGAGCGCAAACCTGCCCTTGCTGTTCCGAACGGAGGTAATAACTTTGCGGCGTAAAACAGGGCAATGGGCCTGACGTGGTAGCCCGACAGATGGAAACGAAGATGAGAACGGAAAGCAGGGGTTGCTCAACACCAAGAGTCAGAAGAACAGCCGGACGGGCTGCATGACCGGAGCAGGGAGCGGTCAACAAGAGAGGATGCAGGTGTGACCCGACGAGTCTCTGTGCCGGTGCTTACGAATATGGCAAGTGCAATGACGGCTCGCGGACTGAGGCTTGACCTACTCGGCGACCACGACACCGCTTTATCCTGCAAGGCGTTCCATATAGACAGGCAGACCCATTCCTTAATTATGGCTCGGACTATGAGAACTTCCACCGCCTACCTCTGAAAATCAAGAGTAATGTCCGAGGATGATTCCGACCGCCAAAATCCACGGAGCGAAAAAGTGCGATACGTATGTTGCCGATGCCGTACCGCTGACAATTGGAGTATGCGGACAGGCCGACAACCCGAAGGGTCACTGCCGAGAACGGAACAGGCACCTGACACATCGTGTGCTATGACCAGAAAGATGGGCCACTGCTCACGCCAATTATGAAGCCGCGCTGTTCAACGTGACCACAATATGGGCGCACCGCTGAATGTTCCGCGGCATCTGACCCCTCCCTCACTCCTGCAAAGTGTCGCCCTCCGAGGCGGCTCCATCCAATGAAAAACCGCCGACGCCTCACGCGCCAGCGGTTCCGGTAACTTCAAAATCTGTAATGACTGTTGCCGCATCCCTGCGGCGCAACGATTGGGAATGTTCTTGATGCAAAAGAATATCATATCACGCACGGCACCATCGAGCGGATGGCGACGTGCTTTATTTTGTATTCATACCCGGCGGCGTCGCCCGACGGGAGGCCGCAACGCTGCTCCGACTCAACTTGTGGATGCGGCGCTTCGAGCGAGCCGATCAGGTAAGACTTGCCGTTTACGTCGGTAACGACAAAACCGAGGCAAGGATTCCTCGGAAGCCGCCGGTCGGAAATAAATTTCAAGGTGGCGGTGTCCTCGTACCCGGCGCCGTCCTTCTTGGTCTGACACTCGCAGGTCGGCTCGTCGAAGAAGGCTATCGGGTGAATGTCCGTGAGGACAGCCACCGTCATGCCGCAGATGGCAGAGAGGTCAACTCGCCTCGGCAGATGTCGGCAGTCAATCCAGCCGATAGCCTTTATTCCGGGTAATATCTGTGTCGAAGTCTTCATTATAGCAGAAATAGCATAATTGAAAAAATGAGGTGCTGAAATCAATGAGATTTTTTACGCAAATATTGTTTTTCTGCGCGTTTGCGGTGAAGATAGATGTCGCGCTGCCGCTGATAGCGTTTGGCGATTGCGTTCCAGTTCTTCTCCGTCGGCTCGATGCCGTGCTTCTCCATCCACGCAAAAATCAGTTCGTCCTGACGCTTGCCTATCTTGCCGAAGTGATGCAGTTCCTCCCAAAGCTGAATGTCGAAGCGGTTGCGGATAAGATTGAGCAACATCGACAAGGCACGGGGCGGCAGGTAATTGTATGTCTCCGGCGGACGGTTGCGGAACGTCGGAATCCTGACGGCCAGTTTGCCGTCGGCGCAGACCTCCGGCTCCATCCCCTCCGGCAGCTTGGCCATATACAATTCGAGCGTCTTGCTCTCGACAGAGCCACGGGTAAGATGAACCGGCACCTCGCCGCCATGTTCGTTTACGAACCACTGCGCGAGATAGTCTTCCAGCGGTAAATAGATGCAAAGGTTGCTCATGATTTAGTCCGATTTATATATACAAAATTACCTAATATCAGCGTGTTAGCCTAATAATCAAGGGGGATAATGGGGGACTTGCGAGGATACTTCGGAGTCGATTAGCGATTATTTTTATCAGTCCGGCGAAGAAGAAAAATATGGATGCGGTATAATCGGCGGGGTGACAGCGTTGACACGGGAGCCACGATGATACGAGAGCCGAAAGGCAATGCGTAAAGCCGCTTAACTACAATACTTTATCTTTTTTTGAAAGAAAAAGTAAGTATGTATAGGTATGGCTTGAAAGTGTCAACGATTGGCTCTGATAATTTTCGGAAAATCGAAAATGACTACAAGTGTCAACGATTGTCAACGCTGCATAATTTCGTAAATTACTGAAATACAATCAGTGCTACCTTGTCAACGCTGACTTTCGTGGAACATACGCTTTTGCTTTCCACTGATTGGCTTTTTTGAAATAAAAAAGGCCAACATCCGGATGTTGACCTGAGAGATAATATTGAGGAAGATAACGTCAGAACGGCATATCTTCCTCCTTGGCGGGAGGGTCAAAGAGAGAGGTCGGCTTGGGAGGAACCGCCGGAGAAACAGGCGCTGAGTCCGTCGGCTCCGCGTCCTCGGCCAGTTCCTCCGTCTCGCTGATTACCTCGGTTTCGAGATTAAGGCCGAACTCCGCTTTGAGCATGGCATAATTGAAGCACATAGCCTTGGGGCGGTTGACTTTCATCTTCTTGGTCTGAGTGCCGTTCACCGTTTCAAAGGTATAGTCCGGCGTTCCGTTGGCGAGAAGAATAGTGAAACGGTCCTGTTTCAGACCGAGGAACGAGGGATGCGAGCGGAGATATGAGAGCATCGTACTCCAGTTGCTACGGTTGGCAGTGGCGTTAGCCGCACCCCTGCCGTTGAAAAGTCCGGCTACTGCGGCGCTGTTCAGATACAGCACGGGAGTAGGCTCGGCGAATATCATATCCTCCTTCATGGTAGTGGAGCGGAAAGTGCGGTGCCACTTGATGCGGAAATGCGCCTTGTCGATGGCGCGGCCCTGGGTATGGAAGCCTTGAAGCGCCTCCCAGAAGTCGCCCATCTCGGAACTTTCCTGAGCGGTCTCGTTCTGCAGACGCATACCGGCCACGGCCACCGTGAGCAGGTCGTTGTAGCTGAACGGCAACGACAGCACCGATTCGAGGGTGCGGAAAGCGGCAAGCGGAATAATCCAGTTGCCGAAGATACGGTCATGTATCTTCTCGCCCTCGACAATCTTAGACAGCTCCGATTTGGTGAGCGAGTAGGCATTTGAGAAATTCTTCTCAAATAACGCACGGTGCGACAACACCTCCAGAGTGAGGTGAGTATTGCCGAGCGAACACATAGCCACAAGATCCTCGTAAGCGTCGCGCTCCGGCTTGGAGAAAGAGGTCTTGGAGAAAGCGAGAAATAGAACACGGGTAAAAAGCGCCATGTCTTGCGTCGGCTTATCCTGGCCGCATAGGGCTATCCCGGTGGAGATGATAGTCTGCGCCGCCATGCCGTCCGTGTTCTGATTCTTCTTGGTCTGACCGCCGCCTCCCCACAGACCTTTGAGGTATGCGATTTTCCGCACATCGAGGTCGTTCTTGTACTCGTCGAAAACGACAAGAGAGTTGATCGCCTGACTGACACGGTCGTTCATGGCCGGAACCGAGGTAACACCGAGGTTCGGAGGGTCTACGCTATGGATAAAGAACGACTGGAGAGAGGTCGCAAGCGTAGTTTTGCCGGTGCCTTTCTCTCCGAAAAGGTTAAGGATTGGGAAATGGCGTGTGCGGTTGAAGATGACATCGCGGTAGAGAGTGGCAAGCAGGTAGCAGAAAGCGATTTTGGCGTTGTCGCCGAAAACCCTGACGAGCTGCACGGCGAAGTCGTATAGCTTTATGCCGCTGCGGTTTTCATGTATGAAAAGCCGCTCGAACTGGTATATTTCGGGATTGTTCTCGTACATTTTCGATGTGGCCGGAATATAAAACGACCTGTTGGGGGCGGTTTCCACGATGCCGAGGTCATCTACGGCCAGGAAGCGGTCGCCGTTGAAAACGCCGTTGCCGAAAGCGAAGAAGCCGTTTATACCGTCCCAGCCCATCTTGCGGACACGCTCTGCGGAGCGGGTGCCGCGATAGAGATATTCCTTTACGTTATTGAGCTTGTCAATCTTGGCGCGCCATATATAATTGCCGACGGAGCCGACGCGCTGCTGAAAGGTAGTGAGCGAGCATAGTTCGGACTCCCGGAACTCAATATCGACCGACTCGTTGAATTTGTTTACCATACGGAACAGACGTGTGCCGTTTGTTTCGTCCTTGATGTGGTAAAGTGATTCGAGATAGAAATTGGAGAGCCTTACGGCCTCTCCCTCGTCGTAGGTATAGAAGCAGTTGTCTATGATGTTCAGATTGCAGACGCGCAGAAGTTCTTTCCTGCGTTCCGCATCATTCTTCGGGTCTGACTTGGCGGCACGTTGCCGTGCCTCCCCTTTGGCGCGGCTTATGGCGGCTTTCCACGATTTGACTGTGCCGTTGATTTTGGCGAGAGAGGCGATGCACTCGTCAGCGATGGCATCGTCCTTGATATGTCGCAGCAGGTCTGCGACCTCGGCGACAATCACGCGCTGTTCGGCAAGTGATGAAGCCACGGCGAATTTCTTCTCCGCGAGCCAGAGGATAAACGGCTTTTCAGGTATTGCGGCGTATATCTCCGGGTTGAGGATGTACTCGTCGGCGTCGTTCTTGTGAAGAATGACGGCATCATCCTCGGCTTTTTCCTCGTTAAACGGCAGCTCGCGCACCGTGACATCGAAACCCCGGCGCACGGCTTCGGCTCCGTTGGTCATAACGGCCTTGAAGCCGGGCCCGAAAGACTCATCTTTCGGAGGGTCGGAGTCCGGGATAAAGCATAGGGATTGTATATGCTTTTTGAGGATGTCGAACTGCGCGTCACTCCAGGCGGTGCCGAGAGTGGCTACGGTGTTTTCAAGCCCGATGGACTGGAGGCGCAGGACATCGGGCGCACCCTCGACGATATTATAGTAGAGCGCATCACGGCAACGGCTTGCCCTGTCGATGCCGAAAACGGACTCACCTTTGGTAAATACCGACGAGTTGCACGAGTTGACGTATTTTCCTACCTTGTCGGCCTTATCGTCGCCGAGATAGCGGGCGGTGAAGGCAATGACGCGCCCGAAGCGGTCGCGGATAGGGATAACAAGGCGGTTTCGGAATAAGGTATATATCCGACCACTCTTTTCATCCCGTTTGTAAATGCCGGACTGCACGAGCAGATCTTCTGTGATAGCTTTGCTCTTGCAGTATTCCATAAGAAGTTTACCGTCCTTCGGAGCCAGACCGATGCCGCAGGTGGAGCAGAAATCCTCCGGCCATCGTGAGTAAGCGTACTCACGGGCAGCGCTGGCTTCATCGCTCAGTTCCACTCGGAGCTGATCGAAGAAGAATTTATGCACCGTGGCGACGGCGGCCAGGACTGATTCTTTCAGTTTCGCCGCCTCCTTTTGTTCGTCGGTCTGTTCTTCCTGAGTGTATTCGATATGCAGATTGTTGGCTTTTGCGATGGCTTCGACGGCCTGTAAAAAGTCCATCCCCTCGCGCTCCATATAGAATTTGATGCCGTCACCCCCACGGTGGCAGCTATGGCAGAACCAGAGGTTTCTGCCGGGCGTGATGGAGAAGGAGGGTGTGTTCTCGGAGTGGAACGGGCATGAGGCGAACATCGTTGAGCCACGGCGACGGAACTCCAGCCCCCACGATTTCAGAACATCCTCGATGTCGAGATTGCGTACCGCCTCTATTGTCTTGTCGCTTATCATAATTCTTTGGCTTTATCCCAGCAGTCGATGATTGACTGGCCGGTGTATTTGAGTCTGCGCGGATTGCCGTTGCAGGGAGAGATCAGACCCATGCGGCGCAGTTTGCGCAGGGTCTTGTGGCAGATGCCAAGTTCGGCACAAGTCCGCTTAACCGAAAATACACCGTCGGGGTCGCATTTGGGGCGTATCTCAATCATGGCTGCGGTTGCTCTGTGTCGGGCGGCGTATCATCAAAGATACGCTTCCCGGCCTCGTCCTCGATAATCTGTTTGGCGTGTTCGGGTATGCGGCAGGCCATACCTTTCCAGTTGAAGAAGGTCTGCCGCCGGACACCGGCCAGTTTGGTTACGCCGGTCACGAACTCGACCCTCTCCCAATAGGAAAGAGTGTCAAGAAAGGCGTTGAGCTGCGTGGCCTCAATATGCTTTATATCGTTGTTCGTCATAAGCGTTCAGATTTGTTTGTTCCAGAAATTTATAATCTCGCTTCCGAGATAGAATTTCTTTGCGGTAGACTTTCTGACACCTGCTTTAATGCGTCCGGAGAGGGTATATTTTCTCAGGCTGTTGCGGTGGATACCGAGCAGTTCGCAGGTTTCTGTAACTGTATAGCGTGAGTTAGGCTGTACCTTTGGGGCTTCCGTTACCATAATCAATAATCCTTACCGTCTGCGAACAGATAATCAACATCAATGCCGAGAGTTTCGGCAATGATATTTTGGATTATCGGTTCAGGTTTGAACTTGCCGCCTATCCACAGGCGCACAGTGACCTCGGAGCGCCCCGTCGCGTCCATGAGGTCTTGAATAAGTTGTCTTCCGGGAGAGAGCTGCGCCATCTTTTCCTTGTAGAGTTCCGCGAGGGAAATTTTTCTTTTATCCATTATAAGGAAAATTTTAGTGGGTAAATCTTTGGTTATATCAAGAAGAAGTGCTAACTTTGCAATGAATTTAGTAAGGCAACGAAAGCAACTAATTCTTGGTTTGGTTAATATAACCGCAAAGTTAATGCTTTTATTGCATATATTCACCACTAAAACGGCAGAAAAATTGTTAAAAATATGAGGCCGAAAGGACAAATATTTGACTTAAAGACGTTTAGAAGCGACTACAATCTCACGCAGAAGGAGATTGCGGAAGCTGTCAAGCGTCCTCAAAGTTTTCTGTCCGCGATAGAACACGGCAAACGTTCAGCACCTCCTGGCTTTCTCGATGACCTGACGCGGTTATATGATGTGGATAATATATCTGATTATTTACGCGACAGGGACGAGCCTACATTCGGGGAAGTAAAGAACGTAAAGGATGCCATTGTGAACTCTCCGGGCGGTCTGATACTGCTGAATGAATTTGACGACAGACTAACAGCAAAAGATATTCTCAGAATATTGTCAATAGAGGAAGAAACGAGGGAAAAAGAGATAAAGCAAATGCCTCCACAAGCACCACCTCCCGAAAGTTCCACGGTGGCAGAGTTGGTGAGGCTGCTGTCAGAATCTCAGGCTCGGTGCAACAGTGCCGAGGCGAGAGTCAAAGAGTTGGAATTGCTTGTCGCCGACTTGCAAGCACAACTCCCCAAAAAGAAAAAAAAATAAACCTTGTACATTACCTTGTACATGGCAGAATAGAGTTTGTTATATATTTGTAAACCAGCTGTATAGAGCCGCAATAGCAATACCTCATAATCAGGGAGTCCTAGGTTCAAGCCCTAGTGGGACCACAGCTATCAACCTAAATTCGCTGAATTTCAGCGAATTTTTTGTTGGTTAGAGCGCCTGACTCTCCGTGTCTGCATACCGGCAGGGAGTCCAAGGTTCAAGCCCTAGTGGGACCACAACTATCAACTTAAGTCGCTGAATTTCAGCGACTTTTTTGTTGGTTAGAGCACCTG
>UMAK01031213.1_pt1 | contig 21502 bp, 17 predicted proteins | sample 1963681 | NCBI WGS metagenome assembly UMAK01 (sample SAMEA4835913, study PRJEB28245) | human gut metagenome | biome: gut microbiome; material: fecal sample | place: Denmark | collected 2008 | reverse complement strand
ACATTATTAATATATGGCTGCTGACGATAAAAAAATTATCTTCTCGATGGTTGGAGTAAGCAAAGCTTTCCAGCCCAATAAGAATGTGTTGAAGGACATCTACCTGTCATTCTTCTATGGAGCTAAGATCGGTATAATCGGTCTGAACGGCTCCGGTAAATCTACCTTGTTGAAGATTATTGCAGGTTTGGAGAAATCCTATCAGGGAGAAGTTGTATTCTCGCCGGGATATTCTGTGGGTTATCTGGCACAGGAACCCTATCTGGACAACACAAAAACGGTAAAGGAAGTAGTAATGGAAGGCGTTCAACCCATTGTGGACGCACTTACGGAATACGAAGAAATCAACCAGAAATTCGCTCTGCCTGAATACTATGAGGATCAGGATAAGATGGATGCTCTTTTCACCCGTCAAGGAGAGTTACAAGATATCATTGATGCGACAGATGCATGGAATCTGGATAGCAAACTGGAGCGTGCGATGGACGCCCTCCGCTGTCCGCCCGAAGATCAGCCGGTGGCAAATCTCTCCGGAGGAGAGCGTCGTCGTGTTGCCCTCTGCCGCTTGTTGTTGCAAAAACCTGATATTCTGTTGCTTGACGAGCCTACCAACCACTTGGACGCAGAGTCTATCGACTGGTTGGAACAACATCTCCAGCAGTATGAGGGAACAGTTATTGCAGTGACGCACGACCGTTACTTCCTTGACCATGTTGCCGGATGGATTCTCGAACTGGATCGTGGTGAAGGCATTCCTTGGAAAGGTAACTACTCTTCCTGGTTGGAACAAAAGACCAAACGTATGGAAATGGAGGAGAAGACAGCCAGCAAACGCCGTAAGACCTTGGAGCGTGAGTTGGAGTGGGTGCGTATGGCTCCTAAAGCCCGTCAGGCAAAGGGTAAGGCACGTCTTAACTCTTACGACAAACTCTTGAATGAGGATGTGAAAGAGAAGGAAGAAAAACTTGAAATCTTCATTCCTAACGGTCCTCGTTTGGGCAACAAAGTCATTGAAGCCAAGCACGTGGCTAAGGCATACGGAGACAAACTGTTGTTTGACGATTTGAACTTTATGCTACCCCCCAATGGTATTGTCGGTGTGATTGGCCCTAATGGTGCAGGAAAAACAACGCTGTTCCGCCTGATTATGGGGCTGGAATCGGTAGACAAAGGCGAATTTGAAGTAGGAGAGACTGTAAAGGTGGCGTACGTCGACCAGCAACATAAGGATATTGATCCGAATAAGAGTGTCTATCAGGTTATTTCGGGTGGCAATGAATTGCTTCGTATGGGTGGACGTGATGTGAATGCGCGTGCATATCTTTCACGTTTCAATTTCTCCGGAGCCGATCAGGAAAAACTTTGCGGAGTGTTGTCCGGTGGTGAAAGGAACCGTCTGCACTTGGCGATGGCACTGAAGGAAGAAGGGAACGTGCTGTTGCTCGACGAACCTACCAATGACATCGACGTGAATACATTGCGGGCATTAGAAGAGGGATTGGAAGATTTCGCCGGTTGTGCAGTTGTTATTTCCCACGACCGTTGGTTCCTCGACCGTATCTGTACGCACATCCTTGCTTTCGAAGGCGATTCCAATGTATTCTACTTTGAGGGTTCTTATTCCGAATACGAGGAAAATAAATTGAAACGTTTAGGCAATGAAGAACCCAAGCGTGTTCGTTACAGAAAGTTAATGACTGACTAGAGAAAGTAATAGACTGAAATAATTCTAATACTTTCAGTTTCAAAATAAAAGGCTCTACAAGCATTGTAGAGCCTTTATTGTTTTATAACGCAATAAAATGTTTATCTCTCTTAAAATTTTGTAGTATAATCGTAACGTAGTTCTAAATAATATTAATTATATTTGCCACAGTTTTAAGATCAAACAATTAGTATTAACTAATCAATTACATTATGCAAAAGAGAATGCGATCTTTTTTAGTAGTAGCGATGCTGATGCTTATTGCTACAGTAAATGCACAAGTTACGACTTCCAGTATGAGTGGTAAAGTTACAGCGCAAGATGAGCCTATCATTGGAGCGACAGTGATTGCGATTCATGAACCATCGGGTACTCGTTACGGTACTGTGACTAACGTTAGTGGACAATTTAGTTTACAAGGTATGCGTACAGGTGGTCCTTATAAAGTAGAAGTATCTTATGTTGGTTATCAGACTGCTATTTATAAAGGTGTAAATCTATCATTAGGAGAAGTATACACTTTAAATGTTGTTTTAAAAGAAAGTTCTGAATTACTGGATGAAGTTATTGTGACAGCACAGAAAACTGTGGAAAAGATGGGGACTGTGACGAATGTGAGTGAGCGTCAATTAACGACATTGCCTACTATTAATCGTAGTATTACCGACTTTACTAAACTTTCTCCTTATGCGGGTGGCAGTAATTCTTTTGCTGGACGTGATGGACGTTATAATACAATAACAGTGGATGGTGCAGCGTTGAATAACAATTTTGGTTTAAGTACTAATAACTTGCCAGGTGGGGATGCACAACCCATTTCACTTGATGCAATTGATGAAATTAGCGTCAATGTTTCTCCTTATAGTGTTACGTATTCTAATTTTACGGGAGCTTCTATTAATGCTGTAACCAAGAGTGGTACCAATGAATTGAAAGGAACAGTCTATACATATCAGAAACCAAAGAACTTTATAGGAAAATCTATTAACGATGTTGACGTTCCTAATGTGGAAAGTTATAGATCTAGTTTGTATGGATTTACTTTGGGAGCTCCGATAATAAAAAATAAATTGTTCTTTTTTGTAAATGGAGAATTGGAAAATAGCAATAGTCCTGGTATTTTGTGGACTCCCAGTCAAGAGGAAGGTGGAAATGGGGATAATCAAAATCATATTTCTAGAACTTGGATAAAGGATTTGGAGACAATAAGTAATTTTGTAAAGGATAAATATGGATATGATCCTGGAAGTTATGATAAATTTGATGATTTCGAGAGCAAGAACTGGAAAATTATGGCTCGTTTGGATTGGAATATCAATAAAAAACATAAATTGTCCTTACGTTTTAATACGGTAAAATCAGAGAATGATGCTAGTATTAGTTCGACTTCTTCTGTGTTGACTAAGACGAATTCTAATCGTTACGGGGTAGATGCTTTTGCATTTGGAAATTCTAATTATGGTTTTAGAAATATTGTAACGTCTCTTTCTGGTGAATTGAATAGTAATTTTTCCTCTTCAGTGCAAAATAAATTATTGGTAACTTATACCCATATTCGTGATTCTCGTACAGCTAAGGGAGATGCATTTCCAATGGTTGATATTTATAAAGATGGTAAACAATATATGACATTAGGTACAGAATTGTTTACTCCTTTTAATGATGTTGAGAATAATGTATTTAGTGTTACTAACAATGTAACTATTAATAAAGGAAACCATTTGATAACTGCCGGTGCTACATTTGAAAGACAGTATTTCATGAATTCATATTTACGTGCTCCTTATGGGTATTACCGTTATGCTTCTATGGATGATTTTATGACAGGAAAGGCACCATCATTATATGGTATTACGTATGGGTATAATGGAAAAGATGCTCCAGGAGCTGAATTGACATTTGGTATGTTAGGAGCCTATGCACAAGATGAATATTCTATTACACCTAATTTTAAATTGACGTATGGATTGCGTTTTGATTTGCCGTTATATTTTGATGATTTGTCGGGAAATGCTGCTATCAAGAAACAGTCATTTAATGGGATAAATGTGGATGTTTCTAAATGGCCGAAAAGTAAATTGTTACTTTCTCCTCGTTTAGGCTTTAATTGGGATGTTAAGGGTGATCGTTCTATTGTATTAACTGGAGGTACAGGTCTATTTACGGGTCTATTGCCATTTGTTTGGTTCACTAATCAGCCAACTAATGCAGGACAGATGCAAAATATGGTTGAATTCTCAACTTTGGAATTGCCGGCAAACTTTGCTTTTAATCCAAATTATAAAGAAACTCTTAGCCAAAATCCTGATATGTTTCCATCGACTCCAGGAAATGATGTTCCGGGAACCATTGCTTATGTAGATCCAGATTTTAAAATGCCTCAGGTTTGGCGTAGTAATGTGAATGCGGAGTTCCAATTACCTTATGGATTTATGGCCTCTGTAGGTATTATGTATACGCGTGATGTTTATAATGTTGTTCAGAAGAATATAAATGAAAAGGCTCCTTCTGGAACCTATAATGAACAACCAGGACGTGTATATTGGACTAAAGATAATTATTATGACAATCCTACAACTAAAACAGTCATACAATTGACCAATGGAGATGAAAAAGGTTATCAGTATTCTTTTAATGCAGTACTAACGAAGAAATTTGATTTTGGTTTTACAGGTTCATTTGGGTACACTTATACAATGGCTAAAGATATGACGGCAAATCCAGGTTCATCGGCGGCTTCAGTATGGCAGAATAATGTTGCAGTTAATTCATTGAATGATCCAGGTGTTTCTTATTCCTTATTTTCTACTCCACATCGTTTGATTGCTAATGCGTCTTATGAAATTGCTTATGCAAATATGAAAACGACCGTATCTTTATTTTATACCGGTTACCAACAAGGACGTTTTTCTTATACGTATTATAATGATATAAATGGTGATGGAAACTATTCTGATTTGATGTATGTACCTGCTTCTAAGGATGAAATGACATTTGTGGATATTAAAGATAAGCAAAATAATGTAACTTATACAGCAGAGGAGCAACAAGAGGACTTTTGGAATTATGTAAATAGTGACTCTTATTTGTCAGAACGTAAAGGGCAGTATGTAGAACGTGCCTCTTCTTTAGAACCGTGGATCCATCGTTTTGACATGAAGATCGCTCAAGATTTTTATGCAAAGATTGGTAATCGCAAATATGGTATTCAAGTAAGTCTTGATATGTTAAATATTGGCAATTTGTTAAATTCAAAATGGGGTGCTTATCGTTCTTGTGGTTTACAAAGTTACGATAATGTAAGATTACTGAAAACAGCAAGTAAAGTAGGAGAACCTCTAACATATCAGATGAATGCATCTTCTCGTGAAGCGTTCCAAAAAAATTCTAAATGGGATTATACAGCTTCTACAGGTAGTGCATGGCAGATGCAATTAGGAGTCAAATTTACATTCTAGAATAAACAGAAGAATTTCTATATAAAAAGTAAGCCGGACAATTTTACAGTTGTTCGGCTTTCTTTTTTTATAGCTTCATCCTCATCACCACCGGATTATGATCGCTATAACTCCAGTCCGGTGAAAAGTAATCCGTACTTTTCAGTTCCGGAGAGTGTAGGATATAGTCAATTCTTAGTAAATGCTTGAAAAATTTGAAAGTATACATATAGCCATGTCCGCTTGTCAGGAAGCCATCTTGCAGTTTGTTACCTTTCTTGTTACCTGCCTTATCACCTTTCCTGTTACCTTTTATGGTGTGATAGACATAAGAAGACGGTAGAGAGTTGAAGTCACCGCAAACGAGGGTAGGATGGGGGGAGTCGGCTATCAGTTGTTTGAGGACATCAGCTTGTCCGGCACGTTTCCGGAAGTTCTCGTGCAGACCGTCTATCAGAGTCAGAGCGGCACGTTCCGCTTTTTGGGTATCCTCCTTGTAAAGCTCTTTCTCTAGTTTTCTTTTGTTACGGGTCACTTCCGTTGTTTGCAGATGATTATTAAACAGGCGGATTGTGCGACCGGGTATTTCGATGTCACACCACAGGCTGCAATTCTTAGAGTCAGGATAGGTGATAAGACTCTGTTCCCTGATAGGATAACGGCTGAAAACAGCCAGTTGCAAAAGCTCCTTTCCTTCGGGAGCGGAAGGAATATACTGATACGGCCAGTTAGAAAAAGCGACACATACACTGTCAATGTTAAATGAGGAATTGATACCGACCTCCTGCAAGCAGAGGATATCCACTTGCAGATTCTGCATTTGAGTGGCGATACCTTTGCAGGAATACCCCATATGTTCGTGGTTGAAAGCATCCACATTGTAAGTCGCTACGGTCAATATTCCGGGTGTATAGGTTCCCAGCTTGGCTATCGGCTCCGAAGCCGGGCTGAAAAGAGGAAACTGAAAGACGCAACTTATATACCCCCAATTACCGAATAAAGCAATGAGAGAAAGGAAAACCCAACACCGCCAGCGGATCGTCCAATAAATGGCAAAAGCCAGATTAGCCAATAAAAGTACAGGCAACCCTAGACCAATAAAAGGGATAAGTTTGAAACTCTCCGGTGTGGCACTTCCGGCAAAAGCACCCACAAGAGTAACACCTGCCAAAACACCTGTCAGCAGGATAGAAAAATAGTAGAACAGTCTATAAAAGGCTTTCATAGTAATCTTAATAATCTTACTTTATTCTCACACAATATTCTGATTCAGACACAGCCGCTCTGTCGGCAGCCATTCGTAGCCATTCCGTCGTCAACTATTTACAGTCATTCTGTCGTCAACCGTTTACAGTCACTTCTTCGTCAACCACTTATTGATTACCTCTTTCAGTTTCGACTGAGCTATCGGTTTCGCTATGAAGTCATTGCATCCCGCTTCCATCGCAGCTTTCACATCATGCTCATAGGCAAAAGCACTCTGAGCGATAATAGGTACCGTAGCAGACAGTTCGCGAATGATCTTGGTAGCCTCCAGTCCATCCAGATTCGGCATTTTGATATCCATCAGAATCAGATCCGGCTTCACCTCATCGTACAAGAGAACCGCTTCCATACCATCGTTGGCACGGACGAGACGATACTGCTTACTTAGAATAGCGTTCAGTAAATCATAGTTACTGTCCGTATCTTCAGCAATCAGGATACAGACCGTTCCCGTTCCCTTTCCCTTTCCCGTTCCTTCATTCGTAGAACCACCGTTTTCACTCTGCGGCACCTCCTCTTTGTAGAGCACAGTCTTCATCTCCGAATCGACCTCTTTGGGCGTTTCCTGTGTATTATACGGCAAAGTAAACGTAAACGTTGTGCCCACACCCACTATTGAACTGACGGAAATCTGTCCGCCGAGCCGTTCCACGATAGACTTGCAGATAGACAATCCCAGTCCCGTCCCTTGAGCGTGATTATTCAATTTGGCGAAACGCTCGAACACACGTCCCACCTTTTCCGGTTCGATTCCCGTGCCCGTATCCGTTACATGAAATACGATCTGACCATCCACCAACTCATAACCGTACTTGATACTGCCTTCCTTCGTAAACTTTACCGCATTCCCGATCAGGTTTGAAATCACCTGGAACACACGGTTCTTGTCCGTCTCTATCCGCAGGCTCTCGTCCGAAGGCTCATAGACAAGTTGCACACCCTCCGGCGTGCGGAATATATGCGCATCATGTATCTCCTGACACAAACTATGCAGACTCGTAAGTCCAAATGAAAACTCAATCGTTCCCGACTCAATCTTCGAAAGATCGAGAATCTCGTTAATCAGTTGCAGCAGACGCTCATTGTTGGCTTCCACAATATTATAATACGTTCTCCGTTCTTCCGCGTCATCACTTTCGGCTATCAGATGCGAGAAACCGACAATCGCATTCAGCGGTGTACGGATCTCATGACTCATATTGGCGAGGAAAGCCGATTTCAGATTGTCGGACATCTCCGCTTTCTCCTTCGACGCCTGGAGTTCCCGCTTGATCATCTCCAGCTCCGTGATATCCCACTCAATGCTGACGATGATAGGAGAGGACAACTCGTCACCATCCACCTTAATCTTTCGTTTGTCAAGAATAATCAAACTTCCGTTTCTATCCTTTCCCTCAGCGATCCAATGCAGCCCTTTTCCGGTAGCGGCTACCTCAATATCCTCCTGCCTCTTCTTTTCCGCTACAATCGGCGGGTAGAAGTCGTAATCATTCTTGCCCACCGGATTATCATTAAATTGATCCCGGTTGTACGATTCGCGGTTCCGATACACATATCTGAAATCATTATTGACTTCTTTCACCACAATTCCTGCGGGAAGATTATTGATCGTCGTATCCATAATCCGGTTGAGTCGTTTAATCTGCGCCTCATACCTCATTCTTTCCGAGATGTTATGAGCGAACGACCAGAAGCTCTCCTCACCGGAATCACTGATAACGTTGTACATCGTACATTCGTAAGCCAGAATATCCTTATGAATTTTAGAAGGACGATGTGCGATAAATGTATTGCTGCCGTTTTGCACCGCATTTCTGCACCGTTCCTGCCAAGCCTCTTCGGTCGGCATATCTGCGGTGACATCATAGATTTTCAACCGGCTGATGTCCATATTATCCGCCAGACCGTGATTATGTAGAAAACGTCGGTTGGCAAAGATCATCGTACCGTCAGGTTGGGCGGCAAATATGCTTTCTGTTGCATTATTAATGGCATGAGTCAATGTATTGATGTCATTCCTCCGGTGTTGGAGATCACTGATATTCTGAATATATCCTTCTATATTGAAACTGCCGTCGGGCACTTCCTCCCGCAGATAAGTCTGGATGCACACATAAAAAATGCTCCCGTCGAGCCGAATCCGGTAGCTGATACTTTCCGAGTTGAATTCCGATACATTCTTTTCGCACCAATCTTCGAAAGCCAGGCGATCCTCCTCCATTATCAACTGCTTGTACGTGTCGAAAGAGATGTGCTGCACACCCTCCTTGCACAATACTCCTGTGTATCCTGTATAATGAAACACATTTTCCGCCGTATTATACGTCCAATGTCCGATCTGCGCCACCTTCTGAATCTCGCGCAACGTGCGGTTTGCCTGCTCCAACTGGCGTTTCACGTTACTTCTTTGCGTGATATCCCGATATTGGCAAAGCACCATGTCGTCATACGGATACATGAGACACTTGAAATAGAACGTCTCATCCTTCAGCACCAGCTTAAAGTTTTTGCTGATATTCCGTTGTTCCCCGATCACCGTCTCGAACACCGGCATAACCTTATCCCGTGTACGTTCCGGCAAAAGTTCGAAAATATTCCTCCCTAAAAGAACTTCTTCTTGCAGAAACCATAAATCGCAATGAGAATCGATATCCACACAGATACCATTTCTGTCTATCAGCAACATTGTGTCTGCCGTCAGTTCCAGAATTCTTTGTGCATTGTTTGCATTGTGTAATGTCCTGTCCATGTATGATTTTTTTTATAAGATAACAAAAGATTCCGCAATTTGTTTTTACTTCTCCGCCCGTTTCGCTTTTTCCCACGCTCCGTTTCCTTTTTTCCTTTTCAGGTAATGGATCCCTTTCAACACATTGATATTCATAAAAAGAAAATAATAAGGGATGAAGAGTATCTTGTTCTTAATCTGCCTGGTAGACAGATAATAGCCCCAATATCCCAACCCGTAGAAGAGGATCTGCATCCCAAGTAGCACTCCGTAGAATACCGTAGAACCGCCCGACAGCAGAATCGCCACGTTCAGCGGCAGGAGTGCGAACAGCAGGAACGGAGTGACCGACCACCTCAACACCCGGTGCGACGTATATTGAAAGCTGAGTACTCCGTAGCGGAACGGGTTCAGCAACGGGCGCAGCCGCCAGATAGACTGCAATCCTCCCGCAGCGATGCGCACCTTTCTTTTTTCTTCCTCCCTCATATCCGCCGAACCGCTTTCGATGGCGTAGGCATTGGTGCAGTAAGCAATCGTGTACCCCTTCATCGTGATTCGCAGCGATAGGATGAAGTCGTCGAGCAACGTATCCGGTTCCATCGCCTCGAACAGTTCGCGGCGTACGGCAAACAGTTCACCCGCAGCCCCCACTGCTGAATATAGCCGTGCGTCCAACGCTTTCAGCGTCGACTCATACTTCCAGTAAATCCCTTCGCCACCGGCGGCAGCCCCGTTCTTCGTCTGCACGGCAATCCGTTTCTCTCCCGCCACGCATCCCACTTTCGGATCCTGAAAAGCGAGTACAATCTCCCGTATCGCTTCCCGGTTCACCATCGTGTTGGCGTCCGTGAAGACAACGAGCGGAGTGTCTACAAGCGTCATTCCGCGCGTCATTGCAGCCGTTTTCCCCTGTCGGATCGGTTGGAAATGCACCGTCGCCTTTCCCTGCCAGCGTGTCTGCAAGCGTTCGTTCGTTCCGTCATTGCTGCCGTCCGTCACCCAGACAATGTGCAGCTTATCCGCAGGATAGTCCAGTTCAAGACAGTTCTCCATCTTCTCGTCCACCACCTCTTCCTCGTTGAAAGCCGTGATAAACAGCGTCACCTCCGGCAGTTCCCCGTCCGTTGCCGGCAGCGAGCATCTCACCGGTTTCACGAAAAGCTCTTTCAGCTTGACAAGGATGTAAAGCAGGATTCCGTAGCCCAGATACGTGTAGAACACAACGAACAGGGCAAACCAGAAAAGTATTTCGAGACAAAGAGCAAGTGTGTTGTTCATGATTTTTCAGCTTTTATTCTTTCCTTTATTTCTTTTTCACGAGATTGCTCTCCTCATCCTTATATTCCTTCTTCTTGGTGAACAGTCCTCCGATCCCCTTCAGTCCGTTGGCCACACGAACCTTGAAACTGTTGAACAGCGATCCGTCGGCTCCCACCGTGCCATATCCCGTGACGGCACGCGCACGGCGTTTCCTCACAAAAGCGATTTTCCCGAACTGCTTCAGTTGCAGTGCCAGATACCCGTCCTCGCCCCGGATGATGTCCGTGCGGATGCCCGTTTTCCGTGCCAAATCCGTGCGGTAAGCGAACACCAGCCCCCGCACACTCAGCTCCGGACGCTTGAACGATTGCAGCCACAGATGCAGGTCGCGGGTAGCCTCATACAGCTTAAGTCCCCACCGAGAATGCTCCTCGTCCGGAATATAGCTCCATAGCGAACTTACCCCGACCACACCCGGACGCTCCAGCGCATCCACCATTGTCTCCACATACCTGGGCGGATACATCGTGTCCGAATCAATGTTGATGTGATACTTTCCCCGTGCGTGGTTCAGCCCGCAAAGGCGGGCAAAACCGCAACTATGCCGCGTCTCCGTATAATAAGGTACTCCGCACGCCTGAAAAATCTCCGCCGTGCGGTCCTTCGATTCATTATCCACCCCGATGATCTCTACGGGATACTTGCACTGCATCTCGCTCAGCGACCACAGACAAGCCAACAAGTGTTTTTCCTCGTTGTAGCCTATCAGCGAGACGGTAACCACCGGATTCTCGCTCTGAAGCCCGGCGATCTTCCCGCGTATCTCTTCAACCACTACCGGCCGAGCCTCCGAAAAAGGCTTTTCATATACTTGCAGATATTTGCTGTACCATTGGCTCATCGCAGTATTCCTCCTTGTCCTCCTTTAATATCATTTCCTCCGTTTAATATCATTTCCTCCGTAAAAATCTCTCTATGTTTCTTACCAGACGATAACCGAATATCCTGATCATCAGCGTCCTCGTGCGATAATACACAATCGCTTTATGTGAAAACCAAGAGTTCTGATAATGATGAATCGCGTATGTGAGAGGCGTTAAGACCACTTGTCGCGAGTCGAAGATCTTAGGTGAAAAATACTCACATGGCAGCACATAAACCTTTTCCGTCATTTCCTGTTTCCCTATCTTCTTCAGTTCACCAAGAGTAGTTCCGGACGGCAGATTACATATCGGTTTCAGTTTTCCGATCGTCTCATTCATAATCTCCGGCAACATACGGATATCCATTTGCCCGTTCTCCTGTATGAAATCCCTGTTTTCGTAATAGTCCAGACAAGCTTTGACCCAGTCACATCCGCTTTCGGCGCCGATGATAGCCGCCTCAATGGTCCCCGCGTTTTCAGCCCCGACAAAATAGGGGAGCGTCAGCAACTCGTCGAAACTCTTGAGCACTTCCACGTCCGAGTCGAGATAAATGCCTCCGTAATGATAGAGCGCATACATACGTATATAATCTGCGGCAAAAGCATATTTTTTGGCGGCGAAAGCCTGTGCTACCCACGAACTGCTGTTCAAGTCGAAACGGTTGCCGTCCCACAGCATCACCTCATATTCGGGGAGGAACTTCTTCCAGCTCTCCAGGCACTTCTGTATTTTGGGTGGATAAGGGTCACCGCTCAGCCAGCATAAATGTATAATCTTCGGTATCATAATAAAACGGTTAACTTTTTTTTCCTCATTTCTCATTTATTTCCTTAATCACCTTCTGCATCTGCGCTTCCCATGACAGCGGGCGCACCGACTCCCGGATCTCAGCCGGTGGAATCTTCAGCGACCGTTGAAACGCAATCAGCTTCGGGACGTCCACCGCCGACTCGTCCGCAGGCACCTTCCACACATACGGCATATCGTCAAAATCCGCATCCGTCTCCGAGTAAGTGAAGGCGAACCCGCGTGCCGCGTACTCCCGGTTTTTCAGTGTCTTGATTTCCGTGATACCGCTCCGGTGGCGTCCCAGACTGCCGATGGCAAAGTCCGCGCGTTCAAAATGCGCATCGAGTTCCTCTCCGTGCAGAGGTCCGTGCAGAATCACGTACTCCTCCAGATGATGGTCGCGTATCACGGGAAGAATCTCCTCCCGTTCCCGTTCGCCCGACAGCGGACCTACGATATGGAAATAAACCTTATATTCCGGATTCGTCCGGTAATACTCCGCGAGGCCCCGTACCAGGCGGTCGAACCCGTGCCAATAGTGCACCTCCGCCACACCGATCAGGTGCAGCTCGTGTGAAGTGTCGTTCTGTCCGCTCCGCAGCGGGATAGCGTCGAAATCGATCCCGTTGGAAATCCGGATCGTCCTGCCTCCGAAAATCGTTTCCGCGTTGGAGAAAGTCACGATGCCGTCCAGCAGCTTCGCCATCCGGTGGCGGAAACAACGGTCCACAGCGAGCGAAGCCCTCATAGACCGTGAGATGTACTCCTGATCGTAAGGATATGTCGGTATCTCCACCGCCACTTTCGCCCCCGTCTTTTTCAGGCGTTCCACCAGCCGCAGCGTGAAAGGGTTGGCGTTGTGATAGGAACGGATGTACACAAAATCGATCTTCTCCCGCTGCGCATACTTCACGATAGGCGAGTAGTAGACACGTTTCAGCAACTTCGCCATCGTCCCTTTGCCGAAATCGGCCATCACCTCGTCGTCGATCATCAGCCGCCGGTTGCCGAAAGGCGTGGTGTCGTAGTAACACAAGCGAACATCCGCGCCGCATTTCTTGAGTGCCTTCACTTGGTAATGTATCTTCTTACTGATTCCGTTTGCTTTATCGAAACCATGAAATATCAGGAATAAGGCTTTCATGCGTGATCTTTGTCTTGGTGTATTTTGTTTATTCCGTTCATTTATTTTCTCTTTCCCGCCATGCTTCGTATTTTCCCCAAGAGGTCGTACTCACGCGTAGCCTGTATATATCCTCCAAAGATAGTAAAACTTACTATACTTTTTATAATTATTGTGAGAAATATATTCATTCCTTCCGTCGCGTACTGTATCGGCAGGAGAATGGCCGCCATCAGCAGGCTTACCGCCAGCGGAGAAAGGAGCTGACGGACGAACGGCAGGACGCTTCGCCGGAAAGTCACCCGGTACATCTGCCAGTAGCATTGCGCGAAGTTGACGGTGAACGTGACGACGATGCAGCTTGCCACTGCCGTCAGCGTGCCGAAATGGAAGATTCCGAGCAGCATACCCGCCACGTTGAGCGCGGACGAGAACAGTCCGCACACGAACAGGCTCTTCGTGTCGCCCGCCGCCTGGAAGATGGAGCCGGAAGAAGACAGTATGATCTGAATCCCTACGGACAGTGACAGAATCCGGAAAACGGGTACGGACGGCAGCCATTGGTCGCCGAAGATGATCAGCGTCACTTCCTCCGCCGTGAAGAAGAGCAGCACGCTGAGCGGCAGTCCGATGAAGGCGAGAAAGCGCAGGATCCGTTCGTAGGAGGTGGCGAGCTTCCCTTTGTCGTCTTGAAAATCGCTGAATATCGGGTGCATCACGGGGGTGATCACTTGTGTGATGTTCTGCAGGGGAAGCATCATCAGACGGTAAGATTTTTCGTAGTATCCCAAGTCGGACATTCCCATGTATTTGCCGATCAGCAGCTTGTCAAGGTTGCGGCTGAAATAGTTGATGACATTGAACAGGAACTGGTAGGCGGAATAGGAGAATATCTTGCGCAGCACCGTCAGGCCCAGCGTGAGGCGCAGGCGTTGCGGATAGCGTTGGTAGGAGATGGCGAATATCAGTATGCTGGATACGATCGGGTTGATAATCAGCGCATACAGTCCCGCTCCGCAGAGTGCTGCGGTGACGGCGGCGGCTCCTGCCGAAACCTGGATAATGAAGCTGCGGATAGCAATGAATTTGAACTCCTTGTTGCGGTAGAACAAAGCTCCCGGCACGATGGTGGCGGAAGCGAAAAACAGGTTGACGGACAGCAGTTGGCACAGTGTCCGCAGGATGTCGCTGTTGTAATAATCGGCTATCAGCCATGACGCGGCGAAGAAGAGGACGCTTATGCCTATGCCGGTCCACACGGTGAACGAGAAAATATCCGACAATTCCTCCCGTGTCAGCGTCTTGTGCTGCACGATGGCGGGGGATACACCCATGTCCGTGAACAGGTTGAAGAAGGCGATGATTACGGTGGCTATCGCCACAATGCCGAAATCGTCCGGCGAGAGCAGGCGTGCCAGCACCCCCGCCACCACGAGCGAGATGACGACGCCGCTGTATTTGGCGAGCGCCGTGTAGAATACTCCGGAGAAGAGCTGACTTTTGAGATTACCTGCCATTTATCGCGTCTTTATAGACTTGAGCATACTCGCGTCCCGTTTTTTGGATATTCATGTTGTCGATGGCGTAGTCGTAGTTTGCCTCCCCGTGTTCGTAAGCGGCATACCGTGCGCCGGTTTCGAGCGCGCGGACGATATCTTCCCGGTCGTCGGGGTCGAACGAGGGGTTTCCGGTGATGGCCAGCAGCTCGCCGTTATTCCCTGTATCGGGACCCACCACCACTTTGTGGTAGAGGAAGGCGAGGGGGATGTTGCCGGAATTCAGGATATCTTTGCGTGGAATCATTACCAGGTCCGAAGCTGCTATATAATAAGGTAGGTCGCAACTGTCCACCAGGTCGTCGTTGCCTCCGGCTCTCAGATGCAGCCAGCGGTTGAGCAGGGGTCTGACCACGTAGTAGCCGAAGCGCGAGAGCCATCTCTTGAGGAAGTTCTTGCCGTACCCGTTGCGTCTGGAGAAAGGGTAGAGACGGGGAGCGAGCAGCAGTTTATGCGGCCGTTTCCATGCGCGGAATGCTCCGAGCACCATGCGTATCTCTTCCCGGTTGCGGAATTTGCCGAAGGCGGTGACGATGAGCGCGTTCTGCGGCAGATTGAGGTATTGGCGTGCGCGCGCCGCGCTGATATCCTCCTGATAGGTATATTCATAGATATGGTGGAGGATGACGACATTCCGGCTTTGGGGGTATCTGGCGGCAAAGTCATCCGCGCTGAAATGTCCCATGTGCACCACGATGTCGCTTTGCGTCTCGATGATGTCGTAGGCGCGGCTGATGATGTCGTTTGCGTAGTGCGGACGCACATTGTGCCGCGTGTAGACGAAATGCGCCCCGCGCGAACGGAAGAAACGGATGCGCTCTTCGAGCCGGCGTATCACGTCGGGGTCGTCGCAGTTCCAGCCTACTACTTCTTCCGGCCATTGGAAGTGTATGATGTCATACGCCGTGTCTGATTCCCAAAATGCTTCTTTGGAACATCGTACGTCAATACCCGTCATGCGGATAGCGTCGCATAGAATAGGAGCGAACAGATTGTCCGTATCACTTATTTCTCTGAATACTATGAGCGCTTTTATTGCCTTGTCATTCGTCTCTTCACAATCGTTCATGTCCTTACTTTTGTATCCTTCTTGTGCCACAAAGGTAGTAAACTTATGATAACTTTACCCGTTTTTCCGATTTCTTTTTTCCCTTACCTCCTTTCTCCTTCTCTTTTCTCTTCTTTTCCTGTTCTTTTCTCTTCTTCTTTTCATTTTCCTTTTTCTTCTTTTCATTTTCCTGTTCTTGACTTTTGCTTATCCGCAGGTGCATGGATTTGCTCAGTAACGCCTCTCTCGCCTTTCTCCTCCGTTCCAGTTCTTCCGCGTCGGGGTGCTGTTCGAGGAGGATTTCGCCGGGAAGGTAATCGTCCAGTTTGTCGGGATCTACGGTTTTGATGATGATGCACTGCCCGTTTTGAATCGCTTTGATCATCGTCTTTGAAAGATGCAGGACGTAGAACTTGCACTTCAAGGCTATGAAATGCGTGTAGATCACTTGCGCGTACGATAGTATGCTGTAATTCCGGACTTGTTCCATATTCCATGTCGTGCTGGAATTGATGGTGGTCTGTCCCGCTACTTTCTCGTGCGACAGGGGCGATACGGTGCGCTGGATGTTCAGAAAACGTCCTAACGTGATGTGGACACAATATTTCAGTCTCTCTTTGATTACTTTGTCGTCATTCAGGATGACATTTGACTTCATTTTCATTTAAATAATATTTTTATTTATGGTTATTATATTGCTGCAAAGGTTGTTAAAAGAATCGTAATAGCCCTCTGTTTTTTTCAACAAGTGTAACCAAAACATTTAAAATACCTTTGCGCTCACTGAGTTAGCTCGTCCGAAAAGGATGATTTTCGTGAATAATTTATTAAAATAGAAAGAATAATGAAGAAGGATCAGTATTTTAATCTGGAAGTAAATCTGCTGAATGACGATAATATCGCCGGTATGATGTCGGAACTGGATGCGGCGGAAGCGCTCGGCATTTATGTGATGTTGCTGTTGCACCTGCGCACGAAAGATAATTATGAGGCGTCGTGCACTCCGCTTTTGTTGAGGGCGTTCGCGCGGCGGTATGACCTTGAGTTGGATATGCTGGAAAAGGTGCTCCATGATTATAATCTTTTTGAGGTGGACGAGGAGCGGCAGACGTTCCGGGCTCCGTATCTTGACCGGGTGATGCAAAGGCTTGAGGAAAAGTGGAGAATGGATACCGAAAACGGTAAAAAAGGAGGGCGCCCGAAGAAGCGTGCGAAATGCGCTGAAACGCCCGCCACCAAAGGGCGAAAACCCAACGAAACCCAAGAGAGGAGAGAAGAGGAGAAGATAGGTATTACTCCTGTTGTAAACAACAGCAGCAATACCCCCGCGGGAGGAGCTGCTGACGCTGCTACGGTGGTGACGGGGATTCCTGCTACGGCTGCTACGGGGAATTCGGGGGCGGCGGAGAGTTCGGGGATTAAGGGGACTTCGGGGATGACGGTTATTCCGGAAACGGAGGAGAAGATTTCTGCTACAGGGACTTCGAGGGCTTCGGTAATTACGGGGGCTTCGGAGAGTTCGAGAAGTTCGAGGACTTCGGAAACTTCGGAAGTCCGAACTGCTTCTTCCGTTCCTGTTGGAAGGGGAATGAGGATTCGGGCGGTGGATGAGGAGGGGCAGCAACCGTTACAGCCGGTATTGTCTTGGGAAGTGCTGGTAGACCGGCTTGCTGACTCACGCTTGTATATGGAGTTGGCGGGGCAGCGTTCCGGTCTGGGACGGCTTTTTATCGACCATCAGCAGCAGATTATCGGTCTGTTCAAAAAGCATATCCTTCTCTACGGAAAAGAAGGCGGCTTGCTCTTCTTTGAGGACGTGAAACGCTATTTCTCCAATTATATCGCTGCCGGATCGCCTACTTGCCGTATGCTGCGCGAAGAGTTGATGCGGGAAATCAAGGAGCGGGAGAGCAAGGATGTGAGCCGTTTTGAAAGTATTGTGGATGGAAAACGGATGTATCTGGGACGTCTTATTCCCGACAGCGCACCGCCAAGGCCCGACAACTCGGCGGTGTGGGATGATGCGCACAAGAGATGGGGGCATTAGTTCAGCACATATCCGGCTGCGGCCTGTTCTATATTTGAACACCGTTCATCCCATATTTGAACGCTGTTCGTCCCACGCTTGAACGTTGTTCGTCCCACGTCTGAACGCTGCTCATCCCACGTCCGAAAGCGGTTCATCCCACGTCCGAAAGCGGTTCATCCCACGTCTGAACACCATTCATCCCGTATTTGAAAGTATCAATCTCTCCGTGTTATACATGAAGCGTTTGTCTTCCTGTCCCTGTGTGGGGGAAATATAATTATTCATTTAAAAATAAAGCAAGTTATGAGAAATTTTGCCAGTTACGATGTCGATGTCCGTCGGAGGACAAGCGGCGTAGTGAAAACTGTTTGTAATAAATGTCAGGCCACGCGCCACAACAAACGCGACCGTTCGCTGCGTGTCAACGTCGATACGGGGCATTGTCACTGTTATCATTGCGGGGCGGACTTTTACGTCCCCGACGAAGCGGAAGAGCGTGAGAAAGCCGAACGGCGTGCTGCCCGCCAGCGTCGTGCGGCAGCCGTTCCCCGTCATTTCCAGCGTCCGGTGTTCGATCCGGCACGGACTACGCTTTCCGAATCAGTAGAACGTTGGCTGGTGGAGGTACGTTGCATCCCGCAGAGCGTCATCGCCGGATTGCGCATCACGGAACAGGAGGAATTCATGTCGCAATCCAGTCAGAAGGAGCGTTGCGTCTGCTTCAACTATTTCGAGGACGGACAACTGGTCAACACGAAATTCCGTAGTGTAGACGCGAAGCATTTCAAGATGTTTCAGGGCGCCGAACTGATTCCCTACAACATCGACTCCGTGCTCGGACAGACTTCCTGCATCATCCACGAAGGCGAACTGGATGCCGCCTCTTCCCTTGCCGCCGGATTCAAGAGCGTGATTTCCGTCCCTGCCGGCGCCAACTCGAATTTGTCCTGGCTCGACCGTTTCATGGAGACGCATTTCGAGGATTTGACGGAGGTTATCATTGCCGTCGATACCGATTCCGCCGGACTGCAACTGCGTGACGAATTGATCAACCGTTTGGGTGCCGAGCGTTGCCGTGTGGTGACGTACGGGCCCGGCTGCAAGGATGCGAACGAACATCTGTGCAAATACGGGGTTGCCAGTCTGCGGGTAGCCATCGAGCAGGCGGCGGAGGTTCCGCTCGAAGGGGTGTTCACGGCCGCCGACCTGCACAGCGACCTGCTTGCTCTTTTTGAGAATGGTTTCGGGCCGGGCGCGGAAACCGGCTGGGAGGAAATGGACAAGATCTGCACTTACGAACGGGGGAGGCTTGTCATCCTCACGGGAGTGCCGGGTGCGGGAAAATCGGAGTGGCTCGACGAGCTGGTGTTGCGGCTTTGTCTGCGCCATCAGTGGAAGATCGCTTTTTTCAGTCCGGAGAATACGCCGATTGTCTATCACATCCGAAAGCTGGTGGAGAAGCTGACCGGACACCGTTTTCAGAAGGGGTGCGGCATTTCGGAAGGGCTGCTGATGCGGTCGGAGGAGTTTCTTACCGATAACGTGTCGCATATCTCTCTGAAGGGGAACGCCACACCGGCGCGGGTGCTTGCGAAGGCGCACGAGCTGGTGGTGCGGCGGGGGTGTCGTATTCTGGTGATCGACCCGCTCAACCGGCTTGACCACACTCCGCAGCCGGGGCAGACGGAGACGCAGTATCTTTCCAATTTCCTGAATATGATTACGGAATTTGCGGTGCAGCATAATTGCCTGGTGGTGCTTGTCGCCCATCCGCGCAAGATGAACCGTAACCCGGTGACGAACACTACTCCGCGCGTGGAGATGTATGATATCAACGGCTCTGCCGATTTCTTCAATAAGGCAGATTATGGTATTGTGGTGGAACGTGACAAGGAGGTGGGGGTGACCCGCGTGTATGTAGATAAGGTGAAGTTCAAACATCTCGGAATGGGTGGGATGGTGACTTTCGCGTATGATCCCGTGAGCGGGCGTTACCTGCCGTGCGTGGAATCGCATGATCCGGCTGTTCCCGTAGAACAGCGCGTCGGAGGTGTGACGTTCGACTCCAGTTGCTGGCTGCCGGATAAGGAGCTGTTTGAAGAGTGAATGGCAGGGAGAGAGCTTGCTTAATGGGGTACTTGTCTATGGATGAGCGGTACTTGTGTTCAGGGCTCTTGCAGCACTTCTACGATTAGCCGTACTTGTGCGGGGGTATAGCTTCTGCTTCGGGGATTCATGCCGGTGGCGATGAGTCGTTCTTTCAGTCCCGGAGCGGCGGCTATCCATTTGTTGAAACGGTCTACCGCACTCTGCTGCTGTATGTCGGGGAGGTACAACATGGCAAGTTCCCCTTTTCCGTAGCTTCGGTATTCAAATGTTTTCTCTTTCTTTTCGTCATCGGTCGGCTCTGCATTTGTCTTCATTTTCTGATTGTTTTTAGTCCGTATTTATAGAGTGTAAAGTTACGCTTTTTTACCGGATTTGCCAAGCTGTTCCGGCTGTTTTTGGGGGTGAGATTCTCTTATTTCTTGTTTAATCCTTTTTAATCCGTTCTAATCCCTCCTAGTCCGGTGTAATCCGTTAATCCGTCTTTCGGTTGTCGTACTTTTGTTGTACCAACAGAAAGGAAGAATGTCCTTCTTTTCGTAGAAACAACAATTTTTATGGCAACAGTTACAGTGGTGCGCTATAAGCGCAGAAAACGAATCAGCGATGCGGATTCGCCGATGGTATTTGCCCTCAAACCTAAGTCGGGGGAGTCAAAAATCTATTCAATAGAGGCGCTGGCGCGCGAAATCGAAACGATCGGTTCGCTTTCGGTGGAGGACGTGTCGCACGTCATGAAATCCTTTGTCCGCGCGATGAAGAAAGTCCTTGTGGCAGGCAATAAAGTGAAAGTGGAGGGGTTGGGAATCTTCTATACCACGCTGACCTGTCCCGGTGTGGAATTGGAGAAAGACTGCACCGTGAGAAGCATTACCCGTGTCAATCTTCGTTTCAAAGTCGACAATTCCCTCAGACTGGCAAACGACAGTACGGCCACTACTCGTGGCGGAGATAATAATATGGTGTTTGAGTTGCTCTCGGATAAGAAGAACGCTTCGGGAGACGATGGCGGCAATCCGGACGGTTCTGGCGGAGGAGAGGACGGAGATAACAATGGGGAAGCTCCGGATCCGGCGGAGTAATCCGACGGGGATGTTCTACAGATATATTCCGCAGAAATGTCTTACGGAGCAATTCTGCAGGATCTCCGATGTTCTAGTATTCAGTGAATAAATAATCAATTAAAAATGCAAGGCTATGGTTGACAAAATCTTGGAAGTTGTATTGGAAGTGCTGTTTTTCTTTCGCAGAAAGAGAAAAGCTAAAAGAATGAAAGGGCAGGTTGATGAGGAAGATTGACCTGATTGTGATCCACTGTTCCGCCACTAGGGCGGACAGGGATTTCACGGAAGACGATCTGGACGTATGCCATCGCCGTCGTGGTTTCAACGGTGTGGGGTATCATTTTTATATCCGAAAAAATGGCGACATCAAGTCTACCCGTGAAATAGAACGTATCGGAGCTCACGTGCGTGGCTACAAATTATATAGTATAATTTATATATCCTGTTACTAAAATAGTTATA
>UMAK01009587.1_pt1 | contig 21544 bp, 17 predicted proteins | sample 1963681 | NCBI WGS metagenome assembly UMAK01 (sample SAMEA4835913, study PRJEB28245) | human gut metagenome | biome: gut microbiome; material: fecal sample | place: Denmark | collected 2008 | reverse complement strand
CCTGCGACCCCATTTTTAAAAATTATATAGGTTTTTCGACAGCCTAAGGGCTGAACTGCTTAGTTGCAATTCAGCCCTTTTATTATTCTCTTACTCTCAGCTCTCTGAATGCGACAGCGGCCGCCGCACCGACGTTGAGCGAATCGACACCGTGATACATAGGTATCTTTACCGTGTAATCACAGCCGTCTATAGTCTTCTGCGACAGTCCGTAACCCTCAGAGCCGAGTATTATAGCAAGCCGTTCCTCACTCTGAAGCGTCTTGTCATCAATACTTACCGAGTTATCTGTGAGTGCCATTGCCGCTGTTTTAAAGCCGAGCGAATTAAGATAAGCGGGGCCGTGTGATTGCCACCAATGCTCATCCTCTCCGATATATCCCCACGGGATAAGAAATACCGTTCCCATACTTACTCTTATGGCTCTCCTGCAAAGAGGGTCACAGCAGGACGGGGTTATCAGCACAGCGTCTATGCCGAGTGCCGCCGCAGAGCGAATTATTGCTCCTGTGTTGCTGACATCGGCTATATTTTCGAGCACGGCAATCCTTCGTGCGTTTTTGCAAAGCTCCTCTGCCCTTTTCGGTGCAGGACGCTCCATAGCGCACAGCATTCCCCGTGTCAGCTCATAGCCTGTAAGCCCGGACATTATCTTACTGTCGGCGGTATATACCGGAATATCACCGCACCGCTCTATTATGCCGTTTGCACGGTCATTGATATACTTCCTGTCTGTGAGCATCGAAATAGGCTTACAGCCTGCGTCAAGGGCTACTTCTATAACCGTCTGACTTTCGGCTATGAATATTCCGTGTTCATATTCGTACACCTTGCGAAGCCGTGCATCTGTCAGGTGAGTGTATATTTCAAGCTCGGGTATATTTATATCGGCAACATCTATTATTTCAGCCATATTGTTTATTATTTCCTTTCGGGCGGACTTTTTCGTATTGCAAATAATATCGAAAAGTGATAGAATATTATCACAGCGCATCCGCTTGTCGCACTGAATATTATAGCGTATCGGGCGGATGTTGTCAAATATGGCGGTACTAAAAATATATTACGAAAAGACGGCAGGTATGGATTACTTATACAAAATCACAGTGGAAATAGACGATGAAAAAGTGCTGAGCTTACAGCAACATGATTTGGATGCGGTATATAAGACAGTAAGAGAAGCGTTTGCAGGGTGTAATTTTAAAGAAGTGCCGACAGATAATAAGCGGCTTGCTTTTGTTATCGGGGACGGTAGCGATTCTTTCAGCGAAGTCGGAATCGTGGCAAATGCGCTTCACGACAGCTGGCTCGGCAAGTACCTGAAAAAGATGGAATGGTACGATATGAGCGATGACAGCACTGAGGATATGCTCAGAGAAATACAAGAATTTGACAACGAATACGGCAAATAAATTTAACGGAGAACATTATGAAAACAGGACTTGTGCTTGAAGGCGGTGCTATGCGTGGAATGTACACGGCAGGCGCACTTGACGTACTTCTTGAAAACGATATAAATTTTGACGGGATAATAGGAACATCGGCAGGTGCGGTGTTCGGAGTGAATTTCCTGTCAAGGCAGGACGGCAGGGTCATCCGCTACAACTGCCGCTTCAACGGCGACAGGAACTACATGGGGATAAAGCCGTTACTTAAAAGCGGCGACTTTTTCAACACGGAATATGCCTATTACAAAGTGCCGAACGAGCTTGATATATTCGATGACGAAACCTATCAGAAATCGGACGTGCCTTTTTATGCAACGGTGACCGATGTAAAAACGGGAAAGCCGGAGTATCTGAAGGTTGAAAGCGTACTTCGGGATATGGAAATGCTCCGTGCTTCTGCTTCGATGCCGTTCATATCAAAGCCTGTTATAATCGGCGGCAGGGCGTATCTTGACGGAGGAATTTCCGACAGCATACCGTTTGAGCATTTTTCTGAAATGGGATACAAAAAGCAGGTGGTAATCCTCACCCGTGATATGAACTACCGCAAAAAGCCGATGAACAAACTGCTGATACGCTCGTTCTACGGTAAATTTCCCGACTTATGCAAGGCGCTTGAAAACCGTCACAATGTCTACAACGAAAGCATAGACAAGCTATGCGAACTTGAACAAAGCGGCAAGGTGTTTATTATCCGTCCGTCTGAGCCGATAACGATAAGCAGAACGGAGAGAAATCCCGACAGGCTGAAAAGCGTTTATGAGCTTGGAAGGAAGGATATGAAAATGTATCTTGAGGGTCTTGAAGAATTTTTGGAGAAAGAACAGGAAATATAAATGGCAAACAAGAAATGTCCCGTTGCGAAAAAATGCAGTGGCTGTCAGCTGTCTAATATGACATACGAACAACAACTTGAATGGAAGCAAAAGGATACCGAAAAGCTGCTCGGCGGTTTTGGCAAGGTATCTAAAATTATAGGTGCGGACGACCCGTATAACTACAGAAACAAGGTGCAGGCGGTATTCCGCTCTGACAGAAACGGCAGGATAATCTCCGGCGTATATCAGTCATCCAGAAACGGCATTGTCGGAATTGACAGCTGTATGCTTGACGATAAACGTGCGGACGAGATAATCGTCGGCATAAGAGAGCTGCTCAGATCGTTCAAATTACATCCTTATGACGAGGGTACGGAGCGTGGCTTTTTACGTCATGTGCTTGTCCGTGTCGGAAAGAATACGGGAGAGATACTGGTTACTCTTGTCGGCGGAAACTCAATGTTCCCTAAAAAGCACGACTTTGTGAAAGCGCTTGTAAAGCGGTTCCCGGATATTACGACTGTGACATTCTCGGTAAACCGCACTCCCGAAATGCTTCTTCTCGGAGAAAATAGCGAGGTGCTTTACGGCGAGGGATACATTACGGATATTCTTTGCGGAAAAAGATTCAGAATATCTCCGCACTCGTTCTATCAGATAAATCACGCACAGACCGAAAAGCTGTACGACTATGCTATAAAGGCGGCGAAACTCACGAAGAAAGACGTTCTGCTTGACGCATACAGCGGAATAGGCACGATAGGCATAATAGCGTCTGACTATGTAAAGCAGGTACAGGGCATTGAATACAACGCATCAGCCGTCCGTGACGCAGTAAAGAACTGTCACGAAAACGGGCTTACCCGCAACATTGCTTTTAACCGTGGCGATGCAGGCGAATTTCTTGAAAAGAAGGCAAAGCTCGGCACGCATTATGACGCAGTGATTCTCGACCCTGCAAGGACGGGAGCGGACAGAAAGTTTTTAAACTCGCTCATAAAAATCGCACCGGAAAGAATAGTTTATATTTCCTGCAATCCGGCTACGCAGGCAAGGGATCTGAAAACGCTAACGAAAAAGTACACAGTGACCGATATTCAGCCGTTTGATATGTTCCCGCATACGAGGCATGTTGAGTGCGTGGTGGTGATGTCAAGGAAAGCAGAGTAAATCGGGATATGCGGCTTAACGGTGCGGTTTGTGCGTGTTGGACAAACTGTACTGTTTTGGCAGGATATGGCGGTTCGGCGTATAGGGTAATATGTCTGCGGTGACAGCAGTTTCGCAGCGATACACGGGGCGTGGGTCGGGTGTGCGGAAGTGCTGTGATAGTGGGAGGAGATGATGTTACGGTTTTATGAAGTATTTTAGGGGGATGATAATAAATCAATCGTTTTGAATATTATTGCATTTTCGTACAGCGGGTTCATAGTTTGAAAAGGAGAAAATATAAAAGTATGGATTGTTTACTTGAACTACTTGACAGCTATAGATGCCATTTGAAACGCGGCAATGAATCAATGGTTAATTTTCTTAGGAACAATTATAAAAATTATATTAGCGATGTAAAAAAAGCTCTAAGACCTGAAGACAACAAATTAGTGGGTGAAGAAATGTGCCAGATGGTTTCTCAAGTCATTAACGATGTCGAGAATAATTCAAATATGTTAATCGAGGTTTTAGAACTGTATAATTGTGGTAAAATAGTGTCTGCATCTAACAAAGCATTTGAAGTGTTCAATAATATGAAGCCTCAACTAATGCAAAGATATTCAGGAGCATTCCGTTTAGAAACATATTATAGAATTCGTCCCTTTAATAATAAACACCCCTTCACATTAGAAAGGAAAGAACTATTTCATATTCCGCATTATAAGAATTATCTTGTAAGAACAGAACGATACAGTATGCCAGGACACCCATGCTTATATCTCGCGTCACAGGCTGAATTATGTTGGTATGAATGTGGGAAACCAGATAAATTTGCTATTTCAAAATTTGATATTCCTCAAACAGAAGATAGTAATTTTAAGTTTATTGATTTTTCAGAAAAACTAATGCCATTAAAGCATTCTTTCTTTTGTTGGTTTAATAATGAAGAAGATAAAGAATTAGTTAGAAAGTATTTGCTTAAATATATCTGTACATATCCACTAAGAGCAGCTTGCTCAGTTATTGTAGAACACCCTGGAAGTAGTTTCATAGAAGAGTATGTTATCCCACAGTTATTACTCCAATGGGTAATAAACGATGATGATTTTGACGGAATTAGATATGAATCATGTGGCTCATCTGATGAGGTTAAAAGTATGGGAGGACACAATATAGTTTTGGTAACCAAGAGCTTTGATAATGACGGATTTGATGAAAAACTCCGAGAGACTATTAAGGTTGGCGAACCATCGTTGTTTGATATTAATAGTATTTCTATTAACCCACGACTTGATGATTGTTTAATTGGAAAAGATATAAAGGAAGAACCATTCTTTTGGGGACTTGAAGATTTGTCTATACAGTTTGAAAGAATATAGAATAATCTCCAATTGCTGGACATATCCAGCAATTGGAGATTTACTACTTGTATATTCCTTATCCCTCAATCTCAATAATAACCCCCGACTTCAGCTCCACAGAAAACCTATCATCCCACACAACAATCTCCTTAAGCCACCGCCGGGCAAGGCTCTCGTCAAATTCGGTCATCTCAGAATCATGCTGCTCGATGAACTCGTTCAGCTCATTTATACGCTTGACCTGTTTATCACGGACGGCGGTGTCGGTGAAGTTCTTCTGTTTCATCTCACGAATCCGGAATATCTCATCGGCAATGTCGTTGTAGTCCTCCTTGCGGGAAGCATGGTTGATAAGCTCCTGCTGAAGTTCGACAAGCCGCTTTTCTATCTCCAGAGCCTCGTCATCAGCATACCCGCGAATCACCGCTGCAAGGTTATCCCGAAGCCTCTTCTGATAGGTGCTTCTGCTGCCGAGGAGCTCATTGAATGCCTGCACGACCATATTTTTCAGCACTTCTTCGTTTACCGTACGGGCATGGCAAATCACACCTGTAGGCTGCAAACGGCTAAGGCAGCGCCAGACAATTGAGCGGCAGCCATGATTGTTTCAGTGAACACGGCGAAACAATTCGCCGCACTCTCCGCAGACTATCATCTGCGAAAAAACATGGTTACTGCTTAAACCGTGATTTCTCCCATTCGGGCTGACCTTTACAAGCCTGCGGCGCACAAGTTCGTCCTGCACCCGCATAAAAATCTCTTTAGGAATAATTGCTTCGTGGTCGTTCTCGACATAGTACTGCGGCATTATTCCGTTATTCTTTATACGCTTTTTGGAAAGATAATCCACCGTGTAGGTCTTTTGCAGAAGCGCATCGCCCATGTACTTTTCGTTGCGCAGTATCTTGGCTACAGTGCTTGTATGCCAGCGTGGATTTCCTGCGCCGGTGAGTATTCCGTCACGCTCCAGACCGGCGGAGATTTTATCTGTGCTGTAACCGTCAAGGTATTCACGGTAAATTCTCCGCACTACCTCTGCCTGCTCCGGGTCGATCACAAGTCTGCCGTTCTCGTCCTTGGTATAGCCGAGGAAGCGGCTGTGGTTGACCTGCACTTCCCCACGCTGATAGCGGAACTGCAAGCCGAGTTTCACATTCTGACTAAGCGATTGTGATTCCTGCTGTGCAAGCGAAGCCATTATCGTAAGCAGGACTTCGCCCTTTGCGTCCAGCGCGTTGATATTCTCTTTCTCAAAGAACACAGGGATATTCCTGTCCTTAAGCTGACGTATGTATTTCAGGCAGTCAAGCGTGTTACGGGCAAATCGGCTTATGGACTTTGTGATAATCATGTCGATTCTGCCGTCCATACAGTCGGCTATCATACGGTTGAATTCCTCACGCTTTTTGGTATTCGTGCCGGAGATACCGTCATCGGCGTAAATACCCGCAAATGCCCACTCGGGATTTCGGGTAATCTGCTCTGTATAATGCGACACCTGGGCTTCGTAGCTGGTCGCCTGCTCATCGCTGTCCGTGCTGACGCGACAGTACGCAGCCACCCGAAGCTTTGGTTTTTCCGTTTCATTCTGCTGTGAGTTAGCCCGCTGGGGTCTTGCCGGGATTATCGTTATGTTACTCAATGTTCGTCACCTCTGTCTTTATCAATCCATACATATATTCTGCCTGCCGAATGGGATCCTCGAAGTAATCCGCTGCGCTGATAAATGTGAACCGCACAGGGACATTCACCGACCGTTCTTTTCTTACATGACCGTTTCTGCCGAGCCGTTCAGCACGGCTCTGAAGCGCAGCGTATAGGAAGATTCGGAATAGACACGCACCTTGTTTCCACGGATACGCATCTCGACTGTGTACATGGATGGATTGGTACGAAGGTCGGCATTTGCCGTCCGCTCTATGGTCTGGCTATAGCTTCCAAGTAGCGTGCTGTCGTTATATAATTCAACGGTCTGTGTGTTGTAATTCAGGCAGCAGAATAGATCACCGCAGAATACTCCGGCCTTGCCACTTCCTGTCGCAGGGAAGACCAGCCTTGCCCGCAGGTGAATATCGGAAAAGCCGTCGTATCGCCATGCGAGCTTTCCGGAGCCGTCAAGCTGGGAGTAGACGCGGCTTTCGGAATATTCATCTTCGTGCCATACCGTCCAAGAGCCTGAAAGGGTCGTCCAGTAGTTTGTTTGCAGCACACCGTAGTCCCGGAAATCCTCATACCAGATAAGGGCAGAGTCCGGCTTTCGCCTCAGCATTTCGCAGGTGAGCTTGAAAGCTCTGTCCAGCTGACACTCGTTGCCGTCCACGTCGATAAAGTGGCGTGGAGAGAGCGTAAAGGTCGCAGTGCCCGCAGAGGGAGCCTCCGAAAAGCTGCCTTCCATGAAGTCGTAGACCTGCGGAAGCGCCCAAGGCACCATGTCGTAATCGTCCCAGTATGCGAGGATCGGGATGAAGGGCTGCGGTGGAACATCGTCCGTGAAGTTGTATTGTCCGGTCATCCAGTTCTTTGCCGCATAGTAGGTATTTGATGTGCCGCGATAGGTTTTACCGAGGTTTGCAGGAAGATTATAAATCTGCCAGTTCCAGCCGTATGCAGGAAGGCCGAAGAATATCTTCTCCGGATTCATGACCGTGACCGCGTAGTCGTAAATGCCCTCAAGCCAGTCCCTTGGAGAGACGGCTCCGGGAGCAGAGCCTGCCCACGCCATGCCATAGCTCATGATGGCTGCCGTATCGCAGTAAGCGTTGAGGTCGCCGTAAACGCACCAGTTTTCACCTCCGACCGAGCCGTTGATGGAATTCATACACGGCAGGCGTATATTCATGAGTTTGCTGCTGTCATAATCTTTTACTGTGTTATAGATATTCCGAAACATCGCCGTAGAGGCAGCGTGCGTGGAATATCCGTCGCCTTTCTCAAGGTCAATGTCGATGCCGTCGCGCCACGGGTATTTTTCCATAATGCGGACGATCTCCGAAAGGAAGGTATCCTGAGCGCCGTCGGTGTTATCCCGGAGAGCTGCAAAGATACTGTTCGTGCCATCGTTGGACATAGTCAGCAGCCATTTGATGTGTGGCCATCGGTTGATGTATGTCAGCATATTGGAAATAGCCACGCCGCTTTCCGTGATGATACCGGTGCGCGATACCTTAAAAGAAAAGAGACCCACCTGTGACAGGCGGTCTCCATATGCGGCAAGTGCCTGATACATTCTGGAATTGCCCATGAATGTCCAGGCCATGCACTTGTGGCCTTTCAAATAATCATAACTCACAGGGCATCACCTCCGTCCCGCATTTCCTGAAATACTACATAGATTCGAGCCGATTTTTTTATCCTCGACTGTGATCGGGTGCTTGCTGTCACCGGCAGCAGAGTATTGAAAAAAGCCGTTCTTGGCTGTTGCAGCGCCGTTCTTCAGGCACTCCCTTGTAGAAGCGAAAAGGTCAAATTCATCACCGGCAGTCGCTGCTGCTTTGAAAGTTGCCTTATGGGCACCTTCACCCAGCGCCAGTGATATACTCCCGGCAGCCATTGCCTGAATCGGATAGACCTTGTAGTCAAGACCGGCAGCAGTGGAGCCGATATTGAAGATGACGCAGGTTGCAGCTGAGCGGACGATACCGTTATAAAATCTCTTGTCTGCTTTAGCGTCATCGCCATCATATTTTTCCAGAAGTGTTTAGGTATTGATGACAAAGCCTGTGACTTTATCACCTTCCTGCAGCATCAGGTCGGTAAACCAGACTGAACCGGTGCAATCTGTGATGGTGGGCTTCACCGTAATGTTTATGACGCGCTTATTCTGCTTTTTTGTAATTGTCTCTGTAAAGCGTGTAAACTCTGGCATTTATCCGTCCTCCGTCCATTGAATTTCTGATACATGGCCTACCCAGCCGGTTGCGATGGAGCCGCCTTGCAGGAGCCCAGCTTGTCAAGCCAAGTGCAACATATTTTTATATTTTTTGATAAACTCAATGTGAGAAAGGTAACCAAGGCATTTGCGAGGTCTGTTATTTATCAAGGAAACAACAGAATCCAGTTGTTCCTGTGGCAGTTTGCGGAAATCAGTTCCTCTGGGAAAGAAAAAGCGAATCAGACCATTTATATTTTCGTTGCTTCCTCTTTGCCAAGGAGAATGCGGATCAGCAAAATATACCTTTAAATGGTTCTCCCTTTCAATTTCTTTGAAGCCGTTAAACTCTGAGCCATTGTCCAAAGTCAAAGTAATCGGCTGTATCAATTCCGACACTTTTGAAAAAGCGGTCGAAAAAGCATTGTTGATAACAGATATAGTTTTATCTTCACACTTAGCCGCAACAAGCAAGCGTGAACATCTGTCAATCGCTGTTACTAAGTAGCCTTTTCCGACAGAGCCGTAAATCGTATCGCCTTCAAAATCACCTAATCGAGTACGGTTATTTATATCTATCGGTCTGTCGTGAATCGAGTTTTCAAGAAATCGTGTGTAAGATTTCTTTTCGCTGTTGTAAGGCTTTGCCTTTCTTCTGAAATGCGTATTCGGCTTGATTCCCGGAAATTGTCCGGTTCTTACAGCTCGGTAAATTGACGAAAACGATAGTCTTGTTGAATGTTCAACATTCCATCTGCCTGCAATAATCTCAGGTGACCAATACTTTAATAACGCTTCATGAGTAAATCTGTACATTTCGCTGTCTGTCAGCAAACGATTCTTTCTGTGACTGTTTTTTCTTCGGCAGATGTACTTGACGTTTGCTCCCCAGGCATGATAATGCTTTTTCTTTTTGCTCCAGTTGCGTTTAATTTCTCGGCTTATTGTCGACGGGCTTCTTCCGAGTATTGATGCGATTTTTCGCATACTTAATCCCTCTGAAAAAAGTTTTTGTAGACAAATTCGTTCATCTAGTGTAAAATGTGTGTAGGACTTCATATTGACCTCCGTGTTTTTGTATTTGTGGTTATTTACATTTTACACTAAAGTTGATATGAAGTCTATCTTTTTTCTGTTGCACTTGTTATTATAATCTGCCTACCGTTGCCGTCCGGGAGAGGCTGATCCAGAGAAGTAATGTCACCTCCTGCATGGTATTCGCAGCCGATGCAGTCGCCGTCACATTTCCAGATGAAGCGGTAAGGACACATGCACCTGCCGTGATCCTGCTCTTTGTGGCGAATACGGTCGGCTTCCTTATAGAAAGAGTCGTGCTGAGCTTTGGTGACCGGCACTTTCTCGCCGGTGCTTCGAACGTAGATAAAATAGGTCTTCTGATTGTCATTGTTTTGCATAATGAAAGCCCTCCTTCGGCTTTTGCCGAAATGGAGAGCTCCAGACATGCAAAACCATACCACAGGTGTGAGGGCATACCGAAGGATTACTCCATTTCGGCTGCACCTCACTTCCGGTGATCGGTACAGTATTTGATTGTCATCGGTAGTCACGTGGAACCGGAAACACCCTGCACAGATGGCTCCCATGTGCTAATTACATTTTAGTTAGGAGAGAGAAAAATCAGAAAACTCGACGAGTCGCAGAAACACCTTAAAACAGGCGGTTTTACGAGCCTTAAATAGGGTGCAGATTTTTTGAAAAGACGGCGATGGTAAGGAATATGGGCATAAAAAAATCCGACTCGGCGAGTCGGAAAAATTAAAAAAACCGCACATCCATGACGGAAGTGCGGTAAATTAAGTCTGCTTACAGGCGTTGTTTGGAGCCGAGCGGCTCATAATTATATGATTCAAGAAACTCGTTTGCATCATCAATGGTCATCCCAGAGAAACCGGTGATGCAGTATTTTAATGCTTGGTGCTCGTCAGATTCATCAAATGCATGTCCAGCAAGTTGCAACAGCTTTTCTGTCGTTCCGATATCAAGGTCAAGTCCTCTGCCTATAGCGACAATCGTTCTCAGACTTGGCTTTGTGCCGATGTTCTTCTCGGCCTTTCGGTACACCTCTTCGCCAAGACCGGTCAAAGAACAGAAATGCGATTTGCTAAGTCCGCGAGATTGCACAATCTCAAAAATGACCTCCCAGCAGGTTTTATTCACACCTGTTATCTTTCTGGCGGCGCTCTGGCGCTCGAATTCTTCGCGCTTCTTTTGCAGCGCTTCGGACATCTGAACAGCGGAGGCGCTTTGCTTGGAATCATATTTTGATGCTTTGCGCTCTCCAGTTTCACGGTGAAACAGCTCGAATGGGAAGTGTTTTTTTGCTTCATCTGCTCGCAGGGGCTGCCATGTAAATTGCAGGGTGCATTCATTCAGATTTGCCCATGCATAATCAGTAAGGGTCGGCTTGCCTTCATTGTTACGCTCGATGTATTGCCCGTCATTGATAACAAAGTATCCGTCTACATACCGGAAAAGACCAGAATCAACAAGGTTGCGGAATTCACTGCTGGTGCGATAGGCGTAGAACGCATCACGCTGGTCTAAGTATCCGTGGTATGGAGATCCTTCGTCATACTGGTAAATGATAGCAGCGTCTTTGTAGCCGGTTTCCATCATACGGATCAATACTGATTGACGGGACACACCATAAAATTCGCGTAGCTCCTCGGCAACGGAGGTGAGAATAGCTGGTTTTATAGGACTATTTTCATAATCGTATGTCTGTAGAAGTTCATCTACTTTCATTCGAAAAGTACGATATGGCATGAGAATACGAGGAGCCATATTGTTTGCCTGCCACTCCATACGTTGGATATCAGACCACTCATCATCTTTTTGAGGGTATGCCATATTAGAAGGACAGCGGCATGCAACGAAGTCCTGACCATAGAGAACGTGTTTTATCGCTGCATACAATCGGTGCTTATACCAGTGATAGACTTCATGGGCGATTGTGTTTTTGACGCACCCAAGATTCCGCTCCCAGAAGGTGTAGGCATCTACCAAAATGGTACCGCGCTTTACATCGATTGTTGTTTCTGAAACCTTAAAAAGATCATAGATGGTTGCCTTCCCAGCATTGAAGTATATTTCTCCAAAAACACTGAAATCATCCGTGATACGATTGCCTTGGATAATTTCAAGTCCCATACCTTTTGCAATATCAGCAATAGGGACGGCCATTGGCTTTTCCAGTGCTTCTGGGAAATAATGCTGGAGAAAAGTTGTGGCTTCATCATCCAAATCCTTTTTGTATAAGATCGGAACTATGTTCTTCGAGACGGCATGACCATCCGTTTTGCGAGGTTGGCCAGAGGTGTGCCCGGAGATGTTCATAACAGTAACAGATTCGAGTTTATCGGTTACGACCGCCACACAGGAAAGGACAAGCCATTGACTTGTTTCGTGCGATGCTGTGCCTTTGTAAGTATCTTCGGTCAGATTTATTGTGCAGCTTACGACTGCGTCAAACAGAAGGCTGTCTTCATCTATTCGGATATTCTTTGTATATTCGAGGATCATGTCCTCAAGCATGGCAGAATCCGGATTCTGAATTCTGGAGTAAGATAAATTCAGGGCATAAGGATGCTCTGCAATGTATGTATAAGCTGCCTCCCACATGGGGCGGTAGCACACAGTATATATAAACTGCTCGATCTCGTTGTTATACGTTCCCACGGCCAGCAGACTCCCTTTCTTGGACACAAAATTTGAGGATACAAGCACAGTATAACACAAATTCGCTGATTTTTCAATAGTAATGAAAGAAAATTCTTGCGAACGTGAAGAATTACTCTTGATTTTTTAAGGGATCTGTGCTATACTGTGGAAGTACAGTGGCAAAAATCACGTTTTTGAAAATCGAGAGGTGACTACCGTGGAAGTTAGTTATAAAAAATTGTGGAAAATATTGATTGACAAAGACATGAAGAAGAAAGACTTACAGGCAGCTGCCGGGATAAGCTGGGCTTCGGTAACCAAGCTCTCGAAGGGAGAGACAGTAAGCATGGAAGTTCTAATGAAAGTGTGTAAAACGCTGAATTGTGATATTGGGGACATCATGGAGCTAATCCCTACAGAAGATAATGAAACTACTTGAGGAGTGATATGATGTCCGGCAGGAAAAAGAGCGTAATCAGTAAAGCAAGTCCTCATACGATCAAGAAATTTGAGTTGATTGAGGAATATATAAAATCGTGGGCGCAGAAGTTGCTGCTGACTGAGTCTTGCAATGGGCTGATCTTTATAGACTGCATGTGCAACAGTGGTGTATATACCGATGATGCCGGGCAATTGGTGAAGGGTACAGCAGTACGCGTCTCAGAAGCACTAAGGGAAGCATCAAGAACCTACACGGAGAAAAATATACACATTTACTTAAATGACAAGGATAAAGCGCGCGTAGATGAGTTGAAAAAGCATCTTCCACAGGATGAGCGCAATTTTAAGATTGTAACGTCCTACAGTGATGCGCACGAGCTACTTCGAACTATCGGGCCACAGTTATATGGAACCGGGCATCTGCATTATTTCCTGCTCTACGATCCGTATGATGCGACCATCGACTGGGAAGCACTTCTGCCGTTTTTTCAAAACTGGGGTGAAGTTATGATTAATCACATGGTTTCAGATCCAGTGCGGGCGATCACAAGCGCCAAGAAGAAAACGACCAAGGCAAAGTATGAGAACACTTATCTGGAAGACTTTGAGAAGCTGGTGCCTTACGGAAGCGACAAGAAGGCCTATGAGGCCAGAGTGGAGGAAATCATAAATTCACTAAAAGGAGCCCGCAGATACTATGTATCGGCATTTCCGTTCTATAACACGCAGAATTCGCTCGTCTACAATCTGATTCACTGCACGAGCAACAAAGAGGGCTTTAAGCTCTACAAGAAGAGTGCTTGGAAAGTTTTCGGAGCTCAGTCCTCGACAAAACATTCGGTTGAGAACAGGCAGTTGTCATTCAACCTTTTCGGAGAGATTACAGAAGAGGAAGATGAAAGCTGTTTGCATGTTATCGACATCGCGAAATATCTACAGCGCTGCCTGAAAGGCCGTAAGCAAGTGCCTCTTGATGAGATGTGGGAACTTTTGGATAACCATCCGATTTTTCCTTCAGAGGGATTTCGTAATGAGATAAAGAGTGATCTCACGGGTTTCTTTGACGCGAAGATCGAACAGATTGTGAATCCTGATACAGGAAAGAAGGAAACGGTGATCTCTTTTTCTTCATGAGACAGAGTTTCATATAGATGAGGTGATTGGAATTTATGGCAACGTCGCAGAAATTTGGTGGCAATTGGACTGAGGAGAAGCTGAATATCTTCACCAGCTATCTGGACGCATACCTGATTGCACTACAAAACCAGAAGTTTAAGAAGATTTATATAGACGCCTTTGCTGGAACCGGCGAGATTGAAACCAGCGACGGCGGGCAGTATCTCGTGGGCTCCGCTAAGCGTGCACTGGCGTCTGAAAAGAAGTTTGATCACTACTATTTTATAGAAGCGGACTCTCAGAAGGCGGGAGAACTTCAAGATATGATAAACTCCGAGTTCCCGCAGATGAGGCGAATTGTGACAATTTTTTGCGGCGATGCGAACGATAAGCTTGCGGAGATTATTAGCAATGTAGATTGGAGATTTAACAGAGGATTGCTGTTTTTAGATCCGTATGCGACGCAGGTAAATTGGACTACGCTTGAAAATGTAGCGCAGACGAAATCAATAGATGTATGGTACCTGTTTCCGTTCTCGGCACTTGAACGGATGCTGCCGAAAAACGGGAAGTACGATAAATGGGAGGATTGCGTAGATCGATTGCTTGGAGATTCCGGATGGCGCGAGGAATTCTATAAGAAAGATCCCCAGATAACGCTGTTTGATCTATTTCCGGAGCCCGGACAGAGCGATGGCAAACGGATGGTTAAAGACGCAAATCCAGATCACATAAAGGAGTATATCCTCTCTCGGCTTGGGACAATCTTTCCATGCGTGTCAAAGCATGCACGGATTTTCAGAAACAGCAGGAACTCGCCGATGTTCCTATTCTGTTTTGCCATTGCGAGTGAAAGCCCGAAAGCGCAGGGACTTGCACTGCGGATGGCAGACTACATATTGAAGAACAAGTAGGCGGAGGATGAAAACAACTTGAAGACGATAGAACGAAAATCCATGCTTTATCAAACAGGGGTAGAGTATGGTGACTACACAATGAATCACGTGCAGGGCTGCGCTCATGGGTGCAAATATCCATGTTATGCATTCCTGATGAAGAAGCGATTCGGGCAAATAAAGGATTATGAGAGCTGGCTTGAGCCAGTGCTTGTATCAAACACGCTTGAATTGCTGGATAAAGAGATACCGAGGCTCAGAGATAAGATTCAGTCTGTGCAGCTTTGCTTTACCACAGATCCGTTCATGGAAGGATATCCAGAGGTGTCCCAGATGAGCATTGCGGCTATCCGAAAGCTGAACGAGGCCGGAATCAAATGCACTACGCTGACGAAGGGTCTGCTACCTATAGAATTGGCAGAGCTTTCTCCGGAAAACGAATACGGGATTACATTGATCACTTTGGATGAAGCCTATCGGGAACAGATGGAACCGGGCGCTGCTTCATGCGCAGATCGACTGGCAGCATTGAGAGCACTCCATGATGCCGGTTGTAAGACATGGGTAAGTATGGAACCGTATCCAACACCGAACATGGTTGAGCAGGATCTGCACGCACTGCTTGAGGCGGTATCTTTTACAGATCGGATCATTTTCGGGAGAACGAACTATAGTAAGGTAGCAAACGCCTACGAAGGGCATAGGCATTTTTACAATGAGTGCGCAACAGAAGTGATTTCCTTCTGTCAGGAGCACGGTATTGATTATCATATTAAGGAAAAAACAATAACGGAAGAATGAGGTGGCGTTATGGCTTTATTACAAGACCTGATCCAGCAGATTGACGATCCGGCGCTTAAGGAGAGAATCCTGCAGGAGACAAATAACTTATTGAAGCAGAAGAAGTTCGGATTAGTGTTTGAAGAACATCTGCCAGAGTGCACGCCGCTTTATGACGTACCGATTCGTGTTGGCTCCAAGGTGGCTCTGAAGACAGGGTATGTCAGCGATATCTATACAGTTACTAATATCGATGGCGATGAGGTACAGTGCGACCGCAGGGAGACACATGAGAAGAAAATCTTCAAGCTGGACGATCTGGTGACAGTTGCCGAATTTGGAGAGGCAATCTATCCGACATTAAAGCCGATGGACACTGTCGAAAACGCTCCTGACAGTAACCTTTGGCATACGCTGATTCAGGCAGATAACTATCATGCATTGCAACTTTTAGAGTATCTTTATTCAGAAAAGGTCGATTGCATCTATATCGATCCGCCTTACAATACCGGAGCAAGAGATTGGAAGTACAACAATGACTACGTTGATGGCGCTGATGCTTATAGACATAGCAAATGGTTGTCGTTTGTCGAAAAGCGTCTAAGAATTGCAAAAAGATTGTTGAATCCCGAAACAGGCGTGCTCATTGTGACAATTGATGAACATGAAGTCCATCATTTACGTTGCTTGTTAGAGGCAATTTTCCCGGATTTTTATATTCAGATGATCACTTGTGTAACCAATCCGACAGGTGCCACTCAAGGCAGATTCTCGCGAATAGAGGAGTACATTATTTACTGCTTTGCAAAGAATGCGTCAGTTGATTCTTATGGTGATCCTATGATCGGAGAAAATGTGGTAACGAAAACAGTTCGTTGGAAATCACTTTTGCGTTCAGGTACAAGTGCTCGACGCGAAGATAGAAAAAACATGTTTTACCCGGTATATGTTGATGTCAGTAAGGGCGTGGTAGTGGATGCGGGCGAAGCACTTCCTTACGAGCAGGAACCATCGTTTGAGGATGTAAACGGTTTACAAGTGGCGTGGCCAATCAGGACAGATGGATCTTATGGAAGATGGAGTGTCGGTGCAGAAACATTCCGCTCTTTGATAAGCAAGGGGTATGTTCAACTTGGGAGATATGATGCTAAAAGGAATACATATGGTATTACCTACATAAGTAACGAAACTCAAAAGATGATTGAGGATGGAACTGTAATAATAACTGGAAAGAATGAACAAACGGGAGTAGTGAATATCGAATATGCCGAGGAACACAGCCAAGCTGTTAGAACAGTATGGTACAGAACACGGCATAATGCTGGCATTTATGGTACAAATTTAATTTCATCAATCATTGGTAAATCACGGCCATTCCCTTTCCCGAAGTCTTTGTATGTAGTATATGATTCTATCGCTACGGTTGAAAAGCATAACAAGAACGCTCTTATCATAGACTTCTTCGCGGGTTCAGGTACTACAATGCATGCTGTTAATTTACTAAACGCAAGTGACGGAGGGCATAGACGCTGCATTATGATCACAAATAATGAAGTTTCAGAAGCGGAGTCAAAGATTCTTGAATCCCAAGGGTATAAGCCCGGAGATGAAGCGTGGGAAAAACTTGGTATTGCCAGATATGTAACGTGGCCTCGAACTGTTTGCTCAATTGAAGGACATGACATTAACGGTAATCCTTTGAATGGTGATTATACCGATTTTGAAATCCTTATGTCAGAGGGATTTGAATCAAATGCGGCTTTCTTCAAGTTGAGTTTCCTTGACAAAACCGCTGTGGCGCTTGGGAGACAGTTTAGAGAGTTGCTTCCGGTGCTCTGGATGAAGGGTGGAGCGGTTGGTAAGTGCCCGGCTCTTGAAAATGATAATCTCCCGAACATGCTGATTTTGCCGCAGAACAAGATGGCTGTTCTGGTGGATGAAATATATTATTCTGAGTTCGATGCGGAGTTAAGTCAGCATCCAGAAATCCAGACAGTATTCATTGTAACGGATTCAGAAACAGCATACCGGTCGATGATCCGCACTTACGATGGTAAAGACTGCTATCAGCTTTATAGAGACTATCTGGATAATTTCAGAATTAACACAGGGAGGTAACCATGAGAGTAGAATTATTCCCTTTTCAGAAGAGAGCTCTTGCTGATATCCGCATGAAGACTGCGGAGGCGATGGGCAGTTATCACAGAACACATGCGCCACAGGTGGTTTCTTTCACTGCACCGACCGGAGCCGGAAAGACCATCATCATGTCTGCGTTGATTGAGGCTATTCTTTTCGGCGACGAACAGTATATGGAACAGCCGGATGCAATCATCGTCTGGCTCTCGGATTCGCCTCAACTGAACGAGCAGTCAAAGCAAAAGATTGACTCCAAGGCTGATAAGATCAAGCTGTCGCAGTGTGTCACGGTTTCGGAGGAATCCTTTGATAAAGAGGTGTTTGAGGATGGTCATGTTTATTTCTTAAATACGCAGAAGCTGTCGGTTACCTCCAAGCTCACGAAAAACGGCGATGGCAGGACTTATACGATCTGGCAGACGCTTGCAAATACTGTCTGGGAAAAGAGCGACCGGTTGTACTTTATCATCGATGAAGCGCACCGTGGCATGCAGGGACGTGAGGCAAGCAAGGCCACCACGATCATGCAGAAGTTCATCAAGGGCAGTGATTCGGATGGCATTCCGCCCATGCCGGTTGTCATTGGCATGTCCGCTACCACGCAGAGATTCAATGCGCTGGTCGAAGGCACATCCTCTACAATTCACAAGTCTATCGTGACGACGGATGAGGTGCGAGCTTCCGGTCTTTTAAAAGACAGGATCGTTATTACCTATCCGGAAGAAGGCACGGTCAATAATGATATGGCCATTTTGCAAGCTGCTGCGGATGACTGGAAGGAAAAGTGGGAGCACTGGACGCAGTATTGCTTCGAACAGCACTACGCCTATGTAAATCCGATATTGATCATTCAGGTTTTGAACGGAACCGGTGATGCTCTGACGGATACCAATCTGGACGACTGTATTGCAAAGATCGAGGAACGTACCGGCTTTAAGCTGGAAAGTGGACAAGTGGTTCATACTTTCGGTGGCACGACGGCCACATTGACCGTCAATGGACTCGATGTGCGTTATGAAGAGCCTTCTAATATCGCCGAGGACAGAAACATCCGCGTGGTATTCTTCAAAGAGAATCTTTCTACTGGCTGGGATTGCCCGCGAGCAGAGACCATGATGTCCTTTAAGCATGCTAACGACGCCACATACATAGCGCAGCTTCTCGGTCGAATGGTAAGAACGCCTATGCAGATGCATATTCGGGTGGACGACGTTTTGAACGACGTGCATCTCTATTTGCCGTACTTCAATGAGGATACCGTCAAGGACGTTGTGGAAGCCTTGCAGAGCACAGAATGCGGAGATATTCCGACCGATATTTATGGCGAGTCCCTGTCTGGAAAGAAATTTGAAACGCTGACTGTCAAGCCGAAGAAGAAAAAGGAAGAGCAGCAGACGCCGGGACAGATGACTCTATTCGATGTGTTCTCTGGGCGGAACACAGGCGAACAGCAGTCTGCGGGAGCAACTTCGGAGCCAACTGGCGACACGACTCCGATAGCACAGCCTCAAGCTACTGGTGGACAAGCACAGCAAGCAGAAAAGCCAGAACGGAGCCAGACACAGCCGAGCACAGATACAACACCTCCTGCCCAGTCTACACCGGTTACGCCACAGTCCTCTGGTATGGCAACACCGTCCGAGAATAATGCTGCGGGAAGTCATCAGGCGGTTCAGACGGAAACTTCTGAAGAGGAAGATCTGTTTGACCGTGAAGAGGTTATGAAGTTTATAAATGATGCAGGTTTGCTTTCCTATAACGTCAGAGCGCTTAGGATCAATGACTACCTAAAATCTCTGTATAGGATGGCACATCTTCTTACGATGTCCAAATTGCACCGTGAGGCGATCCGGGAGGTTCAGGATGAGATTGTTGAGATGATCCACAGCTATGTGGAAGGCCTCAAGGCATATGGGAAATATGACGACCTTGTTCAGCAGGTCAAGCAGTTCAAACTGGCGACCCAGATTTTTGATGCCTTTGGAGAAACCGTGGACAATTATTCGGTGCATGATATGTTCACGACGACCGATACTGATATAGAGAGGCAGTTCCAGATTGCGGATGTAAAGCTCGGTCGAGAAGGCATCGGCATGGCCTATGGAAACAAGTATATGGATATGTCTGATCTGACGGCATTTAAAGTTGACGTTATTCTTTTTGTAGCAGACAAAGAGTGCATGAACCGATTGCATTCTTATGCGGAGACTCGCTTTCATGGATTAAATGACGATTATCGCAGATATATTGCAACTATAGATTCGGAGAAAATTCGTAAAGAGTATGATAGTATCGTTTCCGATGGTGATCCTGTAAGCAAGCACAATTTCCGTTTGCCGGAGACAATTCAGGTGCCACATGAAGTGGGAGGCAAAGAATATAGGAATCATCTCTTTGTTAGTGACATAACCGGTGTTGCAACGATGAAGTTGAATACTTGGGAAGCTGGAGTTATTGAAGAGGAAGAAAAACGAGAAGACTTTGTCTGCTGGATTCGTAATCCATCCAGAGGCTCATGGGCACTCTGCATTCCGTATGAAATCGATGGAGAAATCAAGCCGACTTATCCGGACTTCATTGTCGTAAGAAGAGATGAGCGTGTTGGGTATGTAATTGATATCCTTGAGCCTCACAGCCCAGATTTTAAAGATAACCTTGGCAAGGCTAAGGGCTTTGCTGAATACGCACGCCAGAATCCGGGAGTTGGAAGAATTCAGCTCATCCGCATGAGCAAGGATGCAATCGGAAAGAATCAGTTTAAGAGGCTGGATATGTCTAAAACAGCTATTCGTGATAAAGTCTCTCATGCAATAAATACAGACGAACTCGATCACATCTTTGATACGGATGGAGTTATCGAATAAGGAGGCATTCCATTATGGCAAATGAGCTGCAGCCATTGTCGCTGCTCTTTCAAAATAGATTATTCCTGATACCGGACTATCAGCGTGGCTATGCATGGTTGCAGCAACAGTTGGTGGATTTTTGGGATGACCTTGTAAATCTTCAGGCTGACCGCTATCACTATACAGGTCTCCTGTCCCTTAAGCCTCTAAAATGCAAGGAGACCGTCAGTTGGGGCGAGGACTTGTGGCTGGTCGAGAACGGATATAAGCCTTGCCATATAGTCGATGGTCAGCAGCGCATCACCACGTTTGTCATTCTCTTGAACGAGATTGTGGGATTCGTGCGCGGCTTGAATGAGAACAAGGGCAAGTCTGATAAGGAAATCACGCTGGGGTATGAAACAGTCGAAGAGATCGTCTCAAAATACATCTGCCGAAAAAGACCGCCGAATGGAGTAGTAACAACATACCTTTTTGGCTATGAGGTCGATAATCCCAGCGCGGAATACATGAAATATAAGGTGTTCGATGAGCCGTATTCCGGTGCAGTGAATGAGACTTACTATACAAAAAATCTGAAGTTTGCAAAGAACTTTTTTGCAGAGAACATCAGAAAGCTATATGAGGAGTCCGGAGAAGGCGGACTTGAGGCAGTAAATACTCTGTACAAGAAGCTCACCCAGCGCCTGATGTTTAATCTCCATGAAATCGACGATGATTACGATGTGTTTGTAGCTTTCGAGACCATGAACAATCGTGGTAAGAAGCTGACGAATCTTGAATTGTTGAAAAACAGACTAATCTATTTAACCACGCTTTATGATGATGAGGTGTTTGACGAGAAGGACAAGTCTGCCCTCCGTAAGAAGATAAATGACACTTGGAAGGAAGTCTACTATCAGCTTGGCAGGAACAAGAGTGTTCCTCTTTCCGATGATGACTTTTTGCGTGCCCATTGGATTATCTACTTCAGGTATTCCCGTAAACGTGGCGATGAC